>Ga0307516_10000686_pt1 | contig 45938 bp, 52 predicted proteins | sample 19_EM_MG_FD_203310 | JGI IMG/M metagenome (GOLD analysis project Ga0307516, IMG submission 203310) | Populus trichocarpa ectomycorrhiza microbial communities from riparian zone in the Pacific Northwest, United States - 19_EM | ecosystem: Host-associated > Plants > Roots > Unclassified | place... | reverse complement strand
TTCGATTTCATCGAGCTGCGCTGCATGGAGGGTTCCGGATATTGAGGAATAAACCTCGGCTAATGGCACCCTTCTACGACGAATCTTCCTATATCTGGTTTTATCTAGTCCTACGGACAGTCACCCAGTCACCCACTGATTCAAACGTCAGCTGTTTATTCAACGAAATTATTTGTTGTTGCCCGCGGTGTTAGAATGTAGCTTGTGATGGGCATTTCTTCAGTCGATCCGTCCACTACCTCCACGCGAGAAACTCTGTCCCAACGCCACGAGTCAACGTTCAACGATTGACTAGTGACTGGTCACTAACTTAAAATGGCGGCATATTCCGCCGATGACCCTTGTCTAATAACCGGAGCCACACCTCGGCCATGAAGGAGCTGGGGTGGCATCGGAAGTCGGTCAGGTTCGACCCTCGGGTTATCAGGGCTGGTTTAGCGTTGAATCGAGCTGGTTAAGATTTATCCAACCAGCCCCAGGAAATCCAACCTTTAGCTTTACCAACGAACCCCGAATCTTTTACCTTTGTGATACTGCCGTGACCGACCCGGCGGCAGTCATCGTGATGTCCTTGTCAATGCCACCCTTGTCGCTGGCCGTCGTAGTTGGGGCTGCCAGACCCTCTGGATCTCTCGCCAGTCAGGGAAACCGGTCCCTGTCGGGCGCAGCTCGGAGGATGTTGAGGAGCAACGCGCAAAACCAAAGGATGAACGGCGTTCGCCCAGTCCGCAAGTTCGACAGACGAATTAGTAAACATCTACTCCCTGTACCTCGACGAAAATTCCAACCGTTGGATAAGTTCTCGGTTGAGCGTGAGCAAATCTTCGTGAAACGCTGCTTAGGGGGCCGACCGTTTTTAGGGTGGGCCGTGAACGCGAGCGCCTACGCTAACATTTGGCGGAGGGTTACCCAACCCCAATTTCACATGGAATATCGCAGCCATGACATGTGACATCGTCCCTCCATGACAAAACCGGCAGAGGGGATGGAACTTTCGTCAGCATTTTCTTATTTCTTCCCCAACTATGTCCAACGAAAGAGCAGCGTTCAAGGCCGAAGTCACCCAGGTCGAACGGTGGTGGAAGGTCCAGCCGTTCGCTACTCACTATCAACCTTTCTCACCTCACATACACCTATCACAGAGTCCGCGGTTCGCTCGAGTCGAGCGACCATACACCGCCGAGCAGGTCGCCTCAAAGCGGGGCTCGATCCCTATCTCCTACCCTTCTGATACCTTGGCCAAGAAGCTGTGGGGTATCTTCTCTCAACATGCGGAAAATAACACCCCCTCTCACACATACGGAGCGTAGGTGATCCTGCTTGGTGATCCTACTTCAGAACGCTCATAGGGTTTCAGCCTTGATCCAGTTCAAGTGACCCAGATGGCCAAGTATCTCGAAACCGTCTACGTTTCTGGGTGGCAATCATCCAGTACTGCTTCGAGCACCCATGAGCCAGGTCCTGATCTCGCAGGTCCGCCCCTATCCTATCTGCTTTGCGCCAGATCAAGCCGTCTCATCGCACAACTCTAGATTACCCCTACAACACCGTCCCAAACAAGGTCGAGCACTTGTTCACCGCCCAGCTCTTCCATGACAGGAAACAGCGAGAAGCTCGCGCTCATCTCTCCGACACTGAACTCGCCTCGGCTCCTGCTACTGATTACATGCGACCTATCATTGCTGACGCCGACACCGGCCATGGCGGCCTCACCGCCACCATGAAGCTCGCCAAGCTCTTCGTTGAGAAGGGTGCCGCCGGTATCCACATTGAGGATCAGGCTCCAGGAACCAAGAAGTGTGGACACATGGCCGGTAAGGTCCTCGTCCCCATCCAGGAGCACATCAATCGCCTCATTGCCATCCGCCTTCAATTCGATATCATGGGAGTTGAGAACCTCGTCGTTGCCCGAACTGACTCAGAGGCTGCCACTCTAATCACAACCAACGTCGACGAGCGCGACCATGCGTTCATCCTTGGGTCGACAAACCCCACCCTGCGGCCACTCGTCACCGTCATGTTGGAAGCCGAGAAGGCAGGCAAGACTGGGGATGCCCTCCAAGTCGTCGAGGACGAATGGATCCGATCCTCCGCTCTTGCGACTTTCCCCGTTACCCTTGCGGAAGCCGTCCAGTCGCAGAACAACTCCGTCGGTCAATCACAATTCCTCGAGCGTATTGCCCACCTCTCCTACTCCGACGCCCTCAATGTCGCGAAGGCCGAGTTCGGCCTCACGACTTCGCCATACTGGAACTGGGACTCTCCCAGAACCCGTGAGGGTTACTACCGCTACCAGGGCGGAACCCTATGTGCGATCAACAGGGCGCTCGCGTTCGCGCCGTATGCTGACCTGCTGTGGATGGAGACGAAAAAGCCCATCTACGCCCAGGCCAAGGAGTTCGCTGAGGGTGTCCACGCTGCTTGCCCAGGTCATTGGCTCGCCTACAACTTAAGCCCGTCGTTCAACTGGGACGCCGCTGGTCTCGGAATCGACTCAATGAAGAGCTATGTCTGGGATCTCGGAAAACTCGGGTTCGTCTGGCAGTTCATCACCGTAAGTTACCACATCGACTCTCCGTCATTCCGTGGCCCACGTTGTTCTCACAGCTCGGAGGACTGCACTCGAGTGCATACATCAGTGACCTCTTTGCGAAGTCTTTCGCCGCGGAGGGTATGAAGGCCTATGTCGAGCTCATCCAACGCAGGGAACGTGACATCGGGTGTGATGTCCTCACCCACCAAAGGTGGAGCGGAGCTGATTACGTTGACAACCTCCTCAAGACCATCACTGGTGGTATTTCGTCTACCGCTGCAATGGGCGCTGGTGTCACGGAGTCTCAGTTCGGGACCAAGTTGTAGATTATACACCTTATATCGAGAGGCAGGCGTTAGTGACAACCTACCCTCCTACGCAGGCAAGTGTCATCAGTATTTTATTTGTACCCAGTGTTTCAGCGCATCTACGTGAATGATGGGTTAATGCGTCCCCTAAATGATTTAACCGACCTCTATTGTGTTCCCCATCCCAACGCGGTGCCCCAGCTCTTCCACATCCGATCAAGGACCCGGAGTTTCTCGTTCCTGCCCAAATTGTGGTCTTCCAGGTCCTTGATGTCTTCCAGAAATCCTTCTCGGATTCTACTAGAGGGAGGGAGGCACACCTCCCCGTAGTACCTCAACTGTGTCACGGATAGCAAAAGCAGGCCGGAGGTGAGTGGCGGGAGAGCATCTCCAGAGCTGAGTCGAGGAGTTGTGGTCCCATCTATATGGCGTTGGGAGTGAGGTTGGAAGATCAACAAACGTTCGATCCGCCTAGTGTATGGGGGTCAAAAAGTGTCCAATGATGTTGTGAACCAGCCCACGCACCTCATCACAAGCCAGGCGATTGTTCGGCGGTGACGACCACCGTATTTTCCGATCCCCTTACCTCCCTCCCAAATCCCCGCAAGGATAACACCTATCGCATAGGTAATAGCAATCACGGGTGCGACGCCGACAAACGCAAACGTCAGTTCTTGAGATTTCAGCAGCTTGTCGATCCCCGAGAGCGCTTGGTCAATGTCCACCTAAACGAGTCATGAGTGACATGCCTGACAGATCCGAGAAAGGCCCACCTTGGCTTTTTGGATTTGAATGAATAAGGACCGCAGCAGCGTTCCCGTAACCGCGGATTTAACTGGAGTTCTAATATCTTCCTCGTATGCCCTCAGGATTGGTGTGAGGTCCCCCTGCCGGATAGCGTTCGAAAGGTTCTGCAGCTGAGCTGATGAGTAATAGAGCTTGTCCCTAGCAAGAGACAGAGCCATTCGCTCCAGTGACTGAACGAGGGGAATAAAGTATGTTAGGGAGGCTCAATCGCGTGGTGCACCTCAACAGTTCACTCACAGCCAGATCAGCTGCGACGGCCTCTTTCTGCACGATGATGCTACCCTCACCGCCGGCCCTCACGGTCCTCAGTATGTCTTTGAGGGGGACGACAAGCCACCCCTCCCAAAGCCCCAGGAGTGTGTTCCACGTATCCTTTGCAACCCCTTGCAGAGATGTCCTGGACTTATACACCAACTTGAATCCGAACAAGAGAAGTGGAGGTCCCAAGACCAGCTTTGGCCAAGCCAGTGCCAAGTTAGGTGGCCGTTTCAATCTGTTCTCGGTAAAGATGGTTGAGTTCTTCTGCTTGTGACCGGGGAGAATTTTTATCGATAGGTCAAGGAGGCGCTCGACCGACCCCGGCCTAATGCCGAGTAGGGCGGGTTTCCCATCGAGTTTGTGTTGTAACATGTCGATAAGGGGCGAGTAGCGCTCAATGCCCAAGTCGGCGGCGGTGTGCGAGCGTTTCGCGTTGGCGTCGAAGGTGTCCTGGAGAGAAAGACGCATTTCCGAAAGGGAACCAAGGGCCTCCGCGCGTTCGTCACGTATCCTCTCAAGCTCTTTACACTTTAGCCGACATTCCTGCCTTGCCAGTTCAATCGGGAGAGTGATTGTCGACAAGACAGCGTGACGCCATTTGAGGAGTTGGTCCCACGAATGTATCAAGGTGCGTGCCACCTGGGACCGAGGCGGAACCCTCTCGACAGGAGGGATTGAAAAGGAGGTCAAGGGGTATCGATGGAGGTGGGGAAACATGGCCACGGTGAGGGCATTATAGTGAAGGGTGTCGACCGATGTGGGGAACACTTGACGTATCGAAGCTAGTTTGAACAATGAGACCGTGACCGGGATGTTTTGTTGTTGAAGGGCGTTCGCGACGGCCTGGAACAGGTCCAACAGCCTAACCGGGAGCGCTGCAAGAGGACTCAGCACAAGTGGGAAGTAAATATCCGAAGCCCGTACTTTGTAGAAGATACCACGCCAATTTGTAACGGGACCTCTCGACGTTGTCCCACCACTCAGCCTCCCTCTCAGCCTCGGCGGCCTGGTCCAGATACGCGTTCAACGCATCGGCATACACGCCGAGGACGACCCGTCCGAGGACAGCTTGCTTCAAACTCTCTTCTTCAGGATCACCCGAGGGCGCAGCTGTGTCGCGTAAGAGGCTCAGAGCAGCCAGGATTGAGTGTTCCGTAGCCGGCGGGTTAAGTTCTAGCCACGCGTTCTGGAGTTTTTGCTTCCTCTCAGAATCGGTACCGGATGTGAAACTTCGCTGTCGTCGGTGGTCTGCCCCGGGGAGTTGAGTCCTCCCCGCAACGTCTTGTGCGAAAACCGAGACGAAGGTGGACATTGAGAGGAAGAGAGGTAAACGTTTAAACATTCATGGCGTCAAACCGGGGGTATGAGTCTGAGCGCTTCAAGTTCAGCTGGTGCCCATCTGTCGCAACGAGTACATCATGTGAGGTCGTCTGATACAAGATACAGCCCAAGGGTCAAAAAGGATGGGAATGCAACTCAGTCGTCTCGCCAGCCAACATCTCCCTTGGCCCACCTTTCACCAAAGATCGCTCGTTTGTGATACACCCTCCGCATTTCCCGGAAGTCTCTGACGAAATCATCGACCTCCTTCCCACTCGCAAGTCCATCAGGGGACGACCCTTTGACAAACTCGCTGGAAATCCTCTCAGACGCCTCGTCCTGAGCCGTAGTCGCGTGGCGTAGCCTGAGCATTAGAAACTGTTGGGTGAACCTCTGTGGGGCGGTGGTTATGGAAGCGGTTCAAATGCTAGAAGTATAGAGGGGCCGGACCTGATAAACGTCCTTCTGCTCCCGTTCGAGATTCTTCCATCTCGCTTCGAGGTTCTTGGCTTCATCGAATGCGGCTTGGGTGTCTGCTCTCAGCCTGCACAGTTCATCCTGGAGAGCGAGGTTGCTCCCTGAACAAGGTTAACCCCCATCTACGGTTTGACAGTGATAAGGAAGCTCACTAGCGATAGCTTCGTTGGCCATAACGATCTCATCTTGAGCGCAGTAAATACCCTTTACGTGCTCTAGTGAATGGAAAACGGCCTGGAAGTAGTACTGATCAAGCAGCAAATCCTGCAGATCGTCTCGTCTGCAGAGAATTAGGGGTCCGATGGTAAACGCATGCGTCTCCACTCACGATAGGTGGGATAGCTCTGGGTAGTTTTCGAACAAGGTATAATCATTCGAGGTCATGGTCGATCCGGATCAATGAATTCAAGGGTCCTCTTTGGCTGCGTTGATCATGTCCGACGTCGTCCTCCCTGGTGAACCGGTGGACGCTAAACATCCGAATCTAAAACTCGGTCCGGGGCTTCTACAGCTTTCCGACGGGTCAACAATCTCCACCAAAGCTGGTACGCTCTGTCACAACCAGAACCTAAGCAAGTGGTGGGTAGAATCAAATTCAAGACGGGTGTGTACCGAAAACCAGTCTCACTTTCGTGTGTTTACTGTGAATTATTTCAGTACACTCCTGCCGCTCAGGAATCTGTCATTGGTGTCGTCATCGGTAAAAGTGGCGCAGACGGCTTCAGAGTTGATATTGGCGGTCCACACAACGCCAACCTCGACGCACTCGCTTTTGAGGGCGCCACAAAACGGAACAGGCCAAATCTCAAGGTGGTTTCAATTTTCCCCTTCGTTTTACGTTTGCTAACTTCCCCAGGTCGGGTCTCTGTTATATGCGCGCATTTCTCTATCCAACAAAGATATGGAACCGGAGATCGAATGTTTCGATGCGCAAACCCACAAATCAGCAGGTTTTGGTGAACTTAAAGGCGGGTTCGTTACTGGATGCAGCTTGAAAATGTGCCGACAGTGAGTAACATCGAAAAATGGTACTTGAAACAGGCGGATTCCGACAAGGCATTCACAGACTCCTCGACCCGGGCCACTTCCTTCTCCCTCTTCTGGGCTCAAAATTCCAACTCGATGCTGCCACCGGAATGAATGGGAGGGTGTGGGTTAACTCGAAAGAACCTAGGCACGTCATTGCCGCGGTCAGGTGCATAGAACGGGTTGACCCTGAGGCGGAGAACCTGGACGAAAAGTCGGTAAACGTATTTCTCGACACACTTGACATATGAGCGCCATGCCTAGTCGTCATCGTTCATGGTTGATGTCCTTGCACGCTTGACGGGTTTCCTGCCCGCAGCAGAAGTGACGGATTCGTCGTCGCTTGCGACCGTGCTGCGTTTTTTCTGAGCCCTCTTCATTCTCTGGTATTCTCTGTCGCGAAGTTTCTTCGCATTCGCCGCGGATTCGTCTCGCTGCTTCACGGGTGGAACCACGACGGTAGTGAGCTTGTAATCATCCTGCGTCGCGGTGGATTCCTCGCCCTCCCCCATAAGATCGAGAGACTGGTAGCGTAGTCTTGAAATTTGGTGTGGAAAATACAGCCTGAGTAACACGCACCCTTTGGTATGTTGTGCTACTCGCGGAGAACATCCTCTCACTGTCCGTGACCTCAAACTTTCTGCGACCCGTGCCCTGGTTCTTGAGATAATTCTCGAAACCGGTGATAATATTTCCGCCACTGTTTGTCGTGGTCTCTGTCAGGTACGAGGCTTCGAGGTGATACAGTTGGACCTCCACTTGGGCCTGAATCGAATTATGAGCCACCACGGCTAGGGAGATCGGTGGGACTGACGAGCTGCTTGTCCACATTTCGTTTCTTCGTGAGTGCCTGGACAAGGTCTTTCTTCGCAGCCTCAAAAGCCGCCTTGTCCTCTGCTGCCGGGAGTGTTGTTGTCGGCGTCGCGGGGTTGGCTGTGTTCGCGGCCATTCGAGGAGCAGGTCGCGGTTGACTGTCCAAGAACCATATCGGGCATCGACGCGCGTACACCTCTGATCCACCCTCCGACAATGTCCTCCGCCCAGCCCCCGAGCCAGCCACCAAATAACCCACCAACTGGCGAAAAGCCTGACGAGCAGCAACCGTTGCTCGGCCAGACACAGCCGGAGGCGAGACCCACAGAGGACGCGGCCATGGACACTGCACCAGACCAGCCACCGGAGGAGACCTGGGATGATATCCCAGAGGAAATCACGGCACTCACGACAGAGGACATCCAGACCCGGACGAGGCTTATCGATAATGATATCAAGGTACCGTTTCTTTGCCCGACTGACTCGTCGTTGGTCTGATCTTCACACCTGTCAGGTCATGAAATCCGAAACGATGAGGTTACAACACGAACAGAACGTCATGAAGGAAAAGATCAGAGACAACGGTGAGAAGATAAAGCAGAACAAGGTTCTGCCGTATCTCGTTGGGAACGTCGTCGAGGTCTGTATATGCGCGCGCTTCCGCGATGCACCTAAAACTCACGGTTATCCCTCATAGATTCTAGATGTGGACCCAGACGGCGAAGAGGAGGGTGCGGCCCAAGATCTTGATTCAATGCGCAAAGGGAAATGCGCGGTTATCAAGACCTCAACCCGTCAAACTGTCTTCCTCCCCCTCATTGGTCTCGTTCCCGCGGAGAAACTCAAGCCTGGGGATCTCATCGGAGTCAATAAAGACTCATACCTCATCCTCGATACGCTCCCCGCTGAATTTGATTCCCGTGTGAAGGCTATGGAGGTCGACGAGCGGCCGACGGAAACGTATACCGACATCGGTGGACTGGAGAAACAGATAGAAGAGTTGGTGGAAGCTATCGTGTTACCTATGGAGCAGGCGGATAAGTTCAAGACCCTGGGTATTAAACCCCCGAAGGGTTGTTTGATGTACGGCCCACCTGGTATGCCATCCCGCTGTCCCACCGGGGGTGTCCTTGTCCCTGACTAATAACCTAAAGGAACGGGGAAGACTTTGCTTGCCCGAGCGTGCGCCGCTCAAACGAAAGCTTGTTATCTTAAACTTGCCGGTCCATCACTTGTTCAAATGTTCATCGGTGACGGTGCCAAGCTCGTTCGTGATGCTTTCGAACTCGCGAAGGAGAAATCTCCCGCAATTATCTTCATCGATGAGTTGGACGCTATCGGTACGAAACGTTTCGACTCCGAGAAGAGTGGTGACCGTGAGGTGCAACGGACCATGCTGGAACTGCTGAATCAGCTGGACGGTTTCAGCAGCGACGACAGGATCAAGGTAAGCTGGCATCCAAGAGCACAGCCGATTTTAGCTGACGTTTGTACACTTGCTCAGGTCATCGCCGCAACAAATCGCATCGATATTCTTGACCCGGCACTCCTCCGATCGGGCCGTTTGGATAGGAAGATCGAATTCCCGCTTCCGAACGAGACCGCACGTGCGCGAATCCTTCAGATCCACTCCCGGAAGATGACGGTGAACAGCGATGTGAACTTCGAGGAGCTTGCGAGGAGTACAGACGAGTTTAATGGTGCGCAGCTGAAGGCAGTTTGTGTTGAGGCGGGTATGATTGCTTTGAGGGAAGGTGCCACAAAATTAGGACATGAACACTTCCTGAGCGGCATCGCCGAAGGTAAGGGAGTGGCTACCATCCTCGTTGGGTATACCGTTGAACTTTTCGCAACAGTGCAAAGCAAGAAAAAGAACGATCTCATGTACTTTGCCTAGACGGGGTTCAACGGATCCCTCGCGCATTAGAGGAGACCTTGGGTTGACGGTCGTCGTTTTTACTCGGCATACCTTGGCGCAGACAAACCGAGCTCCAAGTTATTACATTGTTGTACAATACAGAACGGTGGGGATACGGGCCACTTTAGTATGCACCAGCTGCTGTACCTACACCAGCAGCGATTGAAACACCTGACGACGTCCCGAGTCTGCTGGCTCCAGCTCGCAACATCGAGACAGCGGCCCTGGGGAGTTGTGAGGCTGAAGAAAGCGAGAACTTGGAATTGGCCATACTCGAGTGATCTGACGCCCCCCGAGGCCTTGACCTTTACAGCGCCCTTCTTAAAGGCCACAGCTTGGTACATCAGTTCAACATCTTCCACAGTAGCACCTCCCCCATTGAACCCAGTGCTTGTTTTGACATAAGTAGCCCCTGCGAGGGCAGCAATAACTGAGGCAGATATTTTTTCCTGCTTGGTTAAAAGCGAAGTCTCGACGATGACTTTAACCGGAATATTGGAAGCAGCGGAGACGACTAAGGAGATGTCGTCGTATAACCCCACAAGATCGCCGGATTTGAGGAGACCGATGTTGATGACCATATCAATCTCCTTCGCGCCGGCTTTGATGGCTTCAGTTGTTTCGAACGCTTTGGTGGAAGTAGTGCATGCACCGAGCGGGAAGCCTACCACAGCGCATGGGATTGAGGAGGACCCGGACAGGAGGGATGTAACGAGCGGAATGTGACACGAATTTACGCAGCAGCTCTGAATAAGTATAAACGACTGGGTTGGGGGGCTACGGGGTAGATTTACCTTGAAGCTGTGCTTTTTCGCTTCTTCGCAGAGCACGGTGATCTGTGCAGGAGTAGCATCTGGCTTGAGCAGGGTATGATCAATGTGCTCTGCGACCAGTTTATGGTCGAGGGGGACGGAGACGACATCGGTCGGCAGGGGATGAGCCACGATATACTCTGTCGCCTCTCCGATGGCGACCTCGAGAGTTTTTGAATCCATCGTCCTCCTGAAGATCGGGAGGGATTGGAGAGGACGGAGCTCTCGTGGGAAAGTCAGCGGGCAGCACGCAGTTCGGTGCGACGATGGAGGCTCTCTTCTTCAACGTCAGTCGACCTGTGACCTACCTGGAATCATTCTCTGACCATCCTTTTTCGTTTCTGGTCCAGGTTTCTACCGGTTTCCTTGAGGGCATCGTCAGAGGTTACAAGGCGGGCCTCCTCACCCAAGGTCACTTCTCTAACCTCACACAATGTGAGACACTGGAAGGTGTGTCCGCCTACTCCCGGGAATTGACCTTTTTTTCTTGCTTATCGTCTGCAGACTTTAGAACCCAGCTGTCAACGACCGACTACGGTAACTTCCTCGCCAACGAACCCTCCCCCGTTTCCACCTCGACCATTGCGGAAAAGGCGACCCAGGTCCTCGTAGATCAATTCAACTTCCTGAGGACGAATTCCGTCGAACCGCTCAGCAAGTTCTTCGACTACATCACGTACGCTCTCGCCAATCCTCTCGCGGCGACTCCGCGCTGATGTTGGCCTGTATGCTCTAGGTATGCGTACATGATCGACAACGTTGTGCTACTCATTACCGGAACACTCCACGAACGCGATACCCACGAACTCTTGGAACGATGCCACCCTCTCGGAGTCTTCGATACTCTTCCTGCGCTGTGCGTGGCTACCAACGTTGAGGAATTGTACCACACGGCACTTGTGGAGACACCATTGGGTGCGTTCGCACGTGCAATTTGCCTGAGCCCCGGGTCTTATTAAAGTTATTGTAGCTCCGTACTTCCGGGATTGTCTCTCTGCCGCGGATCTCGATGCCCTTAACATTGAAATAATCAGGAACACGCTCTACAAGGCATACTTGGAAGATTTTCACAACTTCTGTACCTCCCTCAGCTCCCCCACGTCCGATATCATGCACCAGATTCTCTCATTTGAGGCTGACCGCCGGGCAATCAACATTACCATCAATTCTTTCGGAACGGACCTCTCGAAGGAGCGTCGTGCCAAATTGTTCCCGACGATCGGACGGTTGTTCCCCGAAGGGAACAACAACCTCGCCCGAGCCGACGATGTAGAACAGGTTCGAGCTGCGGTGGATTACATTCAAGAGTACCATTCGTTTTTCGAGCCACCCACCCAGTCTTCGGCCCAGACCAACGGCGACCCTGATGGTTACGACGACCACGGGACAGCCTCCCACCTCGAGGACAGGTTCTTCGCGCAAGAGGTCCACCTGAACAAGCTTGCGTTCCTCCAACAGTTCTCGTATGCCGTATTCTACAGCTACATCAAGCTAAAGGAGCAGGAGATCAGGAGTCTTACGTGGATCGCCGAGTGTATCGCTCAGAATAACAGGGAGAGGATTGGAGAGTATATTGGCACCTTCTAGGTCACCGTAACGGACCCGCCACTTATGTAGTTTGATGTATTTTGATTCCGTCGGACAATGAGATGACCATGGCCATGCTTTTACAACGATCTCGATCACTCCTGGCCAGTAACCTCACTCGCCCTCTCCCATGGTCTCTGATCTCCAGCGGTATGTCAGCGACAATTGTCTCCAGGTAAGTCTTGCTTCAGCTGTGGTGTCCAAGGATCTTAGTTAATGTAAACTCACGTCTAGCTTCTTGGCTTGTCCGACAAGAGTACCGTCGACTTCGTGATAGCGTCAGGTCAGTGTCTCTTCATCTCCCCAGTGCGCGTCATTTTCAACCGGGTTTCTTCCTCAGCAAGTTCTTCCAGGTCACCAGACGCTCTTTTCACCTCCCTCACAGCTGCAGGTCTCCCAAACACTCCCGCTGCTCACACCTTCACCCAACGACTTTACGAACGCGCACCACGAAAGTCCAAACACAAACAGTCCGCTGAATCCTCACGAAAGGCTGTCGAAGCCGAATCCAAGCTCATCCAATCCAAACGCTATCAACTGCTACTCGATGACAAGGCCGACAACAGCGTAACCGAACTCTCTTCCGTGTCCGCACCCAAAGACAAGTCTTCCAAGGGAAAACGGGACCGACACGTGCGGAAGATAGGGTCTGACGATAATTGGGCAAGCGACGAAGACGAGGATAACGGTTCCCGGAAACGGCTACGCGCTGAAGATCGCGAACGGACGTACCGGTCTGACGAAGATGAGGAGATGCCCACAATCGAAGACGAGGAGGAGAAGGCCCGAAGGGGCCGGGAAGATGACATCCGGGAACGAGATGCCTTCGCGGAACGTATCCGTGAACGAGACCGCGACAAAACTAAGCGTCTTGTTGAAGATCGTTCATCCAAGGTCAGCGCGGGTGCGGCAGCGGAGGCCGTCGAACGGCGACGTCTCGGGGACGATGCGGAAGCTCGTATTCTCGCCATGCCTTCTCTACGGGAGCATTCACGCCAACAGTATCTCACAAAGCGAGAAATCCAGCAGATCGAACTTCTACGGAGGGAAATCGCTGATGAGGAGGCTCTCTTTCGGGGTATGAAGGTCACCAGGAGGGAGCAGGAAGCTTTGGACCGGAAGAAACAACTACTGGAACTCGTTGAGGCCCGCCTGAAGATAGATGACAAGCTGGAGGGCTACCAACTGCCTGAGGATTACTTCACCGAACAAGGCAAGATCGACAGGAAGAAGAAGGAGAGCGTCTTGTACCAACGCTACGAGGAAGCGAAACCCAAGGATGACCAGTTTGTCACGGACGTCGACCAATGGGAACAAAGCCAGACAGTGCACTCCACCTTCCGCACCGGTGCTATGGACAAACAGGATATCATCGAAGACTACGAGTATGTCTTTGACGAAAGCCAGACGATTCAGTTTGTCATGGAGAACACCATGAGCGGCGAGCAGTTGAGTGCGAGGGACAAGCTTATTATGCAACAAGTTGAAGAAGCACAAAAACGAGGTACGTTATTCATCCTCCCCTGTCTGACATTCCGTCCACCTCGCTCTACAGCCAATACAATCGAGGAAACAAGGAAATCGCTCCCGATTTACCAGTTTAGGGACGACATCCTGGCCGCGGTCAAGGAACACCAAGTCCTCATCATTGTCGCAGAAACTGGCTCAGGGAAGACCACTCAATTACCCCAATATCTGCATGAGGCCGGTTATACTGAAAATGGTATGAAAGTTGGATGTACACAACCTCGCCGTGTCGCTGCCATGTCCGTCGCTGCTCGGGTTGCTGAAGAAATGGGCACCAAAGTTGGCTATGAAGTCGGCTATTCAATCCGTTTCGAGGACTGTACCAGTGACAAGACCGTTCTCAAGTACATGACGGATGGTATGCTCCTACGAGAGTTTCTGACGGAGCCAGATCTTGCTGGGTACTCTGCGTTGATCATCGACGAGGCTCACGAGAGGACACTCAGTACGGATATACTCTTCGCCCTCGTCAAGGTGCGCTTTCTCACCGACGATACTCACTCAACACGCTCACACTGCCAAGGATATTGCACGGTTTAGACCAGATTTGAGATTACTGATCTCGAGTGCGACCATGGACGCAGAAAAATTCAGCGAGTACTTCGATGACGCCCCGGTGTACTACGGTACGCACAAATTCTCCGTGACTGAACCAGCTGGATCCTCACCCGTTCACAGTCCCTGGCCGTCGGTATCCAGTCGATATCCATTACACACCCCAGCCAGAAGCCAACTACCTGCACGCTGCCATCACGACTGTGTTCCAGATCCATACGACGCAACCAAAGGGTGATATCCTAGTTTTTTTCACTGTGAGTGCGTATATACTACCCCATTTCTGCCGTGTTTACCGGCGTTTTCCAGGGCCAAGAAGAGATTGAAGCCGCTCATGAAAATCTGCAAGAAACTGCCCGCGCGCTGGGCAACAAGATTGCAGAACTAATCATTTGTCCGATCTACGCGAACCTTCCCAGTGATATGCAAGCCAAGATTTTCGAGCCAACACCGGAAGGTGCTCGCAAGGTCGTGCTGGCCACGAACATTGCGGAAACCTCGATCACAATCGATGGTGTTGTCTTTGTGATTGACCCTGGTTTTGTCAAGCAGAACTCTTACAACCCAAGGACGGGGATGTCTTCTTTGGTTGTTGTCCCGGTGTGTACTCGAGACCCCTTGCGCAAATAACCGCGTCTGACGCCAACTTAGTGTTCAAGAGCTTCTGCTAACCAAAGGGCCGGTCGAGCCGGCCGTGTCGGCCCAGGGAAAGCTTTCAGACTTTACACGAAGTGGGCCTTCGCCAACGAATTGGAGGAGAACACAGTTCCAGAAATCCAGAGGACGAATCTTGGGATGGTCGTCCTGGTTCTCAAGTCGCTTGGGATCAACGACTTGATCGGGTTCGAGTTTATGGATCCGCCTCCTGGTGAAACCTTGATGCGTGCCCTGGAGCTCCTATATGCCCTGGGCGCTTTGACACACACCGGAGAGCTAACAAAACTTGGGAGGAGAATGGCCGAGTTCCCCCTGGATCCTATGTTGTCGAAGGCCATCATCGCCAGTGAGAAGTACCAATGTACTGATGAGGTAAGGTTCAATGGTTGCTTTCGTAAGCGTGACCCCACCACTCACTTCTGGCTGGTTAGGTCCTTACAATCATCTCGATGTTATCCGAATCCTCCTCCCTCTTCTATCGCCCAAAGGACAAAAAGCTTCACGCCGATCAGGCACGGCAAAACTTCGTCAGGAGTGGTGGAGACCATTTCACTCTTCTCAACGTTTGGGAACGATGGGCCGAGACAAACTATTCCCAACAGTTCTGCTACGAGCAGTTCTTGCAATTCAAGAGCCTGAGCAGAGCGCGAGACATTCGTGATCAGCTGGCAGGGCTATGCGAACGAGTTGAGATCGTGGTCGAAAGTAATCCAAACACAACGGACATCACGACAATACAAAAGGCGATCACTTCTGGGTATTTTTACAATACAGTACGTTCGTCCTCCCGCATTCCGGTACCCCATGACAACCCGCGATGTGTGTCTAGGCTTCACTTCAGAAGAGCGGCGATTCGTACCGAACGCTGAAGACGAACCAGACCGTGTATATCCACCCTTCATCCTCGCTCTTCAACCATCAACCTCCTGCGAAGACCGTGTTGTACTACGAACTAGTTATGACCTCCAAGTCCTACATGAGACAGATCATGGAGATAAAACCCGCTTGGTTGCTTGAAGGTCCGTTCATAGTTTTCCGCCGGCGATCGCGACACACCTGTATACTGACGCCGAATCTAACCGACAGTCGCCCCGCATTACTACAAGCCTACAGACCTCGAACAACTGGCAAAGGGTGAAAGGAAAATGCCCAAGGCGATCGGAAGCTCTGGCCACCAGGGGTCGTGACATCATCGTTATCCTCGAGAGTGCGTCCCATCGCGAAACCCTGCCACTCGCACGGTACGGTTGTACCCGATGGGATGTCCAGATTCGTTCCCTGCAGCCTGCCTTCGTGTTTGCATTGCTTACAGATACTTCAACATTAACATTAATCAACTGAAGATGGGTAACCCGGCTTGTTTCGCGTGCTGAATGGTTTGTTGCGCCTATCGTGTCGGCGAGGACGGTGTCTCACTATGGGTCAACCGGTTCCGGGGGATGGAATACAGAACCCCCACCTGTCTCAGCATTGGCGCATCGATCATTTCGTCCTGTCCGTTCACCAAAAGGCCAACCGCACCTTTGTGGCTACTATGAGCTTCCTCCATCGCCCGGAGGATCTTCGCGGCCCTTGTGATTTCTGCGTAAGGCGTGGTGAGCGCGGCACGCTGGATACAAACACGGTGGGATGACTACCGGACGGTGATGGGACGAAGGCGGTATGGATTATATCCACTTGAGCTGGATGTATCGCTTGCTACATCCCGGAACACAGTGAGACACGAAATACAACTTTGACCGCGGGAGACGCACACCTTTCCGTCGAATCCAAGTCTACGACCATCAGCGCACTCATCCGTCAGTGTGTCCAAGTTCTTGTAATTAACGCAAACCTAGACCAACCGAACTTGGTTCAACGCGTGCCCTGGAGGTCGCACAGCGACACACCATGTCTATCGCGTCGAGACCAAAGGCCCTCGCCGCCGCTACGATCTTGGAACGTGTATATAGTAGTTCCTGGCGGGATGGTGTGCGAATAATTCGTGTGTCCGCGCAATCTGTAATGGGGGTTGATCCAACCAACCAGTGGGGAGGTGCGGTCTTACGTACAATCCTCAGCTGCAAACTGGAGTGAGTGAGTCCCACGAACAACCACAGGCAGGCATTTTAGACGCACGAGTAACGCGCTCAGGCGGCCACGTTTTGACTTCCATTGGGATATCTCACCGATCCTCCAGAGAGCCTGAGCACTTTCTATGCTAACGATGATGGAAATTGGTTCCGGGCGCTGGTGCAGAAGCTCAGGAGTGGACTGGATGACATGGGATATTTCCTCCCCAATACGACCTAGATGACCTTCGTGATCAACCTTTGGGATCACAAGAGCCCGCACAGCTGGTATTTTCGCCTATGGGGGCGTTCCATCAGTTTCGGTGCTCATGGAGGTACCGTCCGGGTGAGACTCAGTAATACTCACAACACACCGGATGTCGTCAACGAAATGATTAGTATTGACCGAGTTCAACCTCACAGCGATCCTATCCGGCGCCGGAAGCTTTTCGGTTGTCTAACATCCCACACCGTTAGTATCCGTGGAGGGTATCTGTCATCAACGCGGACTGACAGAGAGGAAGTTCAACAGCCGATCCCTGGCAGCATCCTTGTCGGCTCGTGCGGGAGGTACGCTGTCCTCGAGGTCGTATACAATCACGTCCGACCGCGTCTCCAAGGATTTTCGAAGCATCTTGTCCGAAGATGCGGGGACTATCGGTCCAGTGCACAGATGAATTCCGTGTGGGGGGGCGAAAAAAAGGACAAGTACCATAGAGATAGGACCTCCTCAACAACTCTTTCGAGGTCGTACCCAGACATCTCCTGGCACCACTGTTGTGAGGTCTCTGGCCAAGTAAGATGCTCCCAGGGGTTGCATTGATGGCGGGGCGGAACAACATTGTTGATCAGCCAAACGGAAATTGCCAGGGCAAGACACAGCCAAACCTTGGAGAAGTAAATTAGGGCCGTGTTCTGCTAGTGGGTGACTATCCGTAAGGTTATAGACGTGCATAAACGTGTATAAACCAATATCTATTGACTTTTAAGGAAGGCGGAGAGACCCCAACCGCTCTGTCGGGTCGTCGGTAGAGCCAATCTCGGCTACTGGCACCCTTCTACAACGGATATGATATTATCTGGTGTTACGGATAGTCACCCAGTAGCGCGGCTAGCTCATAGATGCTACTTATGATATAGCAACACACCCAACGCCAACCGTACGACGAGAGACGTTATGAATCCCGCCACGAACTGCACTAGTCATAAGGTCGCCCCGTCCTCGGGACCTTCGAGCCCGGGGACCCCTCTCCGCCACTGATCCACCCTCCCTCTGTCCGTTGGGTCCATTCTCACACCGCCTGGTCTGGTCCCCCGCGGCCGCGGTATGGGGCGGGTATGGTCATCTGGTAACGCTGCCGGACGCTGGTTCCTCAAGTTATTCCCAGCAAATCTCCCCGCGAGGACCCGTTGTTGCTGCGCTAGGCGTAGCCGCTGGACCCAAATATCCTCGTGGTGTCGTGGTAGGCCTTCCCCGCGCGGTTGGAGTGCGTCTTGTACGTCTTGTAGATATTGATCATATTGACCAGCTCTAATGGGGGGCAGATGTGGCATATTTGGTCGTAGCTGGGGTAGGTGTCCCTCTGGGATCTCGGGCTCTGGATGAGCCCTTTGGGGCGCATTTACGATGTGTTCTTGGTGGAGGGCTTCAAGCAACCGACGATGGCGATCAAACTCTGGGCCCTGTGCCAGGCGTAATGGTTCGATGGGGTCGTAGAGCGGCACTGGGCGTGCTCGTGGCCGTGGATTCCTCGAACTACTGGTCTCACCTGTCGTCGCCTTTGGCAACTCGACATGGAGTGCATCCTCACCCATCTCCGGGTGCTCCTTCCGGTACTCCGCGATGGCCCTTTTTTGGGCTTCTTCGACCTGAGGACAACGTTGAGTGGGGAGTATGGAGGGTGTGTGAGTAAATATACCTCTTTCTGATGCCTTTCCTCGACTTTATCCCAGAGCAAGCATTTACCCGCGCTTTCTGCCCGCTGTGGCTGACCGGGCCGCGACTGCGTTCGATCCCCATTCATAAAGGAAATAACCAGAAGAAAACATGACGAACTTCGTTGAAATGGTCATAACCATTGATGACCTTTCGACAAACATAACACGAAAGTGTCATGCAGTTCGGGCAAGCCATCTTATTGCACTGTGATACCCGTGTTATCAGATGTACAATGGGTCGAGGTAGCCAAGAGGACGAACACCCGATTCCTTGATGAATACTGTAGATGGGTCAGAGAAAGCGGGTATCGAACAGGGGTAATCAGGACATACCTTTGTTGCATTTTGGGCAGTTCCGCAAGAGGGCATTTGCTACGAAACATGTGTCAGATATAGTCGTGTTATTAGTGGCTGGGCGGCTTACTCATTGCTTCCTCGACGACATGGCGAGCATCGATCTTCTTGTCCTCGTCCACCTCTTGGGATGGGGTGAGGACATAGTTTCCTCAATTGGTCTGCCGCCAGAGACGGGTACTCACCAGCGCACGATTTGGGTAGGTGATCCTACAAATATCCTTCCGTCAGCCACGACAAAAGTCCGCAAAGAAACGATCTCACAGGCTTCTTGCATTCCCGGCACGTCACCGCTCCACACTCCTCATTCTGACACCTAAAGAGCCTTTCGTTTGGATTGTCTATCACGACCTTGAATTCACAGTGAGGGCATTCTTCTAATCCGTCCAATCCAGCCATCTCGATCTCCTTCGCTTGTTTAACCTTCTCGTACAATGATAGAAGCTTTGGGGTGAGAAAACGCTCCAGTTCCGATTCGGGGAATGGTAGCTTGCACCCGGATTGATCAATGCAGACGATCTTGAAATTGTGCTCGCCGAGGAGGTTGGAAGCGTAGGAAACCATACATTCCGTGCAGAATAAGTGGGCGTCCGGACATTGAATCATATTTTGCTGTGAAGGAGTTGGTTAATGGTTCAGAGTGTTGTGAACGCCGGGAGCGTACAAAAGGAACGGGCGAGAAACAACATCCACACTCGAGTCCATCCTCCTCCTCAGGTGGGACATTGTGGTCTGTCACGGAAGTCCCCGTCCCTCCCGGTACCCGGTTCTGTGGAAGTTCGCCGGCAACGGGAATATCCTGGGTCGATGGGATATCCCTGAGTAGCAACCACGCTTTCTCCTCCTCAAAGTCCTTGTCTTGAATCTCCGTCTCCTTCCCCTTCCCCATAGGAATCTTCGTCTTGACGGCTTTCATCGTGAAAGGTGGTACGTCAGATTCAATTTCTGTAGTGAGACAGATGTGAGTCGGGGCGTATAATCCGCCGTTTGAGGCGAGGACACGTCGGACGTGAGATACTGGGATATATGGGAAGTCAGCAAAAAGTTGGTTCTAAGTGGCATGGTTAATCGTTAGTATTGTGCGGAGCGTGGGGGTCCATCGGTGGAAGGATAACTCACGAGGGCTAACTTCCTATAATCCTTCCCGGTCGGCTTGGGTCGATCCACGCTCGCAAAGTCAACCTTAACTCTCGACGGGGGTCTGGCAAACAGATCTTCCATCTCCGACGCTTTCCTCTTAGCTTTCCATTTCCCCGTCACACCCTTGTCGACTTTCGGGTAAGAGGGATCTTCGAACAAGTCTTGCAGAACCCTCTCCACAACTTGATCTTTGTAAATGGGATGGCGCAGTTCTATGAGTTCCGTCGCGTACTTCGGAAGGACATCAGGGATGACCTCTAGTACGAGGGTGAGATGCATTGAATAGGGATACGTGTCCGGGCCTTGCGTCACCCGTGGCTCGGAGGGGCCAGCCTGGACAGTGGGAGGGTCGCCGTCAACATCCATCGGAGAGTCTTCTTTCGCGTTCCTGTTTAGATAGAGAGGAGCTTTGGGTAGAGTGTTCTTCTCCTTCAACGGTGTCCAGAGAAAGTCGTCGTTACCCAAGTCCTCCGGCTCAGAGTCAGTTATCTCTACCAACCCGAGATCGACGCGGGGACGGGGGTTGCTGGCGGCTGCAGGGGAGAAGATGGAGATCACGTCGTGCATTGCCGCGATGGAGCCAGATATAACCAAAGGCACGGGCGGTGGCGGAGGCCGTGGCTGCCAGGCGTTTCAGGCAGAAGGCTGCGGGTCAGGCGGAAAGTCACAAGTCGCGTGACCCGTGTCCATTGAACTCCTTCCTATTTTGGGAGTTTTGACTGGGGCACCGCAACGCGACGCGCCATGACCACTGAAGTGACTCGCACTTGCCGATCCTGTTCAAGCAGACCAAAGACGATAAAAGTACGTTCGGCGTTGTCGGTCATGCTCCCGATGTTGCCAAAAGTAGACCCGACCACCCCAAGGAGGGAATCTGCGCAGAACTGTTGGCGGTGGGCAATTCTTAAACAAAAAAAAGATGTCACCCAAAGTTGACATCGCCCGCCCACCCTCCCACCGCCACCATTCTAAAAGGTACAGAGCAACAAAAAGAGAAAGCTATGCCATAGTGTCTTTGTCCGGGAAAGAGAAAAGATGATTCTATGCAAACAGGGCGAAAGCGGAAACGCGAGGAAGAAATTTTCGGTCCGGGAGCAGACAGGTGGTGAAAAATGACCCAAAGTCCGGAAAACAGAAGAAATGGTCCGATGCCTGAGAGGAGGGGCCCAAAGTAACCAATCACGAAGACCCTTTCGGCACCCTCGAGCCTTTCGTCCCGCCAGCAGGAGCAGACCCCCTCCCCCCACATCCTAATACCCACTGACCACACCAACACCACCGACACCATCCTCACCCTAACCTCCTACGAAATCAAACCACCAAACCCGCGTCTCCAAAGCCCACGCACCCAACCCAAGAGCTTTCCTTCTACACCATACCGCCCCTTCCTCTTGTTCCTGCTAGAAGCTCTCCCAGACGCGCCCAATCCCACCAGAGGGGTTGTAGAGCTACTTGGAGCGATATCGCCCAGCGATTCAGCGGATGAGAAATAGCGATCTGAGGAGTAGACACTCGTCGCTTCCGATGACGGTAGACGAGACGACGTCTGGGAGAGTGGTGGCGGGGGGCCGAGAGGAACAGCCTCATATAGTACAGGAGATGAGAACGGACGGATGTTTTCGTCCAAGTAGAGGCTCGTGAGAGAGGAGAATGGGTTCGCGAGAGAATCGCCGTCCACCTTCGGGGACCCCTCTTGGCCGTTGAATAACAAACGAGGGAGATCATCGACCTCTGGGATATCAATACTACTGTAAGAAGCAGCCGATGAAAGACGGGGAGCCGATTCGGTTTGGGGAATAGCTGAAGGAATATCCGATGTTTTGATACGCGCAAGGAGAGGTCGAACCCGGGAGAGAATCTGGCCTTTGGTCCTCCGCAAGACCCCAATGGGCTGGAAGGGAGACGATGCGGCTTGCTGCTCCTCGATCTCTGTAAGAATACCGGAGTCGGTGAAGGTAAAGGCGGGAATATCGTCAGCAGCCAGATCGCATTCGTGCTTGTGCCCTGGCCAGAACCCCTTCAACTTCTTGCCTCTCGAGAATTGGCCAGGTCGGATTGGACCTATTGGCGAAGAACGTCAGGAAGTTCCGTACGGTGGGGGAGTTGGAGCACCTACCAGGCTTAGAGTAGTCTCGCACCGCTCCCCAACCGCCGCTGGGAACTGAGTGAGCCCTAAGTACAAAGCAACACAAAAGAAGGCAACTTACTCCTCAAACGTGTGGGAAACGAGAAGCTCGTTGATGGAAGGGCGCCTCTGTGGATCCTGGTGAAGGAGCCTGCCGACAATCAAACACAGGCCAGCATTGCAAACCCACTCGGACGGCACAATATCTGGATCGGTCGAGGTAATCCTGTTGTACAACGTAGCGACGTCCTCTTGTACCTCACCCCATGGGCGCCGATTCGTGATCATCTCGTAGATTATGACCCCAAGGGACCACATATCTGATGGAAGGCCATAGGATTCACCGAAGACGACCTCGGGAGCTGTCGACTGCGGGGTACCGTAGCAGTGCGACTGATCTTCAACGTAAAAATCGGGGATGGTTTGGTGGGGATCCTCCTCGAAGGAGCGCCGAGCACGACCATCAGGTCGAACGATGGTCGCGAGGCCAAAGTCACAGACAACAGCATGACCGTCTTGTGTCAGAAGAATATTTTCGGACTTCAGGTCCCGGTGAAGGATGTAATGGGAGTGGAGATACTCGACGGCCGCCAATATCTGTTTGATGTAGAAGAGTGCGACATCCATGGAGAGGCCACCGGCATTGTCGATTTCGTCCCGGAGGTTCCCAGGGTATATCGGCTAATGAATGACGCCAGGAAGTGATCAGGAGGTGAGTGGGATAGCGAAGGGGGGACCCGTACCGTGACAATATAATAATTCAAATTCGAGTGCCAAGAGGCTTCCAGCTGAGAAAAGAACGGGCACCCAATGAGCCGACGCAGGAGGTCTTGCTCTCTTGAGACCTGATCTCGGTTCTCTTCGGTCTTCGGAATGACCTTCACGGCATGCACCTTTCGACTACCCTTGAGGCTCGCCGCGTACACTTGGCCGAATCCCCCTTCACCGAGCTGACGATACAAAGTCAGCGACTTAGCGGACAACGGTAGCGTACCTCTGGTTGGTGGAAGGATCCATCCGCCCTCATCACCTTCAATGTCCTCAACATCCCCGACGAATCCCATATCCGATGCTTGGCCGATGTCGTCCTCCCCCTGGGCGTCCTCGACCGCTGCCTCCTTACCTTGTTCCGCAGTCTCCAGCCAGTGGAAACTATCATCGGAGTCAGCAACCAGCTCCGGCATACTTACCTGAGAGTCTCCTTCAAACCAATAGTCGACAGCCCCTATATCCTCCTGCCCCCTGACACCTACGCTCCTCGTCGGTCCCATGAACAGGAAACGCATCAACTCGATGCGATCCTCCTGATTCATTCTGTGGGTGACGGCGACGGAGACCGTGGGATATGAGGTAGAAGAGACGATAGGGGAGTACATGGTGGGATGGGAGGTGTAGAATGGGGATATGGTAGGTGATAATCAAGCACGAGTGACGGGTGAATAGAGAGGGTAGGGGCAAACGCGCTGGTAGGCAGGGTGGGGGGAAGAGAACAGTGGGGTCTCGAGAAGAGATGGGGAAGACCTTAGATCCGCATCCTTCCTCCTACTTGTAGGTTCCAGAAGTGCGCGGAGGCACGAGGGGACCTCCACCCGCAAGCACCGGAAGCAGTCAACGCAGGACCCTGCCCCTCCGCCGCTCACTCAGACCAAGCCAGACAGAGTATGGTTCAAACACTCTCGCCGAGCGGGGGAGCGTATGGTGTTCACCGTCAGGAAATTTGCGGGGACAGAAACCGGAGGTCCTTGTGGTGTTGAATGGTCAAGTTACAGGAGAAGTTCAACTGGCTCGTACGTGGTGATCGGCTCACCGGAGACAGCTAAATTTACTCCTCGTTACCGTTTCGTGATTACATGGGGATGGGCCGGAGGACGCAGGAGATTTACATAAAGCGGAGACAATGCGCGGAAATAAAAGTACATACATGCAACAGAAAGTGTAAATCATAGGTTACAGGAGGGTCCACGGGGTATGAAACGGATCGAAAATCAATGCATATTTTAACTTAACATGAGGAGGCTGCTTAATGAGCTTGGCGAATGTGAGTATAAACAGAGTCTGCGTCGGGAAACGACTGGACGCAAACCCAGCAGATGTGTGCACCACAGTGGCACCTAATGTGGTTGCACCCTTTATTCTTCTCTATCATGGCGTTGCACTTCGGGCACCGATGAACATCCTTTCCCTTCCTACCAGCCCATTTCTCCAGCAACGCGTCCGCCTTCTGCACCTCGGCGTTTTGGTTAATTTCCCACTCAAAACACGATATGCCCTCATGTGGAACACCCTGACACGCAGAACATACTGAGCGGAGACAAGAAGGGCAATGGAACGCGGGTGGGTCTTCGGAATCCTTCGGGGTGAGCTGATAGAGTCGCGTGCAGTGAGGAGTCACGCAGAACTTGAACTTCTCCGGGTTAATGCGAATGTGAGTGTTGAATGCCAACTCAAAAAGGTCCTCCAACTCCGAATGAGGGAGAATCTTTCGGAGAGCGTTTACTGGGATCGGCGCCAGACATTCCATGCAGGCCAGGACCGGATTCTTGTCCGTGATTCCGGTGGTCAGGAAATGTTTTAAGCATGTGTAGCAGTAGAAGTGACCACACTCGAGACGAATGGAAGCCTCGGGGTAGTCGAGACAGACGGGGCACACGGTGTCAGGGGGTATGGGAGCGGATTCGACGTCTTCGATGCTCTCGTTGCAGAGCCAGCGAAGCATGTGAGGTACCTCGTCGCCACCGCCCTGAACCGTTAGGATAGGGTGAGGGTGTTCGATTGTGACACGGACGTTCTCTTTGCCCACGACGGACCCAAGTAGAGGGATGCCTCTCCGAAGATAGAAAGCTGACACTGCCGAGTTGGTCAGCTTTATCTTGAAAGAGATCGTGTTGTCGATGTGGGGTCGAAGCCCGTCGGAGAAAGCTCGAAGGGTATCGTCGTCGCCGAAAGCGGTGATCGTCCGGGCCGCAACGTCGAACCGAACGAAGCAACTGGTTTCGACGGAAATGGCCTGGATAGACTCTAACTTCTGACTGGACCCGAAGAGGTTGTGGCATCCGGAGATGAGTTGACCCTTGAGTACTCCTTCGACGCGTGCCTTGAGAACTCCGACGGCGAGTTCGTTACTACCATAGACCTCTATACGAACGTCCTGGACGGGACCTCCCGTGATGATCCGGATATCCGCCAAAGGGCTACCTCTGCGAGTATCCCATATGGAATGTAGAAGCTTCCGCTGGGCGTAATACTGACGGGGTTCGATTGAGATCGAATACCGGTACGGTTCCTCCAGGGTGACAAACAGTCGGCGACCACCAATATACCATCGTCGGCGCTGGGACAGGGAGTCTCGGACGTTCTGGGCTGCATGCCACGTATTACATTGGACCCTGATCCCCAGCCACCCGCTCGGCATTTTCGACCGGTCCTGTCGGTAATCCCGTAGCTGGCCGCCAACAATGGTGTCCACATCCTTCCGTAACCTGGTGAACGCCCTATCAACATTGTACGCGTTCCGCGGATGGAATGAGACGGATGTGGCGTCCGGGAGGAGTCGCTGAACCCTCGGTTGGTGAATATCCAAAGGGAGATTTCGTATCTCGACGGTTTTCCTGGAGTGAGACATCAGGCTACGGTGGGTTTTCGCGCGTATTGTGCGACTGTTTATGACGCTATAGTCGTGTTCCTCGCACCAAGCGATCGCCGATTCGGGGGTTTTAAATGTAGCGGTGACGGTCATTTCTGGGGCACGCCAGGATATGTAGACGATATTCCGCTCGGTGGGTGAGACATCCTCCATCTGGTTCGGATATGCGGTAGTGAAGAGTCGCGAGGAAATGTTTCGTCCAAATAACTCGGCTCCGTCCAGTTTCAACATAATTTGTTTTGGGTCACGAGTTCCAACGTGAATGGTTGCGGTCTGGTGAGGAGCATTGGGGGCCCGGCGAAGGTCCGAGATGGAGATGGCTTCTCCCACCTTCTTGTCGTCGTCGAATATTTGTTTGAGAGCGGTGAGGATGTCCGCACGTGAGCGGTGGAGCGGGATACCAGTGACGTCGATAGAACTGGCGGGGGGGAGGTAAACGCCCTCGACCGCGGCTCCATGCCCAAACTTGACGATATTCCCCGTCGAGACCCTGTAGCGGATCACGTCGAGCTGCTCTTCGTAATGGCCTTGGGACTGGAGGATTTTGTGGACCTGGTCCACATGATGCTCAGAGGAGGGAAAGAAACGTGATGGGAAGTTGGTGCCGCCGCTGGAGGGGCGTATATCAGCGATCCAAGGGACCTAAGTGGAGGAGAGCGATATGGGCCGTACTCAGTCAAGCCATTGATCCAGTTCCCTGAACCCCGCCCATCCGCGGGGAAGGCCCCAGGCTAGTGGATGAAAATAGATGAGGGACAAAGAAGGTGGCAAACCGGATCGAACAAGCTCACCATCAGCTGCTGTTTGGCGGCAGCATCGAGGGCCTCCTTCTCAGCAACCCGTCTGAGCTCTCGCATGCACACATCGCAGGCGCAAAACTCGAAATCTTCCTGTTCTTGTTCTTGGGCTTGGGCCTGCCGATTCATACGACGTCTGCGGCGGGCGAACATTGTCGAGGGTGAGACTGGAGGAAACTGGTGCTCGTTGACCGCGAGGCCTGGCGTTTAAGTACACGGGGTGGACGAGTGGAGGGCACTGGCACCGCCCGGGGTGCGAATGAGGAGCACTGCCTTGTAATCGGGCGCCCGTTGACTCAGGTTTAAAAAATCCAACGCACCGCCGTAAGCCAAACATGGCCATCGATCCAGTCCTTCAGGAGCAGTCGTCTATGCGTCATCTGTAATAGTATTACGAGGAAAAACACAGGGTGTGCAGACTATGATAGCGGTAATAGGAGATCGTGCGCGCCAGCAACCGGGGTGTTGATCCTCTTCATGTCTTCTTCTGCCGCTTCCGCGTCCCCGCCCCAGTTGTATTTGTTGACGGAGTGGTCGATCGTGAAGCCTTTGTCGTCACTTTCTCCTCCTTCTGGACCTCCTCGATCGCACGTTTCTGTCCCCCTTGTGTGTGAGAAACGTTCGCGGCTGTGGGTTTGGAACAATATCTCACCTTTCCCCTACTGGTCGTCCCCTTCTTGACCCCATCTACCTTTTCTGCCTCCGCCTCCTTCTCAATCATACTCAACAGCGTCGTGCACCGTCTCGCTAACTCCTGGGGGCTCCTGCTTTTGAAGAACCAGTCGAATCGGAACACCGGGAACTCCGAGATGTCCCGCTTGATCCTCTCGTACACGTCCTCCACCTGCATCCCATAGTGGTTGAGCCGGCACAGAAGATACCGGTCCTCTTCCTCGCTGTACACCTTCCCTTTCGTGGATGGGTAGTTGAGTTCAAGCTCCTGCATGGGGTACACCACAGAGTTGATCTTCTCCGCTAAGAGGGCCTCCAAGTTCGATCGCTTGTTTCGCTTTGCCTCTCCCTCCTGGATACGAGTGGCGATTCGGGCATGATCGGCAAGCGTCTTCCACTTCTTCTTGAAGACTGGGTAGTAATCCCCGACCTCCCAGGTCGTCTTGTCAGGGATCTCTGATGCCAGCAACTCAAAGTCATCGGTCCTGTGTCAAATGTCATCAATCATAACCGATGGGAATTAGTGATGATGAGAACGCTCTACCATCCATATGATTCGAGAGCTCGGATAAACTGTTGGAAATCCCGCTTGCTCCAACTCTCGAAGCCCTGCTTGATCAGTGCCTCTTTCTCGACTTGTTCCTCCTCCGTCAGAGGCTCAGCGTTGTCGATGATCTCCTGGGCAGCCTGTCTCTCCTTCTCCAGATCTTCTGGGGAGTCCTCCGACCCTGCCTCGCGTACCGCAGCGGGGATCTCATTCAGTTTCTAGAAATGGAGTCAACATCGCGAGAGCTATCGGGTGTTCTCCAAACCCACCTTGAACGCGGCAAGTTCCCGTTCCTGCAGTTCCGCAAGCTTCGGTGGGAAGAACTGGAAGTCATTTCTTAACAGAACATCAATGAGCGATCAAACATAGGGTCGCACAAAGGCGACATACATTTGGACCTGCTTCGGCGCCCTTGGTAGTTTCGGTGCTTTCTCCTGTTTACTCGGTCCAACCCGCATTGCATCTTTGAAGTACCCATCAACCGAGTAGTTTGTCTTCCGCTCTCGTTTCGGCATGGAAAGCAAGTTGAAATTGAGCTGCTTTCGCTTTTTTCGCTGTCAGTCAGTACCAAGCCATCTGGACAACGCGAGTTACACACAGCGCGGAAATCCTCTCCTTCCCACTGTTGGACGGAAGCTTCCGACTTGAAGTTGCTCAAGTCTTCGAAACTCAGCCCCTCATACCGGTTGCTCAGTTCTGCGGTCCGCTGTTCACCTCGTTGAATGATCGCCTCGATGTCGTCGTTAATCATGAGACTGGAACAACATCAGTACTTTCCACAGGGCAATCGCTGGAGAGAACCCACTCCTCATTCGAGCTGACAATCTTCTCAGCACCATGGGCAATCATTTCCAAAAGTTCATCCTTATCCGCGGCTACAGAAAGTAGGTAAATACCAGCGCCCGCGAGGAGAAGTATTGGTTTCACCTTTTGAGATCTGCTGCCGGCCTTGCTGGATGACCAGTTGATCGAGCCTGAGCTTCTGAGCCGCACGCTCCAACATCCGCTCCTCAACGCTACCCTCGGTGATGAGCCTGAAGACGAACACCTGCTTGGTTTGACCGATACGGTGGGCGCGGTCCATTGCCTGGAGATCGGCTTGTGGATTCCTGTGTATCTGTCAGGACCGAAGCCAAGGGGAAACCTGTGTCCTTACCAGTCGCTGTCATAAAGGATCACGACGTCAGCGGTCGTTAGGTTGATACCCAGGCCGCCAGCGCGAGTGGTAAGCAGGAAGATGAACTTGTCGCTTCCCTCCTTGTTGTATTCATCGATGGCCTGAATGCGGTCCTCATGGGCAGTGCTTCCATCAATCCGACAGTACTCTAATGTGGCATGTGTTAGCCGTGCGATTATGGCGCGTGGATAGGACGCACTATATGTTCTGAACAAGCAGTAATCTTCCATAATGTCCAGCATTCGACTCATCTGACTGAAGATAAGAACGCGAGACCCTTTGGCCTTGAGGGAAGTCAGCATCCTATCCAAAATAACCATTTTGCCACAGTTCTGAATAAGGTGTTCGTCTGTGGTGTATGGAGGACCCGGTTCCTGGGCAAGCCATCAGTGCCGGCGGTTGTAAAATATATGGCTGTTGTCACGTACAGCCCCTTCGAACAGGTACGGATGGCAAGCGACCTTTCGTAACTGCATGACCATGTTCATTAGCCGTGTCTTGCCTTCCTTCTTTCCAGTCAGACCTATTGGGACAATTAGTGAGGGGTCTTCATCCCGGGAAATGTGCCAACCGTTAACAGCATCGATGTCCTTTTCGAGGACTGATCTGTACCACTTGCGTTGCATCTCAGTAAGTCCCACATAGATATTGATCTCCTTTTCTGTGCGTGGGGTCAATAACAGCGGTCATTCGGTACTGAGAGCGGGTCCAGCTTACTCGGCAACAGACTCTTCTCCACATCCGACTTGACGCGCCGCAACAAGAATGGCCGGAGGATCTTATGCAGAGCCTCAACGACCTTCTTGCTCTTCTCTTCCACGGCATCAGCATCATTCTCGTCCTTGTGCAGGAAACTCTCCAGATCCGCATAATCCGAGAAGATTTCGGGACAAATGAAATTCAACAAAGCGAACAACTCCTTCAGGTTGTTCTGCAATGGGGTTCCGGTGATTAAGAGTCGACCACGGGACGTGAAGGACCGAACGATCTGGGAGAGTATGGAGTCGACGTTCTTGATGCGATGCGCCTCATCAATTGCGATGTATTCGAAGGAGAATTTCTTGAGCGCGGACTTCTCGATCAGACATAACTCGTATGTGGTGATGCAGACTTCGAAGTCCTGTGGGAGGAGTCTATTGGTGATGATTTCTGCGCGCTCCTCCTTCCCACCAGTCAGGACGGCGATATTGAAGTCTGGAGTCCATTTCTCAAACTCCCTCGCCCAATTTTGGAGTGTTGATTTTGGGACGACGATCAAATGAGGGCCGTGGTTATCCTTGTAGTGTTTCAAGTACGACAAGAATGAAATGGTTTGCAGTGTTTTTCCCAAGCCCTAAGAAGGAAAGGTTATAATAGGGCACGCGGAAACCGTGCTGAGGCCATACCATCTCGTCGGCGAGGATTCCATTTAATCCGTTGTGTTGGAGAGAAACCATCCAATTTAACCCCTGGAGTTGGTATGGCCGCATGGTGCCATTGATGACTGGGGGAGGTGATGTGAGGGATAAAAACGTGAAAGAATCAACAAAGGCCTCACAGCTAGGCGACTCTTCGAAAACAAACGGTTGGTCATCGCCGTCGACGGCGGATTCTCCCCCTTTCAATAACTCCTCATCTTCCTCTTTCTCGGACTTACGGTGGCGAGTACTGTTGTCACTAAAAGCACCGTTAGACGAGGCAGAGAGGGGTTAGGTGTCCACCGTGACTGACACAGCCTTTTTCCGACCCCTCGTTTTGGCCTTTGGCTGTGCATCAAGAAGCGCTGCGTACTGTGGGTCGCGAGCTTTCTAGACACCCGGGTGAACAATGTGACGACAGAAATAATTTAATTGGTGGACCGCACCTTAATGTCCACAAAATGTTTGAAAAGTTCGGTCTGGCCGAGGAGATAAGAGTAGCGTTTGACCGCGTCTGAGATCTTTTAAAGAGTCGGTATGCCATGCGAAAAAGGAAAGGCACAGGGAGGTACCTTGTTCTTGTCCATCTCCTCCCGCTTAGCCTGCAGCACACTCTCGTCAGCTTTCCGCTTTTGTTTCTTCTGCGTCCGCTCAGCAGCATTCTTCATCCGGGCCAATTTCGAGGGAGAAGCTTGAGGGACATCCTGCACCGCGTCAGTCCAGAGAAGTGGTTCAACGGAGTCGGGGTGGGGACACTGACATCCTCTTCGCTCTGGAGCTCATCAACCTCCTCCTCGTCCCGGCCGTTGGCATCACCGTCGTCCATGAATTCGCTCTCACCGTCAGTGCCTTGGCTGGGCTATAGATTGGGCCGTTAGGAGAAGACGCGAGTTTTTGGGAATTTCCCGAACTAACTTGACGTGACACAATATTCGAGGGCACGACGTCGCTGAGGACGTCCTCATCCATTGCGACGAAGTTCTGTGGTATAGACGATAATCAGAGGGCGAAGAGGAGAGAAAGGCGGCGAAGACGCACACTCATATCGACGGTGGATGGGCGTGTTGTGGAGAGGAATGTTCTTGCACCAACCTCAAGCGTGGACCCGCATTGGGACGCGTCCAGTCGCTTTACGTAAAACCACAACCGATCCGTCAATCAGCCACCACCATGCCCTCCTCGCAGAAATACGTCCCTCCGTCAAAAATAAACCGAAACGATGCGGCGAAAATCCAGCGGATGGACCTAATGCCCTCCGTCAGTCGTAACAGTGGCCTCGAGAAGGGCGGCGATGCGTGAGCCCATACCCAACTCCCTCAGTGATCGCCTAATCTCCCCAGCCCGATAGGCTGAAGAACGCCAAGACGCAGGAAGAGTATTGGTCCTTCGTTCAATCCAAGGTATTCACCCTACGGGATCTGGTCCCTGTGTTCGTTTCACGACGATCACGCAGTTATCCGATTATTGGAAGCAATATCCCGAAGGCTGCCCTGACTCCAAGGAGAGAGAGGAAGCACGGCACAGCGTCCTGATCCTCATTCGTGCGTCGCCAGCTCCCCATCCTGTACTATTAGTCTGACCTGAATCGGTTCCCAGGTAAATTGAGGGAAGGTATCGTGGCCGCAAAACGACGAGATAGGTTCACATCCGATGGTCTGTCTTTGTCAGTTCTAGCCCTATGACCCTAGTCTCAATCTGATAGTCTACGAATTGTCGCTACGAATCTCCGTCCTTTTTTCCTCCGCCGTCAATATCGCCTCAACCCTCGCATACCTACTCCCAACCTACTACACCTCTCAGCCATCGACGCACTCGAGGGGCTCGACGATTCTAATCATCCTCTTGTCGCGGTTGGATTCCTCTTACCCCTCCCAGCGAGACTACTACGGTCACCGCCAGGAGTTCCTTGCCTCCGGGTGTATTTCACTCGACTCCCCAACCGTTTCTTGGTTGACTTCTCTCGCTGGGGCGATTCGATCATCCAATTACTACAAGGTGGAGGCTCTTACCCGACCAAATGTATATACACAACTCCTGGACTGTCGGTCGCAGAAAGCGTGTGAAGGGGCGGTTGACCTAGACACCCCATCTGTGCGCGCGATAATCTCGTCGCTGCACGACCGTCTCCGGGATCGGTCCTGGCCAATCCTACGAGTTGCCTATCGGGAGATGATATGTCTACCCAAAGTCACTGACACTTCCGAATGGCTCGAGAGGTCCTTGATTCTCGGCTCCTCCGAGACTACTGTGGAAACCTGGTTCAAGCAGCAGTTGGAGAAGGGGAACGTCAAAGCCAGAGGAGAGGCAGGAGGTAAATGGATCATAATCAAGCCAGAATCTCGTTAAACGCCACCCATCTACGTACTTTTTTTTTTTTTTTTTTTTTGGAGTAGCTCGAAGGCTTTGTCATTCGTTAGAGTCGATGGACACTCTATATGACCCCCGGAGGAAATGCCCTTACGCACTGGTCTTGTCTGACGCTGTGTGGGGCTCGCACCGGGGGTCCACCCCGGACTATCTGTTCCGGCCTGGTGGTCGCCTAGGCGTTATACCCACTAAAACCCCCGTTTTTCCGCACCAGTTTCTGGTTTCGTGTAAGTCGTCCCGTAAGCAGTTCTTCCACGTTTGTAGGACTATCGCTTAGCCTCTAGTACTTTCTTTTTGAATATCTTCTTGTTTGTCTGGACGCTGTCCATTCTTAATCTGGTGTTAATCGCCTGGAGCCACTTGTTGTGAATCTCGTGGGGCGAGTGGACCCGTGTCGGGTCGTCGCACCAGGCTATCGCGCGTTCGCATCTGAGTTTCCAGATCATATACACGGATTCCGACATTATAATGCGGAAGAGCCTGTTGAGGCCTTTATCGGGTTTCCCGTTCGCTTTCTTGAAGCCTGATAGGCAGGATCCTAGTATCGCGCCGTACTCGGAGGGGAGGTCGGAGGCTGACCTCTTCCTCCATAGCTCGTTGGCTAGGGACCATATTTGTTCCCTTCCTGGTGCCGAGCACTCGGTGAGGATGTGCTCCATTGATTCTTCGGATTCACATTTCGAGCATATCCCCCTCTGTTCATAGTTCTCTATTCTACTCCAGAACTTCCCGATCTTGAATGCGTCGTGCATGCACTTCCATAGGAATTCGCGGGTTTTCTTCCACACGGACTCTGGAGTTGGGGCGGTTCCGTATGTCTCTGCGGCACAGGCCTGTACGCGCCCGACGTTTATCTCTGAGGTTCGGCGGGGTAGTGGGTTGTTTATTTTTTGGATCCCGCGGTAGAGGTCTTTTTGTGACAGTGCGGAAAGTTTTGCGCCCGACGGGACTAGGTTTGGCGGTGCTTCTAGGTTGAGGGTATTGGCCGTCGGGGTTGCCCCCGCCCCTACTGCAGCCAGCTTGTCGGCCTCCTCATTTCCTCTTACGCCGCTGTGGCCCTTGACCCATGATATTTGCGTGGTGTTGCTCCTGTGTCTCATCCAGGCTGTCATGCATCTGAACACGCCGGCGTGCTTTGATGCGAGCCACCCTTTGTCCTCCCATTTCTCGAGGTTTTTGGTTAGGCCCTGGATGGCGTACATGGAGTCCGTCCTGATGATTAGGGCTCGGTCGCTGGGTACCGATTTCAGCACGTGGAGGATTGCTGCCAGTTCTCCTATCTGGTTCGATTGCTCCGGGCCTGGGACCCTGAACCCGGTGTTTCTCCTGTCGTTCTCGCCGAACCACGCGCCGCTCCCCGCCATGGCGGTTGTCTCGCCGTTGTTCGAGCATGACCCATCCGTGTACCCCATCTACGTACATTACATCCGCGGGAACCGCATTTAATCGCATTCGTATGTAACTTGAACTAGGTATCAACCAAAACCCTAAGCAATAGACGTCTTAACCAACAGATCCGCAAGTTCGTCGACGGCAGTAGAAGTCTTTGCCGCATTCTCATCCTTACCCTCGGCCTCAGCACCACCCGTAACGGTCTCTTCTTCCTCCTCCTCCTCTTCCTCCTCATCATTCAGTAAAACCTTTCCACCCTTCTGCTTGAGGCTCTGAACGAGCGTCTGTACGTTTTCGTCTTCTTCATTGTCCACCTCATTCCACTGCAACTCCAACGTCTTGAGGTTGGAAAGTTTTGAGACACCCTTGGCGAGGAGGGCGAAGGATCCGCTTTCCATGTTGTTGTTCTGGAGTTGTAGAGTCTGTAGTTTAGGATTTGATCCGCTTGCGATGGTCTTGATGACGGCAGAGACGCCTTCTCCCTCGTTGGAAAGAACACAATCGGAAAAGTTTAGGAACGCCAGCTCGGTCCAAGCGGGAAGAGCTTTGGCCATCGCGACCGAGCCAACCTCTCCGAAGGTATTGTCCTGCAGGTCGAGGTATTCGAGGCGTGGGCAATGTGCAAGACCACGGGCCAGGTTTGCGATTCCATCCATTCGGATACCGTTCTGAGGCATCCGGACTTCGACCAATGACCCGTGCGCGGCAAAGGCGGTGGCCCAGGCCGCAGATGATCCATCCTGCAGCCGATTTCGCCCGCAGATGAGGGTCCTGAGTTGGGATGGCTTCCCCTCTTCCTTACTTAGTCTTGCCGACTCAGCAAGGGCATCGGCGATCACCGCACCCCCCTCTGGCCCAAGGCCGTTATTGTTGAGCTTGAATATATGGAAACTACGGTTGTGGGTGAGGAAGGGGACGATTGGATCGACGGATCGAGACCCGAATGCATTATCACTCAAGTTGAGTTCGACGAGTGAGGTCTTGTCTTTGAGAGCGTCACAGATCGTGGACAGCGCGGGGGGTATTTCGGTAATAAGGCGACCGGTAAAGATATCTGCAAAGTCCGCTACCTATCCCCACGTAGGTTAGCCCTACGGATCTCTCGCAAGCCGAGGGAGTGTCCCGCCGCACACCTTCAAGATGGTTGTTTTCTCGAGAAACTCGGCCAACGCTTTTGCAGCCTCGACACCGATAGTGTTTCCGCCAAGGTGAATCTCCTCGACGACGGCCGGGTCGACATCTATGAGGTGGGATTCGATGTCTGACCTTGAGTCTAGTTTGAGGCTCTTTCCCTGGAGGGAGAAAACCTTTGTTGAGGTGGATGCCATGAAAATTCAAAGTTTTCCAAATCCGGAAGGCGATCGACTTGTCCTTTTTTCTCCTCCCACCCAAAAAATTCGAGGCGGACGCGTTCCCCCACCCCCACGCCCTATTGAGGGGAATATGGAATTGAAAGATCCGCTGAAGATGAACCTGGGTCGTCAGACCCGTTCGTTGTTGGAGAAACTGGGGACCGATTCTCGGTCCGCATCCCATATCCAAAACGCCTCCACCACACGGGAACTTCTCGATGCTCTTTCCCAATTGCTCGTGACACCTGCCTTGACGCTGCTCGTGGCTCGTGAATTCAGGCCCGTCATATTTGACCTGTGCGCAAGGTGGCTCCTTGTCAACGGTCGCGCGGGCGAAATTCTCGTCGCCTTATGTTTATTGCTAGAACCTCATCCGGAGTTATTCCCGTGAGCAATTTGTATCCACAGTGCACTCTAGCGTTGCTCATGTCTCCATAGGATTCTGAATACCTTTTTGAACAAGACCTACGGCCCCAGCGGACCCTTGAATCACCTAGAAGAGGCGACACCCCCCGTGGACCAGCCGCAACTCCACTTTCTGCTGCTATCTTACTACCGCATTCTCCAAGCTAATCGTACTCTACCCAAACATTCCTCGTGGCCCATCTCCACTCTCGCAAAAATATTCACCACTCCCAATATCGATACTGGTGCGAGGCTTCTGGCCATTCGTTGTTATTTTCTGCAAAGTGGGATGGGGGAAGGGGAAAGGATAAAACTGGAGCAACGTTACGTCGGGGACGTTGCCACTGTTGATTGCCCAATCTCCTACTCCGTGAACGTCGACGGATCGATATACGTCCTCGATGGGTGGGTGTTACCCGCCGTCGAAGCAACCCGTATTGCAAACTTCTGGAAATCATCCGCTGAGGAGACCCCCGACTATTACTGTGACGTCGACGCTGCCGTGGAATCGTTTTGTGAAAACGACCTGAGGTGGGTGACTTACCATCACCCCCTACTTCGTCTAACCTACCCCCGAGTAGCCCGTTCACCGTGAATGTTTCTGGAGTCTTCCTACTTCAAGACCATCTATCTCCATCCCCCCCTTCTGGTTTGGTCCAGACGGACGGTGCCGAGGCCGCTTTGCGCGAACTCGCTTTCCTCCACTCACTCCACCATCCTACACTCCTCACATCTTTCCCATCCTGTGGTAAATCGTTATTGATACGCCACCTCTCAAGCCTCCTTTATCCCCGCTTTGAGAACCATGTCGTTACGATCCACTTGGCGGACACGTCCCTCGACCCTCGTTCCCTTCTCGGTTCTCACACATCGTCTGCCACTGAGCCCGGCACGTTTGAGTGGAAGGAGGGCGTTTTAGTAAAGGCGATAAAGCAGGGGAAATGGGTCATCTTCAAAGACATAGATCGCGGGAGCAACGATGTTTTGGGCGTCATTATGCCACTTATCGAATCACTTGGCCCTGGAAGCTATATCGGCGGAAGGGGGGCATTGACTGTCCCTGGACGCGGAGTAGTCATAGCTCATGACTCTTTTGCCATCTTCGCCACCCGATCTGTCTCGTCGAAGAATGGGAAACATCCAAAGCCCGTTTTCTTTGGCTTTCACAAATTCGCAGAGGTTATCGTCTCCTCTCCATCCCAAACCGAGGTCGAACAAATTATGAACCAGAAGTTCCCGAGGTTGAGTGGGAGGACCTCCCGAGCCGTCACGAGGCTGTGGCAGGATATGTGTGTCATATTCAATAACTCTCCCTTCCTGGGACGGGGAATAGGGATAAGAGAACTTGAGAGGTTTTCTGCCCGTATCAACTGGCTCGCCCCGACCTCAGGTGATGGGATGGAGGTCGAGGATGTTGAAGGGGACGCGTTTCTATCCTCCACCTTTACTCACGTTAACCTCAGGGAGGAAATTTTCCTCTACGCGCGCGACGTTTTCTTCGGAGCGGGAACCCTTACCACCTCTGCTCGACAGTCCGCCGAGCAAGCAGCTAGTGTCGCTGGACAACACCTAGGCTTATCCGGAGAGCGTCAGACTGCTGCCTTATTCTCTCGGGTCCCGGAGTTCGACATCGAGCGGGATGTAAATGGACGAACCGTCGCGGTTCGGGTCGACCGAACGCGTTTAGTTGCCAACTCTGGCACCGAGATCCTTCAGACACACCCCCGGCCGTTCGCCATGCACAAGGCCGCCATTCGTCTGATGGGTCGGCTCGCTGCCTCCGTTTCCCTAGGGGAACCGATACTTCTCACGGGCGAGACGGGCACGGGAAAAACAAGCGCCGTTACCCATTTGGCTACTATTCTCAGGAAACCCCTTATTTCGCTGAACCTTTCCCAACAAACCGAATCTTCTGACATTCTTGGTGGCTTCAAACCTATTGATGCCCGGGTCCCCGGAATGAAGCTCTATCAAACTTTCATGAGGCTGTTCGGGGCCACTTTGAGCAGCAAGAAGAATCCAAAGTTCCAGGAGTCGGTTCGGAAGGCGGTCATAGAGGCTAGGTGGAAGAGGGCTGTTACCTTATGGACAGAAGCCATCAAAATCGCGAAAGAGAAACTACGAGCGAAGGCTGTTAGTGAACCTCTGTGGGTTACGTTTTGTACGACGAAACGACAAACGGACTGAGAATTTTTTTTTTGCAGCGGTGACCAACTGAGCGCCGACCAACAAGGTCCAAGGAAGAAGCCAAAATTGGAAGAGGCGAATGGGAGCGTATCTGGGGCAGACTGGGATGAGTTTGAACAAGAACTTCGGACGTTTGATATCCAGCATGTCCAAGGAAAGGGGAAATTTGCTTTTGCCTTCGTGGAAGGCCCTCTCGTCAATGCGCTTCGCTCGGGGGATTGGTATGGGGTCATCGTGTCCGTTTGGTTTCGTTTCAGTTATTGACGCCAACATAGGATCCTTTTCGACGAAATTAACCTTGCAAGTACAGAGACCCTGGAGTGTATCTCCAGCCTTCTCCAAAACGACACTTCCTCAATCACCCTCACCGAACAGGGGTCCTTGGAACCTATTCCTCGTAATCCCAATTTCCGCATCTTCGCCTGTATGAACCCCGCTACCGACGTGGGCAGGAAGGACCTCCCCGCGAACATCCGATCCCGATTCATGGAAATTGACGTTCCACCCCCCGACGCGGACCGCGAGACGCTCCTGAGCATTATAGAAAACTACATCGGCCATTGCACTATCGGAGACAAAGGGGCTGTTATGGATGTCGCAGATTTCTATGCGGCTATCAAGATGTTGTCCGACCAACGCAAGATCGCGGATGGCAATAACCGCCGGCCACATTACAGTGTGCGAACATTGGCTAGGTCTTTGATGTGGGCTTCGGATGCTACAAATTCATTTGGTCATCGGCGCGCGTTGTGGGAAGGCTGTCTCATGGGGTTCACCATGACCTTGGACTCGCCGAGTGCGGAGGTATCGACAGCGCTGGCCAGACGACACCTACTTGCGAATGTCAAGAACTCAGCCTCTTTGCTGGCAAGGCAACCAATTCCTCCCGCAGACCCGGATAGCTTCGTCAGGTTTGGACCTTTCTACCTCGCGAGGGGACCCCTCCCACCGGACCCCGCAGAAGAATACATCGTAACCCCATCTGTAGAGAAAAAGCTCGTGGACCTGGCGAGGATAATTGCTGGCCGCCGTTTCCCCGTGCTCATCGAAGGCCCTACATCCACCGGAAAGACAAGTTCCATCGAATATTTGGCGAAGAGAACAGGTCATCACTTTGTGCGCATCAACAACCACGAGCACACCGACATCCAAGAGTACCTCGGAACGTACGTTTCGGATCCCACCACCGGAAAGCTCGTGTTCCAGGATGGCCTGCTTGTCCGTGCCCTGCGCCGTGGAGATTGGATCGTTTTGGACGAGCTCAACCTTGCACCAACAGACGTGCTGGAGGCCCTCAACCGCCTTCTGGACGATAACCGCGAACTTGTGGTCCCGGAGACCCATGAGGTTGTTTGTCCACATCCAAGCTTCCTCCTATTCGCCACCCAGAATCCGCCCGGCCTTTACGGTGGAAGGAAGGTGTTGTCTCGGGCGTTCCGCAATCGGTTCTTGGAGGTATACTTCGACGACCTTCCTCAGGCAGAGTTGGAAACGATCCTCTGCCAACGGTGCAGGATTGCTCCATCCTATGCCCAAAAGGTAGTCCGTGTCTTCCGAGAACTCACCAAGCGCCGCCAATCCACCCGAGTTTTCGAGACCAAGCATGGTTTTGCGACCCTTCGTGACCTGTTCCGATGGGCGGGGAGGGATGCGGTCGGTTACCAGCAGTTGGCGGAGAACGGATATATGCTCCTCGCAGAGCGTGCTCGTCGCGCCGAAGACAAGGTCGTAGTAAAAGAAGTCATCGAGGCCGAGATGAACGTCCGCATTGATGAGGACGAGCTGTATGGATTTCAACTCAGCGAAACAGGGTTCTTGGCTTTCCTCGGCCCGGACCTCCCGGCTACGCAGATCGTTTGGACGCGCTCCATGCGACGTTTATATCTTCTTGTGTCGAGAGCGCTACAGTCCAATGAACCAGTCCTACTAGTGGGGGAAACTGGTTCCGGAAAGACGTCGGTCTGCCAGGTGTACGCCGATGCGAAATCCCGGACCCTTCATTCCATCAATTGCCACCAGAACACGGAGTCCGCTGATCTAATCGGTGCCCTTCGTCCCATTCGAAATAGAGCCGCATTAGAAGCGGAAGCCACTCAAGGGGCCACCAAAACCCTCGCGGACCTTGGTGTGGCCCACATACCAGGTGATACACAAGGCATTCAGAAGGCTATCGTTTCTACCCAGAAGTCAGTCACATTGGCTCCTGCCTCGGCCCGGGTGTTACAAGATGCGCTGTTGAAGTTTCTGAAGCTCTCTGCCATGTTCGAATGGCACGACGGTCCCCTCATCCAGGCCATGGTGGATGGGGATATCTTCCTCCTCGACGAAATCTCACTCGCGGATGATTCCGTTCTGGAGCGTCTCAACAGCGTTCTGGAACCTAGTCGGACGATGGTTCTTGCAGAACGTGGCGGGGAGTCTACCGATATGGTTTCCATCACTGGCGCAGACGGCTTCCAGATCATCGCCACAATGAATCCCGGTGGCGATTACGGGAAGAAGGAACTCTCTCCCGCCATGAGGAACCGATTCACAGAGATTTGGGTCCCTTCGGTCGATCAGCGTAATGATTTGGAGATGATTGTGAACGGGTCCTGGAAGGATGACGAACTACGACGATTTACGCAACCGCTGCTCGATTTCGCAGAGTGGCTTGCAGTCCATGCCTCCGATAGATCACTCATAGCCCTCCGAGACGTCCTTGTGCGCTTATTTTACCCTTCCCGTGTCGACCAGTTTTCTGATTTTTTCGAGGTAGGCCTGGATCGCCTTCTCCAATATCATTCAGGAACAGGGAACGCTGTCTCCGAGCGAGATTTTCGTAGGTCCCTTGCTCTCCCCTACCCAATTGTCTACTTATCCGAAATATAGCATCAAGCTGCGTGCATGACCTACATGGACGGAATCGGTGCCTTCCCTCAATTTTCATCCTTCACGTCCGACTCCCTCAGACGTCTCAGGCAGTCTGCCATGCAAGAACTCCAACGGCTGGTCCCCCTCGCGAACCCTAGCGTCGTCGGATTCTCCCTGGGAAGCGACGACAGAACAGTTCACATCGGCCCTTTCTCAATCCAAAAGGGCGATGCGCCGGCAGTTCAGCCATCGTTTAACTTCGGTGCTCCAACCACACTGTCAAACGCGACGCGAGTGATGAGGGCTTGCCAATTGAATAAACCTATCCTCTTGGAAGGTAGCCCTGGCGTTGGAAAGACGAGCCTCGTCACCGCTCTTGCATTGGTTGTTGGCCAAACCCTGTCACGTATCAACCTTTCCGACCAAACGGACCTCGTTGACCTCTTTGGATCCGATCTTCCCGTCGAAGGTGGCACACCTGGTCAGTTTGCGTGGAAGGATGCAGAATTCCTCAGGGCCCTCCAAGGTGGTCATTGGGTGCTGTTGGACGAGATGAACCTTGCCCCTCAAGCCGTGTTGGAAGGCCTCAACTCTGTCTTGGACCACCGTGGAACTGTTTACATCCCGGAGCTTGGTCGTTCATTCAAAAAGCACCCTTCTTTCCGCATCTTTGCAGCTCAGAACCCACAAGGTCAAGGGGGTGGCCGGAAGGGATTGCCGAAGTCGTTCGTCAATCGTTTCACCAAAGTCTATGTCGAGGAGCTTCACCCGCAGGATCAATTGCTGATCTCCAGACACCTCTTCCCTGACTACCCCCTGGAGTGGTTGGAAGGGATGATCGCCTTCAACTCGCGGTTGAACGAAGAGATAGTCCATAAGAAGGCTTTCGCCCGTGAAGGCGGACCCTGGGAGTTCAATTTACGGGATTTGATCCGTTGGGGATCGTTGTTGAAGGTTAACGAGCGCCTTGCACACCCGTCCGAATTCCTCCGCACTCTCTACCTTCACCGCTTCCGGACTTCAGACGACCGAGAAAGAGTTATCCGCATCTTTATAGAGTCCCTTCCAAGCCAGCCAACCTTCCACGCCCCTCGCCCCTCTATCTCCCCACCTTACTTTCAAATCGGAGCACACCTATCGGCCCGGAAGAACTTCTCCCCTCACCACCCCCACCTTTCGCTTCTTCCGTCCCATCTCGAATACTTAGAGACTGTCGCTGCTTGTTCTTCGAGAGGATGGCTCGTTATACTTACGGGAGAACGGTCAAGCGGAAAGAGCAGTCTCCTTCGCATCCTCTCCAGCCTATCCGGGAACTTCTTACGAGAGATAGCTATTAACCCGACGACTGACACAACGGACCTTCTTGGCAGCTTCGAACAGGTCGATGCCAACCTCCGACTGGATGAGCTACGACATAAGTTCGATGTCTTCCTTGACGAGGCGATGCGATGCTCTGATTTCATTGGGACTAACACCCTCCCACCTTCATCATACCAGGGGATTTGGACCGGCAGCCATCAAGATTCTCTAGCGCGGTTGGAACGTTTCATCTCTGGGCTGCCCGCTTTGCAAGGTACCACCATCGGTCAGGCCAGGAAGGACCTTTTGGCTCGCGTGCAATCCGCGCTCCTTTCACTTGGCGTTCGTGGACGGTTCGAATGGGTCGATGGTCCCCTCGTCCAAGCTCTCAAAGAAGGTCACTGGGTGGCTCTGGACGGCGCGAATCTCTGTAGCCCATCCGTCTTGGACAGGCTCAACTCCCTTTGTGAATCTGACGGCATGCTAATGCTCAACGAAAGGGGTAACGTAAACGGGGGTATCGAGGTGGTGCAACCTCACCCTAACTTCCGGCTCTTCATGATCGTTGACCCTCAACACGGCGAACTCTCTCGAGCAATGAGGAATCGGGGGGTTGAGGTTGCCCTTCTTGCCCCGTTCCCTCGGTCTGTGAACTCTTGCCAGAGTTTGACAAACGCACAGCGATTCAGGCTCGGTCTCACATCAGCCAGTGCGGAACTGACAATACCCAGTCCGGACACTAAACTGATCACCCAAGATTGCATCCACTCCGCACTCCTCTCTCAGTCCATATCCTTGGCTTCTACTAATGGTCCCGAGGAAGCGTTTCTCCACTTCACCGCCAGAACCACACCATCAGCCTGTTTGTCATACGCCATCCGCTTTTGGGGGTGTTCGGCACTATCCGGCCATCCACACTCGTCTCCCGCCGTGCGATTTATCTTAGAATCGTTACACGAAGGCAATCTTTCCACCCTCCTCTTGCAGCTCCGTCGCAAGTTAGGTAGGAAATGGAACGTACCATCTGATTTTTTGCCTTTCCAGGTCAGCACCAGGTCTAGTATCCCCGAGATAATATTCTGAATACTATTCGTGTATATAGCCTCAGGTCGTTACCCTCAATTCACTGCCTTGTTTTGTTTTCGAAACTGAGGACGCGGACAATATCGCTCATACGACGCAAACCATTGGTCTGTTGAGTCTACTCATGGAACTGCAAGCCGGGAAGATTACCGCACCTGGGAGGGATGGTTCCGCAACGGCAACGGCATCGGCGTCCGGCCCACCCCGTATTGTTGACGAAGTGCTCGCTCTCGTGAACGCGGCGCCAAAGATAGCCGGGGCCATATTTAATGTCCAGTCTACCGTTGATCCAATCGCTGTGCGTACGCCAGTCCCAATTAACCAACACCCCCACCCATCACTTGACCAGGTGACAACAGGGATTCAACTCCTCCGGTTCAGCAGTTATTTGTCCACGTTTGTTCTTGGAAAACAGATAGATTATTCTGCACTCCAGGTTGTGGTGAGATGGATAAACGAGACATTAAAAACCGCACCATCAAGCTTCGAGAGCATCATTGCCCAGGCGGAAAAACTGGATAACCTTGTCCGCTTGTCTTCTGGATGGGGCTTCTACGGCATCTGGAACGCCTTCCTCACTGGTGTCACTCCGTTTCCTGACAGTCGACCGCTGGAGATACTCGAGAGAGTTTCTTCGTACAATGGAAACGCTGGTAGGAGAACGTTCTTAGACACACACACAGAACACTACTAATCCCACTTAGGTATTCGAAGTCAAGCCTTCCAGTTTGCTGCCCTCTGCACCCTTCCAGCTGCCTTATCCCAAGATGAGGCTACGGTTGTCCAGGACCTCAAGGAGAAATTCCAGAAGGTATGTTGGATCCAACGTTCACCCGTTCCAGCTATTGAAGTGCCATTCAGCTTCTAGTTGCTTCCCCTTCTTCCCCCTCGCCCCCTGCGGCCCCCACTTCGTTGTACTGGCTCGCGCGGTTAAATGTGCTTCAAACCGTAGGTTCCGTTGGAGATTCCACACTTCCGAAGGTATGCGTACGTGCCTAAGGCCGGTCTTGATCTGGTTTGACACCGAGAAGTTTACAGAGTGGTACGCCCAGCGGGTGTTGAATCTCGTTGTACAAGACAGGACACAACCGCTTCGGGACGTTCTAGCCTTTCAACATCTATCGTGGGTAACTTTGAGCCCCCAGCGTGAGTACCTATCAGAGCGGTAACATGTCCACTCACCGCTGCTCCTTCAGCTCGTATTCCATACATCATCCGCGCGCAAAGAGAGTGGCTCGAAAGCGCGTGGAAACGGAGCGGAGTTGTTCAAGTGCGTACCTACCTACCGACCCCAACCTTCGTGTTTGACTTGTTGACGTAGGACGACTGTGCATTGGATCTCCCAATCGCCACAAGAAATGCAATCATCGCGTGGTGAGTATTAGCCCACGAGCTACAGGCGACGCTCATCCAGGCACAGTGATCCGAGCGGAGTTTCTCTCTCTCAGATGGCGGAATATGCATGCACCACGGGTGCACAACTCAAGCTTACACTGCTGAACCTCAGAATTCGTACGCCACGGAAGACGTCACTCACCGGGTTCCTAATGCAGGCCATCATCATGGTACCCAATTTCCCAACCACAAATATCAGCTCACTTATGATGAATAGCTTCTCTCCTCGTTCGGAAACAAATCCAGAGATCTCCCTCTCACAATGCAAACCCTCTCAAATAGCCCAGATCTCGGTACCCCTGAGTCTGTGGGGGGTCTCCTCGATCTAATCCAAGTGACTGAATACGTCGACCTTGAACAGTCCCATTTGGTGATATTGAGAGAAGCTCTCACTCAGCTTCGTTCCCACGACTCCTCTCTGCGGGAAATCGGCCTCGCTTGGATTGCTTTCAGCAAACTCGTGATAGCAGCCTACGTGCCCAATATTCCCCTCGATCCTCTCGCAGCACAACGTTGCGCGGTCAGGTTTTGGAGGGCCGTGGAAGGGCAAACACGATCGCAGTTGAACTTGCACGTCCAGCACGAGAAACGCCTGTCCGGGAACACTTCCAACGTAGTCACTCGCCTATTGGAGACGGAGTTACTCGACGTTCGGGAGAGACTTGCAGCTGTCTCAGCTGGTCGTCACTGGTCTCGGGAGACAGAGAGGCTCGAGATGTACTGGACCGAGGTTTTGAAATTCGTATCGCAGGTCCTCCTCGCCTTCAACGATCACTCGACCCCCCCAGCCGATGGCATCCCGCGAGAGCTTGCCCAAAGAGAGGAAATGTTTCAAGACACACTTTCTGGGTTCTGCCACCGCCTAGAGATCGTGTACCCCGAATACAGTGACATCAGCACGCCGGTGATATGGGCGGTCCTCCACATGAAGCTTGGTGTTAGGCTTGCCTTCACCCGCCCCACCTCGAACCCCCACCAACTCGCGTTCTCCGAAGCTCTGATATCCGTACCTTCCGTTTTGGGGACTAACGCTTTGATCGACGCCACCATCGCTCACCGGTCCGGCAGTTCCACTTCACTTCACCTTGGGCTGTCCGCAATCGCTCTTGAAGCCTCTTCGGGGATCGACCGAAGGTCGTTATCGTTGCACGCTGTCAAGGCGTATG
>Ga0307516_10000685_pt1 | contig 45958 bp, 67 predicted proteins | sample 19_EM_MG_FD_203310 | JGI IMG/M metagenome (GOLD analysis project Ga0307516, IMG submission 203310) | Populus trichocarpa ectomycorrhiza microbial communities from riparian zone in the Pacific Northwest, United States - 19_EM | ecosystem: Host-associated > Plants > Roots > Unclassified | place... | reverse complement strand
GGAGATATACTTTTTGAGGTTTGCCATCATCATCACGGCAGAAACAACCGTGTCGGTGTGCGACGTTATGCTAAAGTCGGGGAGAATTCATTCGACCAAGCTTTCATCAACGACCTTTAGGCGCCCAAAGTGGTACATCTTATAAGTTACGAGCAGGGAATCTGGCAGTGGGCGACTCACATTCTTATGAATTTCCCCCGTCATTCAAGTTTGTTTCGCAAAATACCCAAAGTCAACGGAATATCGATTCCCGTTCATAGTCACAACCAATTCTTTCTTGCCCTCATGAGCGACAAAAACAGGACGCAGCTCTTCGGCATGAGCATTGACGCTTCATAAGAACGTACTTGGATGAGAAACAGATGCTTGGCAAGCGGGAAAATGAACTTACTAGGCATTGAACTGCGAGAGTATCGCGATCCAAACATCGTCCGGTCTGATTGTAGAAATATTTAGTAGGTCTGATTCGCCATCAGCAACATATGAGGCTACTAACCTTAAGACCAATTGATGGTGGTTATTGTATGCCGCGATAACGGTATCGACGAAACCATTTGCTTGCGGGAGGATAGGTCCCTGAGGTGCAATCGATGACTGCAATAGTTCTTTGCAGCCAACCGTTCGCGACTTTCGTCCCCAGGTTCTTTCGAGGACATCTTGTGCGGAGAGGGGTTTGTAATGCTTGGGTAGGCGGACAGACTTTGAAGGGTGGGCGGCGACGGTGAAGTTAACTGGGATGGCAGGTCGTGTGGGGGACGGCAAAAGAATCTAGGAAGATTATAATCTGGAGCCGTGTTATGATGGAATGAAGGATGAGCGGGAGAGATGGACGGTGACGGTGTCGAGTACTTACCTGGAGAGGGTTGGATGAGAGGATCTGGAGGGAAAGGTTTCACCCACAGGCCCCTCTACAGGTGAATGCTTTCTAGCAGAAGTGCGTAAACGTTGCCGGAGGTGCTAGCAGAGACTTCGAAGCAGTTCTTTGAATGGATATCAGAGGAGAGCCTTCGTAACCGTCTTCGAGGTCACTCCCATGTCTTTCCCTGCTGCTTATGACTCACGGAACCTTGGCAAACCCGCGCAAGAGGAGAGACTCTATAGAGGAGGAGGAAGGTATTCTTTCTGGCATTAGCAACAGTTCGCGTCGGCCGTGGTCACGAGGAAAGATCCTCTTGCAATTGACGGCCGTCTTCCTCATCTTTCTCCTGATTTCGGGAGCATTCGTGCAGTGTACAAATCTTCATCCCATTCCTGCAGCTGTCTAGCGATCTGCAAGATGCCATTGGGTATGGTACGTACATATCCACAGAAACGATCTAATTACTTCGACGTCGAAGGGAAAAGAAGTAAACCAAGCCATCAAATCGTATTACCTACAGCAGTAAATCATCATCGCCTCCGCCAGAGCTCAAAGCACCACCACCACCACCCATAGAACCAAACGCATTCGTCGGAGCCTTGACACCCGACGTCCCAGTCCTAGCGCCAGCAGGCTTCTGGTTCCCCCACAAGCCCGCCATAGCCTTCTCCTTCTCCAAATCTTTTATCGACTTTCCGGTACCACCACCCAGCCGCGGCGACGCCTCCGCCCCAAGCGACATCGACCACAAATCACCAAACGCCCCACCCGACCCTGTAGAGGCCGGCTTCACAGGCGCGCCCAAGCCCCCTCCCGCGGTGTTCGTCGTGATTGGGGTACCGGTCCCAGGGCGTACAGCCGGTGCTGAATACAATGGCGCCGTACCCATTGGCATGAAAGAAGCTGTCGGTGCACCACCACCACCTCCACCCAAAAGGGCATGTGACTGCATCGGACTCATGTATGGAGGCTGGGACGATATAGACTGCGACGAACGATGCAGCCCAGCACCCACCCCCATTCCTCCTGCGCCCATGGTGAGACTATTGAAAGCCGCAGGCTGCTGCTGCTTAACCTGTCCAAACCCTGGTTGAGGAACGGCAGTCCGAGACGAAGGGGGCGTTGAGTTGAGCATCTCCAACAAGTTGGGTTTGGCAGGGGATGCCAAAGTGCTGGTGGTGTTCCCCGAGAGGGAAGGCTGTATGGGTGCGGCTTGAAAGTCTGCAAAATCGTCATCTGGTTCAAATGTAATAAGATTTGATGGGCGGACGCGAAAAGGCAGGGAGATATGTACCATCAAGACTGGCAGTAATATTGTTGACCGCTGGTAGGGCCTTGTTGACATTTGTACTAGGGGTACTCGAGCCGAAGGCGTCGTCGTCACCAAAACCGCCCAGAAGATCCTCTACGGGGGCCGCTGGGGCGGGGGCAGGGGTAGGTTCAGCAGCTTTTCGAGTCGAATTTGATCTGGAATTCTGGGATCGGGATGTGGGCGAGGTCGGTGTAGAGCTGATCTCGTCGTCGCCAGCATTATACTCTTCGAATCCGCCTCTTCTTGCATCATCCCGGAATGACGAGCCTCCGGCACCACTCCCTCCAGCACCGTAGTCTATAATGGATTGTTAATATTCGATGAGCATATAACGGACTAAAAAAAGCGTGCCATTTCCATAGCTTCCACCACCACCACCACCACCGAGGCTGTCATTTCCGAAACCTCCGTACCTACTTCCACCGGAGGAAAATGACATCCCGAACCCATCACTGCCCGTCCCAGCGTACTTGTGTTTATTCGCCTTGGCCTTCCTACGTTCGGCCCGGATTTTTTCGACATCAGCGAGGAGTTCAACAATTTCACGAGAGCGATTGCGAACTGGAGCCACGATAGAATTAGGTGGTTACTTTGAGCTTACAGCTACATACCGTTTATCCCTTCATCCTTTCCTTTGTCGTCTATATAATGGAAGTTTCTGAGCATCTTGATCATGGAAACATGAGAGCGCGCATCGTCAACGACGCGTTCTGAGCCATGCTTGATCAAATATTCAAGTAGTTGGAGGGCCTGTCGGGTTTGTGTCAACAGAAACCCACTCATAGACGAGTCTTGGATGACCTTGTATATTTGTCGCCACTGTCGGGCCTCCTTCTCCATAAAACGGGCATAGATGCAAGGCATGATCTCGTTGAAGTGTTGGCTGGTCGTTGATGAGCCTGGGTTCGCTGGTAGAGAGAAGCAGCACACACAAACTAAATGTCCTGAAGAGACAAGATTCGTCATTTTGAGTGAGGTCGGTTGGATATCTGGGACATACCCTTGGGCGATATCTTGCATGAGGGTTGAACTCGCACCCCTAGCCGTTTCTTGTGAGTGTCGATAAGAGCGAGATGCTGGAAACAACTGACCATGGGTCTTCGTTCGTGGCTTCACGTACTTTGGCTTCCATCTCGCTGATGTTGAGAACGACATTTTTGGCCTGAGCGACAAATGTCAATTCGCATGTGGTGGGAACGATGCAGAGGCATATACCTGGTTGTATGCACTTTTGATATCATAGAGAGTAATTTGAGAAAGAGTAGCCCCGAGGGCTTCTAGCCTATCCATGCTGGATGGTCGAAATGTGCAATGGTTACAAACAGAACCAAATAAATTCTACTACAATTACAATGGATAGGTCCTATCAAAAGCCCTCCGCAGAGGAGCGCCTGAAGGAAGGGGAAGTGGAAACCGGTCACCTTAACATATCCCTCCCAGTCCGCAGTGCCCCTTCGTTTCCCTCCTCCACTTCCTTGTTCCTTCTCCTCGAAACCAATCGATTCGCTGCCCACGTTCGTGCCATTCCCTAGTTCTGGGATGTCCGCAACGACTGGAACGTGACGGTACAGCGGAGGGGACATCAGTGTTGATCCTTCGTGGCTGGGTGAACCGTTGACCTTTTGAGGATTGTCGCTATAGTGGTGACGAGTCACATCCGAAATCCGACCCGATCTTCAATCGCACTGCGCTACGTATGATTGGCGCCGTGAGGGCAATTCTCTCTTCGCCATGGCTGCGGAAGCCAACAAAAAATTCTCGCTCGGGGAGGAATTCAGGAGACCCAAGCAGTGGCTGCGCTCGGCATTCTCGTCTAAAAGTCGGTCCTCTCAGACTATCACCAGACCTTCAACGCCAGCATCCATAGCTTTGAGTCGACGTAAGTGCTTCGCCTACCCTCCATTGTTCAGTAAGATCTCAACGTTTAGCCCTTTCCCCAGACTCTCCCGGACCCCTCCCTGACACGATTGTTACCTCGCCCCACCCGGTTCCGTTTCGTGCATAATTCATGTCTTGAGTGCATTTCAAAAGAACATACGCCTTCATCAGGCGTGGATTCCTCTCGCCCTGATGACCCCTCAGCTTCTGCGAGCAGCATTGCAACAGGCATCGGTAAGACTAAGATACCACCACCATCGATCTCGCGTCCGATGACAAACGTACTCTCTCCTCCGTGACTACGCCTCTCATGCAGTTTTGTCCGCGGCTGCTGATTCCAACCCCGTGATATTTGCGACGTCGCTCTCGACAACTCGACCTGCGAGTGGGCCCTCACAAAATTCGTCAACGAAGAACACAATTCGAACGGCTTGGCACGGTGTCGAGCAACTCCTGCGAAAGGCGGAAAAGTCCCTTGCTGGAACGCCATTCCACGCATCTGTTGCTGCTGTTAACGCCATCATCGAGGTGATCAATGTACGTTCTATCCTCTCATTGTGTCTTGCCGTACTTGACGATCAGTTCTTAAGGCGGTTGCAGACAACCAGGACGCTCTCTATGAACGTGTTATTGGAACTGCCAGGCGCCTCGAACTCGTGAACGCCGCGTTGCTGAAAGCGGAGTCTGACGCCGCAACAGTCAGAATGCAGGCCTTCTCTAAGTAAGTCCATTCCACGGACGATGCATGTGATGACAAACTCAATTTATACTAGGAATCTTATTGACGAAGCCCTCCGACTGCAGGGGATATCGTCCAGATGGATGTTGACAAATATACTGGAGAGCGGAGAAGACAAGAAGACCATCGAAGACAGCTTCAAACGCATTGATGAGTACACGAAGGACTTCCATGTGCGTGACTCTGTCGTGTGAAATGAACTTGGCCATATGTTGCCTCTAGCTCGACATCGTCATGAGCATCGAGAGAAACACAGATGAGATACAGGAGTCGCTCACTGTATGTGTCCTGAAGATCTCGAGCATGGGGTGTACATACTGACCATGAGTGCCAGCAACCACGCCTTGGTAGCTGGCCCCATTCTGAAATGGCAGCCTACAATGTCGATCTCGAAGGAACCGCAACATTGATTCGTGAACCATGCACCGAGGGAACGCGCGTGGATATACTGGAGCGTATATACCTATGGGCACTGGATCCTTCGTCGGACAGTCCACACGTCTTTTGGTTGACAGGCCAAGCCGGTTCCGGCAAGTCGACCATCGCCTATACTGTAACGGACCACTTCGACGATGTGGAAGACGCCAGCTCGGACCTGAAATACATCTTGGGCGCCAACTTCTTCTGCTCGCGACAATTCGAAGATACGAGACGGCGGAAATACATCATCCCCACCATCGCATACCAGCCAATCCAGATCATATGCTCGCGCCTTGCTGCGGGCAAACAAGTCTGACTCGGTCAATGTCCTTGCCAAGCAGATGAAGGACCTCCTCGTTGGCCCTTGGCAGCAGTCTGCCCGCGAGCGTCCTCGCGAACTCCGGCCTTATCTCGTCGTTGTCGACGCGCTGGATGAGATCGAGGACAACGGAGGGTCTGCCTTTCTGCAAGAGCTGTTGAAGATCTTTAGTCAAGGTCATTTGGGCGGCCTCAAGTTTCTGGTTACGAGTAGACCGGATCCTGAGCTCGCCGCACTCTGCTCGACCTTCAACTCTGACGCCGTCTGTCGTCTCTACGAGGTGCCTACGGATACAGTCAAGGCCGACATTAGGACGTACCTAGGGGAGAAGCTCCCGGCGCTTCAGGGTGATCAGCTCGACGACCTTTCTCGGAAGACGGATGGGTTGTTCATCTACGCCGCAACAGCGGTGAGATATATCCGCCCGCGTCACAGAATGACGACAGATGAGCAGCTCCGCATGTTAGCCCAGCTGGCTGATCATATGTCCAGTAGCGCTGACATGCCATTACTCATCGATACATTATACCAGCAAATCCTGTGGGGTGCTTTCCGCAAATTGGATGATGCCCTTGTTCGCGATCGGTTGAGGATTCTCCACACCCTTCTTTGTACGGAGGAGCGTGTATCTACCTCCGTTGCGGGAAAACTCTCTGATGTGGCCGACGCGCAGATGGCCACGGTGGTCGTGGACGAGCTGCACGCGGTTCTCTACGTGAAAGACAATCGAGTTCTTTGGTACCACGCGTCATTTCCCGACTTCATGTTCGCTCAGGAGCGATCCAAATTCAGCGTTCCTCGGGTCACTGGTAACCGCATCGTCGACATGTCGTGCGATCAGGACGCTCACCACGCTCGCCTTACTCACATTTGCTTCCGCATCATGATGTCCGGCCTGCGATTCAACATCTGTAATTTGCCATCGTCGTTTCTCCTCGATTCTGAGGTGCCAGATCTCAGTCATCGTATCCAAAAGAGCATCAGCCATGTCCTCCAGTATTCTTGTCAGAATTGGGCTCAGCACTTGAACCAAGCTGGATCTGGCGACCACGACTCTCTCAGGACCGGGATCTACGAGTTTCTTAGTGTGAGGGTCCTATTCTGGATTGAGGCGATGAATCTACTTGGTTCGCGCGCCCAATGTGGTCTAATGCTTCACAATGCCCATGAGTGGGTCTTGAAAGTGGGGATTTCAACCTGCCTGATAAACTTGAGCTAATACCGGTACATTAGGTCAGCGACAAAAAGTCTTCAGACCTTGTTCCCCACCTCACCGAGGCTGCCAACTTTGCCACGTACTTTGGTGCAAGCCCAGCGGCGCAGTCAACATCACACCTTTACATCTCGAGTCTGATGACGTGGTCGCGGGATTCCACTATGTACCAGATGTGGAAGAGTCAATTCTCTCGTGGTCCTTCCTTCAAGCTAACAAGAGGTAACCGCACTGTACCATTATTGACCCTGCAGCACCCAGATTCTGTTATGTCTGTTGCGTTTTCGAGTGACGGAACCCGCATTGTCTCTGGCTCACGCGATCGGTCTGTGCGGGTGTGGGATGCCTCAACAGGTGCAGAGCTGACGGTGCTGATCGGCCACACTGGCAGTGTCTTTTCTGTGGCATTTTCATGTGATGGAACCCGCATCGTTTCGGGCCCATTCGATCAGTCTGTGCGGGTGTGGGATGCCTCGACGGGCACGGAGCTGACGACGCTGAACGACCACACTGGCTGTGTCTATTCTGTGGCGTTTTCGAGTTATGGAACCCACATCGTTTCTGGCTCATCCGATCAGTCTGTGCGGGTGTGGGATGCCTCGACGGGCGAGGAGCTGATGACACTGAATGGCCACACTCACTATGTTCAGTCCGTTGTGTTTTCGAGTGACGGAATCCGCATCGTCTCTAGCTCACGCGATCAGTCTGCGGGTGTGGGATGCCTTGACGGGGGCGGAGCTGATGACGCTGAATGGCCACACTCACTATGTTACTTCCGTCGCGTTTTCGAGTGATGGACTCCGCATCGCCTCTGGCTCACGCGATCAGTCTGTGCGAGTGTGGGATGCCTCGACGGGTGCGGAGCTGATGACGCTGAATGGCCACACTCAGGATGTTAATTCCGTCGCATTTTCGATTGACGGAACCCGTATCGTCTCTGGCTTATCCGATCAGTCTGTGCGGGTGTAGGATGCCTCGACGGGTGCAGAGCTGACAGCACTGAATGGCCACACTGGCAGTGTCTATTCTGCGGCATTTTCGAGTGACGGAACCTGCATCGTCTCTGGCTCAGATGATGAATCTGTGCGGGTGTGGGATGCCTCAACGGGTGTGGAGCCGACGATGCTGAACGACCACACAGACGTTGTCAATTCTGTGGCGTTTTCGAGTGACAGAACCTGCATGCCTCTGGCTCCGACAACAACTATATCCCAGCATGGACATGACACAGCATCAACATCGTTGGATCGTCACTCTAGACAATTGGATTGTGTGGTTGCCCCATCGCAAACGTCTCATGTTTGTTCCCCAGGATATCAGAGAAGTACTACGTCGCCCTGACAATCCCCTCACCATTTCTCGTAAAGGAACTGCCACGGTAGATTTTGTATATCCCCACATAGGTACGGAGTGGGTGGGATGTTACACACCCTCAGTACCTTAGCGTGAACTTTGTTCGTATATAAAGCATCGTTCCTCCCTTCACATCTACGCGGGTGGACGGAACTAAAACGTCCCCCGATAATATATATATATTGTGTAACTACTGGCTATTTGATCTTTTTGAGCTGCGAGTGGATGAGTGGATGGAATGGATACCGACGACAAGGCAGGGCTTACGCGGTGGGTATTCAGTCTCAGTCTCTCTTCGACACCGACCGTCTTGCCGTCGATGACTTCGATCCTGGCATTCTGCTTATCCAGCTCTTCACCCATCGCCATCCCAAGAGCTTTCAACCGCTTGCTGATATCCCCGATCTCGCCTAGATTGTTGTCCAATTCGTCCTCAAGTTCGTCATCCGAAGCAGTAGCATCGAACTGGTATCGCTTCCTCTGCTGTTTCCGTTCCTCGGTCTTGTATTTGTTCCTAGCATCATTGCCGTCACCCAATATCCCTTCTTCATCGTCCCCACTTCGACCGTACGTCGCCGCCCGACCCAGCCGGTTCTGAGACTCTCTGATGTCCGTCATCGTCTTCTCCCTGGCCTCACGTTCGTCATCGTACCTAGCCTGTATCTTGGCTTCCTTAGCGGCACGTTTCGCATCTTTGTTAAAAGTGATGACAGGCCGGAAAATGGATCGATTGAGCTGCTTGAGCTCGTCCGTATGATCATCAGCGCGAGCAGAGTGGCCTTTCGCAACGTCCAGATGACGTTCCGTGTTGGCAAGTTTTTCTGCGATACGCCACGTCCCGTTAGTCAATCACCGATGTATCACGGTAATTAGCACCCTACCAGATTGATCGCCAAGCCTGAGCACGGTGTTCCGCGCCGTATCCTCAGCTTCACGAGCCAAGCGAATAGCATTCCTCGTTGAGTTGACGCTTTCCTGTTTCACAAAGCGGGTCTGCGTCTTGATCCCTTCAACATCATCCTCGTTCTCCTCCCCAGGAGTAGGTTCACGGCCCGCCTGCGGACCGTCAAAGAATCGTCCCGACCCCACTTTCTTCGGGTCATATCCAGAGAAAAGTTCGATGCGGTCTCGGTCGAGCTCAGCATTACCGCGGGAATAAACGTCCCCTACCCCGCGGTTCCGACTGTACTTGTCCCTCAAGTCGTTGTCGTCAGTCACGGGTGGGGGAGACGTTAGCGTAGTGCTGCTGGGGTAGTTGTACGGGTCGCCATCGCGACTCGCGTTGTATGTGCTGGCATTCGATTGATATGGAGACCGGGACCTTGTGCTGGCAGGACCCGTAGAACTGCCGATCGGGGCAGATACGGGTGGTATCAAGTTCTCGGGTTTGCGTTTGAAGAGAGGCATGAAGGGAGAGGCTGGTGACACTGACAGTTGTTCTTATTTATATACCGCCGCAGCAAACATGTTCAAAGCAGTGTGCATTGCTTTCCATCATTATCATGATTGTAGCAAGCAATGGATATCATGCCCTGCCTGCTACCGCCCTGCCGTTGATCCCTTTTTCCGATCCTTCTTCAGCGCTTCCTTCGACTTCCCAACGACCGTAACACCTTTACCACTCTTAACCACGCTCTCAAGCGCAGCCTGCTTTTGCTTCTTCACACCACCGATACCCCGCACTTTCGCATACTTGTCGACCTTTTTCTCCAACTCATCCCGCGACTTCTTCTTCGCTTTCCGTTGCTTGTTGTGCAGTGCCTTTTTCTGCATCGGCGTCATCTCGCTTCGGGCCTGAGGTTCCGCCGCGAAAGGCGCAAACACCTCCTCAGGTGCCAGTAACGTAGATGTGGACTGCGTAGTCGGGAGTGCATTCTCCAATGTTGCCGTTGACACGTTCGAGAGTGTCGATATAATGGCCTTTGGCTGTCGCAATAAAAATGAAGCAAAACACGCGGCAAGAAACATATCAGAATACACACCTGTTTGGGCGTAAAATGCGTGTTGCACAAAGCATCGAGCTTGTGTGAAATCTTCTCCCAAAGCTGCTGTATCTCGTCGCGCTCTTTCTTAAGCTTTCCATCCCGATCTTCCCCAGCCACACCCCCAGTCTGAGCAGCAACAAATTCATCTTCATATATCTGCGCAAGCGACTGCGTTGATTTGGTATCTTTGAATTCAAAATACCGAGACGGTAAAAATGGCTTGTCCGTTGCTCTAACGCGAACCACGTCATCGAATCGACGTTCAAGTATTCTTGCCTTGATGCGCTCCTCGAGATTCTGCACTGCTTCCTCCGTCACGACAGGAACAACTTTCATGGCTCGGTCGAAGTCAAGAAATTCTTCGAGCAGCGAATTCTGTGGTCGTTTCCGAGAATCAGCCTCGCCCATCAAAACCCAGTCCTTGGGTCCAACGTTTTCCGACTCTAGTTCTGAAATTTGTGCTTGCAGTTCTATCATTCTTTTTTTGTGTGTTGACAGGTCTACTGAGTGTGTTAAGACGCATTTCCTTTGAACAGAAAATTGCACACCTTGAGCGGGAGGTGTATCCTCCTCAGCGAAAAGGTCATCTTTCGATCTCTCAATCGTTGCTCTTCTCGGCTCGTCCACATCCTCCTCCTCCCCCTCGTCCTCCTCTTCTTCATCGTCATTATCCCGGAAATCTTCATCCTCTTCACTATCATCTGCATGTTCCATTCCATCCTCGTCGTCCTCGTCGTCGCCGGCCATAAGTGAATCAGGATCGGATGTCTCAAGCTTTCGCTTCTTTGCAGCTGGTCGACGGACCGCGTCTGAGTCATCTTTCATCCTCTTGTCGAGGACTCTCACTCGGACTTGGTCGTCAAAGCGCACTCGACCTCCACTTCTACCAGGAGAGCCAGTTGGCTCCTTTGACTTTGAGCTTGCCCCTACTGGCCGGCTAGGAGGGTCGAAGAAATCTTTGTACAAAATCACTGGACAAGTCATGATGACATTAACCTGGATCAAGAATCACGATATCCACACATACCACTTTCGTCGTGCTCTTCGTGTTCTTCTTCAAAGTCATCCTGATCGACAGGCGCAAAAAGGTCGACAGAAACATCATCGGAATCCGAGTCTACATCACCCCCAAGTCTGCCTTTCGAGGAAGACCTTGCTTCTGCCCGCTCGGTTTCAAAATTGAAAGCAGACAGATCGAAGAATCCGTCGTCCAGCTCTGGATGCCCTTTTCCTCTGCGTTTCAGGGTGATACGTTTGCCACTAATAGCCAGCATTGAACCCGGCCGGCCGTGGTCGGTATCCTCTTCTGGGTCGCGCAGTGGGGTGATACCCTCATCGCCTTCCTCCTCGAGTTCGGAGCCCGTGCCCTCGCCTGAATCATCTCCTTCATCCTGGCTTCCCTCATCTTGGCATCCTTCCTCGTTGGGGTCGTCGTCGAGTATGTCATCTACGTCCATGTCGTAGCCCAGTGCGTCAAAGTCAACGTCCTCGCCATTTTCTAGTGCTCTTAGAACTTCTTTAAGGCGCTCATCGTCTAGATACCCATCGTCGTCCTCATCCTCGTCTTCCTCGCTGCCGTCTTGGTCTTCTTCATCGCCAGGTTCGCCATTTTCCAAGACAATGTGGAGAGCGTCGGCGACATTTTGAAGTCTGATATCTAGTTGCGCCCAGATCTGGTCTTCGTCCATTCCTTCAACAACGAGGGAAGCCAGGGGTGTCGGTACAAAAAGCGCTCGAGGCACAGCTGCTGGATCCTTCTTGTCGTTTGCTTTAGATTTTGAGCGCGTCATCGGTGCCAGAGAATGGTGGAGTGAGGAAAGGAGCGCATTGATGTGAGAAATAGAGGCCACCTCCGATTGCACGGCTAGATACGAGGTCAATCAAAAGCACGCTCGCCCAGATATGTTGACGGCATACATAGGTCGAACACGAATTTCGTGGCATCTAGTGCGGCCCCTTGGATGGTCTCTGAACCGGAAGCGAAAGATTCTGGTTGTTCGTCGACTAGACTCGCGAGTTTTTGAAGTTCTGGGTACAGACCACTTTCTGCCATGACTGCAAAAAGCGGTTGTTTGCACTTGTGTGACTACAGGATCGCGGTCAGGTGGACGGGATTCGCTGGCACGTGATGTGCGCGTCATAGGGTCGCCTTAAGACTGTATGCGCATTGCGCGCTCTCAACTGGCCACACCCGCACTCCCCTCAATGCCTCCTCTCCTCCAGCCATTCAGGTGGAAGAAATGGCACAGAAATGACAATATCGTTTCAGGAATAGAGAGTCTCCCTCAAGTCTCCCACCAGTCACGATCTGTATCACTGATAAATAGCAGAATCCACCCAGATCTCGACTCGCTGGTGGCTCAGGACGAGATAAACATAGAGCCAATTCCGTTCTTACACGAGAAGCCGACGACCGTGCGGAATTTTCCAAGGCTGGAATCGGGCCAGGACTTCGTTCCGCTGGGACCAAGTACAAGACACCTTCCTCTGACTGACATGATTAATCTCGAAATGGATGAGGTTCACACATCGGAGGGCGAGATGAAGGGCATACAGGAACCGATTCAAGCCTCCGAACCGTCCATATCGCCTTCCAAGAACATCTCCAGCGAAGCGCAGAATTCCTCCACTGGAACTTTCGGCCCATCGCGAAGGACGACTTCGCGCCGCACAAAGGTGTCCGCGACACCATCTACGCCGGCTTCGCACCAGACCAAGGACAGTTCGCAGCGCCACTCTCGAAAATCAACGCCTCGCTCGAGTTCTGATTACAGTTTATTGTCTTCTCGATCTCGCAATACCTTTGGTCTTCCTTCACCTTCTTCTGCAAGTTTCGAAACGCAACGTAAATCAAGCGGATCCCCCGACACCGTACCTCCAATGCCGCCTCTCGATCACCCAGCATTCCGATCGGTCATAGATCAGACCATCCGCGCAGGATCCCAAGCGTCGTTCCAGTTTCCATCCTTCTCGACAAGCGACGATGACGATGACCGGTATGGACCAAGACTTTCACAATCTCTCCCGTCTTTAGCAGGTCAGAGTCGGACATCTCCGAGTGAACACAAGATAAAACCCGCCGGCGCCGGAACTGACTCCAAGACGAAGTTGGTCAAGTCATCTCTCGAGCCGAATATTCTCCCAGATTCGCACAGCACCCCAGCCCTTCACCGAAGTCAGCACAGAAGATCGCAGAGTGAAAGTAGCAGTCGACGGGCTAGTGCGGAATATAGCGCCATGCAAGCGTGTTCCCAAAGCACCATGAAAGATATTCCAGAGAGCTGGGAAGCCAGAGTTTCAAAAGAGATTGTGAGGATTTCATTGGACGAGCAGCATCAGAAGGTGGTGCCCACCTCGACACGGCATCACCACAGGGCCGGGTCGACTTCCCAAATAGGCAAGGCACGAGGAGACCATGTGAGTGACTCTCGATCACCTTCTTTGTTTTCCTTCACTCCTCTTACTTATACTCTTTCTCTCCTCATCTATTGCGTGATTTTGAATACGGTTTACAGCCAGCAAAAACTTTCGCCTTGGGGTCCCCTTTTTTCCTTCAGCGTGCGTCCTGTTATATCTTTTTACGGATGAAGAGATGTCTGATGGAAAAACGTCGCTTACTATAGGCGCCCACTTATTTCCTTCACCTACTCCAGTCACCTTATCCGATAATACCACAACGATTGGCAATCACAGAGCTCATACAAGATCAGACACAGTAGACCCGATGCCTGAAGGCACCTCAAGCACAGGGGCAGCAAGCACAGACGCTCGTACGCGCACACCTTCACCTCCAAAAGTCACCAAATTTCCTACTCTCGCGTCGGCGATCCCGTCCTCATCACTTCTTGCGCCGCCATCTCTCTCTTTCACAGGCCCGACCCCTCTGCCCTCCCCTATTTCTCCGCCTCGCCCTTCCCATCACAAAGCAGCCACCGACCCTCACACCTCCATCTTACGAGTACCTGCAACGCCCCCTGTGATACGCCAATCATTAAGTTCAAGCAGCGGGAAACGCAAAGCAGATGAAGCTGACGTCGAAGGTGGGGGGACTCCCCCGAAAGATAGCAATCAAGCTCGTGCAACATTTGCAATCACACCGAGGCGTGAGTCCGTTGAGCGAATTCGCATGAATTAAGCTAACGCGGACGCGCCCATCAAGCCCACCGTGCTTCTGCAAACTCTAATTCCACCCGTGCTCCGTCATCATACCAGCCATCATACCACCGAAAACGCGCCAGACTCTCAGCAACCCCCGAGTTTCATCCTGCGTCTGCAGCGTCTGAAGAGAACCAGGACTCTCGACCCCAGACCTCTCGAACCACTGGATCATGGTCAAGTAGAGCAAGTAAATCCAGCAGTCGCCCCGCATCTCAGAGACCTCCACATTCGTTCCCTCAACCACCCCAACGAACCCCGTCCCGACGCAGCTTCTCTCAAGGTTCAATTCCTGTCTCGGCCTTGATCTCGCCGCACGCGCCATCCGTTACCCCGTCTTCGAGCTTTCATATGCGGGACCCACGCAAGCCTCCTCCAATCCAGAGCACTCCCTGGTCCCTTTCACTTGGCTCTGGGGTGCGCGAGCCTGAGGAGGGATGGAGAGGATGGGCTGAACGCGGGGGTAGCCCGCTTCATGCGTGGTTGTTTTTCATTGGGTTTCTTATCTTTCCGTTGTGGTGGGCCGCTTCTTTTATTGGAATCCCGAAAACGAGGCGGTTGGGAGGAAACGAGCAGGAGAAGGGGGTGGTGCTGGATGATCCACAAGTTGAGTTTGGTGAGTCTTTTATGGTTGTGGTGGGTCATCACCTTTGTTTATCGCGACTTTTTGAAGATGCAAGATCGTGGCGAAAGCGATGTCGCGTGATGGCGTTCACATCTGTTTTTACTTATATTCCGTTCATCGTCCTCATTGCAATATTTGCTTCATGAAGCATCCGCACTCGTTTCCGACCCTTTTTGCCGTTACCTCTACACTTCGCTTTTTACTATTACACGTTATGGACTCGTACCATCCACATTGTTGTCTATGTCCCTCCATTTGTGAAGCCTCACATTCCGTTCCTTACAAATCACTGTCCTTTCTCGTTTATTGTAGCACTACTTGAGGTCCGTAACTTGCCTTCCGGTGTTGGAATTTTCCCGCTGCGTTAGTAGTGTATGTAGGCTTTGTTCTGCCACCCGTAACTCATGATCAACCATCATCATCCCATCATCGTCGTCGTTTGCCATCGATTCACAAAATTGCTGCTTCTCCTCGTCGAGTATGACACACGACGTGATTTTCTTGGTATTTCTTTGTTCGCCCCTTTGGCGATCGAGGGCGGAAGACACAACGATCGCAATCAAATTTGGAATGGCTCGGCTCAAAACGTCACTCGACTGTGTCTGGTCACCTATCGCCCTTTTTATTTCGAAATGTGTGTAAGTACAGTAAAATGTTAAACAGAGTAACTACACAAGCTGCTCGCCATAATACGGGACGACTTGCTCACAGTACTAGGCCAAGGCTCTCCGAGAGACGAATGATAGCCTGTATAGCTTGCACTTGCGTTTTCCCTGCATCCGTCTCCGCCGCTGTGATTGTAATGCAACAAACAATACAATGAACTGCCTCCTTCACTACACTGGAACGGCGCAAAAATCGTGTATCGGTACACGGAAATATTGAACGTGATCATGATTCGTGGCCTGCAAGATTTAATACCCAAGATCTCGAGTACGGATAGAGTAGATTATGCTGTACGGAGCAAAAAGACGCAGTGTCGGTTAATAGATACGAATGTCATCGACGAGTGGTAGTGAATGGAATGCGGTAAATATATGCAAGTCGAAAGCAATGAGGGAGGTATTCAAGAAGGCTCCGGTGCACGAAAGTATGCTGAATTTCGGGGAAAATGCCGAGAGGGAAGCCATGACGAAGCTGGCTAACCAGTGAAGGATATGCGTCGGAGAGATTGTGTTTGGCGAGAAGTCGTTCGAAACCATTGGGATCATAAGGGTGAATTATCGGATCAAAGATCTCGGGAAGCAAGTGCAAGTTAGGGTTAAAAGCAGGTCTACGGCAGATATGCAGCGAAAGGTCGGGATAATGCACGAGAGGGGGGGGGGATGTGGAGAGGGTCATCAAGGTGAGGAGCGTGATCGGCAGGTATAGGAGAAGGCGTAGTGACTACTGCTCCCACACCAGGAGCAGGCGTGTAAGCGCACATCTTTGGCATGGGAACAGCCAGAACGGTCGCTTCTTCTGACGTTGAAGGGAATACAGATCTGCTGCTTGCCAGGTGAGAAGAGCTCGTGATCATGGATGTGAGCCCACGTTGGCTTGCCGTCTGCGAAGGCGGAGGGCTTCGAAGCACCAAAGTGTTTATCGATGGCATGACCTCGCTCGGTACAGAGGAGGCAACAAGGGGGCGAGGATGTCTTCTTGTCGCCGGTACGAAAGGGCCGGGATGAATGAGCTGTAACTGAGGAGGGAGCTGCAGAAAAACGGTTGACACGAGGCACCAAGGGCGTTGAAATCTTTGCGAACTTTGCTTCAAGGTTATGAGAGGTACATGCTTGCATGTACAAGAAATAGTATGCCGTCCCGTCAAACGGCTCCGGATTAGAACGATACTCCTGTCTCAACTGCCGTTCAAGCACCTTCCACGCGGAATAATACTTGATTCGTTCCTTGCACTTCTGAAAGAATTCGAAATGGTGGAAAAGCCATGTTGAGAATCGCCCGTTGTCGCCTTCATGGTCGCGAGACTGCTGGAACTTAAAGTAATTCTCAGCAGCCTCCGTCCATTCGCTACAGTCCATAGAGAGTTCGTCACTGAAGAGAGAGGACTGAGAGAGTTTGGCGACGTCTAGGATGCGAACACTTTTGCCAGTCGTCGAGTCCTCCAGGGGGGTTGGCCTTGACTAAAGGGAGGGTTGGGCCATTGTCGGCAATGTGGCGGAGGTTGTCGTTAAGGAAAAGATTTAGTGGGACAGCAACATGTAGTTCGGTATCGAAGAGAATCCGAGCGAATTAGACCTTGCGGAAAATACCAAACGACCGCTCAGGAGCCTCCCTAGTGCCAAGAAGGCACTTTCTACGTTTGGAAGCTTCGGGCTCGAGGGCCTCGGCACGCGTTTCTTCGCCGTCTCCTTGGAAAAAACGGAGAGGAGGGAATCGGTCAGAAGGCCTTTAAACCGCTCGAAAACCGCCGGATTACGGAGTTCTTTCACGTCGAGAGAGTCTATCGTGAGTAGGGATGCCGCCTCTGAACCAGGCTCTGGGTATCGGTCCTGGTGTAAGATTCTAGACAATAATATCTCAGTCTTTGTCATGGCACAAAGGACTATATATTCACCTAGACAATAATATCTAGGTATTCAGTAAGTAAAGGTTTTCGTGAATGAAAGGTATTATAAGATCTCACCTCGGTCTTTGTCGTGGCACAAAGGACTGAGGGAACAGCTACGAAAGTGTTCGTTTAAGTAGATAGGATTCCGTATACTACTGTAAGTAGTTGGTAACGACAAATGAATAACAAACTCAATGTAATTCATAGATAACAACGAAGGCAGAGCTCAGAATGCAGAATTGGAAAGCTCGACGTGCCGCTCGGCCTTTTTTGTTGTTGGAAAGTTGGTGTTTTTCATGAGCCTCTGTGGATGTGAAACTGTTGATACCCCGTAGAGATGTCTCAATAGTCCGAAAGAGTCATGAGCCTCGTGTCGGGGTATCAATGAAAGAAGGAAGATCCGGGGGAAAGTCGTTCCAGTGCCCTGTAGTCTTGCGAGTTGTGATGTATCCAGCGCCGACGTCAGAGACAATCCCCTCCTCCTCTCTCGAAACAGAGTCAAGCTCCGTCCCAACCAAACGCCCGCTCTTCATCCACGTCAACCTCCACATCCATCCCCTCCCCCCCAATCCCAAATATAGCCCGGCCCACCCACACCACCACCATAGCCTCTCTCACCGACGCCAGCATTAACATCCAGCTCAGTGTACACCGAAAGACCACCCTCCTTCACGTCTGCAGACGCAAGAGTAGGCAGGGGAGGCCGCGAGCGTCGTGGTAGGCGCAACGCGGTTACCAACGGAGGCTCGACCTGGGCGCACAGGTGCCGCACGTATATGCTGCTCATGCACATCCTCGGGCGGTGCTGCGGTCTCTCCACCTCCAGCGCGAAGTCATGCTTGGGCACTGACTCCAGGTCGATCTCTGAGCCGTCGAGCTCGAGCGGTGCTGCCCCACTTAGACGACTTGGTCTGCTGGAGTCGCAGTTCGAACCGGTCACATTCGTCGTTGTAATCGATGGGTCTCGCAACATGCCGCCGACGAAACCCGTTCGACCGGCGCATACTCGTGCTCCTCGCCAGACCAAGGATATTGTGCCAACGGCAAGCCCGCGGTAGGTACAACCAGAGCTAGTTCCAAGCTTCACTCCCATCGTCCACCACCACGGAGTTCTTTGTTCAGATACGCACGACGACGGCTGCGGATCTCGAGCACGTCATAATGGTGCTTCATCTCGTTGTCTATCTGTGCCTGGCGGCCATTTTCTATGGTCAGAAGACGGCGGAGACGGTTGATGAGAAAGACTTTGCGAGTGTACTCTGCTTGGTCTCCGGAATACGGGAAGTGGCGTGAAGGAGAAGTTAGACTATGACTTGTCTATGGTTCCGGGCGTTCTCTGCTGGTGGTGGAGGCGTCGGCTGAAGCCTCGGGGGTGGACGGAAGGTGTTAACGTTGAATAACAGGGGTCTTCGTCATCAGAGGCGGAGGGAGTTGGCGGAAGCGAGGCAGTAATTGATAGAAAAGTACTCCGAGTCTTCGGGATAGCAGTGCGTCCGCGGCCATGGGCTCTGACGAGGTCTTGTACTTAAGGATGTTGTCAACTGGCTCAGTAGCACGACTTGGATAATCCATGTCTGGGAGGGAAGCAGACAGAGAGCTCAGAGAGGGTATTCCGCCAGAAAGCATCATGATCTTTGGCGACTGGAAAGATTATTGCATTAGTGCTAGTAAGGGCGAAGGGCCTCCGACTAACCGCAGGTCTATAATGTGAGCAGCGGAAAGGACACTGCCGATCTGCGACTTGCAAATGATGCGGCGAGGAGGATGACTCGGAAGACATCACTCGTGCCTCATTCTTACAGTGCACCACGGCGACGCTGACCTAATCGATGCAAACAAAGGGTCAACAAAGAGTGATCTGGGTGTCCTCGAGTGTAACGTTGAAATACCTCAGAAATTCGCAGATATTTGTACCGACGGTCCGTCTTTTTCTGCATTCCCAACTAATAATCTCATCTCTTTGCCATATATCGTCTCAGCCCGTTTTGAAAGGAATGAATCGACCAGGTATCTGCATTCCTGACCACGATTTATATGGCACACCGACATTTTTTGCTGAACGGGCTGCTTTCAGGTCAACCCCCGCAAAGACCCCCAAATCTCGCACAGAATCCGGGGCTCGCCAGTCAATTTCGCCCACCATATCCTGCGTATGGCTTGCCACCAAGGAACGTCAATCCGCTCCTGCCAGCCGGTGGTTACGCTGCAGGACTTCAACCGAACAGCCACCGAGCCCCTTCTCAGCAATCGCCAGTGCAGAATATCAATCCTGGCTTCATGCAACAACGCGCCCCGAGTAGCTTTGGCTTTGGTAGTGGGCTGGGCCAGCACCAATCAAGCGCGACCATCCAACAACAGTCATCGTCGCATCAGCAGCAGCAAACGAACGGTTCATCCACGTCGCTACCTCCGCATCTGACGCAAACACCGAACCTAGGAGCACCGTCCGTATCAAACGATGTCGGTCTCGACCCGAACGATTTCCCGGCCCTTGGGTCAACGACGGCGAATAGCGCATCAAACGGTGCCAACGGCAGCCACGCGGGGAGTTCGGTGACGACAAGCTACGCGACTCAGGCAGGGACAGGGGTACCAATTGGAGGAGCGGGGATAGGGGCAGGCGGCGCGACGCAGACGAGAGACTTCACGCCGGACGACTTTCCCGCACTTGGCGGTCAGGCGGCACAACCGAACTCTCAAAATCAAACCCCTAGTCAAGACAGCCAGTTGCATCCGCCGGGGCTCAACGGCTTCCAACATTCGGAACATCGACAGAATCTATTGGGGAACCTGGGTGGTGGTGTACCATCTGGAACACCTGGAATGTTGAACATAGGGCAATCGAGGAATGTGCATCCGGGATTTCAGCACGGCCAGACTGAAGTGGACAAGCAGCAACAACGGGTACGTTTCATGAGATTAAATCTCTTCGTTCTCCAGAATCCTGTCACAACTTGTTGGCAACTGGCGGTATACCAGCCACTGACGTGATATTATGCCGCAGAATAATTATGCGCTCAAACTGAACCAAGCATCGCATGCCGCATGGAACTCGCCAAATGCCAATCTCAGTTCTCAGTCCCAAGGCACATTCTCGAACACAACGGCAACATCAACTCCATCACAGCAGAATGGCAGTCACGCAATTACAACACTCAGCGCACCTCCAGGCGTGCCCCCTCCCTATTCGCAACAGGCACCATCGGGCACGAACGCCTCATCAGGTCAACCTCCATATACACCTAACGGCGCGGCCGGAGATTCCCATTCAAACGCCAACCCTCCACAAAGCTCGAATAATCCCGGTTTGCACCAAAATCCAACATTGCTACAACCAGGATCTCTACCACAGGCACAAACACATCCACAGACTCCGGCACAGCAGGTGCTCGTGAGTGCTGCCGATCGATGGGGTCTGCTAGGACTCCTGGCGATGCTCAAGAATGTGGGAACAGATCTTGACCAGGGCATGGGAGGAATTGGAACTGATTTGGGTACGATGGGTCTGGATATGTCGTACCCCGGGTGAGTGGCCTAGCTTGGCCTATCCTTTCGGCTATTGAAATGAAATATGGTGTTAGAAATCTTTTCTCAACATTCATTACGCCATGGGCCGACCAATCGGCAGCACGTACAGTCGAGCCCGATTTCCACCTTCCATCGTGTTACGCCAACGTGCACGCGGCGCCTCCCGGGCCGACCAGAGCCACTGCGTTCAGCGATGAAACGCTGTTTTTCATGTTCTATTCAAGCCCGAGGGACGCACTTCAGGAAGTTGCTGCCCAAGAATTGTATGTACTCTTCTCCTGCGTGTCGATTCCGATGAGATCGATATTCATTACAACTCATATGAAATTCCACAGGTGGAATCGGAACTGGCGATACCACAAGGACCTTCGGTTATGGATCACGAAAGAGAGTGGTACGGCACCTTCCCAAAAAGTGCAAGGTGGAGAACAAGGCCAATATACGTTCTGGGATCCGGAAAATTGGACAAAGGAGCGGAAGGAGATGACAGTGCTTTACGCTGATCTGGAGGAGAAGAATGTGCCAGCGTTTGTACAAGGTCCTGGTTTGGTTCTAGCCCAGTCAGGAGGCCAAGGGCAGGCAGTGAGCCAACAGCATCAAACACAAGTGGGAACCGTTCAGCCAGCGCAGAGGGCAGCGTTCCAGATGGGCATGGCAGGGCTGTGACCTCGGCCAATCGTATCAGACTCTTCTTTCGTTTCTCTTCCATCCTGCTTCACCGAGCTCCTTTCGTTGGCGTTAATTCGATATCTGTACCCCTACCATCATCTTCATGCCATGGCTCGTGCATTTTGCATGGAGTCCTGCTGGACTTTTGATCTCTTTTAGCATCGCATCGAGCGACTTGTATGAGTTATTAGGGAAGAAGCTTCCAGATGGGAACCTCGTAAGATGGCTCCCGAGAAACGCCAGAACTTCGGAGTGAGAGGCCAACTTGTTGGGACAAAACTGCATCGAGGCCTGTCATGGCGATCCATCGAAATATGGGACCTCACCACTTCCCGGTCACCAACCACGCGAAAGGGTGACGATCGAGGACGCTTTTCGCCTGGGCGCAGCGGACCATCAAACTTATCGATCCCTGCCCCGGACTGTTCAATTGCTACCATGCTCCTCTGACCTACAAAAACCCGCTATCTCTGGCTGCTACTCCTCATTCTCACTTAAACCTGGACCTCGAACCCACATGAGCGCACTTGAATCACCGTTGCCCAAATTACCACCTCTGGCGCGAGCCGGTCACGCAAGCCATTGCTTGAGGTGTCTTTCAGGTCGGATAAGGCCCCTGTGCTCTTCTGATGAGATATGTTGACTTTGACTGTCCAGGGCTCCCGGCATCGCAGACGGAAGTTGACGCATCGAGGTGAGTTCACTGCTCCTGCGGGCGTAATGCTTATCACGAACGCTTCTGTGCGCAAGCCTAGCGCTCGTGTTCTACTGCATAGGGACCCTGGATCTGCTCGGCGTCGTGACAGAAAAGACAAAGGAGACCGATCGTGAGCTGTGGCGCCAGTGGATATGGGAACAGCAGACAAGTGAGTCGATAGTTCCGCGCATCGTGCAGCGTTTTTATCTGACAAGCGACTACGGACTCCACAGGCGGCGAATATGGATCCGGATTTAGGCCGAGCCCTTTCATGACTCCAAAAGGGAGGACACAAGTTTCGTATATCTTTTCCTCTTGACTCCGGAACGCGTTTGACCTGGTTTACAGGACGAGAGCTACACCGATTACGATACCCCACACCTCATCATGTCATATACTGCTCTGCTTTCTCTTTCCATTTTAAGAGATGATTTCGTGCCGCTGGATCGTGCGGGTCTCCTTCGGTTTATTCGGGCCTGTCAACGGGCCGATGGGAGGTAAATCATGCGACTGTCGCTGCGGCAACATATTAAACCTTCATTAGCTTTTCGATTATACCGGGAAGCAATGAATCGGACCTACGCACTTTATACTGTGCATTTGCTATCAGCCACATGCTGGAGGATTGGTCCGCGATAGATTTGGACAGTGCGATCAGCTTTATCGCTTCTTGTAGAGTAAGTTTTTTTTTACGTTTTCAAGGAATTCTTTCTATACTGTCCACCCAGACTCACGAGGGGGGTTATGGCCAAGCCCCGTTTTGCGAGGCGCACGGTACATGTTTTCCTCCGATTTTCTGCGATTTGACCTGACTGTCGAATAACCTCTCCTCAGGAGGCACGACCTATATCGCCATTGCATCTTTGTACCTTGCGCCAGACAGAACCTCACCATCACTTACTCCCGACGAGCGTCAGGCGACAATCCGGTGGCTTTCGCGGAACCAAGATGATACTGGTGGCTTCAGTGGCCGCACAGGCAAAGAAGCCGATGCTTGCTATTGTTTTTGGTGTGGAGCGGCACTCCATGTTTGTTGCTTGACTTCCCCACAACTATGATTGGCACTGACCGGAACTCTTGACAGATACTTGGTGCACAAGATCTTGTCGATCGTGTGCCGTTGGCTTTATTTATCTCGAGGTGTCAATTTAAATACGGTGGCATAGGGAAAGCGCCGGGCGAACATCCTGGTTGGTCAATTGTCTCCTATGGCTTTTATGCGCGTTCTGATTTATTTACTAGATCCGTATCACACTTACCTTTCATTGGCGGCGTTATCTATGTATCCACCCGGCGAGGAGGCAACTCATGTCCATGCACAGTCTTGGAAGGTTCAGTCGTTAAACCCTTTACTTAATATCACCCACGAAACCGCGAGGTGGGTTAAAGAACACATCCCTGTCTGTAGGGCTTAGCTTCATTAAGAGGAGAGCGCTCGCAGATTTATCGAATTGTTTATGCCGTTACTTAGGTCATCCGGCCTGGTACATGAGAGTTTGGAATCAATATAAGCCCTGCAGGTTGCGATCGATTGATTTTCTTTCGTGTGCTGTGGCGCATACATATTCTGGTCCCTGAAGGACAAGGCTTGCAAGAGGACAAGGCAACTTGTTTGTTATCCGAGACTGGCCTCGTGACCTGATGTGCATGAGCGGCCCATGTACGTGTACGGAAGTATTCAGCATTTACCGGTCGGCGGTCCCGGTCAGCTCTACAATCGTACCCTAACGGGGTCACACACTTCCTACTCCTTGCCAACAAGGAGTCCTTTATTGGATCGTCCAAATGGTGCCAATACGGTTCCTTCCTATGGTTGTCGTGGCTCTTCTGTGGATGGCTCCAGGAGTCCTGGCTGAAAACCCCCCCACTTCCAAAAATGACCCGTTCCGAATATTCGCACTCTGTGCTGCGCGGGGACCAGCGCCTCCAGTATGCCGCCTGCAACCATCGACATCGCGAGACCCGTTGGAGGAGGAGGTGCTAGTATCCTTTGAGGAGTGGAAGCGGAAACAACTTCAGGACGGTGATCGGGCCAAAGGCCTCATCAATCATTCTGTGCACTCTTCCAGTGGAATGGGGTCTGGGAGTGACATCAATGATACGGGGAACCACTTGGTTACGCCAGAGGCTAACGGGATGGAGGATGCTTCCGAGAACGTCGATGAGCTCCCCAAATCCCTGCCGGAAACTATACCGCCTCACTTCAGGATACCATTGACCGACCGTTTCAATTATGCCAGTTCAGAATGTTCGGCTAGGGTTCATCTGGCTCATCGTTCCGCCAAGTCATCCTCGTCTATTCTGTCCTTCAAGCGTGACAGATACATGCTCAGCCCTTGTAATTCCAAGGAGCAGCACTTTGTTATCGTCGAGCTTTGCGAGGATATCATGATCGACACTGTCCAGCTGGCGAATTTTGAGTTCTTCAGTGGTGTTTTCAAGGATTTCAGAGTAAGTGTGGCAAAGACATACGATGCGGAGAGTTGGACCAGTGCTGGAGTTTATAGGGCCAAGAACGTCCGCGGGGTACAGGTGCATCTCCCCACTGTTGTCTTGTTGAGAAATATTCTCATCCCTTTCGCAGTCATTCCATCCTCCCACAAGTCTTCGCGACTTCTACCGCTACATTCGTATCGACTTTCTATCCCACTACGGAAACGAGTTCTACTGTCCTGTATCGCTCTTGCGGGTATACGGGCTGACGCATCTTGAACAATTCAAGTGGGACATATGGGAAGCTGAAAGCAGAGCAAAGATATCTAAAGAAAATACCTCCAAAGAAAATACCCCGCCTCCAGCATCAGTTGCTACTGAACTACCTGTCTCAAGAAATATCTCTGGAGCTCCAGGCCGAGGCAATCACGGCGAGACCAGTCCCTCTTCGTCATCATCAATGGATTCAAGTGTGGAGGCAATTGAAACTATCCACGACCTTCTCCATGATACCGCTTCCTCAGCAAAATATTCGGGTGCAATCGCCCTTCTCCCGTCTGCCCCTCTCACCGCCACAGCCCTGATGACCTCGAAAGGTTCCGCTGTCACTCCAGGCAGTGAATCTTCAATCAGAACTGCTAGCACCCCCTCACCAGCATCCTCTTCTCCATTCGCATCGATCGCAACTCCGACACCTGCGTCCACCACACCCAATATAAGCAATTTCTCGTCGGCATCTCTATCGCAAGGGGGAAACTCTTCTTCCCCTCGCACTACCCCATCACCCGTGGAAGTTGCGACATCTCTCCCAGTTAAGGATGCATCCGCTGTTGCGGCCTCTCCATCCCCTGCAGTCTCTGTTGCAACAGTTCCTCATCCCATACTACCGCCTGTCAGTGGCGGGGAATCGATCTACCGCACTATTATGAATCGTCTGACAGCTTTGGAAGCCAATCATACTCTCTACACGCGGTATGTTGAACAGCAGAACAACGGTGTTCGCGCAATCCTAAAAGGCCTCGCAGAGGACGTCGGAAGGCTGGAAGGTATTGTAAGTCTTTTCATTCACAACTCAGAGATTGGTTGGGGACTCTGCTGGATATCTATTTGTAGACCAGAGGACATATCCAAGGCTATCAACGAAAAGTCCGTGAATGGGAACAGCAGCAGCGACAGCTACATATGGAGTATAAGGAACTTGTGACCCGTGTTGAGTATCTCTCTGACGAGGTGAGAAACAAATGATTTCCATCGCGGCATCTCTCTCTCAAGTCGGATTATATGCCTTCAGATCATCCTTGAAAAGCGCATAGGTATTGCGCAACTGTGCTTGCTCATGATTGTGCTTATCTTCATGGGCTTGACACGGGGGTCAAGGACCGAGCATATCCCTAATAGCAACTCGGTGAGAGAGTGGGGTCGGCGGCATCTAAGCCTCAGCGGCGACTGGAGAAGCCGCTTCAGGAGCAGAGGACGGAGTACCAGCGTAGATCGTCTCGCAGTGCCCCTGTCGAGCTCAACAAGGCCAAACTTGGTTAGCTTCAAACATGATGGTCGGTAAAAGCCTAGCTTTCCACGTTTAGATGCGTCTTACTGACGATCCCAGGCATGAACCTCGAGTTCCCCTCGAAGCCATCCGCGCGATCTCCAAAACGCACACCGTTGGGACCAGTTGATATAAACATACGGCATGATACCCACCCTTCATTCAAGTCCCAGCCGCGTTCGCGAACTCCTTCACTTCGTGGACGTCAAAATCACCACCACAAGTCTGTCACCCCTACTTCGTCGCTCCATCAACCTCAACCAGTTCGTTCTGGTTCGCACAACGCCGTCGCCACTTTAACCAAGACGCTCAGTGGCTCAGGTGCAGGGCTTAAGAGCGCAAAAAAGTGGGGACACGTTGCCCATCTCCACGAGGTTCGGAGGGTGCACCGAAACGACAAAGCTACGTCCTTGGTGGGAAGAGAGGATGGCGCTATAACAAGTCCTTCTCCTGCGGTTTGGCAGGGTGACAGGACGGATACCGACGATGTGTTCGGTCCCAACTCTGTACAGAAGGTGGCGCTTAATGATGGGGTGCGTCCCGGAAAACATGGCACAAGCGTCGAAGAGGTGGAGGGAGATCAATGGGTGGATACGGACTTGGAAGGGTCGGAAGGAGGCGGAGATTGGGATCTTCAGCTGAATACAGGTCAAAATATCGGGCTTCATGTGACTGGTATCGAGCAGTGATGAGTTTTCGAATTGCCTTGATTTCCTTTTTTCAACCACGCTTTCTTTTTCTGCATACCATCTATACCTGCATTTCTCCAGCGTCATCATTCGGAAAAACATCTAGTTCCAAACGGTCTAAAGTGCAGGATGGCACAAAACCTCGTATCGAAGATGTTTCATTTCCATCCTCAGTCGACTGAACAGCCGTCCAAGGGCAAGACGTTCTCGCTATTCAACCCCCAATCGTCGAGTTTCCACCATGTCCATTCCCACTTTTGATCAAATGCGAAACTGTATGGCTCCCATCTGGCAAGCGGAGGTATCAAGAGGACCTTTGGGCAGGCATCTTCGGTTCCGTGAGCCGCAACCGTTCCCATGTACGGCCGGATGTCGACATCCTCATAGTACTGAAGGAGCATGAGCGCCATGGTGAACCTGTAGACCTTCGGGAAAGTGAATCGCGACTTTCCTCTCCCGTGTTGCTCTTTTTATTCATGACGCTTTCTAGAGCTAGCTGAGGCCTGTGACCGCGAAATCTCCTTCATGTGCATATGGCAAGGATCGGATTGGGCCTGGGGCCACGTCCGTGTTGAAGCTCTCCTTTCGAGCCGTACCGTTTACGGAAACCGTGCAGACGTCGAACATCTTCGTTGTGACACCATGACATTTCTTGCCGATGGTCTCAAAAGACTTGACCTTATTGCCAAGGCAGCCGAAAAACTTAAGCATCAAGTTGCTACCGTGCAGACATACGAGGTATGTTCCTGTCGATTTCTTGAGTCCTGCTCCACGTCGCGCAAAAACTCAGGTCGTTCAGAACTTCATTCAACCCACCCAACAGTCCGTGCGCCAGGAGCGCATTCAAGAGCTCAGGAAAGTCATAGACCTGTTGGATATTCAACCACTGTATCATCCCATCCGCACTATGATCACCGGGTATGCCATTCGAAATGCTGATAAAATCCGCGCTCGCCTCGACGAGGACCAACCAGAGGTCACCGTCGGCACGGCACCGATTTGGAGACTAATATGGGATAATCTCCAGCCCACCTCAATAGCTATGTGGGCCTCCGACACCGGTTGCGGCGTGAGCGGACGAAAATACATTCGTCATATGCTCGCATCAAAGAGATTGGCAGACAGATTGGAGGAAGGAGGTCAGGTTGACAATAGTATGTACAGTGAGATCCTCCGATAATTCCTGGTGGTGTTCAGCAACGCCGACGTGGCCCCAGTGCTGGGCCAGGTGAAACTTCGACCGCCTCGTCATCAACTCATGCATGCGCAAGCCCCTTTGCAATGAAACGGCCGCAAAGCACCGCCATTAACAGCATGTTCATGGCCACGACAAGGAGGGTTCTCGTCTGACGACACCCTAACCGTCTTGGCCCACAACTCGCTGACCACCCTCATCATGCATCGAAAACGCTGAGCGACTAGTTGAGCGATGGATTTCCAGCGTGGAAAACAGAACATTAGTTTCCACCTTGATGTTCGGTAGAAAGACTGTTCGTAACGATACAGAACTCGAGTAGAGCGAGAAAAAAATGACAAAAGCAACAGCGAACAGTATGATGTAAGGGAACATCCAAACTAAGTTACTACAGTAGTACACTAGGCATTGAACCGTTCGAGAACCTCGTACGGTAAGCAGCTGTCCTTCTTGATCCTCTCATACACCTTCAACTCCCTATTTTTGCAGACAAGACTGAGTCGTCCGGTCTCTCCATGTTTCATGGCGAGCTTCTTGATATCACCCAGAACGCGTCTCAACTTCTTGAGCGCCTCTTGGATGGAATCGGCAGCAATTCTCTTCAGCTCGGTGGACTCCAAGTGACGTTTCTGAATATCGACGAACCGGCCACGTTCATGGATTGCGAGGTAATGGTGAGGGGTATTCGAAAGGAATAGTTGTGGGTACGATTCTTGCCAGTTGAAGGAAGCTACTCTCTTCTGGGACCGAGTGGTCAACTCGACGGTGGAAGATTGTGGCACTGCAGAGCCAGCATGGATGACGGTGATATCAGAGTTGACCATGCCTTTCACAATGGTGGTGGGAGACTTTGTAGCGACTCTGATGTTGACACTAGAGAGGGACCCAATGATATCATCCAGGTCGTCACCAGACTTTGCCTTCGCGCTGATGTTGCCTGAAGATGGCTGGGTTGCGATACATGCATCGACTTCAGAACGAACAACAATTTTGAGGCCGTTCAGAGACTAGGACGGCGATGTTGAGATGAGAAGCGATGTAGGATGACTCGAGGCATAATCTTACATATTTTACAATTCTGTAATGGCCAGAACTTTCTTCGCAACCAGATACGAGGCGAGTTGACTCCTTCTCGAAATTGAAGCCAAACGTATAGCCAGGCATTTTTTCCTTGTCCCGATTCTCCCAGTTATTGAGGAGTACCGTCTGCTTTCCTGCGAGCTGGATGTCGATCCGAAAATTGACGGTTTCTTCTCCGCCAATCCAGCGAAGCAATTTCCGAAGGTTTCTACGATCGGTGACGAAATCGATGGATGTCCAATCAAGATCATCACCAGCTTGCAGATCGACTGCGATAAAGAGAGGCAAAAGGACCGATTTGGGGCATCTGTATCCATTCTGGTGTTTGAAAGAATATCCTCGATCGGGCTCTACGTGGTAAGGGAGCGGCCGATCCCGCCACTCTGGCGGAGAGCCTGTGGAAAAGTCGTGGTGGGTTCGGTGCCTTTCATATTATTGCACAAACCTGGAACGATGATTGTCGGGGTGTCGCGATTAGTCCAGTTGTAAGAGCCGATATATTCTACATCTGTGACTGTCACTTCGGGATCGTTTTCTTGAGGCAAGATTCGGACAATGGTTTGCAACGAAGTCTGGGATAATCCTTGCATAATGTCGCGGTCTCCTGGAAGGACCATGTGTGCTCCGAAACCCCTTGTGCCGCGGCCACGAAGGGAGCGCTGGCCACGGACGGGATGGTATGTGGACATAGTACGACAGGGAGCCAAAATAGAGGGAGGGGGTAATCTGAGTCCAGGTGAGACCTATAAAAGGATTGACGAGACCACTGCTATCCTTCAAGTTGTCAAAGTGAGGTTTTGATGCGGCTCAAAGATACACCCATTGCAGGAAGTGACTGACTGCGGAGTGAAGCATCAGATCTTCAGATTCCATTCAGAGAGATGGCGATAAGAATGAGCACATGCCCTTCAATCAAGCGCTAAGTAGTAGTGGCGCAGCGAAGGCTATTGGGGTTCCGGCCGTGGGTATCAAAATTTCTGCGGGGATGCACTGAAACGCGTGCAGCTGTACCAGACTCCAATTCAGCCGACGTCGGGACCGTGGCGATTAATACAACCTTGAGTGCTCGTTCCAAGGATCGCTTCATCTGAGGTGATCAATTGATGTGACGGAACTGACCAGAAAACCATGACTCTCGTGTACCGCTCGGAGCGAGCAGCCACGTCAGTCTGCAGCTGTACCAAGAACCTAGAAAAAAACCGGCCAGAATATGTGGCTGGACATCCTGCCAGGGAAACGTGTGTTGATCCGGCGAAATAAAAAGTTGACGATAACCGCCGGCCCAGCCCCTTTCTCGTCCCGCCCCGTTGAATCCATGCCTATACCCCGGATCCCAGCGCCACCCCAATGCTGAGGTACCAGGCATCGTTACCGCCTCTGCCCATCGCGTCCCTGTTCTCGACGCTTTCCAAGTACATCGAGACCATACAACCACGACTACTCACCCCGTCTGAGCTCCAGCACACAAAAACGATAGCCTTTCCTCTCCCATTGCTGCTACATTGCAGAAGTGCCTTGAGCAGCGCGCTGATCGCGCCGGCGACAACTGGTTAAGCGATTGGTGGAACGACACAGCGTATACCGCGACCCCGTTGTGGTGTTTGTGAGCTACGTCTACGTACATGCCCAGCACGAGGACGGGTTCGTCCAGGGCGGCAGCCCCCACTTTGCATTGAGTCATACAAATGGCTGTACGTTCACGTATCCCGAACGGCCCTCTCCTGACCATCGTTCCTGACAGCTTTCACGCATGGCGATACCCCAGAATGCGTTCTCTTCCTCTGATAATAATCACATCGTCCTTCGCAAGAACCGCTTCTTCGTCGTACCCCTTGCACACCTCGTCACTGGAAAAGAACCCTCTCAATGGTGTTCGCACAATCCTAAAAGGCCTTGCAGAGGACATCGGAAGGCTGGAAGGTATTGTAAGTCTCTTCATTCACACCTCAGAGATCGGTCTGGGACTCTGCTGGATATCTATTTGCAGACTAGAGGACACATCCAAGGCTATCAACGAAAAAGGTAATAGCAGCAGCGGCAGCTACATATAGAGTATAAGGAACTTGTGACCCGTGTTCAGCATCTCTCTGACGAGGTGAGAAACAAACTAGTTCAGTCTTCGCATCTCTCTCAAGTTGGATTTTCTGCCCTCAGATCATCCTTGAGAAGCGCATAGTTATTGCTCAACTCTGCTTGCTCATGATTGTGCTTATCTTCATGGGCCTGACACGGGGGTAAAGAACCGAACATATCCCCTAGTAGCAATTCGGTGAGAAAGTGGCGTCGGCGGCATCTAAGTCTCAGCTGCGACTGGAGAAGCCGCTTTAGAAGCAGGGGACGGAGTACCAGCACAGATCGTCTCGCAGCGCCCCTTTCAAACTCAACAAGGCGAAACTCGGTCAGCTTCAAATATGATGGTCGGTAAAAGCCTAGCTTCCCACGTTTAGATGCGCCTTACTGACGATCCCAGGTATGAACCTCGAGTCCCTCTCGAAGCCATCCGCGAGATCTCCAAAACGCACACCGTTGGGACCAGCTGATATAAACATATGGCATGATACCCGCCCTCCGTTCAAATCTCAGCCGCGTTCGCGAACCCCTTCACTCCGTGGACGTCAAAATCACCAGCACCAGCACCACAAGCCTGTCACCCCATACCTCGTCGCTCCATCGCCTTCAACTAGTTCGTTCTGGTTCGCATAATGCCATAGCCACGTTAACCAAGACGCTCAGTGGCTCGGGCACTGGGCCTAGGAACGCAAAAAAGTGGGACACGTTGCCCATCTCCACGAAGTTCGGAGGGTGCACCGAAACGACAAGGCTACGTCCTCGGTGGGAAGAGAGAATGGTGCTGTGCAAGCTATATCAAACCCTTCTCCATTCAAGGAGGACCCTGACGACGGTCCCAACTTTGTACAAAAGGTGGCGCGCAATAATGGGGTGCGTCCCGAGAAACACGGCACAAGCGTCGAAGAGATCAATGGGTGGATACGGACTTGGAAGGGGGTGGGGATTGGGATCTCCAGCTGAATACAGGTCAAATGTCAGGCTTCAAGTGACTGGTATCGAGCAGTGATGAGTTTTCGAATTGCCTTGATTTGGATTTTTCGACCACGCTTGCTTTTTCAAGTTCTGCATACCATCTATCCCTGCATTTCTCCAGCGTCTTCAGTCGGAAAAACATCTGCAGGCACAATACCTCCTGTTTCATTGCCATCCAAGGGCAAGACATTCTCTCCCCTATTCAACCCCCAATCGTCGAGTTTCCACCATGCCCATTCCCACCTTTGGTCAAATGCGAAAATGTATGACTCCCATCTGGCAAGAGGATGTTCTTTGGGCGGGCATCGGTTCCGTGAGCCGCAGCCGTTCCCATGAATGGTCCGATGTCGACATCCTCATAGTACTGAAGGAGCATGAGCGCACTGGTGAACCTGTAGACCTTCGTGAAAGTGAGTCATGACTTTCCTCATCCATGTTGCTCGTTTCATCCATGACACTTTCTAGAGCTTGCTGAGGCCTGTGGGCGTGAAATTTCCTTCATGTGCATATGGCAAGGACCGGATGGACCTGGGGCCACGTCCGTGTTGAAGCTCTCCTTTCGAGCCTTACGGAAACCGTGCAGACGTCGAACATCTTCGTCGCGATGCCATGACATTTCTTGCCGATAGTTTCAAAATACTTGACTTTATTGCCGAGGCAGCACAAAAACTCAAGCATCAAGTTGTTACCGTGCAGACATACGAGGCATGTTCCTGTCGATTTCTTGAGTCCTGCTCCCCGTCGCGCAAAAACTGACGTCGTTCAACAGAACTTCATTCAGCCCGCCTAACAGTCCGTGCACCAGGAGTGCATTTAAGAGCTCAGGAAGATCGTTAACTTGTTGGACATTCAGCCGTCGCATCATCCCATCCGCACTATGCTCACCCGGTATGCCTTTCGAAATGCTGATACAATCCGCTCTCGCCTCGACGAGGGTCAAACAGAGCTCGCTGTCGGCACGGCACCGATTTGGAGACTGATCTCCAGCCCACCTCAAGAGCTATGTGGGCCTTTGACACTGGTTGCGGCGTGAGCGGACGAAAATACATTTGCCACATGCTCGCATCAATGGCAGACAGGTTGGAGGAAGGAGGTCAAGTTGACGATAGTATGTATAGTGAGATCCTTCGATGATTCCTGTCTTGGCGGCAGCAACGGCCCGGGCTAGGTGTCGACGCTCACAACCACGACAAGGACGACTCCCGTCTGGCGCCTCGACCCACGACTTGCTAGCTGAGCGACTAGTTGAGTGATGGATTCTCCGCGTGGAAAACAGAGCATTAGTTTCCACCTTGATATTCGAATTCGGTAGAAACACTGTTGACCAACTGTTAACGTAACCCTATAGAATTCGAGCAGAGCGGAAAAAAATGACAAAAGCAACAGCGAACAGGTACGATGTAAGGGAACATGGGGTAGATAACCAAATGAGTACACTAAACGTTGAACCTTTCGAGAACCTCATCCGGCAAGCAGCTGTCCTTGTTGAGTCTTTCATACACCTTCAAATTTCAACTCCCCATTGTTGCAGACAAGACTAAGAGTTGACACGTGATTATGCATGTCGATAGCGTCCCTTCAACCCCTTCTCGGCGCTCTTTTAAAGTCTCTCCCTCCTCAACCAATTGACCAAAACAGGCTTGGGCAACTTGTCAGGGAAACACTCGAACAATCCCGCGGAAAGATTTCTCTGGAGAACTGGAAGAGTCTGTGGGAGTATGTGCTAAAGAATGATATATTCCTCCTTGCAGTGAGCCTTTTGCCCTAGAACGTGATTTCATGATGGAGGAGACATTTAGGCCACGGAGGATAAAGCCTTGAAGAGTGGGGACACCACCTATTACGATGAGCTCCGGGACAAACTTGATGTTGTCCTGGCATTCACTGAGCATGGTACGTCGCCCGTATATCTTATTCAACGGTATTCATGAAATAGTTGTTATACAGATGCTTGCGACCCATCGTTTCCATTCATTGTTCTCCAAGACCTGCTAGAGACACAGACAATAACATCCTGCTCTCATATCTTCTCGTGGATCGAAGCTCGCGCTCCCAGACTCACGGAGGGCTTGGTTCCTCACAAGGGCAAAGCCCTTGTACTTCTCCGGACTCTCAATGACTTACTGCGACGTCTTTCCAAAATGGGAACGACCACCATATTCTGTGGTAGGATATTAACACTTCTCAGCGGTGTATTCCCCCTAGGCGAACGGAGTGGCGTCAATCTAAGGGGCGAATATGGACCAACATGGGAGGGCTTTAAGGATCTGGAAAAGAAGAAACCAGAGCTGGTCAAGACAGAAACCCCGGCAGAAGCACCCAACGCGGACGTCGATGGAGACGCGATGCAAGTCGATGAGAAAGAGGCAAAGAAGATCATCGGAAACCTTTCCGAGAAGAAATCAGGTGTGTTTACATGCTACGAGCATCATACCTAGGTCTCCTAACACTATGGCAGAATTCTACCACACTTTTTGGTCTCTTCAATTACCATTCTCAAAACCCCCGATATTCACCAGCCTCGAGGCGTTTCCGCAGTTCAAAGAGGCTGTCAACAAGGTTTTGCCTCTCATAAAGGAGGCCACCGCCAAGGATCGAGCCATGATGGGAAGCAGAACTAGCGCTGCAGGAGCTACATCACTAAAACGGAAGCGAGAGCCAGACACTGAAGAGACCCAAGTTACCGAATACTTCTTTGCCAAATTTTTGACAAGTCCCGACCTCATCGATCTCGAAGTCTGTCCGCTTTATCTGTGCTTGTTACCAAGCTGACGTCTCGAATTAGATCGCCGATACCCACTTCCGACGTCAATTCCTCTTCCAACTCCTCATCCTACTCAACCACCTCATCACCTTCACAAAGGCGGTCAAGGCTAACTGGGTAACTCCTCGGAATCGTTCGCTACAGTTGGATTTTACCCTTGAACCGGGGGATGCGCAATGGGTGCAGGAAACTGTGACGAAGGTCATGGAAGAGCTTCGACAAACTACACCCAATGGCAGAGCATTTGCGGAGACTGTCGGGATAATCCTTGAACGAGAGAAAAACTGGGTGAAGTGGAAAAACGAGCTTTGTGCGCCGTTCGACAAGGAGCCCGCGTATGTTGAGAAGAATGGCAGGAAGGTTGATTTGTTCGAGGCAACGAAGGAAGAACGACTTGAGAAGATGCAGCCGCCGCCTGATTGGCAATGGCGATTAGGCAGCGAGCCATTAACTGAGATATGGGATATGGGTTGTCGTGGCTTGGAAGACCTGCAGACTCCTTTCCAGTAAGTTTTTTGTGTATTTAAAGTAATGCTTGCGATTCATTGTCCACATTATAGGCCAGGCGATGTGGGGGACTTTGTGAAGAAAATCAAGCAGGAGGATGCTAGGATGGATATGCGGAAAAGGAATTTGGCCAGAGCGGCAGAGAGAATTGCGCAGGCCAAGGCCAAGGCTGCCGCTGCAGCCAAGGCAGAGGAAGAAGCTGTGGCTACCAAAGCTCCAGAGTCTTCCACGCCAGCTCCTGCGGATGCGACGCCGCGTCCTATCAATCCGCCTGCCTCTCCTCTTCATCCCTCTCTCCCACCAAAACCTGGTTCGTCTCCGTCGAAACCGCCACCATCACAGGACGTGGTAATGAAGGACGCCACGACAATGGCAACACCAATACCCTCCATCGAAACGGTTGCACCTACGCCCCCTCAAGCTTCATCACAGGCACCACCTGCACCAAACGAGCCTACTAAACCTCCTGCAGACGAACAACTGTTGAAACTTGAAGAGGTAAGAAAGCACTCGGAATAATATACTTTTGTCTCTCAACCTTTTTCCCCATCAGAACAAGCAACGTTGGGCATGGCTTGCGCTCCGGACGGCCCGTGATCAATATCTGCAGCACTTTGGCAAGATCGGGACAGGTGATATTGCACTCCTTGTGAAAGAGATTGAAAAGGAGATACAGGAAAGGGAAATACAAGAGAGGGAAAAGATGCAGAAGGGGGAGGAGCCAATTGCGCCCTCAGTTAACGGGAGATCTAGCTTGGAGGAGCAGGGGGTCGATAGCCCGATGACTATGACGGTCCCTCTTACGGCTACCGGAGGAGATGCGAAGATGGACGAGAGTTGATGTGATATTACGTCGTGATCGCGTCCGGGGATTTGATATTTGTATATGCAAAATTGTCTTCTTTTCCATACGCCCACGCAGCTGCTATCATGACCGTGAAGATTCCCGCTCTCAAAGTGAGACGATGGTGCCAATGATCCACCATTCCCGTCCTAACTCTCCAGCCCATAGAATGTGCTAGTCACAGGTGGAGCTGGCTACATCGGTACTGTGTCAATTTACGGACACGTCGAAACTCAAAAGAGCGCTCAACGATACCCTAGGTTCACACGTCGTCTATACCCTGCAGAAAACGCGGCTGTACAAGGTCATATCGATCGACAACCACCACAACTCCCATTCGGCAGCACTGGACCGGGTATCGCAGCTATCGAAAAGCGAGCTTGGACCCAACGCGACGGAGCTGGAGATCCAAAGCACGGTCATCGATGTTCACAGATGCGACCTCACCAAGACGGACCAGGTCCGGGCTGTTTTCCAGAAATATGGCAAGGGCGGGATATGGGGTGTCATACACATCGCGGTGCGTTCCCAAAAAGACCTCTTTGGTTTCACTAAAAGTGTTGAAAAAACTCGGTCATCTCCATGCCACGCAGGCGTACAAAGCCGTCGGAGAGTCGACCGAGATTCCGTTGACGTACTATGAAAACAACGTTGCGGCGACGCTGTACCTCCTCCAGATCATGGACGAGTTCGACTGCCGGCAGTTCGTATATTCGTCCTCCGCGACCGTCTATGGCACTCCGCCTATAATTCCTATCCCGGAGACGACGAAGCTGATCGCGGATAGTCCGTACGGGAAGACAAAGGTGATGGCAGAGACGATAGTTGATGACTTGTGCCACGGTATGTTCCTTCTCCCCTTTTTTGCCCTGTGAGTGGCTTTATATACTCTGCGTAGCGGATCAAAGATGGAGGGCCATCTCCTTGCGTTACTTCAAGTAAGCTCCGTCGGGTTCTTGGCGTGCGGTGACAAGGCACTGATTGACGTTCCCAACAGCCCTGCTGGGGCACATCCATCTGGTGTGATCGGAGAAGATCCTCTGGGTCGACCAGGGAATCTTTTACCCCTACTCGCCCACATGGCCATTGGCCGTGTGAAAGATTCGACTCTCAAGGTTTTCGGAAACGACTATCCTACGCTGTACGCTTCTTTATCCCTTCACATAAACTGGTATTTAATTTCAACCATCGACAGGGACGGTACCTGTGTCCGCGATTACCTCCATATCATGGACCTAGCCGCAGGTCACCTTCTTGCATTGGAAGCCCTCTCGCCCGAATCAAAGAAGTTCCAAGGCCTTGACGTAAACTTCAAGGCTTACAACCTCGGACGGGGAAGAGGAATGAGTGTCCTTCAGATTGTTGAGGCCATGCGCAAGGTGACCGGGTTCGACTACAAGTATGAGGTCATCGGTCGAAGGTGGGTTTTGTTTCTTTTATTCATTCTAGTCAACTCAATTCCGACGTTGTAGGCGTGGGGATGTCCCGGATCTCACGGCAGACCCTTCACTCGCGGAGAAGGAGCTCGGGTTCAAGGCATCACAAGATCTTGCAACGATGTGCAGGGATCTATGGAACTGGCAGACGAAGAACCCGCGAGGGTATGTGGATATTTAGGACCTTAGGTGTGGTGGCAGGATAATTAGATTCCGACTTGTCGTTGTTCCCAGCCCTATTCAACTTTTTGATTATAATGAGCATATTGGGGAAACGACGAAAGTATGATATGGACAGTAGCGTCGCTCCTAATTTCAGGTGACAACCATCTACTTACCTCCGATTCCTTCTTTCTTAAACCAAAATACTTAAACGGTATTTCGGCAAGCGTCCCTTCCTTGCGACGTCTCGATGTTGACAAAGGAAGTCCTGGGTGAATCTGGTATATATATGGAGGAGCCCATGTGCAAGCAAGGCGTATAAAACGCGATCGTCTCATCGGCCCTAAAATTTAAGAGGTCCTAACCGCCTCGGCCCACGACTCGCTGACCTCGCGACTAGTTGAACGATGGAGTCTCAGCGTAGAAAACAGAAAATTAGTTTTCAACTTGACATTCTAGGACTGTTCGCGACGATATAGAACTTGGAGCAGCGGAAGAAAAGACAGAACAGTATGATGTACTGAAGGGAACATGGGGGAGAAACCAAACTAGTACACTAGGCGTTGAACCGTTCGAGAACCTCATCCGGTAAGCAGCTGTCCTTGTTGAGCCTTTCATACACCTTCAACTCTCCATTTTTGCAGACAAGACTGAGTCGTCCGGTCTCTCCATGTTTCACGGCGAGCTTCTTGATATCACCCAGAACGCGCCTCAACTTCTTGAACGCCTCCTGGATAGAATCGGCAGCAATTCTCTTCAGCTCGGTGGACTCCAGGTGCCGTTTCTGAACCTCGAGGAAACGGCCACGTTCGTGGACTGCGAGGTAATGGTGGGGGGTATTCGAGAGGAACAGCTGGGGGTACGATTCTTGCCAGTTGAAGAAGGTTGCATTCTTCTGGGACCGGGTGGTCAACTCGACGGTGGAAGATTGTGGTACTGCGGAGCCAGCATGAATGACGGTGATGTCAGCGTTGGCCATGCCTTTCACAATAGTAGTGGGAAACTTTGTAGCGACTCCGATGTTGACGCCAGAGAGGGACCCAATGAGATCATCCAGATCGTCACCAGACTTTGCCTTTGCCCTGATGTTGCCTGAATATAGCTGAGTTGCGATGCATGCATCGACTTCAGAACGAACAACAATTTTGAGGCCGTTCAGAGACTAGAACGACGATGAGGTGCGAGGTGGGATGACTCGAGGCGTAATCTTACATATTTTACGATTCTGTGATGGCCAGTACTTTCTTCGCAACCGGGTAGGGGGCGAGTTGACTCCTTCTCGAAATTGAAGCCAAAAGTGTAGCCGGGCATTTCTTCCTTGTCTCGATTCTCCCACCTAATGAGGAGTACCGTCTGCTTTCCCGCGAGCTGGATGTCGATCCGGAAACTAACGGTTTCCTCTCCGCCAATCCAGCGAAGCAATTTCCGAAGGTTGCTGCGATCGGTGACGAAATCGATAGATGTCCAATCAAGATCATCACTGTCGACTTGGGCTTGCTGATCGACTGCAACAAAGAGAGGCAAAAGGATCGATTTGGGGTATCTGTATCCATTCTGGTGTTTGAAAGAATATCCTCGATCGGGCTCTACCTGGTAAGGGAGTGGCCGATTTCGCCACTCTGGTGGAGAGCCTGTGAAAAAGTCGTGGTTAGAACGTTGGGTTCAGCGCCTTTCATATTGCTGTGAGAGAGTTGGACATACCTGGAACGATGATTGTTGGGGTGCCGCGATTAGTCCAGTTGTAAGAGCCGATATATTCTGCATCTGTAACTTTCACCTCGGGATCGTTTTCTCGAGGCAGGATTCGGGGAATGGTTTGCAACGAAGTCTGGGATAAACCTTGCATAATGTCACGATCTCCTGGGAGGACCCTGGTTGCTCCGAAATTGCTCGTGCCGCGGCCACGATATGTGGAGCGGCCACGGGCGGGATAGTATGTGGACATGGTACGGGTGCCAAAATAGGTGGAGAGGGTGGGTGAAAAGTGAGACTCTATGAAAGACCATGCGAGATTTAAGCAGAATACGAGCGTCAAAGTGAGGTTTTGATGCGGCTGAAAGATCCACCCATTGCAGGAAATGACTGACTGCGGAGTGAAGCATCAGATTCCACCCAGCGAGATGACGATAGGAATGAGCACATGTTCTTCAATCAAGCGCCAACAGTAGTTGCGCAGCGGGCTTTTGGAGTTCCATCAAAGTTTCTGTGAAGATGCGTGCAGCCATAGACAGGAGAACCTGGAAAACCGGCCCGTGCTGGGGGAACCATTTGGTCATGTCCCGACGACCGTGTCAACCGTACGGAATGAATATCACGTGTATTTGATCCGGCGAAATAACAGTTGACGATAACCGCGTCGTCGTCCAAGATGCTCCGGCTCGTCCCAACCCTTTCTCGTCTTCGTCCCATGCCCAAGCCCCGTCGAATCCATACCCATACACCAGATCCCAATGCCCCCCCAATGCTGAGATACCAGGCATCGTTACCGTCTCTCCCCGTGCCGTCCCTGTCCTCGACGCTTTCCAAGTACATCGAGACCGTCCAACCGCTACTGACCCCAGCTGAGCTCGAGCACACAAAAACTATAGCCAAAGAGTTCCTTTCCTCCCCGATTGCTGCTACGTTGCAGAAGCGCCTCGAGCAGCGCGCCGAGCGCGTCGGCGACAATTGGTTGAGCGACTGGTGGAACGACGTAGCGTATATGGGGTACCGCGACCCCGTTGTGGTGTTTGTGAGTTACTTCTACGTACATGTCCAGGACCGCATGAGGACGACGGGTTCGTCCAGGGCGGCAGCCCTCATCAAGGCTATGCTTCCGTTCAGGCATCTCGTCGAGAGGTACGCTTCTTCGTCTTAGGATGTGACTTGTGCTTAATCTACTCTAGTGGAACACTCGAACCTGAGAAGATTAGAGATGCCCCACTTTGCATGGAGTCATACAAATGGCTGTACGTTCACGCATCCCGAACAGCCCTTCTCCTTCTCTCACCATCGTTCCTGACAGCTTTCACGCATGCCGATACCCCAGAATACCTTCTGATTACGCCGAAAAATTCTCTCCCTCTGAGAATAATCACATCGTTGTCCTTCGCAAGAACCGCTTCTTCGTCGTACCCCTTGCACACCCCGTCACTGGAAAAGAACTCTCAGCCGCGGAGCTCGAGCTGTAAATCTGCATCATATCTTTTCCTCTCAAGTTAATGATTGACTTTCATTCAGACAGTTTACCCGGATCAATGATATAGCGGGCAGCACGCCCCATGCTACCCCGATCGGGGCGCTCACCTCGGACAACAGGGATCTATGGACGCACGCACGACAAGTGCTTCTCTCTCTCCCCGGAAATGCCGAGCTGGCGCGCAAAGTCGAGAGCGCGATGATTATCCTTTGCCTTGACGATACCAAGCCCGTCACTCATGAGGATCTGAGCTGGGGCATGTGGGTCGGGGACGGGAGGAATAGGTGGTATGATAAGCACCAACGTCCGTCTCCTTTGTATTATTCCCATTGAATTTATCAGGTTTACTGTTATCTTACAGTGATTGTCTGTGAAAATGGTCGTTCAGGATTCCTTGGGGAACATTCCTGTATGGATGGCACGCCGACGCTGCGAATGACCGAGTTTGTCTTGGGAAGTCTTGCCCTGGGAAAGGCTGACCTTGGCCCGCCTCGTTCTGCAGAGACGGGGAAAGACCTACCTCAGCCCGAAGAGCTTGTATTCGCAACCGATGCAAAGGTACGCGGCCTGGTTGCTGATGCTGAGAAGCGCTTCGACCGACTGGTCGAGGCGCACGACATGGAGGTATAATAACCTTTGTTTGCTTCAATTCCCTCTTCTCATTTCATCTCTCTCTCTCTCTCTCGTAGGTTCTGCACTACGAAGGCTATGGGAAGTCTCTAATGAAGAAACACAAGCTTTCCCCTGACGCATGGGCACAGCTCGTTAAGCAGCTCGCCTTCCAGAAGATGTACGGCCGGCCCGGCGTCACTTACGAGAGCGCGCAGACCCGCAAGTTCAAGAAGGGCCGGACGGAAGTGATCCGGAGCGCGAGTAATGAAGCGTCTGCATGGGTCTGCGCGATGCTCGACTCTTCTTCTTCGACACGGCAGGACCCAACGCACCTCCGGATGCTGTTCCAGCGCGCGGTGGCACGGCACATCCAGTACTCTGCGTGGGCAGCGGACGGGCAAGGTGTGGATCGACACCTGTTTGGGTTGAAGAAGAGCCTCAGGGAGGGAGAGGAGGTGCCGGGGATTTTCAAGGATGAGGCATATGGGAAGAGCAATCATTGGGAGTTGAGCACGAGTCAGTTGAGTAGCGTGCATCTCGATGGTTGGGGGTATGGAGAGGGTGGGTTCTCTATCTTTTATTTTTCTTGGCTCTGAGGCTTACTGGATTTTGTGGTAGTTGTACCCGATGGGTATGGTTTGAGCTACTCGATTGGGGACGAGTATATCCGATGGACCATTACGAGTCTGAAGAGAAATACGGCGGAGCTGAAACATTACCTTGCTGAGGCGGCGACGGAAGTGAGAGATATGTTGGAGGCGGCGAAGAAGATGGATGCACAGAAGGCTGAAGGGCATGGTGAAGGGAAAGCAAAGCTATGAGCAGGTTCGCTGGCGGACTCGTCCTAGATGTCTGGAGTCTGCGGTACTAGACCTATCCTATTCTTTCACTTATGAGTATTTCATTGGGATGACCGGATAGCGGTGTATGTGGGTGAAAATACAGACACAACCAACCAGTGCACACATGTGTCGTTCAACTCGCCGTCGTAATCTCAAGGGCCATCGCAGAAATTCTTCCTCCACAGATTATCCATGTCCAACTCCCTCGGGTACGGCGTCAAGAACCTGCCAATCTCCTCCCTCCATCCCTTGATATAATGGGAATTCGTGGCGGTCATGTACTCCCAATACTCGGGATAAAACCCCGCCATCTCAAAATCAATCAAGGCCACAACCTTACCACCTTGGACCAGAATATTCGAAACACTGACATCCCCATGCGTGAACAATGTCTTGAGATGTCTCCCCTCCTGTTCCTTATGCATCCCAATCAACCTCTCGACATCCCTCTTCGCCCCTCCCTCCCCCATATTCTCCGTACTCTGGATCCCATTTCTCAAAAAAAGATTAAACTCCCCCTCCGTCTTGAAGGGACCCGCCTGCCGCGCCCCAAATCCAATGATCATGTAGTGTCCCCCCATCAGCCGCACACACCGCTCCCGGTCTCAAATTCACTATCCCCCTCAACTCCTCCCACATGCCCTTCAACTGCCCCAAAATCCCCTCCTTTTCCTTCTCTGACATTTGCCCCCACTTCTTTCCCAACATATCCCCATCAATCCTCTCCATCACAATATACGACTTGCCACTTTTCTCATCGCGGAACGCGCAATATACTTTCGGGACGGGGACGGAGGTGGATGCAGCGACGAGGGGGAGCGCAGTGGCTTCGGCGAGGTGCACGGTGCGTCCGAATGTGACGAGGCGCGTGGAGGATAAGTAGATAATGCTGGAGTTGGTGGAGCGGTGGGATGGGAAGTTTTGGAAGAAGGTAACTAGGGTGAGGACAATGCAGCGGTTGAGGAGGGTGTCTTTGTAGGCACGGGGAGTGGTGGGCCATGGGATTGTGGCGGAAGCGGAAGTCTCATTGACTCTGTTGGACATCTGGTCGTTGACCTCTGCAAAAGCTTCAGGAGACCAAAAGATAGGTGCAACGAGAAAGACTGACAGTAGAGATTCAGGAGACTGAACTTCTCTTTACAAGATGTTGAGATTTACTAGTTAGTAGCAGCAGATTCACGCTAGCAAGAACATGAACAAGCGAACAAGAGCAGATGCAGAAACACCATACATCAGACAATAGCACTAGACTTTGGGATCCAATGCTACAAAGATTACCTTGCGTGCTAGGCTTCTGACTAGGGTTGCGGTCAAAGTAGGGGGTTTGTTACGTCATGTAATTTACACATCTAACTACAGTCGTGACCCTCTTAACCCATACCTCTCATAACCCATAACCCCTTATAACCCATAGCGCTGCCGGTCCACCAACTCGGTAGGCGGGGATTTCCATACCATAACCCATAGGTCCGCAGTAACCCATACTCCATACCCTTGACGGCAAAACCCATAGGTTTAGCTACCATATTAGGCTTAGTTTCTTACGTATACGGTCAAATAATTAATTCACCGGTCCCTGAGCGGTTCGAGAACGAATTTTTTACACCGCTGGCAGGAAACATTACAAGTCAGACTTGTACACATACCTGTATAGATAACCATAATCTGATCACCTGCGGTCGTCATGGATACACCGCCAAAAATCACACGATCTGATCATGTGTTTGGCTATGGTTTAGGCTACAAGTCCGTCTTGTAACGTCTCCTGCCAGCGGTGTTACTTCGAAAAAAACACCTTCCATGGCTCTAAAACCTCTTGATATCCTCAAGAAAGGTCTTGCTAGAATTTCACTCAGTGTCAAGGCTTGGAAGGATGAACTAAACGCAAAGCTATCCCGGAAAGAAACCATTTCATCAGCTGATGAGCATTGGTTGGACAATGAAGCAAATACTATTGATGAGCAATGCGTTCTGGGAGGCAGGTTGAAATCGCACTTGATGGTTTGGTTGCTACAGGGGCACTTCAGAACAGAAACCGAATGGACATTGAGTCTCTCCTCAACCCCGATGGCGAATCCCATGTTTTGACGGAAACATCTGACAAGGAAAGCTATCCAAGAGCCCGTTCGGATACCACTGCACACAATGTTTTGCGGCTGTGCAATCTCACTTGCATGTCAGCTGGCCGTTGGAGTTTGAATGGGTGCCGAATGTGGCTATCAGGATATAGATCGTACAGATTGTATATAAAGTGGCAATTGCATCACTAGACTCATCAAATGCCTCTTGCACCACAAGCTCGCCAGCAGATTGTCCATATTGGCTTTCTCCTCATCAATATCGTTATCCCAACTATATTGCAAATTATTCAGGCTCTTTATATCAAGGAGCCATACCACACCTCCATCCTTTCTGGAGAAGGCTGGGTTCAAGAATTATTGCATGGTCATCCGAAGCGCATTCAGTGTGAGTTTGGTGTTACCAAGGATGTTTTTGGACATCTGATTGCAGAACTGCATGCCATGGGATATACACATTCAAAGCATGTTTCTTTGGAGGAACAGCTTGGAATCTTTCTCTATATATCTGTTACAGGATTGACTATCTGACATACTGGTGAACGATTCCAACAGTCTAATGAGACCATTTCAAAGTGAGTTGCAGGTTCTTTGATATGGCAATAAAATGATTTTCAATTCTGCCACAGATACTTCCAAAAGATGGTACACATCTTCTCATCGCCACCTTTCTACACAAGCCATATAACTCAACCAGTGTCTTATAATTCATCTTCCCATCCACTCTCTGGCAATCCAAAGCTGTGGCCATTTTTCAAACATGCATTAGATGCAATTGATGGCAGTCATATACATTTTACAGCTCCCTCCAATCTCCAACCAGCCTACTGAAATCGAAAAGGATTTATATCACAGAACTGCCTTTTTTGCTGCACGTTTGATCTTTGTTTTACCTACATACTGTTACAATTTTACTTACTCTGAACCATGACCACATCTCTTTTACTCATCGCTCTGACCCGAGCGCTCTCGACTCATCTTATATGACACACTTACTGCGCTCTCAGTCAGCTTGACTGTGGAGTTTCCCCTTTTGAACTATTTCTCCCACGATTACTCAGCTTTACTGCGGACTTACTCATTTCCGCTTACACTGCTTACTGATTGACTTGGTCTGTGTGCCAGACCCATTAGTATATAAACCCTATTGTACAAACTGTATTCTTTAGCTTTGACCTAGGCTAATAATCTATTCTCTGTTCATCCGATCCACTCTCAAACTAAGTGCTCTTGCAAGAGACTTAGCT
>Ga0307516_10000684_pt1 | contig 45971 bp, 30 predicted proteins | sample 19_EM_MG_FD_203310 | JGI IMG/M metagenome (GOLD analysis project Ga0307516, IMG submission 203310) | Populus trichocarpa ectomycorrhiza microbial communities from riparian zone in the Pacific Northwest, United States - 19_EM | ecosystem: Host-associated > Plants > Roots > Unclassified | place... | reverse complement strand
CTGGCGCGGATCGATGCAGCGATGGTCGTGGCGGAAGTAGCTCGCCAGCCAACTCGCATTGGCATAGGTGCTCAGGCAGGCCTGGTGCGGCATGCCTTGCGGCGGCAGCGAGAGCGTGCAATGCGCCATCCACTCGAAGCCCATGTCCTGCAGCCGTGCACAGACGATTCGCTCGCGGGCCTGGGGGGTGCCGGCATTGAGCAGCTCATTCACCAGGCGCGGCGCCGTGGCGCGCTGAGGCCGGGCCATGGGCAGCAGGTCCGCTTCTTCATACAGCAGCACGCTGGGTACCGGGGCGGCCATGGCTTGATGGCGGCCCAACCCTTCAAGCCGCTTGTTCGAGCCTGCAGCCAGGCCGGCAACGAGATTCATGCTGTCCCTTCGTTCATTTGCGCCAACCACCTTGGCGCCCAGACGAAGAGTGACGGATCGATCACCACGGCACAAGTGCCGAATCGGAAAGCCAGCCTTCCTTGGCGGCGAACCCCTCACTGGTTGATGTCCTTGTCGATCCACCTCGCACCCCGGGAGAAGTTGCCGCCATGCGCCTTGATCTGTTCTCGCTCAATCTCTTTGCCGACATCGTGGAGGCCCGCAGCATCGGGGCCGGAGCCAAGCAGCACCACATTGCCATCTCTGCCGCCAGCAAGCGCATCTCCGAACTGGAGGGCCAGTTCGGCCTGCAGCTGCTCACACGCCATGCCCGCGGCGTGCAGGCCACCGACGCCGGCGAGGCGCTGCACCGGCGCGTGCGCCAGACCCTGGGCGACCTGGAGCAGATCACGGTGGAGATGAGCGAATACGCACAGGGCGGGCGCGGCCGGACCCGGCTGTTCTGCAACTCGGCCGCGATGGTGCATTGCCTGCCGCAAGACCTGGCCATGTTCGCGCAACTGCACCCGGCCATCGCGGTGGACATCGAGGAACACTCGACCCACGAGACGCTGGACGCCGTGGCCCGGGGCCAGGCCGACGTGGGCATCGTCGCGCCGGTGGGCGCCTATCCGGCCGGCCTGCACTACTGGCGCTACCAGGCCGTGCCCTGGGTCCTGGTGGTGCCCCTGAACCATGCCCTGGCCGGGCAGGCGTCGGTGCCCTTCCGCGAAACCCTGATGCACGACTACATCGGCCTGCCCGCCGGGGGCGGCTGGGACCGCTTCATGGCCACGGAGGCGGCGGCCTGCGGCCTGCCGCTCAAGGTGCGCTTCCGGGTCGACGGGTTCGAGAGCGCCTGCCGCATGGTGGAGGCCGGGCTGGGCCTGTCGTACGTGCCGGAACGGACCGCGCGGCTGCATGCCACGGCAGGCGCGGCGCTGCGGATCGTGACGGTGGAAGACCCCTGGACGCTGCTGCGCCTGAGCCTGTGCAGCCGCGACCTCAAGTCGCTGCCCGCGGCAAGCCGGCTGCTGGTGCGGCACCTGGCCCAGCCCCATGACCGGCCTGTCCCCCTCTGAGCGTGGGCAGGCCATTTCAGGCACGGCCATACCCGCCCCCACCGGGCGTGCGGATCTCGATCGCATCGCCGGCACGCATCTCGGTGCTGCCGATGTGCCCCAGCGACTCCACCCGCCCGTCGCCGCGCAGCACCAGGTTCTCACCCACGGCGCCGGGCTGCCCGCCGGCCATGCCGAAGGCGCCGTGCACACGGCCGTTGGACAGCACCGATGCGGTGAGCGGCTCCAGGAAGCGGATGCACCGCACCGCCCCGTCACCGCCGCGGTAGGTGCCCGCGCCGCCCGAGCCGTGGCGGATCTCGAACGACTCCAGCCGCACCGGGTAGCGCAGCTCCAGCACCTCCGGGTCGGTCAGGCGCGAGTTGGTCATGTGGGTCTGCACGACGTGGGTCCCCTCGTACCCGCCGACTTCGCGGCCTTGCGCATCGAGCAGGATCCCGGCGCCGGAGCCACCGGCGATGGTTTCGTAGTACTGCCGGCGTTCGTCGCCGAAGGTGAGGTTGTTCATGGTGCACTGGCTGGCCGCGGCCAGCCCCAGCGCGCCGTACAGCGCGTTGGTGATGCAGGTGGAGGTTTCCACGTTGCCCGCCACCACCGAGGCCGGCGGCTCGGGGTTGAGCATGGAGCCCGGCGGGATCACCACGTGCAGCGGCTTCAGGCAGCCGGCGTTGAGCGGGATGTCGTCGTCCACCAGCGTGCGGAACACGTACAGCACCGCGGCCATGCACACCGCGCGGGGGGCGTTGAAGTTGTTGGCGAGCTGGGCCGAGGTGCCGGTGAAGTCGATCTCCGCGCTGCGGGCCGCCGGATCGACCCGCACGCTCACGCAGATGCGGGCGCCGTTGTCCAGCGGCAGCGTGAAGCGGCCATCCTTGAGCCGCGTGATGACGCGGCGCACCGACTCCTCGGCGTTGTCCTGCACATGGCCCATGTAGGCCTGCACCACGGCCAGGCCGTACTCGCCCACCATCTTGCGCAGCTCCTGCGCGCCCTTCTCGTTGGCGGCGATCTGCGCCTTCAGGTCGGCCATGTTCTGCGCCGGGTTGCGCGAGGGGTACGCGCCACCGCGCAGCCGGCCCAGCATGTCGTCTTCGAGCAGGCGGCCGCGCGAGACCAGCAGCACGTTGTCGAGCTGCACGCCTTCTTCGTCGATGCGGCGCGAGAACGGCGGCATGGAGCCGGGCGTGATGCCGCCGATGTCGGCATGGTGCCCGCGCGAGCCCACGAAGAACGCCGGCGCGGCGTCCGCCGGGTCCATGTACACCGGCGTGATGACGGTGACGTCCGGCAGGTGCGTGCCGCCGTGGTACGGGTCGTTGAGGGCGAACACGTCGCCCGGACGCATGCCCGGGTTGCGGCGGATCACGGTCTTGATGCTCTCGCCCATGCTGCCCAGGTGCACCGGCATGTGGGGCGCGTTGGCGATCAGATTGCCTTCTGCGTCGAACAGGGCGCAGGAAAAGTCCAGCCGCTCCTTGATGTTCACCGAGTAGGCCGTGTTCTGCAGTTGCAGGCCCATCTGCTCGGCGATGTTCATGAAGAGGTTGTTGAACACCTCCAGCAGCACCGGGTCGACCTGCGTGCCGATGGCATGCGCCTGCACACGCGCCCGCACGCGCTCCAGCAGCAGGTGGTTGTGCGGCGTGACGGTGGCACGCCAGCCGGGCTCGACCACCGTGGTGGCGTTGCGCTCGGCAATGATGGCCGGCCCCAGCACATGCTGGCCGGGCTGGGCTGACTCGCGCAGCACCAGGCTTGCCTCCCACCACTGGCCGCCGCAGTACACCGGCACCTGCTCGGCCGCCGGGGCCAGGCCCTCGCACACCGCCTCGGTGCGCGCCTCGGCGGGGGCATCGCCGGCGCCCAGCGCCTCCACCGAAACCGCCTCCACGGCCAGGGCCTTGCCCTCCATCAGGAAGGCAAAGCGGCGCAGGTAGGCGTCTTCGAACGCGGCGCGGATCCGCCCCAGGTCGCCGAAGGGCACGATGAGCGAGGCATCGCTGCCCTCGTAGCGCACGTGCACGCGCCGCTGCACGCTCACCGCGGCCGCCTCCAGGCCCTGGCGCTGCAACTCGCCCACCGCGTCGTCGGCCAGCCGGGCCAGCTGCGCGGCCAGGGTGGCATGCGAGCGTTCATCCAGCCGCGCCTCCACAGCCGCCTCACGCATGACGGCCTGGTCGGCCAGGCCCATGCCATAGGCCGACAGCACACCGGCCAGCGGGTGCACGAAGATGCGCGTCATGCCCAGCGCATCGGCCACGCGGCAGGCATGCTGCCCACCGGCGCCGCCGAAGCATTGCAGCGCATAGCGCGTGACGTCGTAGCCACGCGCCACCGAGATCTTCTTGATCGCATTGGCCATTGCGCCCACCGCAATGTCGATGAAGCCCTCGGCAAGGGCCTCGGGGGCCAGGTCGCGGCCGGTCTGCTCGTACACCTGCGCGGCCAGCGCCGCAAAGCGCGCCCGCACCACGTCGGCATCCAGCGGCTGGTCGGCGCGCGGCCCGAAGGTGGCCGGAAAGTGGCACGGCTGGATCTTGCCCACCAGCACGTTGGCGTCGGTGATGGCCAGCGGCCCGCCGCGCCGATACGAGGCCGGCCCGGGGTCGGCGCCGGCACTGTCGGGCCCGACCCGCAAGCGCGTGCCGTCGAACGAGAGGATCGAGCCGCCGCCCGCGGCCACGGTGTGGATGCTCATCATCGGCGCACGCACGCGCACGCCGGCCACCCGGGTCTCGAACACGCGCTCGAACTCGCCGGCGAAATGCGACACGTCGGTGGAGGTGCCGCCCATGTCGAAGCCGATCACGCGCGGGTCCCCCCCCAGGCCCAGCTGCGCGGTGCGGGCCATGCCCACGATGCCGCCGGCCGGCCCGGACAGGATGGCGTCCTTGCCCTGGAACGCGGTGGCCGAGGTCAGGCCGCCGGACGACTGCATGAAGTACAGCCTCACGCCCGGCATCTGCTGCGCCACCTGCTCCACGTAGCGGCGCAGGATGGGCGACAGGTAGGCATCGACCACGGTGGTGTCGCCGCGGCCCACCAGCTTGATGAGCGGGCTGGCCTGGTGCGACACGCTCACCTGCGTGAAGCCGATCTCCTGCGCCAGCGCCTGCGCCAACAGCTCGTGGCGGGTGTGCCGAAAGCCGTGCATGAAGACGATGGCCACCGAGCGCAGGCCGGCCTGGTGGGCCGCGTGCAGCTCGGTGCGCAGCCGTTCGGCGTCGAGCGGGCGCACCACCTCGCCCTGGGCGCCGATGCGCTCGTCGGCCTCGATCACCCGGCTGTACAGGAGCTCGGGCAGCACAATGTGCCGGTCAAAGAGACGCGGCCGGTCCTGGTAGCCGATGCGCAAGGCATCGCGGAAGCCGGCCGTGATGACCAGCACGGTGGGCTCGCCGGCGCGCTCCAGCAGCGCATTGGTGGCCACCGTGGTGCCCATCTTCACGCACTCCACCTGCTGCGGCGTGATCGCCTCGCCCGGACGCAGGCCCAGCAGGCGGCGGATGCCTTCCACGGCGGCGTCGCGGTACTGCTCGGGGTTTTCGGACAGCAGCTTCAAGGGGGTGAGCGTGCCGTCCGGCCGCTTGGCCACGATGTCGGTGAAGGTGCCGCCGCGGTCGATCCAGAACTGCCAGCGGCCGGGGCCGGCGGGGGCGGGTTCGGGATCCAGCAGGGACGAGGCGCGGGAAGGCAAAAGCATGGGTGGAGTCCAGGTGGGTGGCGCAACCGCAGGGCGGCGGCAATCCGGAAGCAGCCGCAGAGCGGCTGCGGGCTCTCAGACCGCCAGCTGGCTGTTCAGCAGGTCGGTGATCAGCATGCAGCCGGGCGCGTGCGTGATGCACAGCGGCGGCCGTGCCTGCGTCACCACGGCCTGGGGCGTCACGCCGCAGGCCCAGAACACCGGCAGTTCGTCGTCGTGCACGGCCACCGCGTCGCCGTAGTCCGGCTTGGACAGGTCGGCGATGCCGATCAGGTCCGGGCGCCCCAGGTGCACCGGCGCGCCATGCACGCCGGGGAAGCGCGCGGTGATCTGCACGGCGCGGATCGCATCGGCCGCGCGCAGCGGGCGCATCGACACCACCATGGGACCGTGGAACGGCCCGGCGGGCTCGGTGGCCAGGTTCGTGCGGTACATGGCCACGTTGCAGCCCTCGTCGATGTGACGCAGGTGCATGCCGCTTTCCAGCAAGGCCTGCTCGAACGAGAACGAACAGCCCAGCACGAAGCTCACCAGGTCGTCGCTCCACAGGTCCGCGATGTCGGACACCTCCACGCGCAGCACGCCATCGCGCCAGACCCGGTAGAGCGGCACGTCGGTGCGGATGTCGATGTCGGCCCCCAGGCCGGGCAGGCGCGGATCACCGGGCTCCGACACGGCCAGCAGCGGGCAGGGCTTGGGATTGCGCTGGCAGAAACGCAGGAAGTCGGCGGCGAACGCCTCCGGCAGGATCACCAGATTGCCTTGCACATGGCGCGGTGCCATGCCGCTGGTGTGCGACTGCCAGTGCCCGCGGCGTATGGCGGCACGGGCCGCGACGGCGGTGCCGGGGAGTGAGTCGGCAGCGGCGAATTGCGCCGCCGACCGCGGGGTGTAGGGATTCACGAGGGTTTGCAAGCTCAGGCTCCTGCCGCAATGGAGAGTGGGCGGCGAGGCCCAGTGTGGCGTCAGCGGAACCTGCGATCAAACGAGTATTTCTTTTGACCGCTCATCGAATTTTCTTTGCCGCCTTCTTGGCTGCTTTTTTGGCCGCCTTGCGCTCGGCCTGGCGGCGCACCCCTCCCACGGCGCGGCGTCGCACCGGGGGTGTTTCCTGGCCGCTGAAGCGGAAGACAAACTCGATGGCCTGGCTGATGACCCCGTCGAGCGCCGCGGAACTGGGGTCTGCGCGGCTGCTGGCGTGCACGGGAAAAGGCCGCGGCGGCGTGCTGCAGCGGACGATCGAATACTCCGGATTGGCATCGACCAGCACCTGCGCCGCGGGCCGCGGCAGCATGGCCATGCCGAAGCCGCATTCCAGCAGCTTGACCATGGCCGAGATCGATGAGATGGAGTGCACGCGCCGGGTTTCGATCTGCGCCGCCTTGAGCTGGTCCATCAGGGCCGCGTGCGGCTGCGAGCCGCGCTGGAAGGTGAGCACGCCGTGCTCGGCGATCTCGCGCAGGTCCCAGACCCGGCGGGCCGTGCGCCGCACCCGCCCCACGAACACCATCTCCAGCGGCGGCAAGGCGTAGTTGCGGATGCCGTCGCCCTGCACGGGCATGGCCGCGAACACCAGGTCCAGCGCGCCGCGCCGCATCTGCTCCATCAGCACCGGGGTGGTCTCCACGGTGAGGTCCAGCTCCAGCAGCGGATGCTCGCGGCGCAGGCTTTCGATCAGCGCGATGAGCCAGGTGTGCAGCACCGACTCCACCGCACCGATGCGCAGGGTCATGGCCGTGCTGGCCCCGGCCCCCAGCTCGTGGCGCAGGCTGCGCTGCAAGGCCAGGAACTTCTCGGCATACGACAGCAGCCGCATGCCGGCCGAGGTGAGGCGAAACTGCTTCTCGCGCCGGTCGATCAGCAGCACGCCCAGTTCCTCTTCCAACGTCGCGATGCGGCTGGACACCGCCGACTGCGTGACGAACAGCTTCTCGGCGGCACGGGTCACGCTCTTGAAGGTGGCAACCCAGTAGAAGGCTTCGACGAAACGCAGGTTCATGGAGGGGGACGCAGGCACGAGGGGGACGGGGTGGGCGGCATTGTCGATGGCGACCGGCCTGCCTTGGGCCACGAAACCCTCGCGAAATCCCTCGGTTCCGCGGCGCAGCGGCCGCTTCGCCGGCGTGGGCCATGCTTCGTGCAACCGGACCTCGGCACGGCGCAGCGGCAACACACTGCCGCCTCCGCATTACTTCGCACACAGCCGCCATGTCGTTTCGCATTCCCTCCGTTTCCTCCCAGCCGACGGGTCGAGGCGGCACCGCCGCCACGCCAGCTTCGACCGGCCCGGCACCGGGGACGTCCCGGCAGGCGGACGCGGGCGGGCCGCAGGGAAGGCCCATTCAGCAGCCGGGCCACGGCCCCCTGCCGCCCAGGCTCCCCACACCGCAGATGCCGTCTTACTCAGAACAGTCGCCACCCTCTGGCGCCGCACCCACCTGGCAGGAAAAGGCTTGGGCGAAATCCGACAGCAATCCCTGGGCAACCATCGGTCGACCCGATCTCGGGCACACGCCGCCGCAGAGCCTGGGCCACATGCAGCCTCCTGGCACTGCGCCCACCTGGCAGGAAAGAGCCTGGGCAAGAGCCGGCCGCGATACCTGGGCGGACGTCGGCCGGCCTGATCTCGGGCACACGCCGCCGCAGAGCCTGGGCCACATGCAGCCTCCTGGCACTGCGCCCACCTGGCAGGAAAAAGCCTGGGCAAGAGCCGGCCGCGATGCGTGGGCGGATGTCGGCCGGCCTGATGTCAGCTTGCTTCACCGCCCAGCCGACGCCTTCGTGAACCTCGGCATGAACTCTCTCGCCGGCGTGCAGACCACCCTGGCGGAGGTGCGCCAAAAACTCGCCGCGGATTTGCACCACACACTCGCCGCAGGGTTGCCCAGCGCCATCATCCAGGGGTGCCAGGCCATGGCCTCCCTGCCGCCGCACGACCAGGTGGCCCTGTTGCAGACGCTGGCCCCCGCGCTGCAACGCGTGCCCGAGATCCATCGGAAAGAGGCGTTCAACGCGGTCATGGGCGCCGCGCGGGCGCTGGACAAAGAGGAGCCCGGCGTCATGGCACTGCGCCAAGCACTGACCCGTCAGCACCCCGGCTTGGCCGCCGAGTGGATGGAAGCCCGGGCAGGCAAACGGGCACGGTAGTGCGTGGGGGCCCTGCGCTTGAAGCCGGGCTCCTTGCCGTTCGAGTTTTCATGGCAGCAGGTTCGGTGGATACCGGCGCCGCCATGGCGGCGCGCTGGACGACGGGGCCTGGCTCACACTGGGCGACGGCGTGCTCGCCGGGGCGCTGGATGTAGCACTCGGGGTGACGCTGGGGGTCGCACTGGGTGTGGTGCTCGGCGTCGCAGACGGCCCGGCTCCCGGTCCCTGGGGTGTCTGCGCCGACTTGCCGTTGTCCTCGTCCCAGGGCGCCACCAGGCTCATCACCACGCGTCCCGCGGCGCCGGCGCCCAGCAGCACCATGGCCGACAAGCCGGCCTGCTTGACACGATCCGTCGCCGGGTTGGTGGCGGAAAACTCCACAGCGCCACGCAAGGGAGCGTTGAGCCATTTGAGGAACGGATTGCGGGTCTGGTAGACCACCCCGCCCATGCCGCGGTTGCCGCGGGATTCGTCGATCCGGTCTTTCTGGAAGGCCCGGACCAGCAAGCCGTCGAACGCCATCCTGCCAACTTCGAGCGCGCCCGCGGCCGGGTGCCCCGAGGAGAAAGCATTTATGGCGTGCCACCCGTCCACCGCGCCCAGGGTGGTCAACATGCCCAGCTGATCGAGCCGGGCGGCGTATTGCTTCAGGCGCATCGACCAGGGCGGCTTCACCATCGGCAAGGGCGACCCGTTCGGTTCCGGATTCGGCAGCGTGCCGTCATGGACGGTCAAGTGGCGCAGCGAGAGCCCTTGCATGAACCGGTTGTTGGCCCAGCGCCCCAGGGCACGGGCGTCATAGGTCTTCACCTGCGCACCCGGTGACGGCCGCTTGAAATCGCGCCCCGCGACGAGCGCCGTGTTGTGCGCCGTGTTCTGAACCGCCCAGGACCCGTTGGAGGTTATCGAAGCCGCGCTGGTCGTCTTGCCGACCGCGCCAACCGTGCTGCTGCCCACGGAGCTGGCGGCAGACGCGTTGCTGAACGCAAAGCTCGCGATCCGCACGGCGAGGTGAGTGCGCCCCAGCACGCTGTAGGGCGACAATACCTTGTCCTTGGCCGTCAGCAATATCGCGTAGAACTGCGGGTCGGTGGGGTTGGCCCGCAGGCCTTCGATGGCGCGGTGGTAGTTGAGCCGGTCGTGGTGGGCGATGCCGCGCGCTGCACCCCGCAGGCCAGTGAGCTGCCGCTGCAAAGTGTTCAAACCCGACACCCACGAGTGGCCCCGGGGTCCCGTGGACTGAAGCAGGTCGTGGAGATTTTCCACGCGCTGGTCCAGCCGGGTGGCCGCGATCCAGCGACCCGTCGCCGCGGTGGCGCGGTACGCCGTGGCCCCCAGCGCCCAATGGCCCAGCAATTCCAAGGTGGGTTTCCAGTCATGCCCGCCCCCCGCATACTTGTGGCCCAGGTAGGTCACCAGCGTGGCCGAACCGGCGGTGAATGCAGCCGCACCCCCCATGAGCCAAGCTCGCTTGCCGCGGCTCGGCGCCTCCGCCGGCTTGAAGAACGTGTCACCGGGTTCAGGGGCGTAAGCCGCATTGCGGTTGGCCCAGCTGACACGGTGGAAGTCGCCCTTGTCGGGCACGAGCACCGCGCCGTCAATGGTGTCCGCGGGAAAGCTGGTTTCGCGCAAACCCTTTGCCAACACTTGTTCGTGCCCCACCATGCGGAACACCCAAGCAGCGGGGGCCGGCTGGCCCTCGGCCTGCGCCTTGGCGAGCATCGCCTGGGTGCGTGCCTTGGCTTGCTCGAAGGAACCATGCACCTGGGTGTCGGCATCCAGCTTGATCGCCCCCTCCTTGATGGCTGCATGCGGGGTGAGGTCGACACGGCTCACGTAGATCACGCCCACGTCGTCGCGCCGGCCGATGAATCCGCCGGCCCAGTTCTTGTGCCATTGGAGAAATCGCTTGCCGACGTGCGTCTGCAACGCCGCATTGCCGTCGGGCGAATGGCCCGTGGTGAGATAGTCGAGCTGCGCTTTTTGATCCGCGCTGGCGCCCTTGTCGAAATTTTTCCAGCCCAGGCTTTGCTTCGAAGGCGGGTTTTTGGCGCCCTGATAGGCCGGGCGCACCGTGATGCTCGGATCGAACACCTCGCTGTCCGTGTCGATGGGAGTGGACGACCCCGTGGCCGTCTGGCCGGCACTGGAGGTCGATGTGGCACGTGACGTGGCCGCCGACCCGAGTGCCGGCCACGGTTCCGCCCGGCGATCAAACAGGGCCCCGTACACATCCCCGCCGGGCCCGACGGCCGGATCGCGGCCCGGGACAAGCCGCGGTGCCACAGCAAGGTGGTTCGCCAGGCGCACGCCGCCGACCACGACGGACGACGGATTCACTGTCTCCATGCCCGGCCGGTGCGTCACCATCACGCCCACGCGCGGCGCCTCGAAACGCTGCACGAGCCGCCCGGCCTGCGCGTCGACGATCTCCACGCGTCCACCCGGCAGGATCTCGAAGTTGACGACGTGGCCCGTGGACGCATGCGCCGCCGTGCGCGGCGGCGAGAGCGTCAGGAACCCGCGCGTGCCCTCGGGCAGCGAGGCCAGGTACCGCTGCGCGGCCGGCGCCCCCGCCACGTCTCGCGAACCGCGTGCCTGCAGCGCCGCCCTGCCGCCATACAACTCGGTCACGCGCGCCAGGGTCTCCGGCCGCGAGCGCACGGCACCCAATTCCAGGTCCGGGTTGTGGCGAATGCGGTCGTAGGTCACCGCGCTGGACACGCAGTTCTCCCGCCCGCCCGCCGGGTTGATTTGCACGGCATCCGGGTGCATGCCGCCGTGCGACACCGCGATGCCGCCCGGCAGCACCAACCGGTCCGCGGCCCCGGGTCCTTGCGCGCGGGGTCCCAATGGCACGAGCCGCGCCGCCTGGCGCCGCAGGAGGCCGAACCGCGCCGGGGGTGACGCCGACCCCGGATCGTCCGGTGCCACGCCCTGCGGCTCGGTGGAGTGGCTGGCCACCCCGTCCGGGCCGGTGCTTTTGACACTCACCTTGATGCCGGGGAACTCGCGCTGGAACTGCGCACTGACCGACTTGCACGAGTCGCAGATGGTGCGGTCGACGTACACGTTGATGCTGCCCTCGATCTGCGCCGGCGCCAGGCCTTGCTGCTTGGCATGGTCATGCAAAGCCTGGCCGGCGGCTTCGAAGAAGGCGTGCTCCGCCTCCCACAGGCGGGGCTGGCCGACGACACCAGGCTCGGGGCTGGCGCGGCGCGGGATGTAGCGTCCCACCTCCGCGGGCCCGGGCGTCACCGAGCGGGTGCGCGGTGCCACGAGGCCGATGCGCCGCGTCTCCCCGCTGGCGAAAGCCACCGCGACCGGGGCACCGCCGGCCCCCGCGGCCGTGCCGCCCTGGCCCGTGCGAATCGATTGCGCCAGCAGGGCCCGCACGTCATTGGACAGGTCGAGCACGGCAATGCCCTTGGCCGGGCCATCGCCGATCTGCAGGCCCTTCGTGCTGTTGAGCACCTTCGCAATCGTGTCGGCCCCCTGCTTCTGGCTCGCCCCCATCCACGCGTTGATCTCGTCCACGCTGAGGTCGCGCGTCCGCGCCTTCTTCTTGTAGGGCCCTTCCCTGAAGACGATGCCGCCCTCAGTCAGGTGCACGTGGTTCACGGGCGCCTCATCCGGGCCCAGGGGCACCCTGACTCTCCTGGCCCCGGGGGGCTGTTCGGCCGGCTCGCCGCGAGGCCACAGAGGGCCGTTGCGCTGCAGTTCATCGACGCGGTGCGGTGACAACTCCACACCATCCTTGTCCACGAATCGCAGTCCAATCACCTCCTTCCGGATATAGGCCACCACGTTGTCCTCGGCATCGGTCACCGGTGCGCCGAACTTGGTCTCTTTGGCCGCGCCCACCCGGTAGGGCCCCGCCGCGGCGGGGAGCGGTGCGTCCGGCAGGCTGCCGAAGGCCTGCGTATCCACGTCGGGCACGGGCTGGCGGGGCAGCACCGGCGCGGCCGGTTCGCTGCCCGCGGGGCCGCGCGCGCCCTGCCGCCCGGCCTGCACCCCCTTCACCAGCACCGGCGAGGCAAAGTCCACCAGGTTCAGCAGCGTCATGCCGCCCTGCTCCCAGCGCTGATCACTGCTCATCGACGTCCAGTTGTCGGCCATGTAGCGCGTGTTTTCCTCCAGGCCCAGCCCGCCCACTGCCATGGTGGGCTTGGCCATCACGCGGGCCGGGGCGCTCCAGAACGCCATCTTGTTCTGCAGCGCCGCGGCCTGTGCGCCTTCCGGCCCGCCCGCCTTGGCCATCCTCTCCAGTGCCGCGCCGGTCTGCTTGCTGCCGCGGATCGCCAGCCACGACATCCGGCCGGTAATCTCGCCCGCGTTCTTGGCGGCCCGCGTGGCCTGCCAGGCCACCACGCCGGCACGCGTGGCCGCGCTCAGCGTGGGCACGGCCAGCACCGAGCCGGCCAGGTTCAGCCAGTCCAGCCGTGCCTCCCGGTCGGTGAAGGGGTTGACACTCAAGCCGTGGCTGGACCGGTTGCTCAGGCTCATGATCGAGGTCGTGGCGCCATAGGCGCTGGCGGCCACCAGCAGGCCGGCCGCGACAGGCGCCAGCATGCCACCGGAGCCCACGGTCATCACCACGCCCAGCACCACGCTGGCGCCGCCCACGATGGTGTCGAAGTGGCTCCGGCGCTTGAAGGTTTCCCAGCCGGTTTCGGTGCGCGCATCCAGCACCCGCAGCTTCACGTTGCCCAGGCTGTCGAGCTCCAGCTTGTCGCTCGCCGGCATGACGATGTTGCAGTCCGTGCTGGGCAGCGCGTTGTTGGCGCGGTAGTCGTCCAGGTCCTTGTAGTGCGCGCCGCGCTCGTCCACGAACTTGGCGCCGCCGTGCCCATCCTCGACCTTGAACAAGGTCGTCTTCACCACCCCGCTCTGCGGCGTGGAGTACACCACCGGCAGCAACGTGACCTTGGCCTGGTCCCCACCGATGCCTGCGATCTCGTCCGCCACCGCATCGCGTGACTTCTTCTGCGAGCCGCTCAGGCCGCTGTACAGGTCGGAGTGGCGGCGCCCTTGTTCGTTCGATTCCGGCGTGCTGGGGTCCAGCGGGCTGTCGGGCGTGAAACCCAGCGCGCTCGACACCTCGTTGTTCAGGTGCGTGCGGCCCTCCAGCTGCAAGGGACCGCCGCCGTACTCCAGGTAGTGCTCGTTGATGAGCGGCTGCGCCATCACCTCCGGATTCGCCATGAACAGGTCGTGCAGCTCGCCCGTGTCCTGGCGCTGGCCGACCGGCAGGTGGTCGTCGATCAACGCCTTCTGGGCCGCCCAGGCGGCCGGCGTGGCCGCCTGGATGTGCTGCTGCTGCAGACCGCCGACAGTGCCCTCGGCCTGCTGCCACGCGGCCCAGCTGTCGGTGCTGCGCTCGGCCTCGGTGCCCACCAGGGCGGGGTGGCTGTCCTTCCATTCCTGGTGCCGGGCCTGCGCGATGGAGCGCTGGTCCTTGGCAGCGTCCAGGCCGTGGCTGCGGCACTGCGCCAGCCACTTGTCCTTCTTGTCGATGGCCGCGTCCTCGGCGTCGCTGACGGCCTGCCGAAGCTCCTTGCCCTTGCCGCTTTCCTCGGTGGCGTTGGGTCCCTGGCTGGACTTCCACTGCTGCAGCGCGCGGTGGGCATCCTGGGCGTCCTTCATGGCGATGACGGTGTCGAGTTCGGCCTGCAGCATGCCGGTGACTTCCGGCATCTGTTCACCCGGCCCCGTCGAGCCATGCAACGCACGCTGCTGCGCCAGCAGGTCGTCACGGCGCGTGTCGAGGTCACCGTCCCAGAGCGTGGGCACCTTCACCGGCTTGCCATCCAAGCCGGGCGGGGCGGGAGGTTGCGCGGGGGCCTGCCCGGCCGCGGCTTTTTCGCCCGGCGCGAGGATCGGGTCGCCGGGGTTGAGCTGGTTCCAGTTCCCCACCTGGGTGGTGCTGTCCGCCACGGCCTTGTCCGTCGTCTCCACCTTGGCATCGGCCTTCCACAGGCGCTGCCACAACTCCTCGGTGGGGGCGCTCAGGCGTTCCCCCGGCACGGCCAGGGTGTTGGTCGAGAAGACCTGGCCGTCCCTCTGGTAGATGTACCGCTTCATGCCTCCGCCGAGCGGCACCTCCCAGACATCCTTCAAGCCCATGTCCTCATGCAGGATGCGGATGCCGCTGTCACCCAGGACCTTGTCGTCGCCATCCATCGTGGCCTTGGACATCAGGTCTTCGTAGTTCAGCGGCGGGGCCACGTCCATGCCGCTCGGGTAGCCGTCGGCGTCCTCAAGCTGCGCGAAGCGCACGTCGCCCTCGGTGCCCGGCATCGCCTTGTCGCCGAAGCTGAACTGGCTGTTCAGGTAGAGCGCGCCCGTGCGCTGGTTGCCGGCCTCGGCCTGCGCGATGAGGTTGTTGTCATGCTTGATCTGCAGGTCGAGCCGCGAGATCTTGTCGAGCGCGGCCTGCTGCCCGTCGCCGGGCTGGTCGGCCGTCTTCTTGAATCCGGTCTTGTCCTGCAGCGCCTGGTCGCGGTCGGCACGCAAGTCCGCGACGGGGTCCTTGGACACTGCCTGCGGGTTGCCGGCCTTGGCCACTGCCTTGCCGGCAGCGTCGAGCAGCTTCTTGTCGCCCGGCGATGCGCGCCACTGCTGCACGGCGTGCAAGGCATCGGCCTGCAGTTGCGCCTGGTCGCGGATCCGCACCTTGTCGCCCACGGCAGCCACCAGCGGGTCATCATCGACGTTTGACCCCCCGTAGGTCTGCGCATTCGCCATGGCGCGCTGGGCGTCCGTCACACCGCCCTTGGCGTCGTGCAAGTCCTTCTCGATCTCACCGGCCCGGCGCTCCCAGTACGCCGGGTCCAGCTTGCCGGGCACCTGGCCATTGCTGCCCAGCAGTTCCTTGGTCGCCGCGTAGTCGCTGTCGGCCTGCTTCTGCCGGGCCAGGGACCCTTCCTGCGCCGGGCCATGGTCCTTGCGTCCATTGAGCTGGTCATGGGCCGCCCACACCCGGGCGGCGGCGGGGTTCAGTTCCTGCCGGTCGGTCTCCATCTCCTTGCCGCTGGGTCCACCGCGCTTGGAGGACACGTAGTAGTACTTGCCGTCGTCACCCCGGTGCACGTTCTTGCCTTCTTCGCTGCCCGGCACGGCCCAGAAGGTCTTGTCGTAGCCCTCGGGATAGACGGTCTGGGTGTGCTCCTTGCCTGTGCCGCGGTTGTAGGTGACCGTGCGGGGCTGGACCTGGCTGGCGCTCTGGTCGTAGTACGTGTCCCAGGCGTCCTTCAGGTCCGCCTTGTCATCGAGCACAGTCACCCCGTCAGCCAGCGACTTGCCCTGGTCCTGCACCAGGACCTGGTCGCCCAGCGCGCGGTCGCGGGCATCCTTGGCATCGGCGATCGCGGTCTGGTCCTTGCTGCTCTTGGGATCGCCGGTGACCACGGCCACCTGGTAGTCGACCTCGGTGCGGTGCACATTCAGATCGACCTGGCGCTGCTGGTAGCCGTTGTCCGCCACGTCTTTGCGCGACTCCCACCAATGCAGGTTCTCGCCCGCCGCGGCGGCGGCTTGCCTGGACGTGTTCAGGCCGTCCATGTAGTCGCGCTTCAGGCCACCCGGCGCGTCGGCAAGCGCTTTCTTGTCTGCCTTGACCTGGTCGTCGGCCTGGGTGGCCTTCTTCGCTGCCGCGTCGATCAGCGGCTGCCACGCCTTCTGCGAGGCATCGAACTCGGTGTTGAGTGCGGCCTGCGAGGGATCCTCGGCCAGCGCGATGTCGCGCTGCGCTTGCACCAAGTCCCCGCCGCTGACGTGCGTGGGCTTGCCCTTGTCGTCCGAGACGGTGAATGGCATGCCGTCCACGTCGCGATGCTCAATGGTCTTGGCCCGCTCGCGCATGGCGGCCTGCGGGTCTTCGCCCTTGGCCAGCGCGCGCAGGCCGGCGAGGCGGATCTCCTGCTGGGTGGCATCTTGCCATTCGCCCCATTTCTTGGTTTTGGCAAGCTGGTGGGTGGTCTGGCCGGCCGCCTTCAGCGGATCGGCCTCCCCGGGTGGCGTGTCGTACAGCAGGGACACGGTGGACGCGGCCGAATCGGCCTCCACCTGGGCGGCCTGCGTCTCGCGCGAGGGCTCCGAGGCATGGCCCTCCTGCATGTCCTTGAGTTTGCTTTTCTCCAGCGCGGCCTGCTTGCCCGTGAAGTTGGCATCGGCCTCGCAGCGCAGCGCATTGAGCTCGTCGTCGCGGGCCTGCTTGCGCCACTGCTCGGCCAGGGTCTTGTCCTCCTTGCTGCCGCTCTCGCGCGAGCGGGCGTCTGCCACCTGGGCCTGCTGCTGCGACTCGTCGGCGCGCTGGCGGGCCTGCTGGGCACGCTGCTGTTCGGCAACGGCTTCCCGCTGGTGCGCCGCCGCCTGCTGCTCCAACAACTGCGTGCGGCTGATCCCTTCGGCGCGCAGGATCCGCGGATCCACCTGGGGCGTCTTCAGGGTCGGGCGCGGCCCGGCATCCAGGGAATGGGGACGCGGGGTCGGCGTGGGCTTGGGTACGGGGCTCGGCACCGGGGGGTGCAAGCGATAGGGCGCACTCCCCCCTCCATCGGCGATCAGCATGATGCGGTTCCTTCGTTGCCAGGCTAGTTGTTGGTCTTGAACGGGCCACCGTAGTACCCGGTGTAGTCGGTATCGCCGGAGCCCCAGATGATGTATTGCTCCGGCGCCTCGACCTCACTGTCATAGGTGCGCAGCCGATCCAGCGAGGTCGTGGCACTCTCCATGTCGGCACGCGACGGGTATTGCTGGTGCTCGTTGGGGTTGGGATGGGTATGGGCCACATGGGTGCCCGCGGGCGTACCAGATGCCCATGCGTGGCCGCTGTATAGCTTGAACACGTCCTGACCATCGACCCGCTCAATGGCCAGTGCGTATTCGACCCCGGTGGCTTCACTGAGCTTGTAGATGTCGCCCATGCGGATGTCTGCGTCCGTCACGACCACCCCCACACGGCCGGGCCTCAGCGGATTGGCCAGCAACGCCTCCATCGTGCTATGGGTCCCCAGCGCTTCGTCGCGCGGCCAGTCCTCCACCCTCCTGGGGCTCGCACCGTCTTGCCGCTGGAGGGTTTCGGAGGGCTGCAAGCGGGGCACCCCCGTCTGCGGCACATCGCCGGGCTTGAGGTCAGGCCCTGCGGGACCCGGCCTGGCCGTGGACACCCGGGCAGGCTCCAGGACCACCGGCGGCGCGGAGGTGGCTGCATTGCGGCCACCGGCGAGGTGCCCGCCGGCCCCGATGCCAAGCCCTCCGATCGTCAACGCATAGTTGGCCTGGGTTTCAGACAGGCCGGTCGTCGTCAATCCCTGGACGGTCAGCGGTGTCCAAGCCCGATCGCCTGTGGCGGCATAGTAGGCGCCGGGTGCCGCGCCATCCACGGTGAGCGCTGCGCTGGCCACGCCGCCAAGCCGGACAGCGTTAGTGCCGCCGAGGACAGCCAGCTTGACCGCGCCCGAACCGCCGCCGGCCACAGCGCCGACCACCCCCACGCCCGCATCCACCCGGCTGGCTGTTTGCGGATCCACACCGGCACCCGTCAGGCCCTGGGTGATGTAGCCCGGCGTGCTCTCGTTCTTGAATGTGTCGCTGAGCCCGTGCACCGTGCGCTGTGCGCCATCTGCGGTGACCATGACGCCGAGCGCCGCGATGGGAACCCCGATGCCGAACTCGCTCAGCCCGGCGCCTGTCGCCGTGAGCGCCACGCCCCCCACGGTTTCTGCCACACCACCGAGGGCTTCGAGAGCGGACATCCATCGGTTGCCCTTGGGCTCTTCCTCAGCGGCTGCCGGCGGCATGGAGCACATCGCCGGCCCACCAGTGCCCAAGGGCAGCGAATCGCTGGGCGCCAGCACATACAGCACCGGGCCTTTGGGTACGGTCATGGTCTCACCACCGATCGTGTCTGCTCCTGGAACAGGGGGCCCATACAGCGGCCTTGCCGGGTTGGATGGGCTGATCGGCAGCCCACCGATCTGGACGCGCAGCACGACCAGACCACCCAGCCCGGTTCGATCCGGCGCAGCGATCGATGAGGGCACCCGTCTGAAGGGTTCAAGTGCCCCCGGCGCAGGCCGCTCGTCCGGCGGCGCCATGGCCTGAGGGACCACAGGGCCGATGAAGCCCGGATCACCCGGCTTCGGCGCGGGATGGCTGGAAGGAGGGCTGGACCCCTGCCCCGGCACAGGCACTTCGCGGCCGGGCAGGGTTGCCGGCCGTATCACGAACTTGCTCGCCAGCAGATCCGGGGTGGCACCGCCCGGCGCCTGCGCGCGGTACGGCACCGCCGGGGAGTCCTGCATCTTCGTCTTTGCCGCAGCCGCCTGTTCCGCGGCCAATTGCCGCGCCTGCTGCGCCTGCTGCAGGGCATACCTGTTCGGGTCGATCGAAGTCGTTGTGTCGACGGCCATGATTGTGTCCCTCAGAGTGTGTGGTGGGCCAGCCGGAACCACCAGGCGTTGACCCAGCGCCAGCCACGCTGGTTGCCGGTGACCACCCGCACCAGGCCACCCACCACGAACACGACGATGGCGACGTGCAGTGCCAGCACGGCGTCGGCGAGCAATTGATAGGGCAGCGACGGGTTCATGCTTGGATGCCGCCCCATGCTCGGTGGCTCATCTCACACACCCAGGTAGGGTTGCTTCCACAACCCGTTGGCCCGCATCCAGGATTCCATCTTTTCGCAGTCTGCCGCGTCGATGCGGCCATCGCTTGCCATGTCGTGGTCGAGCACGCTGTGGCTGTTGCGCACCAGGGACTTCAGTTCCTCGCCGCTCAAAGACTGCAGGTACTGCAGCCTCTGCTGCTGGGTTACATCGTTGTGATCGAACAGCGCGTTCATGACATGCATCGGGCTGAGACCACCCTCCTTGAAGAAGGATTTGGCGTCGCCCCAGAGCGACCCGCCGGGAACGAACCGCGTCCAGTCGTCGGCTTTCAAGTCCGAGGCACCCCCGTTGTTGTTGAGGAGTTCCTTGAGTTGCGGATCCGTGAAGCCCAGCGACCTGGCCATATCGACATAGCGCTGGTTGTCCTTGTCGCCGAATTCGAACTGGTTCTTCGCGTCGGTGACCCCGTAAGCGAGCCGTGCCCCCGAGAACGCTGCCGAGACACCCGCACCGATCCAACCGACCACGGGAACCCACGCCACTGCGCTCGTGGCCGCAACGTCGGCTCCGAACATGCCAAGCGCGCCAGTCAGCGCTGCCCGGCCCAAGTGTGTGCGCAACCCCGCGGCACCGAGCCCGATCAAATCCCCGGCGACCACGCCGGTGGTCAGCGCTCCAGCGCGCCAGTCGCCCGGCTTGGACTTGTCGTCCGCCCCAAGGGGTTCACCCGCAAAGTCTTCGTACGCCATCATCATGTCGGCCACGGCCAACACGGTGCCCACACCATTCTCCTTGAGCGTTTTGACCAAGTTACCAACAGCCTTCTCCCCCCCTGCCTTCCCCCCAGCCTTCCCCACCCCGTTCTTCTCGACGAATTTCTCGACGAATTGGCCGAAGCTGGTCTTCTTGATCGCGTCGACCAACTTGCCTTCGTCGCTGAATTTAACGCCGCGGATACCCCTGTAGAAGTCAGTGAGTGCCCCGGTGCCTAGGCCCACGGCAAAAAGTTCGTTGCTTGATATGCCGTCTTGCTTCAAGGCTTCATTGCCGCTGTTGATGCTCGATCCCACGAAACAGCCGGCCCCCAGCAATCGGAAGAATCTCGCTGCCATGTGCTTGGGGTGATTGACATCCGAGGTATCCGCCCCATTGCCGTAATCGGGCATGCCCTTCTTGAACTCGTCCGCCAGGGCCTTCTGGTCGGCAGCGGAGATCAGCCCGGTCGCCGGATCAGCCAAGGCTTCGGCCTTGGTCTTGAATTCCTTCAGGTACGTGACCGTTTGGTCAACGAGTGTCTTGTCCGCATTCAGCAACCGGGCGGCATTGCCGACCACTTTGCCCCTCGGGTCCCAGGCAGATGGACCGGACAAGCCCCGCTTGTAGGCCACCATGGCGTAGGAATTGAGCACTGCCTCCCCAGTGACGGTGTAGATGTTCTTCGTGCTACGCAGCAGGGACGTCACCGCGGCCCCGGACTGCAGCTTCGTACGAATGTCCTTGACCATCGGCTCTGTCGGCAGAACCAGCGCGGTGCCGTTGTCCGGCACGCGGCCTTTTAGCAAGACGCCGATGTCCTTCTGATAGACATCGACCAGGCTCGTCAACCGCTGGTCGGACGCTTTGTCGCCCTTGTCCACTTCGGCACGCACGTCCTTCTTCCAGGCATCGGTGCGGCTTCGCAGATCGCCAGCCACCGAGTCAGGCAGGTGGTAGTCACGAATCAGCTTGTCGATGTGATCCTGCTGGGCTCCAACGATGGCCGCTGGATTGAGCGGGTTTTCGTTGCCATTGAACTCACCGAAATTGAGCTTTGTTGCCACGTCCTGCTGCAGCAGGACGTTGTTCTGTAGCGTGCTCATCGCGGCCTGGTCCTCGTCCAGCCCGCGGAGGGTCTTGCCCAGCGCCTGCTCGCCAGGGTCACTGGTGTGATCGATGTCAATGTCGATGCCCACCAGGCCTCGCACCAGGCGATCGAGCTTCAGGCCCTGCGTGTCAGACTGGGCCTGGGCGGCATCGACCTTCTTCGCAGCGTCAGGATGGGCTTTGCGGTCGTCCAGAATCGCCTGTGTCACTTTCGCCGGATCGGTGGATCCGAAATCCTGGACGAAGCGCAAGGCGGTCTTGTTTTTGTCCTGCCAATCGGACACCGCATCCGCCGTATCTCGCTGCAGTGCCTCGGTCCCTTGGCGGATTGCCGTGCGTGTGTTGTCCTTTGCGCGCCCAGCCCACTGGCTGGAATCAGGCCCACTGGCAGCAGACAGCTCGTTGTGGAATGCAACGCTCAGACGCACCGAGCCATGGTTGCCAACCGCGTCCTTCATCCCCTCGAAGACTCCAGCCGTGCTGTTGGTCAAGGCAAGCGACAGCCCCGGGTTACCCGCTCGATCCTTCGCGGCTGATTCAATCTGCTTGTACAGCAGGCCGGCAAACTCGCCTGCACGGTCGCGACCCAGGCTGTCTGCGGTATCGACCAACACGCTGAGCCCCGAGAACGCCTCGCCCTTGGAGGACACGTCCTGGACCAGTGCCCGCACCACGGGATCTTCGCCGGAACTCGCCAGATGGCGCTGCAGCGCGTCCAGCACCTGGTTTGCCACCTCGGGCGGCGCATTCGCCCCGATGCTCTCAAACAACTCACCCAAGTCCTTGGCCGCGTTAAAAACGTTGTGCTTGTCGCCGGCAATGGCCAGGATGCGCTTGTCAAACGCCTCCGCCGAGAACATCGGCTGGCCGGCGGCTCGAAACAACTCGGCCCGCTCGGCAGGGTTGGCCGTAGCATCCAGACCGGTCTTGAGCACCTGCAACGCCTCACCGACCTTGTCCCTGGCCATCAGGTCCTTGACCGTCTGCGCGGTGTATTCGCGCCGCTGCTGGGGCAGCGCCAGCTTCAAAGCGTCTAGATAAACCGGGTCCTTCTGGTGCTCCTCCGTGAGCTTGAGATGTGCAAAAGCAATTGGATCTTCCTTGGCCACCCGGCGCAATGGGTCATTGATGGTGGCGTCCGACCCGGCGAAGTCGCTGGCGCCGGCGGCGACTCTGGCCACGTCGCTCTTCACATCGTCGGTTGGCGCACGCATGGGCACCCGCCAAGGCCCCTGGGCGGTGGGAGTCACAAGCCCCGTAGAGCCCGCAGGACGTGTGGCCTCTGCGGTAGCTCCCGTGTCCGTGGCGGCGGGCTGCGCCGTGGCAGCCTGGGTGGGCGCCAGCGTGAACATGCCGATGGAGTTGCCCGTGCCGGCCGGGGCAGTCGCCACCACAGGCGACTCCAAGGGTTTCGGTGCGGCCAGCGTTGCCGCTTTTTCGAGCGCCTTGTTCACCCCGCCGTTCTCCAGCGCGTACTCTTCGTCCCCATACTTGACGAGGTAGTTCACGGTTGCGTTGCGCTGTGCCTCGCTGAAACCGCGGAACTGCGGCGACGTCACCGCCTCATAGACGCTGCCCATGATCTTGTCACGGTCTGCGGCGTCTGCCTTGCCGTAGAGTTGCCGGTTGAACTTGACCCCGCACATCAAGTCCAGGGCCGAACTCCGCTCACCCGCATTCAGGTCGGTGCGAGCGACCAGCCGGTTCACCTGGGCTTCGAAGGCAGGATCGTTCTGGTATCCCTCCAGAATCTGGAACTCCTCCGACTCGTTGTCGATCGCGCCGAAATGCGGTTCATTGACCAGTCGCTGCAGCGCGTCCAGCTTTTCAGGCGACTTGCCGGCGTATTCCGCAAACATCCCCAGGACGCGATCCTTCACACGATCGTTGACGCTGTGGTAGCCCTTTGAAACCAGAAGGTCCTGCAGCTTCACCTCCTGCGCGCCGGAAATGGGTGCGCCGCCCCTGGACGCCTGCGACACGGTGCGGTCATAGGCGGTGACCGCCGCCACTTGCTCAGGCACACCCATCTGCCTGAAATCCGCCCGCAACACCAGCCCGCCGATGTCTTGCGCATAGCGGCTCTCGCCGGCATGTGCGGTGACGGCCCCGTTGACCGCCGCCCGCACTTCCTCGGGCACCGAAGGTGCGGCAACAGCCGCCGGATCTGCGAACGCGAATCTGTCGCCCTCGTTCACCTTGTCCAGATGCTTACCCTGGTACTGCGCACGCAAGTTGCGCACCGCCTGGGCGCTCTTTTCCTTGTTGACTTCCGCCGCCGGCCACCCCGTGGTACTGGCTTCGATCTCGGTGCGCTGCCTGTCGCTGAGAAACAGGTCGGGGTTCTGCGACACCTCGTGCCAGACCGTTCCGTCGTGGCTCACACTGCGTGGGTCCACCCAGTCCGCGACGGTCGCAGTGGGCAGCAGGCCCGGGTCCAGAGTCTTGGCGGCACGGATGCGCTGCGTCAGATCGATGGAAAGTTCTCCACCCGGGGGGGCGGATTTTCCCGGCTGCACCAGCGCCACGGCCACGGCCGAGGTGAGCAGGGGTCGGTGCTCCGCCGACACCGGCGGCAAGGTGCTGCCGAGCAGGCCCAACAGGTTGCTGCCAGAGTTGCCTGAATGTCCCCCCGGCATCACCTGCAACAGCTTCTGAGCCACATGCATTGCCACGGCCCGATCACCGGCCACTTCCAGGCTGGCGGAGACGTTCTTGAGGGTGTCGTCATATTCAGCCTGCGAATCGATGGGATTGGCGTTGTGGCGGTCCGTGCTGTAGGCACCGCCCCGCTCATGCCCGTCCTTGCCCCAGTCGCCCGCGGCTCGGCGCGAGTTCAGGCCCAGGTCTTCGGACACCTGGTCCAGGACCGGCTTGGCCGCCTTGACCAACGCATGACGCTGCCCTGTCGTTTGCACGTCTTCCAGTTCCACGCGCAGCTGTGCCGCCGCCGCGGCATCGCCCCCGGTCGCGTAGGCTGCGGCCACGCGGCCCGCCGCTGCGTCCGCACCCGCATTGCCACTGGCAACGATCGCCAGGTTGGGAGGCTCTGCCTTGGCCTCATCCACGAGCTTGCCGAACAGCGGATCGCTTTCGGAGGCCTTCAGGCCCGCGGCCAGTGCGTCCCTGCCACCCGGCTGGACGGCCTGCAACTTGCCCTTGACATCAGCCTTCACCTCCGCCCAAAGATTGCCGGCGACCTTTGTCTTGGTGGTCACGTCGTCGAGCAGTGACTTGTTCTTCGCCTTGTCCTGATTCACCTGCTGCGCCTTGATCGCCGCGTCCAGGTTGCGCTGTGCCTGCCTGGCCGCATCAATGCGTGCGCGCAGCGCGGCATCGATCTGGGCTTGCGCCCCTGCGTCGGGCTCGCGCCGACTGGCGGACACAGGGCGAGCTAGCGCAGGCGACTGGAAGGTCTGTGCACCGGTCCACGAACGAGTGCCTGAGGTGAAATCTATGGACATCTGATGCTCCTTGAGCGGATGGGGAGGGTCCGAAGACGATCGACGGCCATTGGCTGGAAACGGCTCTCAGGCGATCACTTGAGAGGGATCGTTGTTGAGCGGTGTTGCTCCTGCAGCCCGACCAGCAGGTTGGCATAGAGCATCAACTGCCCGCGCTGCCCGACCAGTGCCTCCCGCTGGGCCGGATCGGTGGCGGCGTCCTCCTTGTCCTTCAACTGCATGGCGTCGCAATAAGCCTTGAATGCGTTCTTCATGTCGAGCTTTTCCACGAAATGCCGGAAGCCCGGGCCGATGTCGGAGATCAGCCTGGAGTTGCCGACGCTGAGCCAGTAGCGCGGATTGCCCAGCGCGAATTCGCCCGCAGCGATGCCGGGCGTGCCCTTGAGGTTGCGTCCCACCTCATCGGAGGCCCACTGGGCGAAGGTGGCCCAGTGGGCGTTGTCGGCACCGACGATGCCCCCCATCTGCGCCGACAGTTCGTGGTACTGGTGCGTGACCTGCTCGTTGCGTTCGAGCCGGTCCGGATAGGCCAGCAGCAACTCACCGTTGGTCATCAGGCCGTTGTCGTCCCTGAACGCCCCCCGCATGGCCGCGAGTTGTTCCTTGGAGAACTGCAAGGGAGCCTCTTTTTTCATCTCGACCGGCCAGGCCCTTGCCCGCGCCGCGCCGGCTCCGGTGGACACCGTGTCGATGGACTGGCGCTCGTACCAGTCCTGGTGCCGCTGCACGGCCAGGGTCAGATCGAGCATTTGCGTGCGGTGCTGCGGATCGGCAATGAAGCTGCGCAAGTCGTCCGGGCCCAGCCCGCTGAAGGCGTCCAGCGCACGCCCGAAGTCGTCGCGGTCGTCGAGATTCAGCCCCCCCATGTAAGCGCCGGTCAGCGCCGGGTCGTGGCTGTCGCGCACGAACCCGGACGGCACCTGGCTGCGCTCGATCTGCCCGCTCTGCAGCGCCGTCCCGAGTCCGTCGAGCATGGCGCGGCGCTCCGTGGGCGAGATCCTGTCGCCGTCAACCAGCGAGTCCATGCGGCCGCCCTGCAACCAGGACTTGAAGGCGCCTGGGTCGCGCTCGACGATCTCGGCGACCAGCTTGCCCTGGTAGGACTTGTCGCCCTTGAGCAGTTCCTCCCCGAACACGTCCACGCGGGCTTCGTAGTCGTCCTTGATCAGCCAGCGCACACCAGCGTTCATGACGCGATCGGCCGCCTGCTGCTGGGCTCTCAGATGCTGCGGCAAGTCCAGCATGGCAGTCTGGGCGGGGGTGTTGCTCCGCTCAACAGGCAATGACATGTTTCAAGTCCTTCGGTTGCATGCAGGTATGGATGAAGCGATGCGCGGCTCAGCGTGCCCCGCCGCGCACCAGCACCGGTGCCACGGCCAGTACCGCACCTTGCGCCACCCGCAGCGCCTGCCGGTGCAGATCCACCGCCTCGGCCGAGATGCCCAGCCGCGTGGCGATCTGCTCCGCGCACAGCCCGCGTTCGGCGCCGCGCTGCACGGCGTTCTCGATCGCACCCAGGCGCATGCCCACGCGCTGCGCAAAGTCGGGCGCCCCGGCGTCCAGGCCCCACAGCCCCGTGCTGCTGCGCGCGTGGAACTCATGCATGTGCAGGCCGAAGGCCAGCGCGCGGCCCAGCACGGGGCCGCTCATCCAGGCGCGGCCGCTGCGTGCGGACATGAGGCTGACCACCACGCGCCGGCCGCCCGAGCCGGACCAATCGGCGTTGAACACCAGGCCGCTGTGCAGGCCGCTGGCACGCAGGTCGTCCAGCATGCGCTGCAGGCGCGCCGGCCGCGGTGCACTGGCCACGCGCTGCTGCAGGTCGTCCTCGTCCCAGCGCAGCGGCTGGCCGGTTGCCACCGGCTCCAGGCGCGGGTCCACCTCGCAATGGTCCAGGTTCAGGTAGCGCTGCAGCCACTGGCGCTTGCCCAGGCTGTCGACCATGCAGAAGGTCCGCTCGCCGGCCGGTGTGGCACCCACCCAGCCGTACACGTAGGCCTCGAAGCCGGAGGCCTGCAGTGCCGCACGCACCTCCTCGGTCCGCTCCTCGGCATCGCGGGCGGCCAGCAGCTTCTTGATGAGCCGCGGCGCCGCCGGGTGCACCGGGTCGCTGAGCAGCCGCAGCTCGCCCTCGGGCGCCAAGCGGTGGCCGCCTGGCGCAATGACGCCGGCCGGCTGGAAGGCGGCCTGGACAGGCGCCGCAGGGCGGGCCGGGCTGGCGCGGAAGGGGTAGAGGGTGCGTGTCATGGTGTCGCTCCGGTGCTGCTGGGGTCGAACCGTTCTCTTAACCGTTCTCGTCTCACCAGCATCGCGATGCCGGCAAGCTGTTGCTGGCGTTGGCCTGCACGCCGAGGTAATCGATGGCATAGGTGCCGCAGGCGTCGGCGGCTTGCGCACCCACCGGGACGGCAGTGGCGGTGAAGCTGGCGGCGGCGGCCCCGGCCACGGTGCTGAGCCGGTAGTACGCCGCGCTGCCGGACAGCACGTCGATCGGGAACGCGGCCCCGACATAACCCAGTTGCACCGGCGTCTGGGCATAGATGTTGTTGACGCTGAAGAAGCGCTCCTGGCGCGCGGCCAGGTCCAGCAGGGCGGTCTTGGCGTCGGTGCGGCGCGATTGGCGCAGCTGGTTCACGTACGAGGGGTAGGCCACGGTGGCGAGGATGCCGACCACCGCGACGGCGATCATCAGCTCGACCAGGGTGAAGCCGCGCGCGGCGTGGCGGGTGGTGGGCATGGCTCAGCGCAGCTCCATCCAGGTGAGCCGCCCGCCCAGGCCACCGGGCGGGGGGTTGATGGGCTTGACCGTGGGGTCGCCCTTGACGGTCTGCTCCACCATGAAAGGCCGGCCGTCGGCGCTCACGATCGAAGGCGTGCCGGTGGCGCCCAGGCCGATGCCGCTGACGAACTCGCCGTCATAGGACACGAACTGGTTGCCGGCATTGGCAAAGAACGAGGCATTGGCAGCGCCGCCGTCGCCCATCGTCACGGCCATCGTGAAGCCCGAGGCCGGCGTGCTGTCGCAGCTGAGCGGCCGAGACTCCTCGGGGATGGTGGTGTTGACGAGCAACATGCCGTAGGCAATGACGGGGTGGTAGACCACCTGCTCGCCCTCCTGCGGCAGCGGCAGCACCCAGCCGAACTGCGCACCGCTGCCGGGGCACGCCGCCGTGCCGGCCCAGCACACCTTGCGCCGGCTCACGGTGCGGTAGCCGCTGACATCGCCGCTGCCCGCCACGGTCTTCAGCACGTTCTGGGTCAACAGCGTGCCGCGGTTCACCGCCTGCGGCGCCGCCAGGCTGGCATAGCGGCCCTTGGGGCCTGATTTGGCGTTCCAGCCGGCCAGGTCCCAGTCCCACACACCGTACAGGGCATGCGACGCCGTCTGGTCGTACTGGGCCGCGCTGTCCAGGGTCTGCACGCGGCGCTGCCCGGTGCCGAAACCCAGCATCACGCGCGGCGCTGCCCCGCCCATGTCGGGCACCGAGGCCACGACGATGCGGGTGGTGATGGGCGCGCCGCCGGTGCTGAACAGCGGCGCGGCCGCGGTGCCCGACACCGCCCAGCGCGCCGGGTCGCTGCTGGTCAGGTCGAAGCGCCAGACGTTGCCGAACACATCGCCGCCGTAGACATAGTCGGTGATGTGGTCGCCGTCCAGGTCGGCCGCCGTGATCTGCACGATGCCGTTGCGCGCATTGCCGGCCAGCGGGTCGCGGCCGGGGCCGTAGCCGGTGTCGATGAAGCGCCACGACGTGGCGCCGGTCGAAGGATCCACCAGCATCACGAACAGGCCCGCCGTGCCGCTGGTGCTGTTCAGGCCGTTGCCGGACAACACGGCCCAGCTGCCGTTGTGCAGCCGCCGGATCTGCGGCGTGCCGTAGAGGCTGCCCAGGTGCTGGCCGCAATTGGCCAGGCCGCCGCAGGTGAGCGTGGCGGCGGACCATTCGCCGATCACGAGCGCAGCGGCATTGGCTTCGCTGAAGCGCTGCGGGTCGGTGATGTCCAGCGCATAGAGCGCGCCCGGGGCGGCCTGGGTCTTGTCGGTGACCGGACCGCCCGGCTGGCCGCCGGCCCCCAGGCCGCCCACCAGCCAGGTGTGCCACGCGCCGGCGTAGTAGAGGTCGCCGGTGCCCGGCGTGGCGTCCACGTGGTAGGCATGCACGTACCTGGTCGAGCTGTGGTCCAGCTCGGCCTTGGCGGGATGCACGCTGGCCAGCACCGCGGCCGGCATGAACGCCAGCACTTCCAGGCCGTCGTTGGGCGTGGTGGCATCGGCCAGGAAGCGGCCCTGCGCGTCATACCCGCCGGCGCGAAAGCCATGCAGCCAGCCGTCGTTGGCGCCGGCATACACCACGTTCTGGCGCCGCACGTTCCGGCTCTGGAATTGCGCATACCCGGCCTCGCGCACGGACGCCTGCGGGAACAGCGCATCGGCCCACGGCCCGGCATATGGCGACGCCGGCGCACCCACCCAGGCCGGCCCCGCGTGGATGATGTCGCCCAGCACCCCGATGCGGGTGCGCAGCGGGCCCTTGTTGGCGACCTCGCGGCTGCGGTCGCCGCGCAGGTAGTCCAGGATCTGCGTGGGCGCGCCGGTGTCCGCGGACTTCAGTGCGGCCTGCTGGGCCTGGCTCAGGCTGCCCCACTGGAACGGCACGCCCTGCCCGTCCTTCCAGGTGAGCATGCGGCGCTGCTGGGGCGCTTGTGCCACCTGCGACTGGCCGGTGGCGGGGCAGGCACCGCCCGTCAGCACGCAGCTCGCGTTCCAGTTCGCCACCGGGTTGACGGACACCGTGTCGGTCACCGGGTCGAGCAGCAGGGTCTGGGCGGTCAGTTCGCCCCACCAGCTGATCGGGTGGTAGTTGGCGAGGTAGAGCTGTGTGCCGGCCTCGACCCGGGCCGACTGCGGGATGTTGGTGGCCGCGGAGCTTTCGGCCTGGTCCACCGGCGCGGCCTTGAAGCAGGTGATCTCGTGCACGTTGCTGCCCGAGCCGGTGCTGCCGGAAAAGCCGAAGCGGAACGACGTGGGCAGCGTGCCGTTGCCTTGCGTGATCTGCCGGTCCTTGACCACGCTGACCGTGTTGCCGCTGTCGATGCTGTAGGAGAACGACAGGAAGCCGTCCTGCGTGATCTTCAGTGCATAGGTGATGGGCTTGGCGTTTTTGCGCCTCGGCTTGGCCACGGCTTGCTGGTTGGACAAGGACGTGCCTTCCGGCAGGTTGCCGGGCTCCAGCAGCGGGTAGTTCATCAGGCCGTCGGGCGGCACATAGCTCGCCCCGGGAGCCACGGTGACGCCATTCACGACTGCCGGCTTGGGGTAGAGGTTGTACAGCAGGCCCGTTTGGCACACTTTCTGCACCGCCTCGACCCGAGCTTGCTCCGCCACCGTCAAAGGGTCCGGATAGAGCGTCGGCCACTTCGCACGCAGCCCGGCCCAGCTGATGTCCCCGGCGCCGCGCACGCTGATGCGCCCCGGCCGGAAGCCGTCACCGGTGGTCGTGTTGTCGTAGGCATTCGCGAAGTTGCCGTATTCGTCGATGCCGATGCCCACGTAGCCCTTGCGCACGCCATCGGCCACCGAGTTGTGGTTGGAACAGCTATAGCCCAGGCTGCCGCCAATCGCGCCGAACGAGGGACCCACGCTGCCGTCCATGAGGTAGAAGCTCATGCCGTCCGCACCGCCGCCCACGCTGCCGTAGCCGTCACCGCCGTAGGTGACGGTGGTGAAGGTCACCTGCACGCCACGATGACTGGGGAAAGTCTCCTTGGAAACCACCGCGCCGCGCTGGGAGTCGCTGTTCACGCCATTCGTGGTGTCGCCCTTGCTGCCCTTCGTGGTGTCGCCGTTGGTCAACCGCAGCGCGCCCTTGCCGTCGGTCTCGGGCAGCGTCTCGCCGGTCCCGCCCACATAGACGGATCCCCTGCTCTTGTAGTAGGCCAGGTCCTTGCAGGCCGGAATGCTGCTCTTGTCGCTCTCCGGCGCGGTGCCTGCGGTCAGGCAGGCACCGCCCAGTGCCTCCCAGTAGTTCGGCAGCGAGCGCCCGCCGGTGAGCTTGTCTTCGATGATCAGCTGCGCCTGGGCAGGCATCCAGGCACAGGCGCACAGGCCCAGCCAGGCGGACAGGCGGCGTGGTGTCAGGCTCATGCGGCGCTCACTCCTGTCCCAGGTCGTGCACCGCACTGGTCAGCTTGTAGGTGCTCTGCACCACCGCGGCGGTGTCGGCATTGCCGCCGTACGCGAACGCGCTGACCCGGTACAGGAAGCCGGTGCCCCCGTCGGTGAGGCCGAGGTAGTGCATCTGCAGGCCAGGTTTGCCCTGGTAGAGGATGTCCCCGCCCACCCCCACGCCACCGCCGCCTTGCACCCCCATCGCCGGCGGCTGGTAGTCGACGCGGGCCGGCCAGGGCAGTTGCGCCGGTTTGGCGAGCGCGGCGTTGCACACGCGCATCGCGGCCACCATGTTGCCGTCGACCACACCAGCGCAGGCAACAGGCGTGGTGTCGGCGCCCGAGCGCAGCCACCACTCGCCGTACTGCAGCGCGGTCTGCGCCGCCTCGAAGGCACGCTGCTTGTCGCGCGTATTGCCGGCCATGCGCTCCTGCAGGCCGAAGCTGCGGAACATGGCCAGGCCCAGCAAGGTGCACATCAGCATGAACATCATGCCCATCACGAGAACGAAGCCGCGCTCGGCACGGGGAGGAGGAAGGGGGGGCATGGTCAATGTCCGTTCATCAGGTCGATCGTCTGCACCCAGGCCACCGTGGCCGGTTCGCCGGGGCGGGCCAATGGGTTGGCAAAGGTGAGCGTGAGCTGCACGCTGCGCACGCGCGGCCACAGGCCGGCCGTGTTCACCTGGGCGGCCTCCAGGTAGCGGTCCACCTGGCCGCTGTCGGCACTGTCGGTGCCGTAGCGCACCTCCATGCCGGTCACGTTGCCCACCAGCGGCGTGCTGGTGACGCCGCCGTCGGTGGAGCACAGCAGCTCGTTCTGGGGGTGAGGGGCGACGCTGAAGGTGCTCATCAGCACCAGGTTGGCAGTGGTCTTGTTGTGCTCGCCCAGGCAGTTGACCAGCCGTGTGTCACCCGGCGGCGCGCTGTAGCGCACCGTGAGCGTACGGTCCTGTCCCACCAGGGCCTGCCCGGCGGCGAACATGCTGTTCGCCGGCAAAGCCTGCGCCGCGGTGTTGGACGCCGGGTCCGGAAAGAAGCCCGCCGAGTGCAGGCTGCCGCTCAGGACCGTCAACGCCAGGCGCTCGTTGTCCTGCAGCTGCGCCAGTTGATCCTGCGCCACGAACACGCCCTTCATCTGCACCAGCACCGTGGTCAGGCCGAGCATCATCACCAGGGCGATGACCAGGGCGATCATCAGCTCGACCAGGCTGTGGCCGTGGACTCGGTGCGTCATGGCAGCACGTGCAGCGTGAAGCGCTGGGTGGAGGTCTGGGCTGCCGCCGAAGCCGCCCCCGAGTGCTGCGCGGCGACCACTTTTTCGCTCCAGCTCAGATGGATGTCGCAGTTCACCGGTGCCCCGGCCGCGAGCGGGCAGTTCACGGTGGCGCCGTAGCTGGGGAAGTGCGCGTTGATCGTGGCCACCCAGTGCTGCACGTCATGGGCCGCCAGTTGTGCTGGCGTGCACAAGGTGGCAGCGCAAGCCACCGTGTCGTCCAGCACGCCGCTGGGGTCGCTGATGTGCGTGCCGGCCGCGCTGAAGCTGGCCGGCGCCTTGCCGGCGGCCCAGTAGGCGCGGTTGGCACGCATGGCCGCGGCCAGACTGCCGGCCTGCAGGGCGATCAGCGAGCGCACCCGCGCGGTCTGGGTGCTCGACAGCGCGGTGGCCTGCATCTTGGCCATGCCCAGCACGCCGGTTGCGATCAGCACCCAGGTGACCAGCACCTCGATCAGCGAGAAGCCCCTGGACCGCACGGGCGCCCCCTTGGACGGGCGGCTCATGTGCACGCCCCCGTGCCCTTGGGCAGCACCTTGTGGTGCCCGACCCGATTCAAGGTCAGGCAGCGGCTGGTGTCCGTGGGTGCCGCGGCGCTGCGCAGCGGCATCATCACGGTGCCGGAGGGCAGGCTGACGACAAAGCCGTCGCGGCCGAACGTCACCATGCCCACGTCCGGCTCGGCCACCAGGCTGTCGCCGTTGTTCCAGCCCGGCCGCACGCGCAGCAGCGCCTCGGTGGCGTCCACGGTACCCGACTTGCCCGGGTCGGTGAACACGATCCAGCCGCTGTGCCAATTGGGCGTGCCCTGGCAGCTGGTGCCGTTGGACGAGGTGCACAGGCTCACCGGCAGGCCGCGCTTGATGGCCTCGGAGCGGGCGAACTGCAGGTCGCCCACCAGGCCGTTGATCTCGCCGGCGGCGCGATTGCGCTGCATCAGCGACACGAACGACGGCGTGGCCACCGCCGCCAGGATGCCCAGCAGCGCCACCACCACCATCGCCTCGACGAGCGTGTAGCCGCGGCCTCTTGAACGGCCCATTGAAGACTGGATGTGCGTGTTCATCAAGATGCTCCTTGTGCCCAGCGCAGCACCACCGCCACGCGTTTGTACAAAGCCCGCGAGATCGCCATGTCCTGGCCCACCTCGGCATACAGCAGCGGCGCCAGTTCGATGTCGGTGGTGACGGGAATCAACGCCTCGCCGGCGACCTTGAGGATCTGCGCCCCGATGGCGCCCTCGCCGCGCGCGATGACGCGCGGCAGGTCGGTTTCACCCAGGTACTGCAGGGCCACCGCCTGGTTGCCGGCATGGATCACGGCGGAGGAGGCCCGCACGCGGTCGGCCAGGCTGGCATACACGGCCTCGAAGTGCGCCATGCGGCGCCGCCCCATGTTGAGCGGGTCGCCCTCGTTGTCCTTGTGCTCGCGCCGTATCTCGTCGATGGACATGCGCTGCTGCTTCATGAACTCGTAGTGCTGGTGCGCGTAGTCCACCCCGGCCATCAGCACGTAGATCAAGGCGGCCCAGCCGAAGATCCCCAGCATCAGGTGCGCGCCCACCTTGAGCACCGCGCCGGGCTGCGCATAGCCCAGGCGCAGCGCGGTTTCCAGGTGCGAGGCGATGAGCGTGACCAGCAGGCCCGCCAGCAGCCCGGTCTTGAGCACCATCTTCAGCAGATTCACCAGGTTGCGGCTGCTGAACATGCGCTGCAGCCCGTTGGCCGGGTTCAGGCGCTTCAGGTCGGGCTTGATGCGCTCCCAGGCGGCCATGCCGCCGACCTGGAAGAACGAGCCCGCGCTGCCGGCCAGCAAGGCCACGCCGGTGATGGCGCCGCAGCCCAGGCACAGCGCGTGAAGGCCCGTCTGCCACAGCGCCTGCGCATGCTGCCCGGGCTGCGCCAGCATCTCCGGGCTGGTGGCCTGCTGCCACAGGGCCCGCACCAGCTCCAGGCTCCAAGCCCCCAGCAGCCACGCGGCCACGGTGACCATGACGAAGACGGCCGCGGCGGTGATGTCCTGGCTGAACACCACCTCGCCGCGCTTGCGCGCATCGCGCAGGCGCTTGGCGGTGGGTTTGTGGGTTTTTTCGCTCATGGGGTCACCTACAGCGCGGCACGAAGAAAGTCGATCACGCCGTTGTCCGGCCGCAGGAAGTCCTGCAGCGAGGCGTACACCAGGTACAGGCACAGCAACAGCATCAGGTGCGCCAGCAGGCTCTTGAGCGGCTGCGCCAGCACGAACACATTGAGCTGCGGGGCCACCCGGCTGATCAAGCCCATGCCCACCTCCACCAGCACCAGCACGCAGATCACCGGCGCGGCCAGCTTCACGGTCCACTGGAACAAGGTGTCGCCCTGGCGGACCACGAACTGCTCCAGCACCAGGCCGGTCTTGGGGAAGAAGCTCCCCACCGGCCACAGGCGGTAGCTGTCGACGATGACGCCCAGCAAGGCCAGCAGGCCGCCCGAGGAGATGAAGAGGATCATCACCAGCCAGCCGAGGAACTGCGCCGTGGGGCCGATCTGGTGCCCGGCCACCGGGTCGAACATCGCGGCATTGCCCGAGCCGGTCTGGAAGTCGATCAGCTCGCCCACGCCCTGCAAGGCCCAGACGAAGATGCCCAGGCTCATGCCCAGCAAGGTGCCGATGAGCGCCTCCTTGGCCGCGATGCCCAGCCACAGTGCCAGGGTGGCCGGGACCGACTCCGCACCCGACAGCGGCGCCATGAAGATTGCCAGCATCAGCACCAGGCTGTTGCGCACCATGCCGGGCAGCATGCTGCCGGAGAAGAACGGCAGCACGGCAAACAATGCCACCAGGCGCGGCGCGGTCAGCGAGACCATGCTGGCCACGCTTTCGAGGGCGGCGAGTTCGAGGGTGGCCATGTCAGTGCAGGCTGGCCGCCCCAAGGGATGCACACACCCCCGTGGGGGGCAACGAACGCGGCGAGCGTGAAGGCATCACGTCAACCTCCCCGGCGCTGCCACTTGCGCGTGGCCAGCTCATCCGCCTCGGCCTCCTGGCGCCGCGCCTCCAGGCGCTGCGCGGCGGCGCGGGCCCGCTGCAGCATCTGCTGGGCACGCCGCAGCTCGCCCGAGACCGCGCGCAGTTGCCCGCGCTGGGCCTCCAGCTCGCCGTGGCTTTGTGCCAGCGCCTGCTGCGTCTGGTTCACCTGCTGGCCGGCACGCTGGATCTGCACGTCCAGCGCGCGGCTGCCGGCGGCGGCATCGCGCAGTTGCCCGGCGTTGAAGCTGCCGCCGGCCATGGCGCTGGTGGTGCCTTGCCAGTGCGCGCTGCGGCTGTGCACCTGCTGCTGCCACTGCTGCTGCGCGGCGTCGGCCTGCTGCTGGCGGCCCTGCACCGCATCGCGCTGCTGCGCCACGCGCTGCTGGGCCGTTTTTTCATGCCGCTCGCGCAACTCGATGAGACGCTTCCAGTCGATGTCCATGATGTGTCCTTTCAGCCGCTCAAGCCACCAGCCGCTGCAGCGCGGCCACGCTGTGCGCCAGGTCGAACTGCTGCGCCGACGCCTGCCCCAGGAACGACTGGATGGCCGGGCGCAAGGCGATCGCGCGGTCGGCCAGCGCGTCGCTGCCGGGCTTGTATTCGCCGATCTGGATGAGCAGCTCCAGCTCCTGGTAGCGGGCCATCAGGCCGCGCAGCTCCGCCGCGGCGCTCTTGTGCGCGGGCTCCACCACCTGCCCCATCACGCGGCTGACGCTGGCCAGCACGTCGATGGCCGGGAACTGGTTGGCCTGGGCCAGCTTGCGCGACAGCACGATGTGGCCGTCCAGGATGGAGCGCACTTCCTCGGCGATGGGGTCGCTCTCCTCGTCGCCCTCGGTGAGCACGGAGTACACCGCGCTGATGGAGCCGCGCTCGCCCATCCCGGCCCGCTCCAGCAACTGCGGCAGCATGGAAAAGATCGACGGCGGGTAGCTGCGCCGCGTGGGCGGCTCGCCGCTGGCCAGGCCGATCTCGCGCTGCGCGCGCGCAAAGCGGGTCAGCGAATCCATCAGCAGCAGCACGCGCTGGCCCTGGTCGCGAAAGTATTCGGCAATGGTGGTGGCCACGTGCGCACACTTCACGCGCTCCATCGGCGGCCGGTCCGAGGTGGAGACCACCAGCACCGAGCGCGCCAGCCCTTGCGGGCCCAGGTTGTGCTCGATGAACTCGCGCACTTCGCGGCCGCGTTCGCCAATCAACGCGATCACGTTGACGTCGGCATTCGAGCCGCGCGCCAGCATGCCCAGCAGGCTGCTCTTGCCCACGCCGGGGGCAGCGAACACCCCTATGCGCTGGCCTTCGCCGAGCGTGAGCAGCGCATCGATGGCGCGCACGCCGGTGGCCAGCGGCTGCTCGATCATGCGGCGCGCCAGCGGGCTGACCGGCTCGCGGTGCACCGGCAGGTGCTGGTGCACCGCCAGCGGCCCCAAATCATCGATCGGCTGGCCCAGCGCATTGAGCACCCGCCCCAGCAGGCCGGCCCCCACGGGGCACACATGGCCGCGTCCGGTGGGCACCACCTGGGTCAGTGCCGAGATGCCGGTGAGCGGACCCAGCGGCGTGAGCACCGCGGTGTTGCCGTTGAAGCCCACCACCTCGGCCGGCAGCGGCGGCTCGCCCGGGGTGACCAGCTCGCACAGTTCGCCCACATGGGCCTGGATGCCGGTGGCATCGATCAGCAGGCCCACCGCCTTGCTGACGCGCCCGCGCATGCCCACCGGCGTGATGCGGCCGAAGGTCTGCTCCAGCTCGGCCACCAGGCGGTCGGCCCCAGCCTGCAGCGGCGCGGCGGCGGGGCGGGTGGCGGGGGTGGCAGGGACCGCCACAGGGATCGTGCTCATCGCGCGGCTCCTTCAAAGGCACCCAGGCCGCTGCGCTGCACCGCGCGGCGGAACACTTCCAGCTGCGCCTCCACGCCCAGGTCCAGCGTGCCCGAGGCGGTTTGCAGCACGCACGCACCGGGCGGCAGGGCCGGGTCGCTGGCCAGCGAGATGTTCATGCTCCATTGCGCCTCGTCGCGCAGCCGCGTCAGCACCTCGCGCACGCCGGCCTCCTGTGCCGGCGCCACGCGCACGGTCACATAGGGTTCGTTGCGGATCAGGCTGTCCACGCGCAGCAGCGCGGCCTCGAACAGCTCGTCCGGGTCCAGCTCGCCGATGAACTGCGTCACCGCCTTCACGACAATCTGCGCCATCGAGGCGCGCAAGGCCTGCAGCTGCTGCTCGGTGGCCAGCGCCTCGGACACCAGGCGCTGGGCGTACTCGGCCTGGGCCAGCTTCAAGCCTTCTTGATAGCCCTTGTGGCGGCTCGCGTCGGCCTGCTGCTGGCCCTGCGCCACGATGCGGCGGGCCTCGCTGCGGGCTGCTTCCACGACCGCGGTGGCGTCGAGCAAGGCGGCGTATTCCGCCTCCTTGAGCACCTTGCGTTCGCTCAGCAGCTGCAGGTTCTCGGTGGTGATCAGAAAAGCCAGTCCCATTGGGGCAGTCGCTCCGGAACGATGCACGAGAGCATCAGTTCACTCAGTTGTTGGGTTTGGCGCGGCTGCAAGGCCGGCACGCTCAGCGCCGCCAGGCGGCGCGGGAACTTGTGGCGCACGCGGCGCACACCTTCTTCTCCTTCGGTAGCCAGCGCGCCCAGCAGCAGCCGGTAGCCGCGGCTCACCAGCAGCCGGCCGGTGGCCAGCGGCCGCTCCTGCATGGCGCGCACTTCCATGCGCAGTTGCGACAGCGCCGGCATGCGCTGCAAGGTGAAGTGCATGGCATCGCGGTCATAGCGGCGGGCCTGGCGGCGCAGCTGCGAGCCGGCCGGGCTGCCCTGCTCCAGCAGCCCCCGGTGCGCGGCCAGGCCGGCATACACCGCCAGGCGCCGCAAAGCCGCCGCGTCCATCAGCATCAGCCGCTTCAGGCGCGAGTCGAACTGGTAGTCGGGCGCACCGCCGTGCTGGCCGCGCACCAGCGCCCCCAGCACGGCCTGGCCGGCCGGCCCCCAGGCGCTGACGCGTCGGTAGCGTGCCGGCCAGTGCGGCGGCAGCCAGCTGGGATGCAGGCCGATGTGCGGATCCAGGTTGTGGCTCACCACCAGGCGCAGCAGGTCGCGCGGGCCCGGGGGTGGCACGGCGGCCTCCGGCTCGGCCGCCGCCGGGGCCGCGGCCGAGCCCGGGGCCGCAAGGGCCGCCGCACGCGTCAGCAGCTTGGCCAGCATCACCGCGCCGCCTTCTTCTTGTTCGCCGCCACCTGCTGCACGAAGTCGCGCCAGTCCATGCCGCGCCGGCGCAGCAGGCCCGGCAGCAGCATCAGGCACAGCGCGCCCGTCAGCAGCAGGCCCAGCAGGATGGTGGTGGTCTGCGTGTTCAGCACTCCGGCCACCTTCAGCGCCGGCTGCGGCAAGGCGGCCGGCACGGCGCGGGGCAGCATGCGGGCCTCGAACAGCGACAAGGACACCTGGTCGTGCGTGAGCCCTTCAATGCTGTGGGCCACCAGGTCTTTCACCGCCGGGGTCAGCAGGCGCAGGTCCACGTCGGGCCGGTGCTTGATGAACACCGCCGCCGACGAGGGCCGGATCTTGTCGCTCAAAGGGTCGTTGGCCGGGATCACCACGTGCACCCGAGCGGCCACCACGCCATCGACACCGCGCAAGGTCTGCGCCAGTTCCTGCGACATGGCGTGGATGTAGCGCATGCGCTCTTCGGCGGGCGTGGACACCAGGCCCTGCTTCTGGAACACGTCGCCCATGGAAACGTAGCGCTCCTGCGGCAGGCCCTGGGTACGCAGCACGTCCAGCGCCGCGCCCATCTGCGCCTCTTCCACCTGCACCGACCAGCCGTTGGACTCCTGGCGTTCCTTGGCCGCGACTATGGCCTCGGCGGTGAGCGCGGCGACGATCTCGTTGGCCTCCTGTTCGTTGAGGCTCGAATACAAAGGCACCTTGCAGCCTGCCAGCAGCAGGATCAGCGCGAGGAGCCCCAGGGCCTTGCCGGGTCGTTGCGTCATGCCGGCCTCACTGCTGGTTCTTCAGCAAGGTGCCGAACAGGCTGGTCGCGGCACTGGCCAGCGACGAGCACAGGTGCAGCCGCGACATGGAGGCCGTCGCCTCCATGGACAAATTGGTCATCGCCACCATGGTCTTGGCCGGGTCCTCGGGGTCGATGGAGGCCAGCATGCTGCGCTGGATGTCTTCCATCGGGCGGGCGTGCATCTGGTCCGCCAAGGTCTGCAGCAATGCCGGCACGGTGCTGCGGCCGGCCACATGGGCGGCCTGGGCCGGCCCTTCGGCCTGCCCCCCCGCTTGCCCACCGGCCTGCATGTGGCCGGCAAACATCTGGGCTTCGGCCGGGTCAGGCCGCGCCATCGGCGCCGCGCCGGCCGCCCCGGGCACGGCGGCCTGGGCCGTGATCTGCGTCAAGGAATCGGTCATGACATCCCTCTCATCAAGGAACAAAACACTCTGCAATGCGGCATCCCTTGTGGATACCGGCCAGCGAGTTGCCGCACGAGGCGGCATTCGCCTCGTGCGGCCCCACGCATCAGGACTGCTTGGCCGACTGCCGCAAGTCGTTGCCGGCCGACTTGACGTGCTCCACGTTCATGGCGTTGCCCGATGTGAGGGCGTTGGTTGCCATGCTGACGTTCGAGTTGCTGGTGGAAAGCCGTTGCGCAGCCAGGTTCACGGCCATGCTTTCTTGTTGAAGCTTGTTCATCTGGTTGACGGCGTCATCTGAGCTCACTGCTGCCATGTCGTTCTCCGAAAAGTGGTTGGGTTCAAGGTCACTGGTCAAACACCCCTCCCTGCCGGGAGGGCTCCTCCAGGCTCCGGCTTGCGCCACAGCCTGAATCCGGTCTCGCGGCCGCCCAGGTGCCGGGGGGCTCGCGTGCTTCGATTCGCGTGCTTCGATTCAGGGCGGCGGTTCAACGCCACGGACCGTCACACGGTCGGGCCCGATGTGCGCCAGCACCACGCCGGCGCGCAGCACGGATCCCTCGTAGTAGCGCGTGCCATTGGCCAACTGGATGTGCGAGAGGCCGTCCTCGTCCTGCGTGATGCTCACCAGCGGCGAGGGCAGCAGGCGCTGCCATGACTGCAGCGAGTCGCGGGGCTGCTCCTCCTGCACGGCGCGGGGCCGCACCGGCCGCGGCACGTACTGCACCTTGTCCGACACCTGCACGGTGGGGTAGAGGTCCTCGCTCAGGCGCAGCAGCTTGCCCCGCACCGTCTCGTCGTCCACCGTGCCCGACACCTCCAGGCGCCCCTGGCCCCGGTAGGTGATGGCGATGGCCGGGTCGCTGACGTAGCGGCGGGCCTGCTCGACCATGTCCTCCGCCGCATGCACGTTGACGCTGACGCGCCGGCCGAAGCGAGCCAGCGCATCGCGCAAGGCCTGGCGGCGCAGGCGCGTCTCCACGTAGCCCTTGACGTTGAAGTGCCCGCCCGGCAAGGCCTGCACCTCGGTCTCAGGAAAGACCACCAGCACCTGCTCCACCTCGCCCAGGTCCACCGCCGCCTCGGCGGCGGGCCCCACGGCCTGGCGGCTCCAGATCGCCAGCGCCACCAGGCCACCGGCCGCCAGCAGCACCAGCGCGGCGCCGCTCCAGAACAGCGGCGAGCGGGCGTGGCGCCGCGGGTTGCCGAGGGCGTCGTCGCCCGGCAACCGGCTCATGGGGCCGGCGAACATCGAGTCATCCGGCTCTTCCACCGGGTACACCTGGTCGAGCTGGAACTCGATGTGGCCCACGCGGATCACGTCGCCGGCCACCACGCTCTTGCGCGGGTACTGCATCTCCTTGCCGTTGAGCACCACCACCGCGGTGCCCACCTTCTGCACCGACACCACCAGCTCGCCCACCGAGAACACCAGGTGGCGCGGCTGCGCATCGCTGCCGGGCAGCAGCAGCTCGCAGTCGCTGGCCGAGCCCAGCGTGTTGGCCCCCGCCTTGAGGGCAAAGGTGCGGCCGCGCAAGGCCCCGCTGAGGAAGCGCAGGCACCAGCTCGGCGACCCGGCATCGCCTGGACGCACGACAGCCTGGGTGCGCTCGCCCACGGAGCTGTGGCGCCAGCCCGGCGGCCGCGTCGGCCCGGCCGTGTCGGGGAAGCCGGTGGTGGCGGGTGCCTGCGTGTCTGGCGCAGGGCTTTGCGTGGACCGGGGCGCTGCATTGCGCCCAGGCCGGGTGGTGACGGTGTTCATCAGCCTCCTCCAGCCATCAGCGGGTCGGCGAAGACCGGCTGCACGGCATTGACAGTGCTGGGCGCCACATCGCGGCCCGACGGCTTGATGGCCGGCGCGCTGCCGGGTTCACGCGCCGGCGGCGGCAAGTTCGGCAGGCTCGGTGGCTTGAGAAGATCCGCAGGCGGCACGGGCGCAGGGCCCGTGGGAGGCGCCGTGGCGGCCGTGGCACGCAGCGCCACGAGGCGCGGCGTGAGCAGGTAGAAGCGCTCCATGTTCACCTGGGTCCTTTCAGTGGTCTTGAAAAGGGTGCCCACCAGCGGCAGGCTCGACAGCAGCGGCACGCCGGAGGTGACGGTCTTCTTCTCTTCGGAGGAGTAGCCGGCGATCAGCAGGCTGGTGCCCTCGGCGACCAGCGCCTGCGTGTCGACGGCGCGGCGCCGCACGATGGGGATGGCGTCCACCGAAGTGCTGCTGAGGTCGGCGTCCTCGATGTGGATGGACATCATCACGCCGCGGTCCATGCCTTCGTCCACCATCATCGGCGTGACACGCAAGGCAGTGCCGGCCGTGATGTTGAAGAGCCCGGCGTCCTGGAAGCCGTTGACGCGCACGTGCAGCTCGTTCATGTTCTCCAGCACCGCCTCGGAGTTGTTCAGGGTCAGCACGCGCGGCCGGGCAATGAAGTTGGCCTGGCCGTTCTTGGTCAGCGCATTGACACGCGTCAGCAGGAACATGCGCGCCTCGTGGCCGATGGTGGCGGAGAACACGCCGCCCTCCGGCATGGTGGTGCCATTCGCGCCCGCCGCGGCACCGCTGAAGGTCAGCGGCGGCTGGGTGCCGTCGCCGCTCTGGAAGTCACCGCGCCGGCCGTGCAGGCGCCAGTCGATGCCCAGGCTGTTCAAGGTGTCCGAGCTGATGTCCATGATGGTCAGCTCGATCTCGATCAGCAGCGGCCGCGCGTCCATGGCCTCGATCAGCCGGGCGTGCTGGGCCATGCGGTCCGGCATGTCGCGCACCATCACCGCATTCATGCGTGCATCGGCGTGGAACTGCGGCAGGTCTGCATTGGCCGCGAAGTTGAACGCGGGTTCGTCGCCGCTGCCGCTGTCGCCGGCGTTGCTGCCGATCTCGACCTTGGGCGCATTCACGCTATCGCCGCTGCGCAGCTTGATCACCCGGCTGGGGCCCACCTTGAAGGGCACCGAGGCCCCGGCGCTGGCTGTGGCACCCGCCGAGCTGCTGCTGCGCGCATGCACGCTGCGCAGCACATTGGCCACGCCCGGCACGGTGATCTCGCTGCCACCGCGCTTGACGGTGAAGTCGGTGGCCCAGGCATAGCGCAGCGGGAAGATGCGCACCTCGGCGTAGTTGCCCAGCACGGCGCGCTGGTCGGCCATCTTCACGGCCTGGCGCACCATCTCCACGTAGCGCTTGGGGCCCGACACATACAAGGTGCCGTCGCGCTCGCTGATGGTCAGCGGGTAGCGCGGGTCGGTGATGCGCAGGCGGCTCAGGGTTTCGGCGATGCGCGCACCGGCGCCGCTGCCGATGGCCATGACCTCGGTGCGCGCCTCGCCGGCCGGCTCCACGAACAGGAACGAGCCGTCGTGGTACCAGGTCAGCCCGTTGGTGGCGCACAAGCTGTTCAGGATGCTCTGCGCCGAGGCGGTGAACTTGCCGCTGATGGTGCCGCTCACCTTGGGGTCGATCACGGCCGTGGTGCCTTGCGAGGCCGCCAGCTCGCGCAGGAAGTCGGGCAAGGGCTTGTCGGTTGCCATGATGGAAAACGGCCGGGTGGTCCAGGTGAGGTTGGCGGCCCCTGCCGGCACCGCACCCGCCGCCAGCGCGGCAGCCACCAGGGAGGCAAGCAGGCGCGTCTTCATGACAAGTTCCCCAAGGTGCCGAAGGCCCGCTCGGCAAACTTCAGCACCTCGCGCCCCAGCAGGCTGGCGCTCAGCACCACGGCCACCATCACCGCGATCAGCCGCACCGACTGGCCGATGCTCTGGTCCTGGATCTGCGTCACGGCCTGCAGCACGGCCACCACCAGCGAGGTGACGGTGGACACCAGCACCAGGGGCAAGGTGATCATCAGCACCACCAGCAAGGCTTCGCGGGTGATGTCCAGCACGGTTTGAGGGGTCATGGGGTTTCACGCGGCACTCGGGTTGGTGACCCAGCCCACCGGCTGCAGGGCCACGTCGTCATCGATTTCCTGGTACGACAGCACCGCCAGCGCGGGCGCCACCGGCTCGACCAGGTTCTTCACATAGCGTCGTGTATCCGACGACGCGATGGCCACCACCGGCCCGGCGCAGGAGGCCAGGATGCGGCGCACCTGCTCGCGGATGTCCTGCGTCACCGCGGGGCTCAGCAGCAGCAGGTTGCCGCGCGGTGAACGCTCCACCGACTCCTGCACCCGGCTGAGCAGGTTCGACTCGAACAGGATCGCCTCCAGCTGCCGATTGGCCCCGACGAAGCGGCTGGTGATGTAGCGGCCCAGGTCGATGCGCACCAGTTCCGTCAGGGCCACCGCGTCAGGTTCCTTGGGGGCCCAGATCGCCAGGCTCTCGAAGATGGCGTGCAGGTTGCGCACGGGAATGCCCTCCTGCAGCAGGCGCCGCAGCACGTCGGCAATGCGCTGCGCCGGCACGGCGCGCGCCACTTCCGCGGCCAGTTCGGGGGCGTCGCGCTGCACCGTGTGCAGCAGCTTCTGCACCTCCTGCAGGCCCAGCAGCTGCGGTGCATGGCGGCGCACGATGGCCTCCACGTGCAGGCCCACCACCTGCTCGCAGCGGAAGCCGGCGACGCCTTCGTCCGTGGCCGGCACCCACTGCACGCGCGGGAAGGGGCCGAAGGGCTCGCCGGCCTGGGCGCCCGCGGGTGCGGGGGCTGACGCGGCGCCGGCGGCGGCCGGGTCCAGCAGCAGCCAGCCCGGCCGCAGCAACCCTTGCGCCACCACCACGTCCTGCACCAACACCTGGTAGCCGGCCTCGACCACCGCATCGTGGCCACCCACATGCAGGCGCGGGAACACGGGCCCCAGGTCGCCTTCGACCCGCGCCTTGACCAGCGCCAGTTCGTGGTCCACCGCATAGCGGTCGATCTGGCCGCGCAGGCTGGACGACAGGCGCACCGCCAGCGGCGCGGCGATGGCGTCGTCCGACTCTTCGGCGCCTTCGCGGTGGGTGATCCATGGCTGGGCACGCTGCCGGCGCCGCAGCAGCAGGCTGCCCACGCCGGAGCCGACCAGGACGCTGGCCAACAACGCGAAGACCCATTTCGGGAAGCCCGGCACGATCAGGAACGAGGCCACCGCGATGCCGGCAATGATGAGCGCACGCGGATGCGCCGTGAGCTGGCGCACCATCTGCGGCGCCAATTGCTCGTCACTGCGCTCGCCGGCACCCACGCGGGTGATGACGATGCCGGCCGAGATCGACACCAGCAGCGACGGAATCTGCGACACCATGCCGTCGCCGATGGTGAGGATGGCAAAGCGCTGCAAGGCCTCGCCGATGCTCATGTCGCGCATCAAGGTGCCGATGGCGATGCCGGCCAGGATGTTGACGATGGCGATCACGATGCTGGCGATCGCATCGCCCTTGACGAACTTCATCGCGCCGTCCATGGCGCCATGCAGCTGGCACTCCTGCTCCAGCTGCGAGCGCTTCTTCTGCGCCTGGGTGGACGACATGGCACCGGCCCGCACGTCGGCATCGATGCTCATCTGCTTGCCGGGCATGGCATCCAGTGCAAACCGCGCCGCCACCTCGGCCACCCGCTCCGAGCCCTTGGCAATGACGATGAACTGGACGATCGCGATGATGAGGAACACCACCCCGCCCACCACCACGTTGTTGCCCACGATGAGCTTGCCGAAGGTGTCGATGATGTGGCCGGCATCGGCATGCAGCAGGATCAGCTTGGTGGAGGCGATGTTCAGCGACAGCCGGAACAAGGTGGTGAACAGCAGCAGCGACGGGAAGGTCGACAGCGACAGCGCCGAGGGCACGTACATCGCCACGATCAGCAGCACCAGGCTGGCGGCCAGGTTGGTGGCGATCAGCAGGTCCAGCAGCGGCGTGGGCAGCGGCAGCACGAACAAGCCGACGATGGCCATCAGCAAGGCCGCCAGCAGCAGGTCGTGGTGGCGGCCCGCATGGCCCAGCAGCGTAGAGACGCCGCCATTCGGCAATTGGAGCGGAGCGCGTGCAGTGGCCATGGGCGTCTTCGGTGGAATGAATGGAGAGGGCAGATAGAAGGAGAGCGAGCAATGAATGGTGAGAAGTTGTTGCTCAATGTAGGTGGGGAGTGGCCTTTGCATCAACCACGAGTTTTCGTAGTGGCGTGAATGCCGATGGCCAGAGGACTACGAGTTCTCGTACTTCCTGGCCGCGAAGCAACTGGTTACGCTGGCAGGGCCGGTCTGCATCTGTGCGGGCCGCGCATGCCCACCCATGCCTCTTCAAGATCACGTCACCGAATTGAGCGAGTCCGAGGTCCTGCCGTACCTGGATGCCAGGGCACGCGCGGCATTGAATCGCCTCTATGCCGGCGCGCCGTCATTGCGCGTGAATGCCCGCGGATTGGCCTATCAATTGCGCTGGGCCTTTGACGCCGCGGCCTGTGCCGCGCCGGAGAGTTACCGCTTCAAGCTCGGCGCGCAGCATGGCGTGCTGGGCCTGGATGCCAGCAGCCATGCCGCATTGCTGGGCGAGCGGCGCAGCCACCTGCTGCCGCGTGAGCTGCGCTACATCCTGATGGCCGAGGCCCTGCACCCGGTCGCCGAGATGCTGGAGAAGGCCTGGCGCCAGCCTTTTGAATGGGTGCCGCCGCACCCCAACACCCCGGCAGCGGCCAGCGACATGCAAAGCGCCGCGCACTTCCGCGCCGTGCCCATCGATGCCCCCGACGCCACCAGCCTGCGCGGCTACGTGCAGTTCGACGACGCCGGCCACCTGGACACGCTGTCACCCCCCCCGCCCGCGGCCGACTCAGGCACGGCGCTGAAGGGCTGGCTGGCCGCTCTGCGCGTGCCGCTGAGCTTCAGCCTGGGCAGCACGCAACTCCGCCTGCGCGACATCAGCGGCATCGGCCGCGGCGACATC
>Ga0307516_10000683_pt1 | contig 46007 bp, 30 predicted proteins | sample 19_EM_MG_FD_203310 | JGI IMG/M metagenome (GOLD analysis project Ga0307516, IMG submission 203310) | Populus trichocarpa ectomycorrhiza microbial communities from riparian zone in the Pacific Northwest, United States - 19_EM | ecosystem: Host-associated > Plants > Roots > Unclassified | place... | reverse complement strand
TGATACCATCGATCTTTTTTTCGGACCTCGACCAGGTATAACCGATCCATCCCGTAAGCCTTCCTGTCTTTTTTCGCAACAGCCATTCGATCCCGTAGGCGCGTCCCTTCCCGTATAGTAATTCGGTCTCGATATGATCCGTACTTTCCAGGTTGGCGCCATCCCGGTAATCGATCTGGTTTTTCAAGGTTTTATAATAGGTTTCTACGGTGAGTTCATATTTATCGTCCCGCAAGTTCTTATAGTAACCCAGGGACACCTGGTGCGATCTTTCGGGCTTGATCACGCTATTACTGGTGACCCAGCGGTCTGTGGGGAAGCCCGCATTCGATGCCGAGATCAGGTGCATGTTTTGCGCATTGCCTGCATACGAGACCTTGACGGATGAAGCCGGGTCCAACTGATAACTCAATGCAAACCTCAGCTCCGGGGTGACCCAGGTCTTTGCGAGGATGCCGCTCGAATCGCCTTTCCTGAGCGCATCGAATACTGTTACGCGCATCCCATAGTTGATATTCAATTTATCCGAAGCCTTCCAGTCATTGCCAATAAAGGCGACATTCTCGAGACCATATCTCTTTTGAAAACTTGTATCGTTCACTCCGCTCTTGCCGTTACCGGCATCGAGTACGCCGGGATTGATGCTATGATAGATCGTATTAAATCCAAATCGCAGGTTGTTCCGGGGGTTCAGATAGTATTGCAGTTCCTCTTTGAAATTCAGGTCCCTGAGTTCCGACACGACCGTGAAGCTGCTGCCGTTGTTACTGATCTTCATTTTATAGTTATAATCGCTGTAGATCAGGGAAGTATTGGAGAAGAGGCGCGGCCCGAACTGGTGATTCCAGCGAAGGGTACCCGTGGCATTGCCCCAGTTAATACCGAAGATATCCGCACTGGAAAGATTATCCCTTCCAAAATACCCGGAGAGATAGAGTTTATCCCGGCTGCCGAGAGTGAAATTCAATTTGGCATTCAGATCATAGAAATACAGGCTGTTCTTATTCTTTGTAGAGTCGCCTGATAGCTTTAAGAACATATCCGCATAAGTCCGGCGGGCCGTAACAAGAAAAGAAGATTGCCCCTTTTCGATCGGCCCTTCCGCATTTACCTTAGCCGATATCAGCCCGATCCCTCCTGTAACGTGAAAATCCTGGTTGTTACCCTCATTCATGCGCACGTCCACCACCGAAGATAATCTCCCGCCGTATTGTGCGGGCATGCCTCCTTTGTATAAGGTCACATCCTTGATCGCATCGGAGTTGAAAGTAGAGAAGAAGCCCAGGAAATGGGTGGCATTGTATACGGGGGCTTCGTCCAGTAAGATCAGGTTCTGATCGGAACTACCTCCCCGCACACTTAACCCGCTGTTACCTTCCGTCGTTGACTTTACGCCGGGCATTAATTGCAGGGTCTTCAGCAGGTCGCGTTCGCCAAACAGGACGGGGACATTCTTCATTTCTTTGGTCGTGATATGCTCGACACCCATCTGCGCACTTCGTATACTTCGCCCCCTGGTCTGCGCCACCACCGTCACATCCTGTAGTTGGGTACCCTGCACTTCCATCAGGGTGGTCAGTTGCATATCGGCGGTAAGATCTATTTCAATCGTCTCCGGCTGCCGCCCGATCGCGGAAACGACCAGCGAATATTTCCCTTCCGGCAACGTGAGCGAATAGAACCCATAATCATTGGTGGTAACGCCGATAGTACGCCCCTCTACCATCACCGTAGCACGTATGATACTTTCACCGGTGGCTTTTGTCCGGACCGATCCGCTGATCGTATGTTTTACCTGCGCCGATACCCGCGTCGAAAGGAAGGACAAAAAAACAATAAACAAAGCCTGTTTGGCATAGGTTACCCATGAACGCATAAAAAAATATTTGAGGTTGGATGAATGTTAGAGTCGTATGGAAAGTCCGCCTGTTATTCCGAAGTAAACACCGTAGAGGTCTTTGTTATTCTTCGTCTCACTCCATACATAGTGCGACACCAGGTCGGAGGCCTGTCCTTTATGGGAATAAACATAATTGAAACTGGGACCGGCAAACAATTCAAGACGCGGGCCGATGCGAAGAGCAGGTAAGATCCGTATGGAGCTCCGAAAATAATCCCCGTTCTTAAAATCGGTCAGGCCGGAAGTCACCCCTTCCACATTCAGGCGGAAGTTCTCACCCGTAAGCAGGTGCGCGCCCAATCCCGCTTCCCAGGCAGCCAATCGCCGGCTGCCCTTGTTATTATAACCCAATGCGGCAATGCCATATAACTTATGCGAGCCGGACCTGAAGGAGAGCAGGGTAGTGAGGGTCTCGTCGGTGCTGACGCCCATCGACTTTTCCCCGTTCTTAATGAAGTTAAAAATGCCGATGGGATATTCGCTGCTGTCTGCGATATTGATAAAGCCCGCCAACTGGACGCCTTTTACTTTTTTAGCGATATTGATAAATCCCGCTACCTGCGTACTTACCGTATCGGCCTTGTTGATGAAGCCGGCTACCTGCTGTCCTGCATTCCGGGAAGTATTGATGAACCCGGCTATCTGCGTGCCCGTTGAATTTCTCCGGGAGAAATTTCCAAAACCCGCCAGGTTGATCCCGCTGGTGCTTCCTGTAATATTCATAAACCCTGCGATCTGCACGCCTTCGGCACGGTTGCGGATATGATTGGAGAAACCCGCTATCTGCAAGCCACTGGCATTGTTGAAAATAAGATTGGTCAGACCCGCCAGCGTAAATCCTTTCTCCGATCCGGAGATGCCCAGCATGGCATTCAGCGAGAAGTGATTGCTGTAGTCTGCCGCCCCGCCGCCATTGCTGCTTATGGGATAAAAAATACCGACATTGACGTTGGTCTTTTCTGAAGTTTGTGCATCCGCTCTTACTGAAAGGGTCTGAAAGAGGAAAATGCCCGCGATGATCTTTCCGATCATCTTGCCCGAGTGTTGTATGGTAAGTTTCATACCTCATAGACAACTTACAAAAGATCTACCCCTACACGTCCATCAAAAAAAGTTTATCCCCAGGCTCCAACCCAGCCAGGCCGATCCATTCTTCCCGATGGAAAAAGTATGCGTACCTCCGCCCGGCAAACCACTCTTATAACCTGGAGCGGCCGATAATTTATCCGGAGAATACATCGAGAGGGCAGGCCCGCCAAAGAGAGAGAGCTTTCGGCCTAGGCGTACCTGCAGGGCAGGCTGGAGACGATAGACGACAGGAACGTTCTCCCAATTTCCAAGATAGAAATGCTGGAATGTAAATTCAGCACTAAAAGCCAGGACCGGGGACAGCGGCCATTCTCGACCAAATCCAAATCCCAGTGCATAGGCTTTTTCGTTCCCAAACGGGGCCGCACCCGCCAGGAGGATGCTGTATATTTTCCGGGTGCCTGTCTTATACGACAGGCAGAAAGGAAGGATCTCATTGGAAGAGAGGCTGATCTCATGCAGTCCGTTCTTAACGATATTGATCAGCCCGATCATATATCCCGAGGAAGTATCCGCACTATTGATCAACCCGATCTGTACCCCTTTCAGATTCTTTGCACGGTTTACGATTCCGCCTACCTGCAACCCCTTCATTTCCCCCCTGGTAATATTGGCCAGTCCCGCGGCCTGGACACCCTTCATATCTCCGTGTACTTCGTTGATCAACCCTCCTACCTGCAGCCCGCTAAAGTTCCCCGTCACCTTATTACTGATCCCGCCTGCCTGGACACCCTGGACAGAATCCAGGTCCTGGTTGTAGATCCCTGCCACCTGCAAACCCCGGACCTGACCGCCGACGATATTGAAGATGCCGGCAACCTGTACATATTTTACTTCTTTTTTATCGATATTGAAGAGGCCTGCCACTTCCAGTCCATTCACACCGGCCGTGTAACCACCGAGGGCATTCAGCGAAAATTTATTGATCACCTGCGCGCCCATCTGTCCATGCGTCCCCAATCCGGGAGTCAGCGAGAACTGGATCGGCTTATCCGCAAAAAAATGCATCAGGTTCATACTTTGAATGACCTCTTTGGAAGAAAGCAGCAATTTACCCATCCAGGTCTTCTCTACATGATTCGTAATGGTGAAAGGCATTAACTCCGCGATATGCTCCTGCGTGATCGAACATTCGAATTCCTGGTCATGTCCCGGCTGGATAAATAAAAGCGTATCCCGATAGAGTTGTTTGCTGATGATAAGGGTCGCCTTCGAAGATTTCTCCCGCAGCCGCAGCCTGAAAAAGCCATTGGTATCTGTTAATGCAGATACCAACTGATCACTTTCGTAGATACTTACCTCCCTTAACTTTTCGCCGGTCTCCTTATCCCGCACATTGCCGGTGACGGTATAGATCTTGCCGGGGGGGCCTGACGTTTTCTTTAGGAGGATAATATACCGCCCGCTCTCCAGATATTCATAATTCCCACCCAGCAGCTTTTCCAGCAATTGCCGGATCGTCCTGCCCTTCCCATCGACATCGACGACACTGTCCCCGTTAAGGATATTCGTATTGTACGAAAAATAAAAACCTCCTTTCCGGCCAATCTCCTCCAGGGACCAGGTGAGCGACCGGTGATGGATGACGACAGAGATCTTCTTATCCAATTTGGCCTGCGCGAATAATGGAGTCCTGGATAAAAGACCTATTCCTGCCGTAAGAAGGATCCATCGAAGCCGCAAAATAAAATTCATTCTTACATCCATCTTATTGTAAAATAATTTCATCCCCCTTCCTGGTATAGGTAATCTTTAGCGTTTTTGTGATGACGTCAAGGATCTCATCAAGGGATTCATCCCGGAAGGTGGAGGTCAGCGGCAGATCGCGCAGCCGGCTATCCCCGATCACCATATGCACCTTATACACTTCATTGAGTTTTTCTACCAGTCGCGCCAACGGTATGCCATTGCAGCTAAAGGCATGGGTACGGTAGTAATTATAGAGATCATCGGGGTTGTCTTCTTTAAGGAGAGATGCAGCCCCTTTACCGATCACGACCTTTTCGTGTGCCCGGACATCCACCGTATGCCCGTCTTTTGTCACCTGCACCATCCCCGTCTCCACGATCACTTCGATGGAATCCCCGCTCTTCCTGACATTGAAGGAGGTACCGATGACCCGGATGTCCGCTCCGCCCGTCTGCACGACAAAGGGCTTATCCTTATCCGGTGTAACTTTAAAAAAAGCTTCTCCTTCCATCTCCACTTTTCTCCATTGACCCGCGAACTGCTTCTGGTATCGTATGGAAGATTGTTTATTCAGGGTCACCACCGTGCCTTCCGGCAAAGTGTCCCGGATCACTTCCGCACCCGAACGAACGGACAGGAACTGTGCAGGCGCATAGGAATACGTATAATACAGCCAGCCCCCGCCGACAAGGACGATCAGGGCAGCCGCGATCCTTAGCCAGGGAAATCCCCGTCGCTTATGCATATTGATCACAGATGCCCCCTTCTCTGCCGCCGCCCGCTGCCTGAACCTTTGCCAGGCATCCTCTTCATTGAGGGTACTCCGGACAGCCAGGGATTTGCTTTCTTCCCAGATCCGCCTGAAGCCTTCGAAATAGCGGGTATTTGCAGGGTCGAGGGACAGCCAGCCCTCCACCTCCCGGATCTCTTCCGTAGAAGCTTCCCGGAGGACTACTTTGACGAGCAAGTCGTCTATATTATCGTATCGTTTGTCTGTCAAGTCAGCGTTCTTTATAGAAGATGATCAAACCTATTAAAAGCAGGGGTAGGAAATCGACGAGCTTCAACCGCAATAATTTCAGCGCCTTCCCCATTTGGTTCTCCACGGTCTTGACGGACAGGTCCAGCCTGTCTGCGATCTCCCGGTATTTCAGGTCTTCAAACCGGCTCAGTTGGAAGATGGTGCGACATTGCTCGGGCAATTCCCGCAGGGCTTTTTCGAGTTTTTGTTCCAGTTCCCCCAGCGTGACCTTTTCGGATGCTTTTTCAGATTCATGATGTCGTTCCCGGTGCATGGCATACGTTTGATAGGCAGTCCTGACTTTCAGGTGTTTTAAATAATTAAGACTTTCATTATGAACGGAACGATACAGGTAAACAGAGATATTCTCCCGGATCTCGATCTCTTCCTTTTTTTCCCATAATCGCAGGAAAACATTCTGTACGATCTCCTCCGCGGCGGCCTCCTCTTTCAGGATCGTAGCGGCATAGGAATGCAGGCTCCTGATATGGGATTTGAAGATCTGCTCAAAGAGATCCTCCTGCTTTTCGCCCGGCGATTGCAAAATACCCTTAAAATGTTCGGCCATCCTGTCTACTTGATAACATTCTTCTATATGACAACCTGGGAAAGACTTACCCCTATGCCCTCTTAAAATAATTTTTTCTCAGCCTTCACCCCTTCCCTTTCGACAAGGCCGTGATTATCGCCAGGTGATGGTCATCGTGCTCGGCCACGAACAGGAAAAGATCCATCGTACGCATGGGGGTTTTCAACCTGGGATGGAGGGCTGATCTGAACACCGTTGCTTCGTCGATCCCTTCAAGCCGCACCATCGTCTCCCTCCTTAGCTCCCTGAACCGATGCAAGAGCTTTTCCAGCGGCACCTCATTATGATGGGCTTCATCCGTCTTTTTATTAAGAAGGTCAGTGGGGCTTAATTCGGGGCGGCCGCCGATGATATCGGACAGGCGCTGCTGCCATAGGGGCTCGAGATCGCTTAGATGCCCGATATTTTCTTTGATCGACCAGGCATTACCTTCCTTACGTGCCAGAAAGGCGGGATTTACAGACTTTATCTTTTCTTCCAGCCGCGCGGGAGTGCCGCTCAATCTTTCGAGGATCTCGGGGAAGATATTCTGGGTCTTATCAAAATCGAAACTTCGATCAAACCATTTTACCTGTTCCATAGCTGTGCTTATTTCGACAAAAATATCACAAAGCTTTGATCTCCGTGATCAGATCCTGTAATACTTTTTTAGCATCCCCGAATAACATGGAGGTTTTGGGGCGAAAGAAAAGATCGTTCTCAATACCGGCATAACCCGGCTTCATAGAACGTTTATTGACGATGCAGGTCTTGGCCAATTCCACCTCCAGGATCGGCATACCATATATGGGAGAGGAAGGATCGTTCTTTGCAGCGGGATTAACGACATCATTGGCCCCTAGTACGATCACCACATCCGTAGTAGGAAATTCTTCGTTGGCCTGTTCCATCTCCAGGAGATTGTCATAACTCACATCCGCCTCGGCCAGTAAAACGTTCATATGACCGGGCATGCGTCCGGCGACAGGATGAATGGCATATTTCACTTCCACCCCTTTTTCCGTCAGTAATTTCTCCAATTCGTGGCAGGCATGTTGCGCCTGCGCTACGGCCAGTCCATATCCCGGAACGATCATTACTTTATGGGCATAGCTCATCACCATGGCGGCATCGGCCAGCGAGATCTCTTTGTAAGCGCCCTGGTCTGTCCTGGCTCCATTCGCCGCCGCGGCCGTACTACCGAACGAGCCGATCAATACATTCTTTAAAGATCGGTTCATCGCCCGGCACATCAGGATCGTCAGCAAGGTACCGGCCGCACCCACGAGGATACCACCTGTGAGCATGGCCTTATTATCATAAAGGAATCCTCCGCAGGCAGCCGCCACTCCCGTAAAGGAGTTCAGCAGCGAAATGACGACGGGCATATCCGCCCCGCCGATGGGCTGGACGAAGAACACGCCATAGAGGATCGAAAGACCAAAAACAGTATAGAAAAGATAGTGCGCGGAGGCAGGACCGGTGATCGCGGCAGACACTATCCCTTTAACAGGATCGATGACCATGTCCCTTCGCAATGTGGCAATAATATAACCGGCGATTATTACTGCCAGGATCAGCATAAAGATATTGACCAGGTGTTGTCCCTTAAAAGAATAATCCTTTATCCGGCCATTCAGCTTACCCCAGGCAATCATACTGCCGGCAAAAGAAACGGACCCGATAATAAGGCCTGCAAAGATGATCAGTAAAGTTCCCCACTGGCTACCGGACACCAGCTCCAATCGGGCATGGAAATTACTCCGGACAGCTTCCTCAGCGCTTTGCAAAATCGATTCGCTCAGGATCTTACCCGCATCGATAGGGCCGGCAGGCCGGATGAACCGGTTGAATTCCACGATGCTGATCAGAGCCGCGCAGGCTCCCCCCGTTCCGTTAAAAAGGCTCACCATCTCGGGCATAGCCGTCATTTGTACTTTTTTGGCCGCGAAGGCCCCAATGACGCCCCCGATAAAGATCCCGCCAAAGATCCAACCGTAATTATGCAGCCGTTCCCCATTATCTTCATATAGGAAAATAGTCCCGATAATAGCCAGGATCATACCTCCCGCCGCGATCAGGTTGCCCTTCCTCGCTGTAGCAGGGTTGGACAACATCTTCAGGCCCAGGATGAACGTAACGGACGCGATCAGGTAACAGACGGTAAGAATACTAATTCCCATATTGTTGATTTTGCGTCAATGCAACTCTTTCATTTTTTCTTTTTGAACATTTCCAGCATCCTGTCCGTTACGACAAATCCTCCCACCACATTCAAAGTCCCCAGGATCACAGCCAGGAACCCCAGCCCCAGGGCTATGTAATTATCGCTCTCCGCCTTTCCCATAACGATAATTGCCCCGATGATCACCACTCCGTGAATGGCATTGGCTCCACTCATCAACGGGGTATGCAGGACGCTCGGTACGCGCCCGATCACTTCGATGCCGAGGAAGATCATCAGTATAACGATATAGATCATTTGCTGATTATCACTGATCCAGTACAGAATATTGTCCATTTGAATAAATTTCTATGTTAATGACTTCACCCGTTCATTCACCACCTGCCCTTCATGCGTAATACAGCAGCCCTTCACCAACTCATCCCCGAAATTCAAATTCAGCTTCCCTTCCTTATCGATGATCAGGGCCAGGAAATTCAATACATTCTTGCCATACAATTTGCTGGCATCATAAGGCATAGATGAGGGCAACGCCGAATTACCGACGATCATCACCCCATTATGAAGCACCGTCTCTTCGTTCTTTGTCAATTCCGTATTCCCGCCCGTGGCCGCGGCGATATCGATGATCACCGAACCCTTCTTCATAGCCTCGATCATGGATGTCGTTATTAAAACAGGAGCCTGTTTACCGGGGATCTGCGCGGTGGTCACGACAATATCTGCCCTGGCGATGCTTTCAGCGATCTTTGCTTTCTGCTTTTGCAGGAAATCTTCCGTCTGCTCCACGGCATAGCCTCCAGCCTTCGACGCATCGGCGGCGCCTTCCACTTCAATAAATTTACCCCCCAGGCTCATGACCTCTTCTTTTACCGCAGGACGCGTATCGAATACTTCTACGACTGCTCCCAGGCGTCGGGCCGTGGCGATCGCCTGCAACCCTGCTACTCCTGCGCCCAGGATCAATACCTTGGCAGGCGGGATGCTCCCCGCAGCCGTCATGAACATGGGGAAATAACGCGGGAAGAGATTGGCCGCCAGCAGGACAGCTTTGTAGCCGGCAATATTCGCCTGTGAGCTGAGCACATCCATGCTTTGAGCACGGGTGGTGCGGGGCAACATATCCAGGCTGAAGCTGGTAATATGCTGTTTGGTCCATACCGGTAGCAAAGCCCGGTTATACAAAGGCTGGTAAACGCCGATCAGTATTTTATTCTGTAAAGTGGCGGGGAACTCGTCATATTGTATGCCCAGCAGGACATCGGCCCGGGTCAGCAGTTCCTCACGGGAATGGAGGGTAGCGCCCGCCTTCTCATAATCTTCATCACCACAGGATGCCTTCACACCGGCGCCGGATTCTACCCACACTTCGGCTCCTTTTTTTAACAGGATCGTCACCCCTTCAGCCAATAACGAAACTCTCGATTCGAATGATGGTTCCTTGAGTACGCCAACGATCATAGTGGAGGGTTATGAGTCTTAAATTACACATTATTTCTTATAACGCCCCTTTCCGTTCCTTTATTAAAAACGAATGGTAAAATCCTGCTTTATTTTGAAGTTTTCCCGTTGGACTACAATGCCTATAAAAAAGAGGTCGATGGTCAGCATCACGCGCGGGTCTTCCCTGATGGTCTTCCAGGCCTCTTCCATTTCACCGCTCCAATGGATATCGTCAAAAATGAGGATGGAAGAAGGGGACGACCGGTGGATCAGCCAATCAAAATAGTACAGCGTAGGCTCCAGCCGGTGATTGCCATCCACAAAAACGAGGTCCGGCGAGCCTCCCCGATCCAGGGCATCCGCTAATACATCGTCAAAATTACCAACCGTCCATTCCACATTCCGAAGGTCCAATGACCGGAAATTCTTCTCCGCAACGGCAGCTATAGCGCCTGCACCTTCGATCGTCAAAACCTTTGCCTGCTCCCGGGCCAGGGCAAAATAAGCGGTTGAAAGTCCCAGGGAGGTACCCAATTCCAGGATAATCCCGGATTGATAATAACGGGCGATCCGGAACAACAATTGCCCCAGGCGCGGGGGCTTGGCCGCATGCCGGGCCAGTTCTGCCACGCTGCGACGATGCATTATACGCGACGCAGGTCCGCTATCCTGCGCAGCCGATGACCCACCCGCTGCCGATCCCGCTCCCAGATCCTCTATCTCCAGGATCGCAGGGTCCTTTAGCAATTGTCGCCGAAGGGTTTCAACGCGCGTATACGCCGCGTAATCCTGCTTATCATTCAATACATTCTTTACGAAATCATATACGAAGGGAGAATGAATACCATGCCCCTTGCCATTGGAGGCTGTGAGGAGGTAGCGGGCATATTTTCGGGCGAGTTGGAACTTGGAATACATCTTATTTCTTTCGCTCCCAGGTCTGGAAGCTGTATGCATACGCATGTTTTTCATCGGTGGGGAAATCCAGGTGCGACACCATCTTCCAAACCTTTTCATCGATCGCCGGGAAATAAGTATCCCCTTCCAGCACCGCATGAACCCGGGTCATATAGATCCTGTCCGCAATTCCCATCGCCTCCGCATAGATCTGGCCCCCTCCGATGACAAAGGCCTCTTTGCAATCGGTCTCAGCGGCTGCAGCGATCGCCGCCTGCAGGGTATTCACCACTTTCGCCTTTTCGTGGTGCGGATCCCAGTCACTGTTGCGGGTAATGATGAAATTGAACCGGCCGGGCAGCGGCTCTCCGGCCAAAGACTCATAGGTCTTACGTCCCATGATCACCGGCATCCCCCAGGTGGTATTCTTGAAGAATTTCATGTCGTTCGGTAAATGCCAGAGCAATTTATTATCCTTACCGATCACATTATTCGTACTGGCCGCGACTAAAAGACTTATGATCATAAACAAATCTGTTGAATGCTGATCCCCCTCTATGAGCGGGCTTACACCGCTACACTCGCCTTGATCGACGGATGGCTCTGGTAATGTTCCAGTATAAAATCTTCAAACTTAAAGCCGAAAATATCTTTTACTTCGGGGTTGAGCTTCATCACGGGCAAGGGGTAGGGCTCCCGGGTCAACTGCAATTTCGCCTGTTCGAGATGATTGTTATATAAATGTACGTCCCCGAAGGTATGAATGAACTCACCGGGCTGCAATCCGCATACCTGCGCGATCATCAGCGTCAGCAGAGCATAGGAAGCGGTATTGAAAGGCACTCCCAAAAAAACATCCGCGCTGCGCTGGTACAATTGACAGCTTAACTTACCATCGGCGACATAGAATTGAAAAATAGTGTGACAGGGCATCAGGGCCATCTTTGGAAGTTCGGCCACATTCCAGGCGCTTACGATCAGGCGACGGCTATCCGGGGTCTTTTTGATCTGTTCGATCAGTTGGGTGATCTGATCCACCACCTGGCCATCCGCCCCTTCCCAACTACGCCATTGCTTGCCGTAGATAGGTCCCAGGTCCCCATTGGCATCCGCCCACTCGTCCCAGATCCTGACTCCATGATCCTTGAGATATTTGATATTCGTATCCCCCCGGAGAAACCAGAGCAGCTCGTAGATAATGCTTTTCAGGTGCAGTTTTTTTGTGGTCACCAGCGGGAACCCCTTAGCCAGATCAAAACGCAACTGGTAGCCAAAGCAACTCAGGGTACCGGTGCCGGTACGGTCTGTCTTGGAAGCGCCGGTATCTATAATATGTTGCAGCAGATCCAGGTATGTTCGCATGGCTGCAAGTTACGAAAACTTACCGGTTAGGAAATCTCCCCCCGGCCTGGCGCCACCGACCCCTTCCTTCCGGCCACTCTTGCAGTTATGGACGATCGGATGCTATTTTTCCATAAATCCCATCACTTATTAAATGCCTTCTCCGACCCTCCCATTCTGCCTTAATTTACGGTAGCCCCGACGAAGGACCCGGACCACTTGAACGATCTAACCATTGTCACCATAAACTTTATCATATGATACAACTCAACTTTCTTCAGACCCGCTACTTTCGCATCCTGCTCATCACACTCCTGCTATCCGGCGCTGTCTTCCGGGTCGATGCGCAGGGGCCTGGCTCCCAGGTCCCTAAAAGCACGCCGCTGATCAATGGCGGCACCTGCTATTTTCTGCAATTTACCCCCTGGGATTCCACCGTGCATTCCGCCAGACACCCGCTGATCATCTTCCTGCACGGGGCCGGGGAAAGAGGAGACGGAGGATTCTCCACGGTAAACAATGTGGCCGCCAATTCCATACCCCTGTTCTGCGCCAATAAGGGAACAATGGGCTTCACGGTCAACGGGGTGTACAATACCTTTTATGTCCTTTCCCCACAATTGTCCGCCTTCTCGGGCAACTGGACCTCCAATTATGTTCAGACCATGATCAACTATGCCAAATCCAACCTGAACATCGATACGAACCGGATCTATCTCACCGGCCTCTCCCTGGGAGGTGGCGGCTGTTGGAGATTTGTCCTGGACAGCACTACGACGCAGACCAACCAGATCGCCGCGATGTCCGCCATGAGTTCTACCGACGAGGGTAATGACACCCATATTTGCTCCGTCCTGTTTAATTCCCATCTCCCGATGTGGAATTTTGCGGATGACGCCGATCCGAACCCACAGACCGGTGGTAATGCCATGGAACACCAACGACTGACGATGGTCTTTGGCTGCAATAATTATACTCCTGCTCCAAAATGGACCTATTATAGTGACAATACTCATAACCATGGCTGGGAATGGGGCTCGGACACCGGGCATCATACCTATACCCTATCCAGCACCTTTACGTCCTCTGTAGGGTCGGGTTCCTATTTGCAGAACCCCAATCTGTTCGAATGGCTGCTGACAAACACACGCGCCTCCAACACCCCGCAGCCGCCCGTTGCCCATACCAATGCCGCCCAGGTACTCTACACCCCGACCAACCAGACAACCCTGACCGGCTCCGGCACCCCGGTATCGCCGGCAACGATCAGTTCCTATTCCTGGACAAAGGTCAGCGGGCCTGATACCCCGGTCATCACTTCGCCATCCAGCGCCACTACGACGGTCACCGGTCTTTCAGTCCCCGGGTTCTACCTGTTCAGGCTGACGGTCACCGATAACAACGGGCTCACCGGCTCGGCGCTCGATTCGGTCCTGCTCAACGATGGACACCCGGTGGTGAATGCCGGCAGCAACCAGACCATCACGCTACCCACTTCTTCCGTCAACTTATCCGGCACCGCTACGGCCAGACCCGGACATAGCATACAGTCCACCACCTGGACAAAATCTTCCGGACCTTCAGGGGGCTCCATTACCTCGCCAGCCAGCCTGAACACTTCCGTAACGGGTCTCACACAGGGAACCTATATTTTCCAACTCTCTGCCACCGACGACCAGGCCCTGACAAGTAATTCGCAGGTGACCGTTACCGTTAACCCCGCAGCAGGCAGCAGCCTTTTGGGTTATATCGTCCAGGTTCCCGGACCGGTAGGTTATTGCGGGAACACTGATACTACCGGAAGAATAGCCATTTATGGCGATAGCCTGGCCAATAATGGACTGGTATATTCCGATCCGGCAAAGACGACCCTGTTCGACGGAGGATTCAATTGGTACGAATTTGCAGCTACCGTAAATGGCCCTGTTCTGCATGACCTCGTTATTTATGGCGGCGGCATCCATTCCCTATCCAGTTGCCCGGGCGTCACCAGCAGTCCTTCGAATGGCGTCCCCGTCCTGGGATATATTAAGATCGCGCCAGGTCCCGATGGATATTGCGGTGACACTTCCAGCGTCGGAAGAACGGCCATTTATGGAGACAGCATCGCCAATTCGGTGATCCTTTCTCCCGATCCGCAAAGAAAAAGCCCGCTCGACGGAGGATATAACTGGATCAGCTTCAGCGCTAGCCTGAATGGCGCCATTACGCAGACCTTTGCGGCTTATCCCGATGGCAGCATCCATTCCTTGCAGACCTGTCCGGGAGGCGCGCAGTCCCGTCCCGGTGTGGTATCGGGCGCTGTCAACAGCTTCAATGCTGCATCCGGCATATCCGGCGGCAACCGGTTGACGGTCTATCCAAACCCGGTGAAAGACAGGCTGACCCTGCATATTGCCGGTGCTGCAACGGGCAAGGTCATGACCCGCATCAGCAACTCGACCGGCGGTGTCGTGATCTCGCAGACCGACTACAAAAATGGAAACTCAGCGGACCTGCAGGTCACCCTCAGCGGCTTGCCCGCAGGGCTCTACATCATAGAAATAAGGATCGGAACAACGGTAGAATTCAGGCAAAAGATCATGAAACAATAGGCTGGAATAACGGCATCTTAAAAAGGAACTGCCCCGGAATGATCCGGGGCAGTTTTTTAGATAGAATACTCCTTCAAAAAATCCAATTTCTTTCTCTGAGAGACCTTCAACTCCGTTCCGTCCGTGAGGATCACGACACCGCTCTTACCTTTGACATAGCTTTTTACAAACCTCATGTTGATCATGACCTTATGGTGGATACGGAAAAAATCACTCTCTGCCAGCAAGGTCTCATAAGACCCGAGGTTGCGCGATGAAAGGATCTTCTCCTTATTCGTAAGATGAAATAGGGTATAAGCTCCTTTTGAACTGCACCATAAAATGTCCTTCAGATCGGTGAACTCACAACCCCGGATCGTGTGGATACTCAGTTTTCTTTCCTGGCTACTATAACGGGCCAGGTTATGCAGTAAACTGTCGATATGCCATTGACTGTTCTTTTCGGCCACTCTTTTCCGCACACGTTCCATCGCTTCCAGGAATTCGTGAATGCCGATGGGTTTCAGTAAATAATCGATGGCTGCATACCGGAAGGCTTCCACCGCATAATGGTCAAAAGCCGTTACGAAAATGAGCTCGAAGCGCCTGGAAGATAATTTTCGGAGCACGTCGAAGCCAGAGCCATCGGCAATACGAACGTCCAGGAACAGCAGTTGGGGAGTCTTTGTTTCTATCAGTTCCAGGGCCTTGTCGACAAAGCCGGCAGTCCCGCATACTTCCAGATCAGGGGCAAATTGCTTTATCAGCTCGAATAGAACGGACAAACTTTTTTCTTCGTCTTCGACAATAACAGTTTGAATAGGCATGGTTAATGGATTGAGACAGGAAAGGATAAATGCACGATGGTACCGGTGGTCAACGGATCGGCGCCCTCTTTATCAAGGACCGTTAATCGTATCTTATGTTCATTGATCTCGTTAAAAATATCGATCCGGCTTTGCGTATTACCGGTACCCATCGAAATATGGTCCGAAGGAGCGGTATTTTTAGATTCCCGGGACCTGTTGATCCCGATACCATTATCTTCGATGATACATTCGATCATATTCTCCGATCTGTAGAACCCGACCCGGAGAATGCCTTTCTTTTCCTGCAGGGGCGAAATTCCGTGCCTGATCGCATTCTCCACATAAGGCTGGACGATCATGGAAGGGATATACAGTTCCCCGCTTCGCAGGTCCCCGCTGATATCGAGCCGATACTCCATCCTGTCGCCCAATCTCATTTTTTCCAGTTCCAGATAGAGCTGCAGCATATCCGTCTCTTCGCTTAACGAAATGGCGGATGCCGGGCTTCGTTGCAGGATCTTCCTTACCAGGACTGAGAATTTATGGAGGTACCGGTTGGCATTCGCGCCATCCGCCTTCAGAATATAGTGCTGTATCGAGCTCAGGCAATTGAAAATAAAATGCGGATCCATCTGCGTGCGCAGGGCCATCATCTCCAGATCATTCATTTTCTTTTTCAGCCGGTACTCTTCCTCCTTTTTCCGATGCTTGTCCCGGTGGAACATATAAAAGAGTATCCCTATTAAAAACGCAGTGGCTATATACGTGAGGATGGTAAACCATCCGGTTCTCCAAAAAGGCGGCGGATGAAAGATAACGATCTTCCTGGATACGGGGCTTCGTTCATTCCAGCGGTCGATCGCACGCACCTCGAAAACAAATTCCCCGAACGGCAGGGCGGAGAATTCCAGGAGCTTGTTTTCCAGCCGGGTCCAGTTGCTATCCAGCCCATGCAACCGGTACTCATAATACACCTGCCTGCCGCTACGAAAGGAAATGCCGGACAGCTCGATGAACAATCTTTTCTTTTCAGCATCGAGCCGCACGGTGTCTGAAGGGTCCAGTTCCTTATCTCCGGCTACTACCCGGTTGATATTTATGACCGGAGGCGAAAAAGAGTGGCTGATATAATCCCTGGAAAAATAACAGATGCCCCTGGCCGTGGCTGCCCAAATAAATTTTCCGCCCACAGCGGTTTGATTCACTTCGTTGGAATTAAGCCCGTCCTCTTCCGTGATCCCCGAAACTGAACAGATCAACCGGGGGCCTTTCCAGTGGTAGTCGATCCTCGAAATCCCTTTGTCCGTGGATACCCATGCAGTCCCGCCATCGAATAAGATATGTTTACAGGTATTTCCCTGAAGCCCCTGTGCCTTTTTAAGAAGATGGGAGATCCCGTTCCTCAGGATCACAATGCCATCCTGGGTCGAAACCCACAAAGAGGAATCCGGGGCGAAGTCGATATGATTGATAGCTCCGGATAAAGCCGGGAACTGCCGCCCCATATCCAGTACAACATCGCCGGAGAATTCCCTCAACCCGTTCAGGGTACCCCAGTAATAATGATCGCCCCTGCCAGCTATACAAGTCACCCGGAAGGGATAGATATTCTTTTCCGTCTTATGATGAACATCCACCAATTGTACGCCTGAGGCTGTTCCAAGCGCCAGGATCGCATCGGGGCCCGGATAAATACCCTTGATCGCCATAAGACCACCCGCTTTGCTCCAGCTTTGTCCCGGGGAAAGGATATAAGCTCCTCCATCCGACCCGACCAGGGTACGCCCTCCCGTATAGGGCGCGATATCCAATACCCGGTTGTTCTTATTTTGTGCCGTCCATTTGGGATAATTTCGGATGCCCAGGTCGCTGCAATTTATTTCCATAATATTGCCATCTGCAAATCCTGCACCCAAACGCTGCCTATCCAACGCCCGGATACACTTAACATCCCGGGCAGCCAATTCCCGTTGACCCGACAAATAATGAAAATCAAGATTCGGTAGATAATAGACCCCATCGCTATGCGTGGTGATCCAGTAACAACCCTCCCGGTCCTTAATAATGGAGGTGCAATAGCTGTCGGTAAAAAAATACCGGATCGTCCTGGCGCCGCTCAAATAATGGCAGATGCGGATCAGGCCCCTGCTACGCGTCGTCAGCCAGAGCGTACTGTCGCCCTCGCAGAATAATGAACTGATATCTCCATCCCTGCTCAGGTTCAGGCCCAGCTCTTTCAGTGAAATAATGGAACGCATAGCGTTCAAATCCGAATAATACACCGAGTCGCCTGTATAGAACAGAAATCCTTTACCATCCCCGGACAAAGTGGAAAAATACTGCCGGATGAATGGAGCGATATTGGCGTAACTGGTCCTTTTAACGGTATAAGTCTTTTCCACGGAGCTGGTCTTGATCAGGATCTCACCGGTGGCCCTGTCTTTCCCGGAAAAATAAAAATTGATCCCCCTGGGAGAAGAACCTTTCAGTACCGGCCATTTGTTCAGGGAAGAAGAATCCCGGATCATCCGCATATGAGGGGTAAAATCCCATTGTCCCGGTGCATTGACGGATTGGTAATAACCGGCAGCCTGCGTTTCACCGCGGTCGAAAAGAGAGATGAGGAAGATCGAATCCGTCAGCATGTCTTCCAGGATGGCAATGACACCATGACAATTCTCTATCGTTCGGATCTTCCCTTTATACAACACCGAAGGAATGCCGCGCAGGGAAATAAACCATAGATGACCATACCTGTCCTGGTACAATTTCAGGATCTCATTGTCAGGCAAGCCATCTTCCCGTGTGAAATTGGTGAAGGTGCTGCCGTCAAACCGGCTAACACCCTGGTTGGTAGCAAACCACAGGAAGCCTTCTCTATCCTGCAGGCAATGATAGACGATCGATCCGGGCAAGCCGTCTTTAACAGTATATTGTTTATGGGATAATTCCTGGGCGGATAGCCAGTTTGCGGTACTGCATAAAACGAGTATGATTAAACTCCGCATAAATGTTGCCGGGATAAGGTCGAATAGAAATTTACAAAAAAATCGCCACAATCAGCCGGTCCCGTTCAATTGTGGGAAAATAATGGAATGGTAGGAGCAGGAGGTTAGTTGGCTATAGCCGGAACAACGGCGTCGCCCGCCACATATTTCTCCAGGGCTTCATCCTTGACGAGCGGCCCCATCCCGAACAGGAGGATGCTGACCCCGATCAGCGCTGAAATGCCAAACCCGATAAACAATATATTGTAAGCGGAAGTATAACCATGCGTGGCAGAAACAGATTTCAGCGTCACGCCGGACAAAGATTGGAAGATAGCGCCGCCCAGCCCGTTACCGATACAGGCCAGTCCCCAGGCGGAAGCAGCTGAATTCTTTGGCACCACATCGGCGGGAAAAGCCAGGCAATTGGCCGTATAGGAAGTATAGCCAAAACCCGCGATCCCAAAGAGGATCAGCGCGGAGACGGGTGTAGTGATCAAAAGGGGACCGCATAACAAGGGCAGTCCCATGATAATGCCGGAAAGCCCCACTGCGATCTTACGCGCCCTGGGAATGGGCACCCCTTGCCGGATGATAAATTGAGTAAAATAGCCGCCGATGAGATTGCCGATATCCGCGATGAGAAAAGGCAGAATGGCATACCAGCCGATCTTTTTCAGGTCCCAGTGAAACACATCCACGAGATAACGGCCCAGCCAGAAGGTGACAAAATACCAGACAGGTTCTAAAAATATTTTAGCGAGTATAAAGGTGAAGACGAAGCGGGTCTTCAGCAGTTTCATCATCGGGATAACCCTTTCCTTTGTTACCGGCAGGGCCTGCCTGGGCGTATAATAGATCAGCCGGAACGCGATCACCCATATATAACCGAAGATAGCCAGGATAACAAAGGTGGACTGCCATCCATAACGGGTGCCCATATAGGCTACGAGGGGTGGTACGATGATGGCCCCCAGGGCCGAGCCGCTGTTGAAGATGCCGGATGCGGTAGATCGTTCATGCGGCTTGAACCATTCGCTGGTGAGTTTAAGCCCGGCAGGCCAGTTACCCGCCTCCCCGATCCCCAGGAAGAACCGGCAGACCCCGAATTGCAAAGGGGTCCTTGCAAAAGCATGCACCAATCCCGCAGTCGTCCAGAAAGCCATACAAAGAACATAGCCTAGCCGGGTGCCGAGCCGGTCGATCAGGTATCCCGAAAATACATTGGACAACATATACGCAATAAAAAAAGCCGTTCCCAGGTAGCCAAACACATCATCCGGGATCAATTTACGCAAGTCCCCGTCGGCACTCAGGTAATTGAAGGACAGGCGATGCACATAGTTCAGCACCGTAGCGAGGAAGGCCATGCCCACCATTACCCAGCGCATCTTTGATGGTCTGTCGAGCCCTGATAATTGTCCTGTATGCATCATTTGTGATAAAGGTATTAACCCAACGATCTTATTTCCACCAGGCTTTCTTTCTTATCCCGGATCTTTAACGGGTTCTGCAGGGCCCGGCCCATCCCTTCCCAACCGATCTCCATGATATCTCCTTCCTGCAAGGCCACCTGGTTGCCAAAACTAAAAGCATCGGCCCCAAAAAAATGGACATGCGCCTGGAATGGGATGCGGTGACAGCTATATTTGAAATGATGATATTCCAGGTTCTCCAGGCTATGCGACATATTCCCCTGTCCCGTCTGGATGGTGGCGAACCAGGCCAGCGTCGAATTGCGGATGATCTTTACTACCCCTTTCAGATCCTGGAATTCTTCTTCCATCACCAATTCCGGCCCGATGGAACAATTCCTCAATTTGGAAGGCGCGAGATATAGATAATTTTTCTTTTCCATGACATGATCGGAAAATTCATTGGCGGTCGTAAACCCTATACGCCAGGGCTGCCCCTGCGCATCGATCACATAGACCCCTGCTATTTCGGGTTCTTCTCCGCCGTCGTTGCCATAAGCAGGAACTTCCAGCACCTGTCCATGCGCTTTGAGCAAAGAGCCATTGCCCTTATGGAACCATTCCGGCTGAACCCCGATCTTACCCTTTTCCGGGAAGCCACCCTCCACGCCCCATTGATAGATCAGCATGCTGTCGGTGGGTTTATTCTCCGCGGATTGATGCATCATCTGCCGGTTGAGCGCGCTATTCTTATGTGTAAGCCCCGTCCCGGAAACGGTACAGCCGAAAGGCCCGTCGGGATGATCGAAAGAAGGCAATAGCCGCCAGGCACCGCTCCCTTCATAGACCGATGAATAATCAACAACCTCCCCGGAAAGCCGGGAAGGAAGGAGTTCTTTTATTTTCTTCTTCGCCTCGATGGCCTCCAACGCTAAATGATAAATGGAAGACGTATCCCGCAGCAGATGCAAAGAGGGCTCCCTTACCAGGGCAACGCGTCGCTGGCCCCGGGGGTTTATAAGCTGGACCAGTCGCGTAGAATCTGTATGCATACTAATTTTATTGAGTTATCCAACCTCCGTCGATGGAGAAACAAGCGCCGGTGGTATAGGCAGATGCAGGGCTGGCAAGATAAAGAGCGATGCCCCCGATCTCGTGTAATTCTCCCCATCGGCCCATCGGTACTTTTGAAATAAAGGCGCGATATTTTTCAGGATCGTTCAACAGGGGCAGGTTCAGGTCCGTCGCAAAAGGGCCGGGCAGGAGCGCATTCACATTAATGCCGTCTTTCGCCAGCTCCATCGCCAATGACCGCGTCAACTGGAGGACGGCCCCCTTGCTGGTAGCATAAGGCGTTCGTTCAGGTATGGCCGTTACGGAAAGCATCGAACCCATATTGATGATCCGGCCATAACCGTTCTTCTTCATGAACGGTACCACTTCCCTCGATGCCAGCCAGGAGCCCGTTACATTGATCTGCTGTACCTTATTGAAATCTTCGAGCGATAGTTGTTCGATGGCGCCGCGGATATTGATCCCCGCGGAGTTGATCAGGATGTCGATCTTGCCAAAATGATCCGCGGTGGCAGCCACCGCGTTTTTTATATTCGCTTCCGAGCCGACATCGCAAGGTATACTGATACAATCGACCCGGTATGATTTTTTTATCAGGGCTTCGGAAGCCTGATTTGTCTCTTCATCCCTTGCTGCTATGGAAATATTTGCGCCCGCCTCTGCCAGTGCCTTGGCCATCGCCAGCCCCAGCCCCCGGCTACCCCCTGTGATCAGCGCCGTCTTCCCGTTCAATTTGAATAACTCCAATATACTTTGCTCCATAGCCGGTCTTTTTAATTATTCTATGATCTTAAAATGTTCGAGCCCGCTGGTCTTCAGCGTGAGGCCAACACCGGGTCGCTGATCATCCAGTTGCAGCCGGCCCTTTTCAGCCACGGCTTCGCCATCGAAGATATACCAGAACATTTCATTGCCTACTTCGATCTCGGTCTTTGGAAAATATTCCGCCATGGGTGAGGCAAAGGAACTCATCACCACATGCAGGTTATGCATTTGTCCGCCATGCGGTATTATTTCAACACCATGCAGATGCGCGAGGGTACAGATCTTTTGCGCTTCGGTAAATCCGCCGACCCTGTTGGTATCGAACTGGAAGATATCCAGCGCATTCGCTTTTATCAGGTCAAAGAATCCAAAGCGGGTATACTCATGTTCCCCGCCGGAAAGAGGTATGCTGGTGTGTTGTTTCAGCTTTGCAAAATTGTGGATCTCGTCCGGCAGCAGCAATTCTTCGGCCCACCGGAGGTTATAGGGCTCCAGCGCCCGGAGGAATCGCCTGGCGTAGGGGAAATCAAATCCCATATAGGCTTCCAGCATAATATCCACATCGTCTCCCACGGTGTCTCTCACGACTTTCACCATCTCGACATTCTTCTTCATCCCGGCCATCCCTTCCGTCAAGGGATAACCGCAGCGGAGTTTCATCCCTGTAAAGCCCTGCGCCTTGTAATGCGCCGCTTCTGCCCGCAGGCTATCCAGGTCCCGCGTATACAGACGGCTGTAATACGTGGGGATATCCACCTTCGTCCTTCCTCCCATCAGCATGAACACCGGCTGCTGCATGACATGCCCCTTGATATCCCATAAGGCGATATCCAGCGCACTGATGGCGGCCAGGACGGCGCCCTTCCTTCCATACGCTACGGAGCTGCGGTACATTTTTTCATAGAGATACTCGGTATTCAAGGGGTTCTCCCCGATCAGCAAAGATTTGAATTTCGAATCGATGATCTGTTTGGTAACATCCGGGCATAACCCCGCATTGCCGATCCCCCTATATCCTTCATCCGTCTCGATCTCTACGACCAGCCAACTGAAGAAGCGATAGGGCGCCTGCGAATCATCCTGGAAGGGCAATAAACTGACGGGGGTGGCGAACACCGTATCGGCCGTCTTTACAGGCCCCTGCCATTGATATAATTTTGTCCTGACCGATCTTATTTTCATCTCTATAATTTTTTTCTGATAATGATCACCTCTTCCTCATCGGCCGCAAATTGCGGCTATAATATACATCGGCCGGAACATGATGGCTCGCATATACGCGCTCCAGGATATGATAGAGCGTCGGATCATAGGCCAGCAGATCGTCCGGGGTCTGCACACGCGTGGCTCCGTCATAATATTCAATATTCGACCAGAACCACCACTGCGTCCCCTCGGCCCAATACTCCGCTACCGTATTGATGGCATACTGTCCCTTATACATTCCCTTCGCCTTCGCGGAATCATAAGCGATCCCGATCTCCCGGTACAATGCCGTGTCCGCCGAGCGGAGGGCCCCCATGATATTATGGCTGAACTCATGCACCAGGATATTCTCCCCATAGTAGCGCGTTCCCGGGTAGCCTAACAGGTTCTCCTCCGCACAGGAAGTGATATTCCCTCCCATGCCCCGCGCACGCTTATTCCAATATTCCCGGTCGGACATGCTCGCGATCCCGCCCGGCTTGTCATAATTATCTCTTTCTCCGGGCGTCAGCCGCCGGTCTTCCCGGGTAGGTTTCTTCCAGTCATGCCGCTCCGGCAGGTCCGTCTCCATCTCTGCCTGCGCCATCACCAATACCCGGGCCTTATGATTGATCAGGGCCGCGCGAACATCCAGCCGCTTCATCAGCATATAATTTACGATATCCCGGGCAACCAGCAACGCATCATCGGGCACATTCCCGGAGGAGACGATCGGGATACCCCATGCATCCGTGTATTTTTTATAAAAGGTATCTACCCCTATGGAAGAAGGGGGCGCGCCGATCACCATCTGCACCAGCGAAGACCCGGAAGAAGATTTACCCGTAGGGGCCGCGGCTCCCGCAGACGGGGTGGACTGCGCCATCGTACCATAACAACAGCCAAGCAAGATGCCTGTTAAGGCAATGGCAGGAATCGAATGTACTTTCATACTATTTTAAGTTACTGAAGGTTATTAAAAAATCCTCTATTTATCAAAAGAAGAAACTTTGACAAGATTCACCCCATGCGGGGGGATCACGACGGAATAGGTCTCTTTCTTCACTCCCAGGTTCTCCTGCTTCCAGATATCCCTTACCTGGATATTGCCTTTCAGTCCGACATCCTCCCATTTCAGGCTGATGGTCCGGAAATGATCGCTGAGGTTAAAGATGCCTACCGCCTTATTACCATCTTCGAGGTCCTTGACCCATACCTGCGCCGAATCCTTATTCACCACCTGCCGGGCCTGTTTACCCAGCGGGTCCTGGTCGATGGCGATCACTTCATCATTGGTGAGAAGGTTCAATGTGAAGGCATCCAGCTTGCTAAGATCGCATCCTATTAATAAAGGTGCGGACAACATGCTCCATAAGCTCATATGCGTATATTGCTCATAAGGCGTCAATCTCGTTGGATGGAGATTCTCTCCCCAGCCCACCTGCCCTACGATGAGCATATCCGGATCGTTCCAGCGGCCCGGCCCGGCAAACTCCGACAGCTTGCCCTGGGTGAAACCAATACGATAAAGGCTCGTCCAGGTATCTTCGATATCCCCTGTCGTACGCCAGAGATTGCCATTCATTTCAGGTCCCCATTTCCATACATCCCTCCATCCGTATTGGCAAAGGCTGTACACAATGTCCCGGGGTTGCTTCTTCAACAGGTCCCGCATGAGGATATAAGGCTTTTGATTTTCTTCTACCGTGTTCGCCTTCGAGAGGAATTCCGTATAGCTGCAGAGGTCATACTTTAAATAATCGATCCCCCAACCGGCATAGGTAGCCGCATCCTGTTCCTCATGCTGATAAGAACCCAGGAATCCGCCGCAGGTCTTCGGGCCAGGCGAGGAATAGATCCCGAAATGGAGGCCATTCGCATGAAGATAATCGCCCAGGCCCTTCATATCGGGGAATTTTTCATTCGGGACGATCCGGCCATCGGCAGCCCGACTTGTAGCTTCCCATCCATCATCGATATTCATATACATCCAGCCATGGTCGATCAGCCCCTTATCGATCAGGGCGCGGGCCGAACTCTTTACCTTCTCATCGCTCACACTCAACCCCCAGCAGTTCCAGCTATTCCAGCCCATAGGAGGAGTCAGCGCTAAAAGATCGCCGGCCTTAATGGTAAAAGTCCTTTCCGACCTGCCCAGAGCATTTTTCACCGACACCGTCATTTCATGAATACCCTGCGCCGCCAGCACTCCACTAATGATCCCGGTGACGGGATCCAATTTCAATCCTGCCGGTAAATTCTTTACGGCGAAGGTCAGCGGCCGCTTACCCGTAGCGGGGATCTTGAATAAGAAAGGGGATCCTGGACGCACCCCGAATACCCTGGCGCCATTGATCTGCGGCTTATCCCCGGCAAGCGGGGTCAGCATATAAGGCAGGATCTGCTTAAAGGCCCTTTTTTCACCCGAGGCTGTTTCCGTAAACCCGATGGATACTTCGATCCCCATCCTGTTCGGCATCTGAACGGTGAAGTCTTTCACGGCCAGCGGGGTCAGCTCTACGGACAAGGTTTTTTCTTCCAGGGCCTTCCCTGTCAATGCATCGTATACTTTATAAGCGATCGTCCCGGCCACCCGGGTATCGAACTTGTTGGTGATCCGTAAAGATTTTTGCGCCCGGCCGCCAGGCAGGTATTTGATGGTCTCGCCGGATTCGTCGAAGGAGATCCCGTCGATCTTTTCGAGCATATCGATATAAGGTTTGCCCATAAAGATGCCGCCCGAGCCGCCGCCATCATATACTCTCACCGCAATGATATTCTCCTCATCCCATTTGATCGCGGGATTGTTGGAGCCTAAATGATACTCCCGCACAAAGGGCCATTTACTGATATAACCTCCCGGGTCTGTGGGGAAGCTGCCGATCTTGCCGATCTCCACTCCATTCAAAAAGGTTTGGTCGACATCGTTCACATGCGCCAGGAAAATGCGCAGGCTGTCTTTCCATCCGGCACTATTCTTCAGGGAAGATGCGATCTTCACGTGAATGCGATACCAGGCATATCCATGATAATCAGGGAAACCCTGCCGCTGCCAGACCTCTCCCAGCTTCTGGTCTTTCCACTCATTGTCCGGGAAACCCGGCTTGCTCCAGGATGCATCATCGCCGGTGATGAACTTGCTCGTAGCCAAAGGAAGAGCCCCCTTATTCTGGCTATATCCTTCTTGCAATAAAAAACTGAAAATTAAGACGAATGGCAGGCATTTTTTGGTAAGATCTGACATAAATTTAGCTAACGCTGATTTGAACCGGGGAAGTTAGAGCAATTTCAAAACGAGGGGTAGTTATTAATTAACTTGCATTTATCGTTTTTTAACAAAGTTCTCATAAAACGCCTTTTACAGGAGCAAGTAATTCATAAAAACACTATTTTCATTCCTTAAAACTGTCAATTTAACAATTAATAATTACCTGACTGCACCAGAATCGGGGGCATACGAATGATGAGAGCGCCGGGTAAGTAATAAATATCATTTATACATTTCAGATGAAATGCCGCTCTTCCAGCATGAGCGGCATTTCTTTTTCTCCCCCGAATCATTATTGGACAAAATCCTCGTAGAAGAGGATAAAATTCGTAAAAGAAATCCTTTGCGCGGAACGTACTTTTAATTAAATGTAGAACCTACATTTAATACCGCCATTCTATCGAAAGCCGCCCCCTAACATTGCTATCAAACAAAAACACCTGCATATGAAAAAGTCCGCTCCGCTTTTTTTATTGGCAGCCTTCGTGCTGATGATCAATGACCTGTATGCCAATTTCAAATCACCGCCCGGAAAACGTCTCTACGAGAAAACCATTACGGGCACCATCACCGACGGCAAGACGAATGAACCTTTATCCGGGGCATCCGTCCAGGTAAAAGGTACCCGCCGCGGCACCTCCACCGACAACAACGGTAAGTTCAGCCTGGCAGTGGCCGACAACAGCACTACCCTTGTTATCTCCTTCGCCGGCTATACCAGCCAGGAAGTAAGCATCAAAGGCCTCTCATCCTCTCTCAACATCGAACTGGCCAAGTCCGTCGCCACCATGGATGAAATAGTGGTCGTGGGATATGGCACACAAAGGAAAGGGGATGTCACCAGCGCCATCGCAGGTGTAAAAGCCGAGAACTTCGTAAAAGGCGGCGTTCGCGATGCAGCCCAGTTGATCCAGGGCAAAGTGGCCGGGCTCAGCGTCTCTACGGCTAGCGGAGATCCCACCGCCGGCACCCAGATCCAATTAAGGGGTGTCACGACGCTCAACTCCAATTCATCCCCATTGGTCCTGATCGACGGGATACCCGGCAACCTGAACTCCGTGGCGCCGGAAGACATCGAGGCCATCGACGTACTGAAGGATGGGTCCGCAGCCGCCATCTACGGCACCAGGGGCACCAACGGGGTGATCCTGATCACTACAAAGAAATTACACGGTGAATCCAAGGCTGCGGTCGAATACGATGGCTACACTACCGTACAGACCATTGCGAAACGGCCCGATTTCCTGACGGCCGCCGATTATCGGAAGTATAAAGCCGAAGGCTATGCCTTCCAGGACTTCGGAACATCGACGGACTGGTTCAAGGCCATCTCCCGTACGCCCTGGAGCCAGACGCATAACCTGAACGTGCAGGGAGGCAATCGGAATACGAATTACACTGCTTCCGTTAATTACCGCAACTGGCAGGGGTTATTCCTCCGTTCAGATCAACGCCAGGTTACCGGAAGGGTGGATCTAAACCATTCCGCGCTGGATGGCAAGATAAAATTCAACCTGGGAGCTATCAGCAGGACGCGTACCTATTGGACTGGGGCCGATGGCGGCAGCTTCAATGGTTATGTATATCGTCAATCCGTCATTCGTAACCCCACTGACAGTATTAAAGACTATCTCGGCAACTGGAAAGAACAGAACGTCTATTTCTATGACAATCCTGTAGCCTATATTATGGAGACCAATGGCCAGAACAGGGAAAAAGAAACGCGTCTGAATGGGAGCGTTACCGTAACGCCGCTGGCTGGTCTGCATGTAAAATTATTGCTCTCCAACGTCCGGACCGACCAGCAAAGAGGATACGCCGAGACGAAAAAACATGTATCGACCGTAAAGAACGGCAAGAATGGCTATGCTTCACTGGGAGAAGGTAATACCACAGACAACCTCCTGGAATTTACAACGGATTATACAAAAAGCTTCGGGCGCCATAAGATAACAGCCCTGGGAGGATATAGCTACCAGGATTACAAGACAGAAGATTTTTATATGCAGAACTGGGATTTCCCGACAGATGAATATTCCTATAACCGCATGCAGAGCGGTAATGCCCTGGGACGGGGCGAAGCGGTCATGAACAGTTCCGCCAGCTCCTTCAAACTCATCGGCTTCTTTGGCCGGTTGAACTACAGTTGGGACGATAAATACATGTTAATGGCCAGCGTAAGACAGGAAGGCTCCTCCAAATTCGGCGCGAATCATAAATGGGGTACCTTCCCGGCCGTGTCGGCCGGCTGGAAGGTGAATAAGGAAGGATTTATGAAAGACGTCACCTTCGTCAATGACCTGAAACTAAGGGCCGGGTATGGCGTCACCGGTACGGTGCCCGATGCCCCTTACACTTCCCTGATAAGCCTCAACTATGGATCAAGATTCCTCTATAACGGCACCTGGATCCAGGGCCTTGCCCCCGCTCGTAACCCCAACCCGGACCTTAAGTGGGAAACGAAGGGAGAATACAACATCGGCCTGGATTTCGCTATGTTCAAAAGCCGGTTCACTGGCTCGATCGATTTTTATAAAAGGAAGACCAGTGACATGCTCTGGAATTACTCGGTACCTACTCCTCCATACCTGACCGGTACTTTGGTTGCCAATGCAGGCACTACCGAGAACAAAGGGTTTGAAATATTACTGAACTTTAATGCTATTCAGAAAAAGGACCTGGACTGGACCACTACGGCGACTTTCTCTGCCAATTCCAACAAACTGGTCTCCTTGTCAAATGACCTGTTCAAGACCACTACGACCTATGTCGACGCGGGAGCCACCGGAGAGCCTGTGCAGCAGGGCACGCACCGTACCTATATAGGCGGACCAATAGGAACTTTCTTTGGCTATAAATCCGTCGACATCGACGCCAACGGCAAATGGATCATCGAAGGCGCCGACGGCAAACCCAAGGCTATGAAAGATGCCAAGATCGAAGACAAGAAGATCCTGGGCAACGGTCTGCCGAAATATTATTACGGATGGACTAATACCTTCCGCTATAAGAATTTCGACCTGAGTGTCCTGGTAAGAGGCGCCCTCAAATTCCAGATCCTGAATTTCCAGCGGATGTTCTACGAAGATCCCAAGGTCATCCAGTATAATATGCTGCGTTCCGCCTTCGATAAGGTCTATGGAAAGACCAGGCTCACTGATGACCTGGCCTATGTCAGCTATTATATCGAGAATGGAGATTATATAAAGATCGACAATGCCACCCTGGGATATAACCTGCCGCTGAAGAATAAATACATGCGGTCCGTACGGATCTACGCCGCCGGTCTCAACCTGCTGACCATTACGGGTTATAAGGGCATCGATCCGGAAGTAAACAGGACAGGTAATAGCGTCGACACGCGTCTTTCTCCGGGGAATGACGCGCGCGATAAATATCCTACGACCCGCACCTGGACGCTCGGAGCAAACATTATTTTCTAACCTTATCGTCTAAACTGAAAAATAAGCATATGAAAAATAGATTTCCCATACTAACCATCGTTTCTACGCTGACAACAGCGATGATCCTGAATGGCTGTACAAAACTGAATGAGACCGTTTACTCTGAATTGCTCGCGGATAATTTCAAGCCTACCGCCAATGATGTCCCCTCGGTCATCGCCCCGGTATACAGCAACCTCCGGGGCATGACGGCCGGTTGGCAGGGCCTTTTCGACCTGGAAGAAGAGAGCGCCGACGAGATCGTGACGCCTGTCCGCCCTAATGGGTGGTATGACGGAGGCACCTATCAGCGCATGCATCGCCATACCTGGACGCCGACGGAGAACCAACCGCGGTCTCTCTGGATCAATGCCTTCAATGGTATCAATACGGCTAACCGGGTGATCTACCAGATCTCTTCCGGGCAGATCCCCATTACAACGGGCAAGGATAATGTCATCGCCGAAATGAAGGCAGCCCGTGCCTTTTATTATTACCTGCTTTGTGACAATCATGGAAATGTCCCGATCGTCACCGATTACAAGAACACGGACCTGCCTAAACAAAGCACCCGTCAACAGATATATGATTTTGTCGTCAAGGAACTGACGGATAACATGTCCCTCTTGTCGGAGAATGTCGATAAATTGATGTACGCCCGTTTTAACAAGTGGGCTGCCAAGGCTGTACTGGCAAAAATGTACCTGAACGCAGGCGTCTACACCGGTACTCCCAAATGGGCCGAATGTATCGCGGTATGCGACGAGATCATCACCCAGGCTACCACTAAAGGATCTTATGCTCTGGAACCCCGGTACAAGGATATCTTTAAAACGAATAATGAAGGCTCGAAAGAACTGATCTTCACGGTGCCTTACGACGAAACATTCGCCACTGAATTCCAGATCCATATGAAGACCCTCGATCCGCTCATGCAACTGGTATTTCCGATGCAGGTACAACCCTGGGGCGGCGATTGCGCAGTGCCAGAATTCATCGATACGTATGATGCCGATGATTCCCGTATGAAAGACACCTGGATCCAGGGTCCACAATACAATGCCAGCACTGGAGCACTGGTGATCACCTATACCAAGAGCGTAAAGAATATCGACCTGGCAGGTTCCAGTGAAGGGTACCGTATCGGGAAATATGAGATCAAGCCCAATGCAAAAGCCGGTCTCAGCAATGATTTCCCGATCTTCCGCTATGCGGATATCCTGATGATGAAGGCCGAATGCCTGCTGAGAACAGGACACGCCGACGATGCCGCAGCACTCGTTACCCAGGTGAGGCAGCGGAATTTCACCTCCAATCCGGCAAAGGCTACCGTCACCGGCGCGCAGCTTCAATTAGGAAGCTCCTATCAGTACGGCTATTGGGACAATGGCGCCATCACCCAATTGCAGGGCGGAGCGGATATTCAATACGGACGCTTCCTGGATGAACTGGGTTGGGAATTCGCCGCGGAGGCCCACCGGCGCTCGGATATTATCCGCTTTGGCGTCTACACCACCAAAATGTGGTTCCAGCATTCCGGCTCCAACCAGGATAAGACCCTGTTCCCCGTTCCAACGACGGAGATCACCAAGAACCCCAATTTGACACAAAACCATGGATATTAATGCAAAACACCCTCCGTTCACCCTATAGGTCCCTTCTTCTTCCATAGAGCCGTTAGCAGCGGTGGTTCATAATAAATGCCCCTTGCATTGCAGGGGGCATTCTTTTTTTCATCGGTGAACGGTCGTTTTTTATCAGTAAATGATAAAAAATCATCAAATGAGCTAAAATCAATCCAGAACAGGTTAAAATTCGTGGTCCCAAATCCGGATCATGTTTCTACTTTTAATTGTCAATTTTACATTTAATAATAGCCGTTGAAATATGTAAAATAGCGGCTGAAGACGGTTGTAAATATTAAAATACCAAACAAACTGCCATTATGAACGGTTTTCCAAAACTATTGCGATCCTGCAAAAGGATGTACGCGCCTGTCTGCTCCCCTCATGAATGTCACCATTCATCATTCCCCTTATCTCTATTAGTCCATCACAATTCTCTTTTAACTGCTTTAAACTCAAAAAAATGAAGTGTTTTTTTTACCTGGAGAAACATTTTCGCCTGATGTTGCTCCTGCCTTTACTGCTGCTATCTTTCGCCGCAATGGCTCAGAAAAAGATCAGCGGGAAGATCACCGAGAAGAAATCGGGCTCTCCCATGGCCGGAGTATCAGTGATCGAAAAGGGCACCACGAATGGTACCCGCACCTTAGAAGACGGAACTTTTACGCTAACGACAAAGGGCGCCAAACCCGTACTGGTTATCAGCTTCGTGGGTTATCAGCCGCAGGAACTCGCGGTGGGGAGCAAGATGTCCTTCGACGTCGTACTGGAAGAGAACACCAACGGCCTGAACGATATGGTCGTGATCGGTTACCAGAACGTAACCCGACGCAAGACGACGGCAGCCATCTCCTCCATAAAAGGAAAAGATATTGAGAATACCCCCTACCCCACCTTCGACGCCATGTTGCAGGGTCGTGTAGCGGGCCTGAACGTACTTTCCACCTCCGGTGAGCCCGGCGCTGCCGGCATTGTCAATATACGAGGCAATACCAGCGTTGCCAACTCGAGTGGCACAGGTACGGCTGCCGGCATTTCTTCACCCCTTTATGTGATCGACGGCGTTGTATTCGACGTCAATGACCTGCGTACAGCCTATGGGAATAGCAACCCCCTGGCCGCTATCAATCCCAATGATATCGAATCCATCGACGTACTGAAAGACGCCAGCGCCGCCGCCATCTATGGCGCCCGCGCCGCCAACGGTGTCATCATCGTCAATACCAAACGCCCTAAAAGCGGCAAGCCCCAGTTCAGGGTCTCCGGCTATGTCGGCGTCTCCGTCCTCCCCTCTCTCAAAAAAGTCACCATTGGCGCTGAAGAAAGAAGGCTGAAGACGGGTATCATTGCAAACCAGGGTACTTATGCGCAGCAGCAACAGGCCAACCAGTTCCTGACCGATAGCTTGAATCCCGCTTTCAACAATGCCACGGACTGGCAAAAGCTCCTCTACCGGGATGCTGCCATCACAAAGAATTATGATTTCAACGTGGCAGGCATGACCGAAGGCACATCCTACCGCCTTTCCCTCAACCGATATGAAGAGGATGGCATACAACCGGGATACAGCATTAAAAGGACCACGCCCCGCTTATTCCTCAGTATCAAGCCGGCCAAGACCATTGAATTTACCACGGACCTCTATTTTGGCTTTATCAAGGAGCAACGCGGCGATGGGACGGGTAATACGGCCCCCTACAGCATCCAGGGATTCCCTTCTTCCTTCTGGCAGATCGATGCAGCTACTGCGGCTAATCTCAAAGGGAAAAATGATAAAATACGGGACGATAATAGGACTACCAGCCTCAACGGGAATACCCGGATGATCTGGAAGGTGCTGCCTTCGGTCAGCTTCACCAGCTCTTTGTCCTATAATTTCGGGTTTGCCCGCAGGGATTACCTGAGAGACCGATCGATCCCCAGTCAGAATGGCCGGTCGGACGCAAGCCTGTTCGAGAGCAATTCCCGTCGTTGGGAGATCGAGAACTATGCCACCTGGACCAAGTCCTTTGGCGAACATAACCTGACCCTGCTCGCAGGCCAGGGCGCGGAACAACAGGTGATCAACTCCACCACTGCCTCCGCCCTCGGGGTGCCCTTCGATGCCATCCGTATCATTGCCGGGGTGCCCAATGGTCCCAACCTTACCGCCTCTACCAACTATGAAGAACGTACCAGGGCCAGCTATTTCACCAGGGCCAGCTATGAGTTCATGGGTAAATATGGCCTGGATCTGAGCTTCCGGACAGACGCCTCTTCCCGCTATGCTCCCAGCGCACGCTGGGGTACCTTCCCTGCTATTTCGGGAAGATGGAATATCTCTGACGAAGGTTTCTTCCAGCCTTATAAAAAGATCATCTCCTTCCTGAAAATCCGTGGGAGCTACGGGATCACCGGTCGTGATCCGGGCAGCTATTATGCCCAGTACCGGCAGTTGAGCACCAATATGAACTATGCCGGGTCTCAATTAAATGGCCAGGGCAATGTCATTTCCTACAATGGCGTTACGGCCGTAGCTCCTGCCTATACCGCAGCGGCACCCGCAACGAATATCACCTGGGAAAAAGCTCCCCAGTTCAATATCGGCTTCGATATGAACCTGCTCAAGGATAGGATCAGCCTGACCGTAGACTTCTACAACAAGGCCGGCAAGGACCTTATCTTCACCGTCCCCGTAGAAGTGACCACTGGTTATACTTCGGCTCAGAACAACTACGTAGACCTGGTGAACAAAGGCGTGGAAATGTCCCTTACTACCAATAACCTTCCAGAAAAGAGCAAACTGAAATGGCAGACCACCCTGAATATAGCCTATAACAAGAATTTTGTGACCAAGCTACCGGCCGGCAATAAGGACTTCACCTATGGTCCTTCCTTCCGGTCAAGGATCCTCACGATCGGCCAGCCGCTCTACCAGTTCCGCGTTTTCCAGAACCAGGGCGTCTATGCCAAGACCTCGGATGTGCCGGTAGATCCGCTTACAGGACGCAGGCTCATATTTGGCAATGCCCCCTATGTAGCCGGAGATCCGATCAAAAAAGATCTTAATGGGGACTATATCATCGATGACAACGACCAGGTCAACCTGGGTGATCCGAATACCAAGGTCTATGGAGGTCTTAATAACTCCTTTACCTATGGGCCCTTCAGCGTACAGATCCTCACCACCTTTATCGCGGGCAGGAAGGTCTGGAATGGCTATCTCTCCGATGAACTAGCCGCTGCAGCTCTGACCCAAAACTATGGCACCAATGCAGGTCCTGCCGCTGATATCACCAATTTTAACTTCTGGCACGCACCGGGCGATAAGGCCCAGTGGGCAAACCTGTTAAGCACGAATGATGCTACGACCATCCGCTCAAATGTCTTTGTCGAAGACGCCAGCTTTTTCCGGATAAAGAACGTTTACTTAAGCTATAGCCTTCCTCCAAATCATTTCACGAAGAAGGCAGGGATCAAGCAGATCCGCTTCTATAGCGTCATGGACAACCTGGGTGTTTTCTACAGCGCCCATCTCCCGGATCCTGAGAACATCGATGTGGATGGCTCCGCAAGCGGAAGTGGTTATCCTATACCTAAAAAATTCACGTTTGGCATTGATGTTCAGTTCTAATTTTCAAATTTCAACAAAATGAAAAAAAATAATTTTCGACTCATTTATAGCTCCCTGCTAATAGCCTTGACAGGGGTCGTCTCCTGCAGCAAAAGTTTTACCGAAAAAGTGCCGATCAATGCGCCGACGGATGCCAATTTCTGGAATAACGAGAGCGATGCCACCGGGGCCGTCGCAGGCGCTTACGGACTCCTGAGGTCTTCCCTCAACGAAATGTCCATGGCCTACTATTACTATGGCGACATGAATACGGATGAATTCGTGGTGAGACCCAACGGGGAAGACTATCCTTCGCTCACTGGCATCCAATTCCAGACCTTTGTCGCACCTTCGCAGACCTTCCGGGGCCTGATCAAAATGCGCAGATGGGATAATTTTTACCGCGCCATCGACCAGGAGAACCGTTGTCTGAAATTCATCCCGCCCATCCCCCTGGAAAAATTCACGTCCACGGATAAACAAGGCACGAAGAACTCCTTCATAGGAGAAGCCTATTTCCTCCGCGCCTTTACCTATTTCTACATGGCCCGCGTCTGGGGAGACGTCCCTTTGGTGACATCAACCGCCCTGGACGCCGCCACCGTCGCTCCTGTCACACGTACGCCCCAGGCACAGGTACTGGACCAATGTATCAAGGATATCCAGGAGGCCGTCAAATTACTGAACTGGGTACCTAACTTCAACGCCAACAGACCCATCAAGGCTAACAAAGGAGCCTGTTATGCCCTGCTCGCTCATATCTACGCCTGGAAAGGAGATTATGCCAACGTGATCCCCGCCGCAGACTCCGTGATCCTCAACGGCGGCTATACCTATGTGGACAAGAGCAGCAAGGCTGCCTATATCGGCATGTACAAGGGCAACTCTACGGAGAGCATCTTCGAGATCTCTCAGAACACGACCACGGAAGGCGCTTATATTACACCTGGGTACGGCGATATCGTCAATCCTATCGCGGCCAGGACCCTAAAGCCCCCTTATATTCCCGTTACGAGCACGGCGACTTCGCTCTTCGGCCTGGATGTACCTTCCCTGACGGCCCTGTTCCCCAACGGCCCCGACAGCGTCGACCTCCGACGCAAGAACGGCTTCGACTTCTGGGGAACGACAGATCCTATCTGTATCAAATACTCTAATGTCGTCTACACCGGCGCCAACAATACCCTACCCGTCAGTGTGAACAATATCGTCATCTTCCGCCTCGCCGATATCAAGCTTCTGAAAGCCGAGGCCCTGGCGGCTACCAGTAATCCCGGCGGCGCAAGGACCATTGTGGATGAGATCAGGGCCCGCGCCAACCTGGCACCCACTGCCGTCGCGGATGTCGATATGTTTGCAGGCGTGATCGACGAAAGAGGAAGGGAACTTTTCCTGGAAGGTCACCGTTATTATGACCTGATCAGGTTAGGCAGAAAGACCGGCATCCTGAAATTCAACGGCTCCGGCGCGGTCATCCGGATGGACGCAGCTACGTTCGCACAGGGAAAATATTACTGGCCCGTAGAGCCCATCCTGGTCTCCCTGAACCCACTCCTGACCCAGACGCCTTATTGGGCCGATAAAATGTAAACTAACAACAATAAATTCTTCGATATGAATAGTAAAATCAACCGGCTAACCCTTCTGCTCTGTCTCGCAGGGACCCTGATCGCCGGCAGTTGCAAAAAAGATTATACCACCGGCGGTACCCTGAGCAAGGCCGTCACGCCTCTTACGAACATGGATTATTTAGCCGCCAATCAATATCACCAGTTCGATACGACGGTGCAGATCATCAATAAACTGGGCCTGGCCGCCGAAGTCAACAGTGCGAAGACTTTCTTTGCCTTCACGGACTTTTCCGTCCTCCTGTATATAAACCTGAAGTTAAACGCCAAGCAATTGATCAATCCCTCGGCCGCTTACACCATCGACAGTCTCGTGAAGGATATCAGCGCCGATAGCGTCCGGCAGTATATGTTCGGCCAGACGATCGACTTGTCCAGCGCCCCCATCATTACCATAGGATCGTCGCTCCCGTCCATGACCAGCCTGGGTAATACCACTATGTTTGCTTATAAACAATTACAGACGGCCGCGTCTTATACGAACATGACCGCGGCGCCGACCTATTTGCTGTATTTCGGGAAAGTAACCACCGGCACGGTCACGTCAGTGCTTTGCCAGACCACGGGTATAAAGACCTCCAATGGCAATACGACCCTGCATGTATTGGCGAACGGGCACACATTTTCGCGCTTTTAGTATTGTATCACTATATAATTCTCTTTTATGAAGCCTATAACGAAATATATTCTTTTAATCATCAGCACAGGGGCAGCGCTCTTTATCGCCTGCACCAAACAACCTCCGCAAGGTTATCTCGGAAATAAATTCTTTTACCTGTCCAGTCCCTTTGTCGGTGTAAAGGGAAGGGTGACGATCTCGGCGGCTCCCCTTCAGGTTGATAATTCCAGCCTGCCCATCACCGTCAACCTGGTGGCGCTCCGGAGTTCATCGGCCGCGGGCAAGCCTACGGACGCGCTGACAAAAACCTACGAGATCCCTATCTTCCTGGGCGAAGTAACGCCTGCAGATTCCACACCCGAGCTGCTGGCCAAGAAACTGGGTACGGCCCAGTACAAGCCTTTCAACGTTAACTCCAACGGGGGACGCCTGGAACTGACACCCGCTACCGCCTACGTGGATACGGGCACCTACGATTTCGATATCGAGGTCAAGAACATCCGGGCATCCAAGATCATAAAAAGCGTGGCAAAAATACAGATCAACCCCTCCGCGCCCTTCCAGTTGATCCGCCAGTTTGCCAATAGCTCAGCCCCCAACCAGGAAACGGTATTCACGACCCAGGCCGCCTTTACCACTACCGCGGTCCGCTCGGATGGTCCCAATAAGATCATCATCCGGTTCGTTGACAAAAATGGCGCTACCTTCAACCCGAAGACCGGCCAGGTCTTTCCAAGGGTCAGCACGCCTGCTAACCTGCGCTATGAATTCAAACAATACGCACCCTACTATGCAGAAGAAAAGACAGATACGGCCCTGGTATACAAATACCCGGATAAAGTGCCGAACTTCCCCCTGTATCTGCTGAACAATGCGTACCTGGTCTCCTATCGGATACCCGCTGCCAATAATGACCTGAACGTGAATATCAACCCGGAATTTTCCATCCGCCTCTGGCCTACGGACGGCGTGCCTTATGTCAGCGGGACCTGGACCATCACGAACACGATAAATTTCGCAGTCAAATTACCATAGGCCGCCCCGTTTGAATTCATCATCCATAAATGAACAAACACAGATGTCACGATTCCCGATGAAAAAAAGATTGCTTGGTGCGATGCTCATACTGTCAACCGGCGGTATGAGCATCGCTCAGCATAAAGAACAGGCTTCAGAGCCGCATAAGGACTACCCCATCCAGCCCGTTGCCTTTACCCAGGTACATCTTACGGATAATTTCTGGGCGCCTAAGATCGAGGTCAATGCGGACGTCACCATCCCCTATGTCCTTCGGAAATGCAGGGAAACAGGCCGGATCAATAATTTTCTCGAGGCAGCCGGGACCCTCCCGGGCACCAGGCTCACCGAGTTCCCCTTTGACGATACGGATATCTACAAGGTCATCGAAGGCGCCTCCTATGCCCTGCAGGTCAAAAAAAATCCCGAACTCGAAAGATCGCTGGACAGTCTTATCGGATATATCGCCGCAGCCCAGGAGCCGGACGGGTACCTCTATACCTTTCGCACCGTCAAGGCGCCAAAGCCTCATCCCTGGATAGGAAAGAAAAGATGGGAAAAAGAAGAAGACCTTAGCCATGAACTCTATAACGCGGGCCACCTCTATGAAGCGGCCTTCGCTCATTACACGGCCACCGGCAAGAAGACCCTGCTCAACATCGCCCTGAAAAATGCCGACCTGCTCGTGCATGATTTCGGTTACGGCAAGACGGAAGAATATCCCGGCCACCAGGTCGTGGAAATGGGTCTTGTGAAACTGTACCGCGCCACCGGCAAAAAAGCCTATCTCGATCTTGCTAAATTTTTTCTCGATGTACGAGGTCCCAAAGGGGACTCCTACAACCAGGCCAATAAAAAAGTGGTAGACCAGGAAGAGGCCGAAGGCCACGCGGTGAGAGCGACCTATATGTACACGGGTATGGCCGACGTAGCAGCCCTTACCGGCGATCAAACCTACCTGAAAGCCATAGACGCCATCTGGAGCGATGTCGTAACAAAAAAATTATACCTCACGGGAGGCATTGGCGCTACCGGGGCCGGTGAAGCATTTGGCGAGCCTTACCAGCTTCCGAATATGTCCGCCTATGCGGAGACCTGCGCCTCTATTGCGAATATCTTCTGGAACAATCGCATGTACCTCCTGCACGGAGATTCAAAATACATGGACGTACTGGAAAGGGTCCTTTATAATGGCCTTCTTTCCGGCGTCAGCCTAAGCGGCGACCGCTTCTTCTACCCCAACCCGCTGGCCTCCATGGGTCAACACCAGCGCGGGGCCTGGTTTAGCTGCGCCTGCTGCATTTCCAATATGACCCGCTTCCTGCCATCTGTGCCCGGTTATGTCTATGCGCAGAATAATAACGAGCTCTTCGTGAACCTCTTCGTAAGCAATACGGCCACGATCACCCTCCCTGCCGGAAAGATCCAGATCGCACAGACTACCGACTATCCCTGGGATGGGGCCGTCGATCTGAAAATAGATCCGACAAAAGCCACGGCCTTCGCCCTGAAGATCCGGATCCCCGGATGGGCGCAGCAACAGCCTGTTCCCGGCGACCTCTATCACTATGCCGATAAGACACAGGCTCCCGTTCAGATCATGCTGAATGGTAAGCCCGTACCCTATAAAACAGTAAAGGGATATGCTGTCTTCGACCGCACCTGGAAAAAAGGCGATCGCATCAAGGTGCTGTTCCCGTTGGAAGTGGAAAAAGTAATTGCCAACGAACAGGTAAAAGAAGACAAAGGACGCTTTGCCCTTCAGAGAGGCCCCGTCGTCTATTGCCTGGAAGGACCCGATAACAAAGACAGCGTCGTCCAGAACATCGTAGTAGACAAGACGGCCCCTGTCCAGGCAAGCCATAAAAATAATATGCTCAATGGCATCGACCTGCTCACCGTCCGCGGAAATGCGACCCGTCGCCAATTGAACAGCGATGCGCTGCTGCGTTCGGAACAGGATGTAAAGGCCATCCCTTATTATTCCTGGGCCAACAGGGGACCTTCTGAAATGGAAGTATGGATCCCTTACGAAGAATCCGCCGCCCGGCCAAAGCCCGCTCCCACGATCGCAACAAAGAGCAAGGTCAGCGCATCCCTGCGAAATGCCCGGATGTATGCTGCGCTCAACGACCAGTACGATCCGCAGGATTCCAAAGACAATTCAGCCACCTACCTGCATTGGTGGCCAAAAAAGAACACTACCGAATGGGTACAATATGATTTCGACCAGGAACATACCGTGTCAGAATCCCAGGTCTACTGGTTTGACGACGGGCCTTTCGGCGGCTGCCGCATCCCGGCCTCCTGGAAACTCTATTACAAAAAAGACGGCGCCTGGGTACCTGTAAACGTTACCGGCGCTTACGAACTCGCAAAAGATAAATACAATACGGTGCATTTCGACCCGGTGACCACCACAGCCTTAAAGCTCGAAGTGCAGCTCCCTGTCGATTATGCCACCGGTATCCACGAATGGAAAGTAAAATGATCCAATGATGAAGAATGTACGGAAAAACAGTTTAGTCTTAACAAGTCTCAGTCTCCTCCTCTCCCTCACGCTGTCGGCACAGGACCAGGCCACGATCACGATCGACGCCGATAAGCCCGGCAACTCCGTTGCGCCTACCCTGCATGGAATTTTCTTTGAAGAGATCAGCCATGGCGGAGAAGGAGGGCTCTATGCGGAGCTCATCCAGAACAGGGGTTTTGAAGAGAGCCGCCTGCCCCCGGCCACTACCTTGCAGAATGGTTTTATCGTCCCCGAAAGAACACCCCATTTTTCCCTGCCCAATAACAGGGCCAGCGATTGGAAAATGCGGTGGGAGCTTACAAGCCAATGGCCCGCATGGTCACTCCGTGCCGGAGAAGGCGCGGATATCAACCTGGCCCTGACCCAGGAAAATCCGCTGAACTCCGCTACCCCCAATTCTTTACAGGTTACGATCGATAAGCTGGACCCCGGTGGAAAGAACGACCTGCTGAATGAAGGCTTCTGGGGGATCAACACCGTCAAAGGAGACAGCTATAACCTGAGCTTTTATACGCATACCGATAACTACACCGGTCCGCTCACCGTCACCTTACAATCGGCCGATGGTAAAATACTGGCTACGCACGTATTCAAAACCATTGTGGGGAAGACCTGGAAAAAATATTCCTGTTCATTGCTGGCCACACAGGGCGACCCCGGTGCGAAATTCGTAATGAACTTCGGCAGCACGGGCAAGGTATGGCTGGACTTCGTCTCCCTTTTCCCTGCAAAAACCTTTAAGAACAGACCCAACGGGTTGCGCGCCGACCTGGCGCAATACCTGGCCGATCTGAAGCCCGCCTTCGTCCGCTGGCCGGGCGGCTGCTTCGTGGAAGGGATCAATATCGAAAGCGCCCCGAACTGGCATCGCAGCATCGGCCCGATAGAAAAAAGGGTCGGTACCTATAGTCCCTGGGGTTATTGGTCCAGCGATGGATTCGGCTACCACGAATACCTGCAATTCTGCGAGGACATCCACGCCGATGCGCTCTATGTCTTTAACGCCGGCGTCTCCTGCGATTTCAGGAGCGGCACTTATATCCCGGATGAAAAGGTCGACAGCATTATCTACGATATCCTCGACGGTATCGAATACGCCATCGGTCCGGCCACTTCCAAATGGGGTAAGGTCCGTGCCCAGAACGGCCATCCCGCTCCCTTCCCTTTAAAGTATGTGGAGATCGGCAACGAACAGTCGGGGCCTCGTTTTGCAAGACGCTACAATTGGTTCTTCGCCGCTATCAAGAAGAAATACCCGCAGATCCAGATCATGGCCAGCCAGGGCATCGGGGATGTCAACAGGCGTACACTGGACAGTATGAAGTCGGTGGACCTTGCAGACGAGCACGCCTATAAGGCCGCCAACTGGAGCATGCGTAACTACGATCATTTCGACAACTATAAAAGAGGCAACTGGAGCATGTATGTAGGGGAATATGCCACCAATTCCGGCGTAGGCAAAGGCAATATGAATGCCGCCCTCAGTGATGCCGTGTATATCATGGCGATGGAACGTAACGGGGACCTCGTGAAGATGTCCAGCTATGCCCCCTTGTTCGTCAACGTCAATGATGTGGACTGGCCTGTGAACCTGATCAACTTCGATGCTTCGAAAAGTTTTGCCCGGATCTCTTATTATACGATCAAGCTCTTCAACGACAACAGGCCGGATCAGAACCTCACCACGACCACGCAATTCCCCGCCGTCACCGTAAAAAAACCATTATACAGCGGCAGCGTCGGCCTGGCCACCTGGGATACGGAATCTGAATTCAAGGACATCCAGGTATTACAGGATGGAAAGGTCGTTTACAGCAGCGATTTTATCAATCGCCCCTCGGAATGGAAGGGAGTGCGCGGTGAATGGAAAGTAAAGGATAGCGCCTTTGCCCAGACGGCGATGGGAGCGCAGCGTTTCGCCTGGCTCCAGGGAAAGAGCTTTGATACCTACACGCTGAAATTAAAGGCGCGTAAGACGAGCAATGCCACCAATGCCTTCATCATCCCCTTCGCGGTGAAGGATGACAACACGATGCTGCGGGCGCATATCGGCTCCAATGTCAATAATAACAGCGTATTCGAATCCGTCATCAATGGCACGAACGTGTCCGATCTTACGAATCAAAAAAGAATGCCCGCAAAGATCGAGACGGGCAGATGGTATGATGTTACGCTGGAAGTAGGTTATGATAAAGTGGACTGCTACCTGGATGGCAAGCTCCTGATGAGCTATACCGAGCCCCAGAAATTCTTTAGCATCGCAGGCAGGGATCAGAAGACGGGAGATATCATTGTCAAGGTAGTGAATGCCACTGCTTCGCCCTATAAGGCCGATATCGAACTGAAAGGAGCCGTGAAGCCCGCACCCATGGCGGACCTGGTGACCTTAGCGGCCGATTCGCCCCAGGTGGAAAATTCCTTCAGCGAGCCGACGAAATATGTTCCCGTACACACCGGGATCACAGGAGTCAAGAATTCTTTTGAGCAGGTATTTCAGCCATATTCGATCTCCGTATTACGGATCAAAGATATCGCCCACAAACAGGTAGTTGCAAAGTAAGAATACCCCCTAAACACTAGCAACCTACCGGCAGCCTGTCGCATCGCGGCGGGCTGTTTTTATTTCCGGCTCCTTCCCTCTTATTCCCCCAGCAGCCCGTCCACCGTCCGGTAAAAGGTCTTTTGTTCCTGCGCATAGTGTTCGCCCGTGCCAGGTCCGTTGAAGCCGGTGTGGATCTTGGCGATAACGCCTTTCCGATCGAGGAAGATGGTAGTGGGGAAGCCTACGATCGATTCCAGTTGCGGCAGCGTTTTCTCCGCGCGTTTGGGATCGCCCACCGTGACGCCGGTGATGAGTACGGGGTACTTCACCTGGAATCGCTGTTGGAAACTATGGAGGCTATTTTGCGACCGGGTAAAATCCGTCGAACGTTCATAGGCGAGGCCGACAATCTCCACTCCCTTGCCATGATAACTATCGTAGAACTTGCTGAGAAATCTTGTTTCGTCCATGCAATTAGGACACCAGGAACCCATGATCTGTATGATCACGATCTTATTCTTAAACCGCGGGTCCCGCAACGTCACCGTTTTGCCATCCAGGTCCCTGAAACTGAATTGCAGCGGTCCTGCATTCTTCTTCCATTTCGTAAGGCTGAACTCATCCGGCAATTTTGCATTCGGGTCTTTCTTAGCCGTCCAGTCCTCCCTATTCACAGCGCCGGCAAAATACTGTCCGCCGGAGATGCTGCCGTTGCTCCCGATCTTAGCCGTAAATAAATAAGCATGCCCCCCGTCAAAGCAGGAGAGTTTCAATGAATCCCCATCCACCACTCCTTCCAGGTAGCGAAAATCCCCCGTAGGGTCCAGGAAAGTTCCCGTTACATGAGCGCCCTTCTGCACAAACTCACCTACCCGCAAAGAAATACTCTTGCCGTCTGAAAAGCTGGCCGACCAGCGCCCGCTGATATTTGCTGCCGGGGCCTTCTTCGTGGCCCATCGGGCCGTCACGTTATAGGTAGCGTTGAAAGGGATCGAAGTGTAGCTATCGGCGCCATGCTTGAGCCAGACCCCGGAGAGATTGCCATCCTTTGTAAGGACAGCCCTGATCTGGGATTCAAAAAAAGGCAGCCGGATGATCACCGAGTCCTGTTGTAGTTGTATATCATCTACCGGCAAACGCTCACCGGCGTTGCGGATCGTAAGGAACTTTTTATGGGCGCTGTCCTTCACCTCGAAATTGAACACGATCTCACTCCCGTCATTCCTGTGCAGGGTGGCACGCCAGGGACCATTCCGAAAGACAGGACCGCTCTTTGCCGAAGCCGCGAAAGAAGATGCTATCAGTACTGCGAGGAAAAAAATTCTGAACATAGACCAGGGTGTTAAAAGTGTAAAGGGCAATTTACTGAAAAATCGCTCTTCGGCAAAAAGTCTATTAAGTAAATGGACTAACCCCCCAAATTCTCTAACATATCCCCCGTCATACGTCCCAGATCGTATTCATGCTGCCAGCCCCAGTCCGCCCGCGCGACGGAATCATCGATGCTTTGCGGCCAACTGTTGGCGATAGCCTGCCGGTAGTCCGGGGTATAACTGATGGTAAATTCGGGGATATGTTTTCGGATCTCGGCCGAGATTTCTTTGGGGGAAAAGCTGAGCGCCGCCACATTATAAGAAGTCCGCACGGAGATCTTGCTGGCCGGGGCCTCCATCAGTTCGATCGTGGCCCGGATGGCATCGGGCATATACATCATGGGCAGGTAGGTATCTTCCTGCAGGAAACATTTATACTGCTTATTTTCCAGGGCCTCGTGGAAGATCTCGATGGCATAGTCGGTCGTACCGCCGCCGGGAGCGGATTTATAGCTGATCAGGCCCGGGTAGCGGATGCTTCGCACATCTACTCCGTAACGTTCGAAGAAATAATTGCACCAGAATTCCCCTGCATATTTACTGATCCCATAGACCGTGCTGGGCTCGATGATCGTACGCTGCGGACAATCCCTTTTGGGAGAGGTAGGTCCGAAGACCGCGATACTGCTGGGCCAATAGACTTTCTGGATCTTTTCTTCCTTTGCGATATCCAGCACGTTCAGCAATCCCTGCATATTCAGGTGCCAGGCCAGGTGGGGGTTCTTCTCTCCCGTGGCGGAAAGAATGGCCGCCAGCAGATAGATCTGCGTGATATTCTGCCGGATCACCTGCACGTGCAGCATTTCCTTGTTCATGACATCCATGGACACGTAAGGACCTGTACCCTTCAACAATTCATTCTCCTCCCGCAGATCGGAGGCCACGACATTCGCGTTCCCGTATATCTTTCTTAGCGCCAGGGTCAGTTCCACCCCTATTTGTCCGCTGGCCCCGATAACCAATACTTTTTCCTTAGCCATATAGATTATTTAGGGGGCAAATATAGGAGGTCCAGACCTAAATAAGTCAACTTGCAGCTTGCGGCTTGCGGCTTGTGGCTTATTTTTGCGGCATGGAATTTTTACAGCAACTCTTTCAGCAGCAATCCTACGATAAGAACAATTTCTTCCTGATCGCCGGCCCCTGCGTCGTGGAGAGCGAGGAACTCGTCATGGAAGTCGCCGACAAAGTATCCGCCATTTGCCGCAACCTGGGCATTCCCTATGTTTTTAAGGCGTCCTATCGCAAGGCCAATCGTACAAGCGCCAGCTCTTTTACGGGTATCGGGGATGAGAGTGCGCTGGCCCTGGTAAAGAAAGTAGGAGAAAAATACAAGCTGCCGACTACCTCCGATATTCATGCGCACGACGAAGCGGCCCCGGCCGCCAAATACGTGGATATCTTACAGATCCCCGCTTTTCTTTGC
>Ga0307516_10000682_pt1 | contig 46020 bp, 40 predicted proteins | sample 19_EM_MG_FD_203310 | JGI IMG/M metagenome (GOLD analysis project Ga0307516, IMG submission 203310) | Populus trichocarpa ectomycorrhiza microbial communities from riparian zone in the Pacific Northwest, United States - 19_EM | ecosystem: Host-associated > Plants > Roots > Unclassified | place... | reverse complement strand
GCGGAAACGGCCGGCTGGAACCGGGCGGCGCGGGCACCGTCCGGCTGACACCGCGGGGCCTGGCCTCCTGGTATGCGGGCGCGGCGACGCCGCAGCAGCTTCGCCGCAGCGGTTTCCTGACCGGCGGGGACGCCGACACCGACGAGGTGCTGCGCACCGCGACCGCCGGCCCCGCGCCGACACTGCACGACTACTTCTGACCGGGGGTGGGGCCGCCGCGCTCCGCAACGCCCCGGGCGCTCGCATTGCCGAGACGACCACGGGTCGGTCCCGGCCTGGTTGGAAACTGTTTCGGTATGGTCGGCGAATGCCGGTCGAACTGCGCCCCGCCACCGAGAACGACGCTACCGCGATCGCGACGATCTGGGAGTCCGGGTGGCGCGACGGACACGTCGGCAACGTGCCCGACGAACTTGCCGCCCTCCGCACCACCGACACCTTCCACAGCCGGGCCGCCGAACGGGTCGCGGACACGACCGTGGCTGAGATCGACAGCCAGGTCGCCGGCTTCGTGATGGTTGTCGGCGACGAGGTGGAACAGGTCTATGTGGGCGCCGGCCACCGGGGCAGCGGCGTCGCCGACACATTGCTCGCCGAGGCGGAACGGCTCGTCGCGAGTGGCGGGCACCCGGTGGCCTGGCTCGCCGTGGTGCCCGGCAACGCCCGTGCCCGCCGGTTCTACGAGCGCAACGGCTGGACCGACGACGGCGGCTTCCTGCACGAGGCACCAAACACCAGCTCCACGGTCATGGTGCCGTGCCGCCGCTACGTGAAACAGGTCGCCTGATCACCGCCGCCCTGCTTCCCTATGGGGAAACGCCCTTCGGGCGAGGGCAAGCCCGGCTATGTCATGCCGCGCCGCCATTGACGTAGATCGTCTGGCCGTTGATCCAGCGGGCCGGGCCGGCTAGCGACGAGACGACCTCGGCGATGTCCTCCGGGCGACCGAGCCGCTCCATCGGATTCATCTTGGCCATCCGCTCGATGGTCGCCTCGTCCTTGCCGTCCAGGAACAGCGCGGTGGCGGTCGGGCCGGGGGCCACGGCGTTGACGGTGATGTCGCGACCGCGGAGTTCCCTGGCCAGGATGGGGCTGATCGCCTCGACGGCCGCCTTGCTCGCCGCGTACGCCGCATAGGTCGGCAGGTGGAGCCGCGTCACCGAGGTGGAGAAGTTGATGATCGCGCCGCCGGGACGCAGCCGGCGGGCGGCCTCGCCGTCGACCACGAAGGTGCCGCGGATGTTGGTGCGGTGCACCCGGTCCAGGTCGTCCAGGCGCAACTCGGCCACCGGGGCGAGCGCCATGATGCCGGCCGCGTTGACGGCCACGTCGATCCCGCCGTACCGCTGCTCGGCCAGGTCGAAGGCCGCGCGGACGGCGTTCTCGTCGGCCACGTCCGCCTGGACCGCGACCGCGCTCCCGCCGGCGGCCTCGATCGCCGCGACCGCCTTCCCCGCCTCGGCCTCGTTGCCCGCGTAGACGATGACAACGCTCTGCCCGTCGGCGGCGAGGCGCTCGGCGACCGCGCGGCCGATGCCGCGGGATCCCCCGGTGACGATCGCGACGCGGGACTGGGTGCCGGTCATGCTGACTCCTTCGATAGCGCTGTACGACATCGATAACAAAACCACGTTAGCATCGCTACCGTCAAGACGCTAACGGTGAAGTGTTATCGTCGTTACATGGCATCGGAGACCACCCGAGAACGGATCATCGAGGCGGCCGCCGCCCTGCTCACCGAGGGCGGCCGGGAAGCTGTGTCGACCCGCGCGGTGGGCGCGGCCGCCGGCGTTCAGGCGCCGACCCTCTACCGGCTCTTCGGCGACAAGCAGGGCCTGCTGGACGCGGTCGCGAGCCACGGTTTCGCCACCTACCTGCGCGAGAAGGCCGCCCTCAAGCCCGGCGACGACCCGGTGCAGGACCTGCGCCGGGGCTGGGATCTGCACGTCGGCTTCGGGGTGGAGAATCCCGCCTGCTACGCGCTGATCTACGGCGAGCCGCGACCCGGCGTGCGGTCACCGGCCACCCGCGAGGCGGAGGAGATCCTCGCCGGCCAGGTACGCCGGATCGCCGAGGCCGGCCGCCTGCGGGTGACCGAGGAACGCGCCGCCCACCTGATCCACTCGGCCGCCGCGGGCATGACCTTCCAGCTCATCGGCCTGCTGCCGGAGCAGCGCGACCCCGCCCTGTCGACGCTGGCCCGCGAGGCGGTCATCGCGGCCGTGACGACAGACGCCCCCGCCGCCGGCCACGACGGCGTGGCCGGGAACGCGATCGCGCTGCGGGCCGCGCTGCCTCGGCTCGCCGAGCTCTCCCCCGCCGAGCGGGCCTTGCTCGACGAGTGGCTGGGCCGCCTCACCGCCTGATCAGCTCAGGCTCACCCACGCGCCGCTGTCGACCGACCGCGCCATCGCGTCCAGCGCCAGCGCGCTGTGCACGGCGTCGTCCAGGGTCGCGCCGTACGGCTTGCCCTCCGCGACCGACCGCAGGAAGTGGTACGCCTCGATCACCTTCAGATCGTCGTAGCCCATCGCGATGCCGGCGCCCGGCTGGAACGCCGCATACTCACCGTCCCCCGGTCCGACGTAGACGGTCCGGACCGGCAGATCCTGGTACGCGTCCCCCACGCTGACGCTCAGCTCGCCCATCCGGCGGAAGTCCCACGCCACCGCCCCGCGGGTGCCGTGCACCTCGAAGCCGTAGTTGTTCTGCTGCCCCACCGCGATCCGGCTCGCCTCCAGCACGGCCCGGGCTCCCGAGGCGAGACGCAGCTGGCTGGAGACGTAGTCCTCGTTCTCCACCGGGCCCAGCTCACCGCCGCTGGCCCGGGTGTGCCCCGCGGTCGCGCCGGCCGGCCGGGCCCGCTCGGTCACGAACGTCGCGGTGTCGGCGACCAGCGCGCTGATGTCGCCGAGCAGGTAGCGGACCAGGTCGACGCCGTGCGCGGCCAGGTCGCCGAGCACGCCGCTGCCGCCCCGGGCCCGCTCGAAGCGCCAGCTCAGGGCGCCCTCGGGATGCGCGGCATAGTCGCTGAAGAGCCGGAACCGGGCGTGCGTGACCGTGCCCAGCTCGCCGGCGGCGATCAGGTCGCGGGCGGCGGCCACCGCCGGGGCGTTGCGGTAGTTGAAGCCGACGACACCCTGCACGCCGGCCGCCCGGACCGCCTCGGCGACCGCCCGGGCGTCGGCGGCGTCGAGCCCGACCGGCTTCTCGATCCAGATGTGCTTGCCGGCCCGGGCCAGCTCCACCCCCAGCTCACGATGCAGGAAGTTGGGCGCCGCGATGCTCACGGCCCGGATCCGCGGGTCGGCGGCCAGCTCGCGCCAGTCGAGGATGGCGGTGGCGAAGCCGTACTGGGCGGCGGCCTCGGCGGCCCGGCCGGGCACCTCGTCGGCGACCGCGACCAGCTCGGGGCGGACCCCCAGCTCCGGGAAATGGTGCAGAACCCGCAGGTAGGACTGGGTGTGCACGCGGCCCATCCAGCCGAATCCGGCGACGGCGACCCCGAGCGTTTCTCGACTCATCCGGCAAGTTTGCCTCAGCGGCGGCGCGATGATCAGTACATGAGCTGACCGACCCGGAGCCGGCCGGGCCGCACCACGTCGGCGTAGACGCCGAAGCAGGCCGCGCGGCCGAGGCCCGGGACCTGGATGCGGTAGTGGCGGGCCAGCCCGCTCAGCACCGACCGGTCGGCCGGCAACTCGCCGTGCCCCGGCCCTGGAACCGCGCAACGCGGTCCGGCACTATCCCGGGATCGTCGGGCAGGACCCGGTGCAGGCGAGGATCGTCCGGCGCGGTGCGGCCGAGCCGCACCGGGCGGCCGAGGTGGGTGGTCAGGGCCGCGTCCGCCGCCGCGCTGCCCGCACGCAGGGCAACCCCATCCACATGTACGGACAGTTCGTCCCACCGCAACGCCGTGCTTACTCCGTTTCTCAGGCCGCGACCGCCGACCGGCTCACCGCGCCGTCCCGCCGGCCGAGCGCCCGGACGGCGACGATGATGACCGGCACGAGGACCAGGTGGCAGAGCGCGAGCGTCACCGTGCTCGTGGCGTCCAGATCGGCGGGCAGGGTCATCAGGGCGATAGTGGCGACCGCCAGCAGCGGGCCGACGACCAGCGCGGTGCGGATCACCCAGCCGCCCAGGCGCGCCAGCAGCGCCACAGCCACGAGCCCGACCAGCAACGGCGCGACGCTGAAGGCCGCCACGGTGACGCCGTCCACCTCTGCCGGGCCACTGGACGCGGTGAAGTGGAAGGTGCCGCCGGCCGCCCGGCCCACGCCGTACAGGATCAGGTTGACCAGCGCCGCCGTGCCGACGGCGGCCGCGATGATCAGGGTTTTAGGCATCCGCGGGCTCCGTTCCGCGCACGAGGAACGCCTCGATGCGGTCGAGGGCACCCACCCAGACCTCGCTGACGAAGAAGTCACGAACCTCGGGCACCGGGAAGCCGCTCTGGACGACGGTCATCAGGGTGCCGTCGTCGACCGCCTCGAAGGTGATCTCGATCCGGGTGGTCATCGTCATGCCGTCCGGGCTGGTGCCGGTGGAGTCGGTGACCAGCCGGTGCGGGCGGTCGATCTCCACGAACGTCTGCGTCTCCCGGAACAGCGTGTCGGGATTCGGCCCCCACACGGCGGTCTGCTGGCCGCCAACCCGCAGGTCCACCTCGATCTCGACGATGCCCGGCTGCTCATCGAGGATGCTGAACCAGATCTTCTGCTTCTCCGCGTCGGTATAGGCGTCGAAGACGTCGGCCGGGGCAGCCGGCAGCAGGCGCGTCATCCGCATGTCCAAAGTCACGATCAGTGTCCTTCCGTGCCGCGTTCGAGAGTGAAGTAGGCGTCGAGGCCGTCGAGCTTGCGGGCCCAGAGCCGTTGGTAGAAGCCGATCCACGCCATGGCCTCGTCCAGCGGCGCCGCGCCGAGGCGGCACTGCCGTGAGCGCCCCACCTTCTCCGTGACGATGAGGCCCGCGTCCTCGAGCACCTGGACGTGCTTCTTCATGCCGGTCAGGCTCATCCCGGCGGGCTCCGCCAGTTCGCCGATGGTGGCCGGGCCCTCGCCGAGCCGCACCAGGATCCGCCGTCGCTGAGGATCCGCGAGCGACGCGAACACCCGATCGAGGACTTCTTGCTGAACCATGTGGTTCACCTTACGACACTGAACCATTTAGTTCAACAATGCGCAAGGGCGGGCGGCCCCCGTGCGCCGCCCGCTCTGCTTCCGTGACCCGGCTTACCAGGTGGTGGGTGCCGGCGGCGGGACGACCGGCGGGCGATCGTCGCACGTGATCGTGTTCGGCAGTTCCCAGGGCGCCAGCCACGGGCCGGCCGTGCCGCCGCCGTCGTTGCCGCCCAGGTCCGTCACGGTGAACTCCGAGCCGGTCGGCTTGAAGTTGAACGAGCCGCAGTTGTTGATGCCCACCGCGCCCACGTTGCGGGCGTCGACATTGGCGAACGAGGCCGATCCGGCCACCCGGGCGCTGACCACCGAGGTGCCGGCGCCGTCCACCCGGATGTCCTGGAAGCTGACCCCGTTGATCGCGTAGAGGTCCTTCACACCCCAGTCGCTGACCAGCATGATCGCGTTGTAGGTGCTGTCCAGGTAGTGGTCGCCGGTGACCCGGATCCGCGCGTCGATGCCGCGATCCAGCGCGTAGAACCAGATCGCGCCGAGGCCGATCTTCCAGTTGAGTTCGAACGTGCCCGCCCGTACCACGGTGTTGTTCTTGATCGTCAGAGCGCCGCCGAACGGCTCGGCGCCGAACCGGGAGCCCACGTGGATGCCACTGCCCTCGCGGATGGGATCGGCGATCAGGTTGTTCGACACCGTGTTGTCGGTGCCGCCGTAGACGGCGATGCCGTTGGCCAGGGTCGGCGTCTGCACGGTGTTGTGGTCGAACGTGTTGCCGGCGTTCGCCGTCTTCTCCGACCACATGGCCAGGCCGTCGTCGCCGGTGTTGCGCACGAAGTTGTTGCGCACCAACGAATTCGTGACGCCGGTGTGGAAGTTCAGGGCATCGGCGATCTGGTCGACGATCACGTTGTTCGTGACCCGCAGGTTGCGCATGGGGCCGTCGAACCAGAGGCCGACCTTGGTGTGCCGGATCAGCAGGCCGTCGATGCTGGAATCGCTGAGCGCGCCGCCGACGCCGTTGACCTGGTCGGTGTCGATGCGCTCGCGCACGTCACCCTCGATCGTGAAGCCCTTCAGATGCACGTTGCGGCTGCCACCGTCGGCGGCATCCCTGCCATAGAAGCCGGCACCGGTGTGTACCGAGCCGTCCGGCGCGGGCGCGGGCAGCGCGACCTGCCGGCCCTTGATGATCGTGTACCAGCTGCCGGCGCCCTCGATCGTCACGTCGTCGACGATGATGTGCCGGTTGACCTGATATGTGCCCGGCGGCACGGACACCTTGAGGCGGGTGCGCTTCGCGAAGGCGATCGCCTTGTCGAAGGCCGCGGCGGAATCCCGCCGCCCGGTCGGGTCGGCGCCGAAGAGCACCACGTTCGCCGCGACCAGATCGACGTGCGGCCGGCCGACAAGCTGCGAATCAAGCAGGTCGATGACCGTCCACGCGGCACCGGCGGAGGCAGTGAGCCGGATCCGGTCACCCGCCCGGTAACTCCGGCCGAGCAGCAGCCGCTGCTCGTCATAGAAATGCATCGGCCGGAACGGCTTGGAGATCCCCGGCGCGGGCGTGGTGGCCGACGGTACGCAGCCACACTCGGTGATCCACCAGTCGGGGTGCAGGAGGTCCGCGGACGGATCGTTGGTGAACGGATACTGGTTATAGAGGTACGCGTATTGCGAGGTCAGGGTCATCGTCGCGGCCCGCTTGCCGTTGACCGCGACGGCCAGGGGAGCCGTGATCCCGCCGCCGGTGGGGGCGTCCGGGATGCTGTAGCGCACCGTGACGGCGTTGGCGGCCTTCGGCAGGACGAACTCGACCCACTGGCCCGGGGTCAGCTTGACGGCGCTCCGGCCGGAGGCCTCGCCGGCGAGGGTGTAGGCGGCGCGGTCCGGGCCGATGACGGAGCCGGTGAAGGTGGCGTTCTCCGCCTCCTGCTCGGCGAAGTCCACTGTCGCGCCACGGCCGGCGACGAGGGCGGGATCCAGTCCTGCGCGGGTCACTGCGGTGGCGCTTACGGCGGCGCTTGCGGGGATGCCCGCACCGGCGATCAGGGCCAGCCCGACCACGGAAGCGGTAGCCAGGGCTGGCCACCTCGCGTTCACAGACATCGAGGAGCTCATTTCTCTCGGGAGCGCCGGCTGAGGTGACCTTAGGTCGGCTGTGACGAACTCCACAAGAGGTTGTCTACTATTTTCGTATTTCTGCTTGCTTCTTTCAGCTGGCCTGGTTCGTTTGGCTGGTCGGGTTGGTCAGGACGACGAACTTGCCGGCGGCGACGCCCGCTTCCATGTCCGCGTGCGCCCGGACGATCTGGTCGAAGCGGTACGTGCGGTCGAGCGGCACAACGGCCTCGCCCGCGGCGACCGCGTCGAGGAATTCCTGCAGCACGGCCGGCGGCAGATCGTCGACGTCGCCGCCGTAGCCGGTCAGCCGCACGCCGCGCGGGATGTAGCCGATGGGGTAGAAGTCCGGCACGATCCACTCGTTCGACAACATGCCCGCCATGCAGACGACCCCGAGCTTGCGCGCGGCCCGCAGCGTGTCGGGCAGGGTCGGCGTACCAACCAGTTCGAGGGCATAGTCCACCCCGTCCGGCAAGATCGCGCGCACCTGCGCGGCCACCTTCCCGTCGTCAATCAGCACGTGATCGACGCCGACGGCCCGCAACGCCTCCGCCTTGGCCGGGCTGCGGGTCGTGGACAGCACCGTCATGCCGCGGCGCTTCGCGAGGATCGCGGCCGCCATACCCACCGACGACGTGCCGCCGCGAACGAGCAGCGAAGCCCCGGGCCGCACGTCCAGGCCGGCGGTCAGCGCGCCGTACGCGGTCTGCAGCATCTCCGGCACCGCACCGAGGGTGGCCCAATCGAGGTCGCTGCGAAACGCGATCACCTGCGCGGCCGGGACGCAGGTGAACTGGGCGTAGCCACCGTCAAAGGTGCGGCCCATCCCGCCCATCATCGCGAAGACCTGCTGCCCGACCGCGAACTCGCCACCGGGCGCCGCGGCGACCACGCCGGCCGCCTCAATGCCCGGCACCCGCGGGAAGGTAACGCCCTCGGCGAGCCCGAGCCGGGTGTGCAACTCGGAACGGTTGAGACCGAAGGCCTTCACCCGGATCAGCACCTGCCCCGGCACCGGAACGGGGATCGGCAGCTCGCGAATGTGCAGCGCCTCCGGCGGCCCGGGCGCATCCAGCACAACCGCTTCCATAGAATTAGCTTCCATGGAAGCAATATAACCCGGCGATGCTGGACCGGCCCGGTGCTGTTGCACACATTGCGCTTGATGGTCCCGCGCTGCTCAGCGCATGTCGGCCGCCAGGTTGACGCGCAGGTAGGCGTCCACCCACGCCTCGGCGGCACCGTCGCCGGGGTCGGGCCCGAGCCGCGCGGCCAGCGCCTCGACCGACTCCCCAACCCGGCGCAACCCGACCCGGCGCAACCGGCCCGAAGCTGTGCGCAGCCGGCCGGGCACGGTGGCCGGCGCATGCTGCAGGCCGCGGTGTGCCAGTTCGGCGAGCAGGGCGGAGGCTTCATCCAGGGCCAGCCCCAACGGATCCATACTCAGCATCGGGGCATCGTCGGGGTCGGTCCCACGGTCGGCCGGGGCAAGGTCCGGAACGACGACAGAGTCGGCAAGTGCAAAACCGATCGGATCGATCACGACTCCACCGCCGGCCCGACGAACGCTGCCGGCCACGTACCGAAGCTCCCCACGCAAGGCGGCGGCCATGCTGTCGAGCCGGCCGGGAGCGCAGGCCGCGTGGGACGCCGACACCACGGCGGTGACCCCGGCCACGTCCGCGATGACGGCATCAAGACGCTGTGCGCCGGGGGCATAGCTGACCGAGTGGACCTCGGCAACCGGGATGACCCGCACCAACTCGGCCTCGACCCGGGCCCGGACCGGCCGCGGTGGCAAAGCGGCGAGTTCCCCGGCGAGCGCGGCCAGGTCGCCGGCGATCAGGGCCCGGGGCAGGTCCCGCCAGGAGCCACGCGAGGCCATCGCTTCGGTACGGCTCAACCGCCGGGTACCGAGGCGAACGGCACGGCTCGCACTGCGGGCCGCGGACTCCGTGACCACGGCGCCGGCGGCCAGCGCGCCGATGCTGACCCCGGCGACCCGCCGCCCGGCAAGCAACGGCCCGGCGTCACCGGTCTCGTACGAACGGCGCAGCACCAGCACGGTCGCGCTGTCGGCGTGGGCGAGAAACACCTCGACCACCCGCTCGGTGCCGACAACGGAAACCCGTGCGCCGAGACCATCAAGGCGTGCCCGGCGGAGGGGGGTCTCGGAGGCCTCGTCGGTTCCCAGCACCCGTGACCTCAACGCCCGCTGGTCTTGCGAGCCTGCCGGCGGTCTCGGGCTGTTGTACCTGGCGGGCTCTTTTGTGCCGGGGGTGGCCTCGGGGCCGGGGGTGGGTTCACTCTGAGCGCTTTCTCCGGTTTCGGGAGCAAGGCCAGAGCTGGGAACTGAATTCGGGACAAAGATCTCGCTCGGGCTCGGGTCGGGGATCTCGCTCGGACCAGCAGTCAGGCCCGGGCCAGAGTTCTCGCTCGGGTCAGCCTTCGGGCTTGGTTCGGGGATCTCGCTTGGCCCGGTGTCCGGGCCGGAGCTTGGGTTGCGTGTGGTGTCCGGTTCCGCATCGGCGCTGGTTACTGCGCGGTGGCGGGCGAAGATCTCTGCCACGTGGTCGGCGAGTGCCTCGGGGCGGTACCGGGCGCTGCGGTCCCGGTAGGCCTCCAGCTGCACGACGAGATCGTCGACCGCGAGCAGCGGCCACCGCATCCGTGCTGCTTCGAGCGCGCGCCGCACCGCACCGATGTCCGCCGCGATGCCGGCTCCGACGTGGACGGCCCCCTCGCGCAACACGACGCCGGCGAGCGCCACGGCCGCGTCCAGACCTGGCCCGCCGGCCGCGGCTCCGCTGCCGCCGACCTGCACCTGCACATCGACCTCGCCGGGGAAACGTGCATCCGCCTCCCGGAACGCCCAGACCGCGAGCGCCAGCACGTCGTCACGCACCCCGGCGACCGCGTCGGTGCGGGCGAAACCAAGGTCGCCGGGCACGAGAAAGCGCACGGTCGCCGTCGGCAACTCCACGCTCGACACGGGGTCTCCGGGCCGGGCCCGGTGCAGCCGCGCGACATATCCGGCCCGCATCACCCGGCGCGCGGCGGCCACTCGTCGCACACCGATTCGTTCCACCAGTTGGGCATCCGTGAATTCGCCCGGCGACCAATCGATCCGCCCGTTCCCGCCGGCATTAGCCTCTCCTGGCTCCGCGACCGACTTGTCACCGTCGGCGCGGGCCGTCGGCCCAGCAGCATCACTCGGGCCAGAGTCGCCGACCAGCGCGAGACTTGGCTTCGAGTGGCCGGCCACTCCCGGGTAGACATAATCTTGAAGACCGGAACCCGGGCGACCGGAATCTACGCGGCCAGGATCCGCGTAACCGCTGCGGTTGGGATGACCTGCATCCAGATGACCCGCGTCGAAATGACCTGGATCGGCAACGCCGGAACTAGCAGGACCGGGACCAGCAAGACCCGAACCAGCAGAACCGGAATCAGCAAGACCCGAACCAGCAGAACCGGGACCAGCACGGCCGGCATCGGCACGGCCGGCACCGGCATCGGCACGGCCCGAATCGGCACGGCCCGAATCGGCACGGCCCGAATCGGCACGGCCAGTGTTTAGGTGGCCGGGACCAGGAACACCAGCGTCGACATGACCGGGGGCCGCGCGATCCTGGGCATGGGGATCAGAGGGGACCTGGGTCCGTGGCTCCGGGTGATCCGCATGAGCGGGATGATCGGAATCGTCCGCGACGCGTTGGTAGGCCAGGACCAGGCCGACGATGTGCCGGCATACGCCGGGCGCGCCGCAGCTGCATCGTCCCTGGTCGAGGCCGCCGGTCGGTAGCGCGGTGGTCACCCCGTCGTCGTAGGTGGCGTGAACGGTCGCCTCGCCGTCCTCCACCACCGCCGGCATGGACCGTTCGATTTCGCGGACCGCACGCTTGACCAGGCCCCGGTTCGTCAACTCCGCCAACGTCTCGGGAGTCAGCGCCCGCAGTTCCGTCCTCATGCCGTCCTCCACGCGCCGACAGACGCAGCCGGCCGGTTGGCAGCGGCAGCCGACCACCCGTGCCTCCCATGCCGAGCACTCATCGGCCGACCTGCTCGGCGACGAAGGTAGCCAGCTGCCCTGGGGTCATGGCGCCCACCGAGGCTCCCACGTCCGCCAGGCTCTGGGCCGTGTGGGTGTCGTAGCTGGGGTTGGCGTCGTGGTCGAGTGCCGCCAGCCCGAGGACCTTGGTGCCCTGCTCGACGAGTTCGCGGACCGTGCGGATCAGCGACGACGGCGAGCCGCCCTCGTAGAAGTCGGTGATCAGGACGACGATCGCCCGGCGGGGCTGTTCGATCAGGCCGGCACCGTAGCGGACCGCGCGACCGATGTCGGTGCCGCCGCCGAGCTGGACCTTCATGAGCAGTTCGACCGGGTCGTCGACCTCGCTGCTCAGGTCCACCACGTCGGTGTCGAAGGCGACCAGGTGGGTGCGGACGCCCGGGAGGCCCCACAGGCACGCCGCCGTCACCGCGGAGTGGATCACCGAGTCGACCATCGAGCCGGACTGGTCGACCAGCAGGATCACCTGCCACTGGTCGATCTGCTTTCGGGTGCGGGAGAAGAAGTGCGGTGTCTCGATGAACAGCCGCCGCTCGGCCGGTCGGTAGTGGCCGAGGTTGGCGCGGATGGTTCGGGTCATGTCGAAATCCCGGGCCTGCTTCCACCGGCTCGGCCGCCGGGCGCGGGTGCCGGTGAACGCCGCCCGCACCTCGGTGGCCAGCTTCGCCATCAGGTCGCGGACAACGGCGTCGACGAGGCGCCGGGCCAGCCGCAGCACCTCCGGATTCATGAGGTGCTTGGTCTGCAGGACGGCCTTGAGCAGCGCCGGGTTCGGCTCGATCCGTTCCAGCACGCCTGGGTCGGTGACGATGTCGGTGATCTCGTACCGTTCGATGGCGTCGCGTTGCAGCCGTTCCACCGTCTCTCGGGGGAAGAGTCGGGTGATGTCGTTGAGCCAGTCCACTGTGGTCAGTGCGGACGGTCCGTCACCACCGATGCGGCCCCCGCCGCTTCGGATGCCGCGCTTCTCCAGGTCGCCGTCGCGGCCGTAGAGCCAGTCGAGCGCCGCGTCGCGCGCGAGGCCTTCCGGGCCGAGTGCCTGCATCGACGACGCCGGGGCACCTAGCACAAGCCGCCATCGTTCGAGATCCGGATCAGTCACGGGCTCCACCCATCAGTCCCTCGCGGCGCAGCACGGCATCGACCCGATCGTCCAGCAGCATGCCGGCGGCGACTAGTTCCGGATTCGCGACGCCGCGCAGCAGGCCGCGCCCATTCCCGCTGATGCCGCGTCGTTCCAGCAGCCGGCCGGCGATGATCTCCCGCTCGCGCGGCGGGAAGAACTCGAACGCCTGCCGCAGCGCCGGCACCGCGATCAGGAAGTCGTCCGCCGCCATCCCGGACACCAACTCGTCGAGCAGTCCGATCACCGCCGTGGTGTGCAACACCTCTTCCCGGGCCAGCGCGAACAATCCGGCCAGCCAGTCCCCGGCCGACTCCGGCAGGAATGCTCCCCGCACGGCCCGCAGCGGATCCAGCCCAGCAACATCCGACTCCGACGGGTCCGGCCCGGAAACACCAGCGCCGCGTCTCGGACTGACCAGGCCCGCCGAGGAGCAGGATGCGCCAGGTCCGGGCCCTACTCCGCCCGGGCCCGCTGCCGGTCGAGAGGCACCCGGCCCGGATTCCGACTCGGCAACGCCCCGGCCAACACCCGACCCCGGCGGAGAAGCTCCCGGCAGGGAATCCGGCCCACCACCACCCGGACCCACACCCAACCCAGACGGAGAAACTCCCGGCAGGGAATCCGACCCACCACCACCCGGACCCACACCCAACCCAGACGGAGAAACTCCCGACAAGGAATCCGACCCACCACCACCCGGACCCACACCCAACCCAGACGAAAGGACCTCCGGCACGGGGTCCAGGGATGCGCCCGGCGCGGAACCCAGAGACGCACTCGGCTCGGAATCCAGAGACGCACCCGGCACGGGATCCGGGCTCTTGGCAGCCTGATCGTCGGCTGCTGGCGGCCGCAATGCCCAGCGCAGTCCGAAGGCCGCGCCGCGGAGGTCGGGTGGTGCGGCGCTGTCGGCCGAGATCCGGGCGGCCACCTCAAGAGCAGTCTGGACGTCCAGGTCGAGCTCCACGCGGGCATACCGCAGGGCGTCGCGGCATGCCGCGAGGGCGCCGATTCTTCCCAGGTCGGCTGGCGCGGATTGACCGTGCACGCCCTCGGCCAGCCACAGGGTGCGCCGGACCGTGGCGATGATGACCACTCCCAGGGTCGTGCTGTGGGCGGAGCCGAGGATCCGGTCGTGCCGCCACATGGTCAGCACCACCGCGAGCATGCGGCCGAGCGCGCCGAGGTCTGCCGCCGCGGCCACGGTCGCCTCGATGCCGGCGAGGGCCTGTTCCGACACGTCGGTCGTGCCCGACAGCGCCGCGTCGAACAGCACGCCCGCGAGCAGGTCCACGTTCCGGCCGGCCTGCGTGGCGCGCTCGGCCAGGGCCGCCGCGCAGGCGTCGGCGAGTGTGGCACCGTACGCGCCGGCCTCGATGAACGCGGTGAGCCTTGCGGGGTCGGGGCGCAGCGTCCAGCGTTCCCGCAGGACCGGTTCCAGGCCCGTGGCCGGCCCGGAGTCGCGGCGGAACCCCGGCACGGCCAGGATGCGGATCCGGTGCAGCACTCGGCTGCGGGCGCGGTCGGCCGCCACGGTCAGGTCCAGGTCGAGGTCGGCATCGCCGTCCAGGCCGAAGCGTTCGAGCTCAGCCTGGACGTGGTGGACCAGGGGCGGCGCGGGTGTGTCGGCGTGCAGGCGGCCGACGCGCGTGCCGCTGAGCGCGGCGACCATCTCGACCACGACGGGATGGCTGCCGGTTCGCAGGCTGCCCCGGGCCGCCCATGGCAGGGGCACGTCCAGCGCCTCCTTCACCAGCGCCGACGCCAGCCCGTCCAGCACATCCGTCCGCGCCGGATGCCGATGACCGCGCACGGTGGCCAGCCCTTCCGCGGTGGCCCGGGCCGCGATCAGGTCTGCTGTGGACACCGGTTGCTTGCGCTCGCGCAGCCGGCCGGCCACCGACTCGGTGAGGTGCCGCGCCGCGGCCTGCGCGCCCGACTCCCACAGCTCCTGGTAGTAGCCGGGCGAGGGCATGCCGGACTGGTACCCGTCGAAGGCGTCGAGCCGCCGGAAGGAATACGGCACCAGGAAGCTGCCGCCGACCGCGTCCACTGGCAGCTCGGGCACCTCCGGCCACTCGGCGGCCGCCGACACCGTGGCGAGCGCCGACACCAGCGCCGGTCGGTGGAATCCTCCGGTCACCACGACGACCGGCCGCTCCCCCGCCGCGGCGGCCGCGGCCTCGACCCATTGCGCCATGTACGCCTCGCGTGCGGTGTCCGACTCACCGGCCGCCGACTCGCCCCGGACGAGGTCGAAGTAGACCGTGAGCCGCTCCGCGAGACCCTCCTCCGGGGCGATCTCGAACAGGTGGTCCCACAGCACGTCCACGTTGTCCACGTCGAAGCTGCGGCACAGCCGTTCCATCACCTCGGCGTATCGCAGCTCCGCGTCCGCATAGCGGTTGCTGCGCCCGGCGAAGGCCGGATGCCAGGCGGGCAGGTCGATGAAGCGCAGCTCCGCCCCCACCGCCCGGCCGTGGGTGAGCGCCACCCACTCCGGCGAATATGCGCAGAACGGCGCCCAGGAGCCGTGCCGCCGTTCGCCGTCGCGGTAGCTGCTGAACACGGCGACCGGCAGCTCGTGGCCCAGCAGCAGCTCCCCGATCCGCCCGTTGAGGTCGGCCGGCCCCTCGACCAGCACATAGGCCGGTCGCAGGGCGTCGATGGTGGCCGCGACGAGCCGGGCGCACGCCGGGCTGTGGTGCCGGACCCCGATGAACGTGACCGTCATGGCTCAGCCCGGCAGCAGGTGGCGGGCGTTGTGCAGCGCCTGCCACTGCTCGCCGGCGCGCCACGTGACCTGCTGGGCCAGGTAGCGCCGCAGCTTCGCCAGGTCTTCCGGGTTGTCCTTGGCCGCGGTGCCGGCCAGGCACGCCACCACGTCCTCGGCGGTGCCGGGCTCGCCGCGCAGGAACCAGCCACGCAGCCCGACGGCGTGGGCGACGGAGACCGCCTCCGCCGTGCTCATGACCGCGGACAGCCTGTCCATCGAGTCGCCCCGCGCGGTCTCCCCCGTGCGCAGCTCGCGGAACGTGGTCACCAGCACCTCGAGGACGTCCCGCCGCGGCTCGGCGGTGACCCCGGAGCGCCGCAGCAGCGCCGACGCCTCGGCCTCGACCAGGGCCAGTTCCGTGGCGAAGTCGGCGATCGGGAAGACCGTCTCGAAGTTGAAGCGGCGCTTCAGCGCGGAGCTCATGTCGTTGACGCCGCGGTCGCGGGTGTTGGCGGTGGCGATGATGTTGAAACCGTCGCGGGCGAAGACCATCGCCGACGGCCCGGTCAGCTCCGGGATCGCCAGGACCCGGTCGGACAACGGGGACAGCAGGCAGTCCTGGACTTCGAGCGGGCAGCGGGTGATCTCCTCGAAGCGGACCGTGCGGCCCTCGGCCATGCCGCGCAGCAGCGGCGCGGGCACCAGCGACTGCGTCGACGGGCCGTCGGCGACGAGCAGCGCATAGTTCCACGAGTAGCGGATCTGGTCCTCGGTGGTGGCGGCACCGCCCTGGATGGTGAGCATGGAGTCACCGCTGACCGCCGCGGCGAGCAGCTCGGACAGCAGCGACTTGGCCGTGCCGGGCTCGCCGACCAGCATCAGCCCGCGGCTGGTCGCAAGCGTGATCAGGGCGCGGTCGATCAGCGAGGGGTCGCCGACGAACTTGCGGCTGACGCCGAGCTTGCTGTCGCCGACGACGAAGCGCCGGGCCGCCTGCACGCTGAGCACCCAGCCGGGCGGGCGCTCGGCGGTGTCGGCGGCTTGCAGCCGGGCCAGCTCGTCGGCGTAGCGGACCTCGGCGGGCGGCCGCTGCACCCGGTCGGCGGGCTCGGTGACCTCGACAACCGAGCCGGCCCCGAAACCGGCCGGACCGGGGGTGGATGGGGTGGGGCTCATGCGGTCAGCTCCGTGAGGTCGCGGATGATCTCGGATGCGGCGATCGGGTCGAGTCTGCTCAGCGGGATCTGGCCCGCGGCGTTGGCGCTCCAGCGGTTACCGGTGTCGTCGCACAGGAAGATCATCTCTAGCTTCTGCTCCGGGAAGACCTCCATCGCGCCGATCGCGATGCCTGGGTCCAGGTCGATGACGACCTCCTGGCGCGGGCCAACGACCAGCTCGATGCGGCCCTGGACGCCGCCGTCCTGCGGGTCTTCGCGCCGCCAGCCCTTGCGTTCGAGGCCGATCACCCGCCCGGTCGGCACCGTGCGGCCCTCGAAGCGAGTCAGCCGGGAGGTCGCGGCCTCCTCGGCGCTGAGGCTGAACGTCTCGCGGCTGAGCTGCGCGAACGGTTGCAGGATCTCGTAGTCGGCGAAGACCTCGACCCAGTCGGCCAGGCTGTCGCCCAGCTGCAGCGGGTGGGCGACCCCGACGCGCGCGTCGTCGGCGAGCTGGGCCGCCTCGTCGTGGGCGTCGGAGAACGACCTGTCCTCGGCGACCCGGATCGCCCCGATCCGCTTCTCCTGCTCGTCGTAGACCGCCCAGACGAGGCGCCGGACGATGTGCCAGAGCAGCGGGTGGGCGACGAACAGCTGACGGAACTCGGCGCCGGTCCAGCGCCGGCCGGTGACCATCGCGCGTTCGAGGCGACGGATCTGGTCGGCGGCGACCGTGCGGACGTCCTTCTTCAGCGCCGCGAATCGCTGGTAGGCCGCGGGGGCGAGGTCGGCGTCGTCGCGGGCTCCGGGCTTCGGCAGCGCCTTGAGGTGCTTGCCCGCGCTGTCGGCGACGTACGGGCGCAGCTGCTCGTCGAAGCCCACCGTGAACTGACGGGGTCCGTAGTCGAGGACCATACTGCCGGCGGCGTCGAGCCCGAACTGGGGCACCAGCCGGTCGGCGAGCTGGTCGGCGCTGAGCCCGAGACCGGCGGCGACCTCCTCCATCTTCTGCGCGGCGGCGGCCTTGAGGCCCTTGAACTTGGCCCGCTGGGCGATGCCGTGCAGGTGCATGAGGGCGACGTCCGTGCCGATCCGGGCCAGGACCTGCACCCCCGTGACCGCCCGCGCGTGCCCACCCTCGCCGGGCCAGGCCAGGATCATCGGGGTCAGCCGGCGCACGGTCTCGTCGTCGCCGACCACACCCAGCGTCTCGAGAACCCAGTTTTCCTTGCTGTCGCCGCCCGAGGTCTGCCAGCGCTGGAAGAGCCCCCAGGCGAACTCGGCGAGGCTCGCCGGCTCACACGCCTGCCGGACGATGTCGACCCCGGCGTACGGGGTGTCGGACCTGCCGAGCGCGAGCACCAGCACCAGGTTGGTGATCGCCTCGGCGGGCAGGGCGCCGGCGCCGTCCCGCAACAGCACCGGCGGGAGCAGCCCCGGGACGGCCCAGGCGGGCATCGCCGGGAGCTTCGTCGGCAGCACGGACAGCGGATCGGTGTCCAGCAGCGTCTGGATGGCCGCGGCGGCCGCCTCGCCGTAACCTCGCGCGGCCACGCGCACAGCCTCGGTGTGCCCGTCGGCGTGCAACGCGAACAGCGCCTGCTCGGCCTGGCGGCGCGGGACGCCGACCTTGTCGAGTGCCGGCGGCACCAGCGCCCGCGCCGCCTCGGCGGGGTGGCGCCGCAGCCAGGTGAGGGCCGTCCCGCGGAGGGTCTTGAGCCGCGCGTAAGCATCCGCCATCAGGACTGCGATCTCGGAGGCGGCGAAGGGCAGCAGCAGCGACGCCATCTCCGCGGGGCTGCGCTTGACCAGCTCCAGCACCGCCGGCAGCGCGTCGAGCTCGAACCGGGCGACGACGACCCGCATCCACGAGGCGGCCTGCCAGGTCTCGGTGACGCGCCACTTCGCCAGCAGCGGACGGGCGAGCTCCTCCGGCGCGCCGGCGAAGAACTCGGCCGGCTCGTACCAGGAGGCGGTGCCGGCCGCGATCGACCGGGCCACCTGCTCCCAATCCAGCGGGCCCTCGGAATATCGGAGATAGGGGGTCTGGCGCCAGCCCTCCCGCTCCCCGTCGAGCCAGCTGATCGAGGGCGCACCGGTGTCGGTGAGGCCGGTGATCACGACGGGCTTCACGGGCCGTTGCGGCTTGCCCCACGGGGGATCGAGCAGCAGCGGCGGCACGGCCGCCAGCGGCGCCGGCACGGCCGCGGCGGCCTGCTCGCGGATGGCCTCCACCCGTTGCCGCGCCGCGGCGCCGAGCTGCGGCAGAACCTCCTCGACGACCCGGGGATGGGCCAGCACGTGGGCGCGCAGCAGCTCGGCGACGACGGGCTTGGCGGCGCCCTCGGCGAGGAACCGCAGCGCCCGCGCCGGACCGCGGGCGGCGGCCTCGAGCAGGGCGGGCGGGACGTATTTGACGTCGACCCGGTCGACCAACCCGCGCATCACCCCGTCGCTGGGCAGCGCGGCGACCATGGACAGCAGGCGCCGTTGGCCGTCGGCATACTCAAGGCCGTCGAACCAGTGGAACAGGGCCGGCCCCGCGCCGACGCCCACCGCGTCGATGATCGTGGTCAGCGTGGCGAGGGAGCCGGTGACGCAATATGCGTTGGTGATCGCGCCGAGCGCCGTCACCTGCTCCTCCGTGCCGGCCGCGCTGAGCAGCGCGGCCGCCCGGGTTTCGTCGCCGTCGGCGATCGCGGCCGCGATGTCCTCGGCGACCCACTCGTGCTGGGTGGGCACCAGCAGCGACGTCGCGACCCGCGCGTAGGCACCGGCCGCACGGTATGGCGTGATCGCCTCGATCACCTCGGCATATTCGTCGTCGGTGGCGGCCGCGAGCGCCGCGCGGACGCGCAGGGCGATCGTCACCGCCTGGTCGCCGTATGAGCGGTGGCGCTCCTCGCCGACGCCGAGGAACCGGACGCCGAACTGCTGGTCGGCGCCGTGGCGCGGGCCGGGTGGGAGGCCGTCGTCGAGCTTGAGGGTCATCAGCTGGACCGCGGCCTCGGCGGCCGGCCGCAGGCCGCGCTCGGAGATCCAGAGGTCGGCGAAAACGACGAACTTGTCCTGCACGTCCCAGTTGCGGAGAGTCGCGGCCATCGCGACAGCAGCCGCGCCGAGGGCGGGGGCCTGCGGATCACCTTCGAGCCAGGCCGTCGCGGCCGCGGCGATGGCCGGGTCGGTGGCCGGCGCCTGGATGACCTTGGCGATCCCGCCGCGGCGGCGCTCCATGAGCTGGTCGGCGACCGTGCGCGCCTTGGCGTCGGGCACGAATCGGCCGACGCCGCTGCTGCCCCGCCGGGCGGAGCGGTGCCGGCGCCAGGTGGCGGGGAGGACGAAGGAATCCTCGTCCTGCTCGGTGGCGGCGGGCGTCGGCGGCACGGGTGTGCCGGAGGGGGACGCTGTTGCGGTTGGGCCGGTCGTCTCGCCGTACCCTTTGCGGGTTTTCTCCGCGATCAGCTTGCCCGCGTGGGTGGCGGCCTCGGCCGCCGAATCGAAGGTCTTGACCTTGGTCTGGCCGGCCGTGCCGACGCGTCCCCAGCGGACCGTCACCTCGCTCCCGTCCTGGTCGACCTCCCAGAACTTCGCTGACGCACCGTCGAGCAACTCGAAACTACGCATGTGACACCTTTGTCAGGGGACGCGGAACGGCCCGGGCCCGACCGCGCTCGTCGATACCGGTGCGAGGCACGTTAGCGATCCGGTACGACAAAATCACGGGATGACCAGACCGGTAGTTGGCGTGGGATTGATCCTGGTAGATCCGGAGGGCCGGGTGTTGCTCGGTCGCCGGGTCAAGGCCGGCGAGGAGCCGACCTGGTGCCTGCCCGGCGGCCACGTCGAGGGTGGCGAGACCATCGAGCAGGCCGCCGCCCGCGAGGCCGCCGAGGAAGCCGGCATCGACGGCACCCGGCCCGAGGTCATCGCGATCGGCCTGCGCACCGCGGGCAGCGGCCTGACCGCGGCGGCCGTGGCGCCGTGGCCCGGCATCCCGCCGCGGGCGCTGGAGCCCGACGTCCTGAACGACTGGGGCTGGTATGCGCCGGACGACCTGCCGGATCCGCTCTATCCGCCGTCGGCCATGAGCCTCACCGTCTGGCGTGGCCTGCCCCCGCCCGACGGCTGGCGGGTCTATCCGGTCTCCTGACCTGCCCGGCCGGCCCTTCCGCGAAAGCAGCCCGGGACGGCTCTGGCGAGCCGTCCCGGGACATCGCTGTTACGGCTGGCTGCGCGGGCTGTCGGGCGCCAGCGTGTCGATGAACTCGTGCGGGTCGTGCACCTCGGTGGTCCGGCGGGCGGCATTGGCCTCGGCCGCCAGCGCCTTGGCCGCACCGGCCGGATCGACGCCGGCCCGCTTCGCGGCGGCGACGACCTGGTTGTATGCCCCTTCCGCGAACGCGTACGCGGCCCGGTAGTCGTGCCGCGCGAACGCCTTCGTGGACAGGCCCAGCAGGACGTCGGCCGCGCGGAGCTGGCCGCGTGCCTTCGACGCCTTGGGCGCCGCCAGCACGTCGGCGGCCAGCCGGTTCGCGGCCTCGTGGTACGCCGCGGTCAGGAACCGGTCGCTGTTGTCCCGATCGAACTGGCTGAAGTCCCAGTTGAGGTCGATGTAGCTCATCATCGAGTTGCTCTCGTCGCCGGCGTTGGCGAACAGGAACGGGCCCCCGGGCTCGTAGTCCACCCCGGTCTCGCTGTCGTAGCCGTCGTGCGGGTGGCTCATGCCCAGGTGGTGGCCGACCTCGTGGATCTGGGTGGTGGTCAGGCCGTAGCCGGCCGCGACGATCTCCGGGGAGACGAAGCAGAAGATCCCGGTCTGGGTGCCGTCGGTGTAGTTGTTGTCCGCGAAGCCCAGCGCCGGCGCACCGACGCCCGCACCCACGGCGTAGTTGAAGACCGGCACCTCGTAGTCGACCCGGCCGGCGTCGTCCTTGGTGCGGTCCAGGTTCGCCCAGTTGTAGAGGTACAGGTTCGCGAACGCCGGGTAGCCGGAGCCGGGATAGCAGCTCTCGTCGGTGAGCACCCCGAGGTAGCACTCCTCGGCCTTGGCGTCGAACGGCAGATCCTGGTTGTCGAAGTCCAGCCGGTTGCGCCAGCGCAGCTCGGACAGCTCGTCGACGACCAGCTTGGGCTTGATGTACCGCGCCGAGGCGTCCACGCCGGGCCAGGCCTCGTAGGTGTTGCTGTCGATGTTGAGCGATTTGGGCAGCTTGGGGGTCGGCAGCTCCACCGGGTAAAGCGGCGACGAGGTCATCAGCAGGTTCAGCGCGACGTAGCGGGTGATCAGCCCGAGGTCGCCGGCCAGCGCCCCGGGCGCCCGGAAGCCGCCGGCGGTGTATTCCCACGTCGGCGGCATCCGGTAGTCGACGACGCCGTCGCCGTCGAGGTCGGGGTTGTCGACGTCGTAGTTGCTGGTCCACGACTCGGGGCCGGCGGACAGGTCGTGGAACCAGACCCGCCGGGTGCTGCCGAGCCCGGTCTCCTCGTCGTCGGCGGTGGTGCCGCCCCAGGCGATGATCTTGCGGCTGTCCCGCTGCTTGCCGAAGTCGAACCCGGTGTCGGGATCGGGCTCGCCCGTCTTGGTGTAGACGTGGAACTTGAAGTCGGAGCGGCCGTGCCAGTTGATGAAGAAGATCGTGTTGCGCCGGGTGTCGACACCGGCGGGCGGGTGGTAGGCCAGCCACTTCTCGACGCTGGGCGCGTCGATGGTGTTGTTGGACGTGATGTCCTTGACGTTCTTCTTCTGCGCGTTGTACGCGGTCTGGTACAACGTCAGCGGCGCGGGCTTCGCCAGCCGGCCGAGCTGCTTGAAGAACCTGTCCTCGTAGGACTTGTTGCTGTAACTGACCTTGTAGTCGTAGGTGTACTTGATACCGAGTTTCTCGGTCTGGCCGTAGACCAGCCTGTACCGGACCAGGGGCTCGTACTTCTTCGGCAGGCCGGACAGGCAACGACGAGCGCGGCTCTCCGTCTCATGTGGCCACGCTGCCATTCAGCGGACGCACAGTAAAGATTTACGCAGCTACCAGCATCATTCCCGCACCGGGCCCGGCCCATCCGAATTGCCGTACTTTGCGGGACCGCCGATCTAAACTCTGCGGGTGGCGAAGTATTTCGACGTACATCCGGACAATCCGCAACCGCGGGCCATCGCGCAGGTGGGGCGCATCCTGCGGGACGACGGATTGATCGCGTATCCGACCGATTCCTGTTACGCCCTGGGCTGCCGGATCGGCAACGCCAAGGGCCTCGACCGGATCCGGGAGATCCGCCACCTGGGCAGCGACCACCACTTCACCCTGATCTGCCGCGACTTCGCGCAGCTCGGCCAGTTCGTGCAGATCAACAACGCGGTCTTCCGGGCGGTCAAGGCCGCGACCCCGGGCAGCTACACCTTCATCCTGCCGGCCACCCGGGAGGTGCCGCGCCGGCTGCTGCATCCCAAGAAGAAGACCGTCGGGGTACGCATTCCGGAGCACGCGGTGACCAGTGCGATCCTCGCCGAGCTGGGCGAGCCGCTGCTGTCCAGCACGCTGCTGCTGCCGGGCGAGGAGGAGCCGCTCACCCAGGGCTGGGAGATCAAGGAGCGGCTCGACCACGCGGTGGACGCGGTGATCGACTCGGGCGAGTGCGGCACGGTGCCGACCACGGTGATCGACCTGTCCGGCGGCGAACCGGAGATCCTGCGGGTCGGCGCGGGCGACCCCTCCCGCTTCGAGTAGCCGGGAAACCGCGGGCGGATTGTCGGTGCCCGGCGATACAGTGCGATCCGCTGCCGTCGTCGGAGGAAACCATGTATCTACCCGTGCCGGCCCAGGTCGATCTGGGTGCGATGGATCATGAGGTGCTGCACTTCTGGCACGCCAACAGCATCTTCCACCGCAGCCTCGAGCAGTCCGCGGGCCGCCCCGAGTGGATCTTCTACGAGGGCCCGCCGACCGCGAACGGCAGGCCCGGCACGCACCACATCGAGAGCCGGGTCTTCAAGGACCTCTTCCCGCGATATCGGACCATGAAGGGCTTCCATGTCGCCCGCAAGGCCGGCTGGGATTGCCACGGCCTGCCGGTCGAGCTCGCGGTGGAAAAGGAGCTGGGCTTCACCGGCAAGCAGGACATCGAGGCGTACGGCATCGCCGAGTTCAACGTCAAGTGCCGCGAGTCGGTCACCCGGCACACCGACGCGTTCGCCGAGCTCACTCAGCGGATGGGCTACTGGGTCGACATGGACGACGCCTACCGGACCATGGACCCCGGCTACATCGAGTCGGTGTGGTGGTCGCTGCGGCAGATCTTCGACAAGGGCCTGCTGGTCGAGGATTTCCGGGTCGCGCCCTGGTGCCCGCGCGACCAGACCGCGCTCTCCGACCACGAGCTGGCCCAGGGCTACGAGCAGGACGTCGACCCGTCGGTCTACGTGCGCTTCCCGCTGACCTCCGGCCCGTTCGCCGGGAGCGCGTCGCTGCTGGTGTGGACGACCACGCCGTGGACGCTGGTCTCCAACACGGCCGTCGCGGTCAACCCGGAGGTCACCTATGTGGTGGCGACCGACGGCGGTTCGCAGCTCGTCGTCGCCGCGGATCTGCTTGAACAGGTGCTCGGTACCGCCTGGACGGTAGTGGCCTCCTTCCCCGGCAAGGAGCTCGAACGCTGGACCTATGCGGCCCCGTTCGACCTGGTCGAGGTGCCAGACGCGCACATCGTCATCCTGGCGCCATATGTGACAACCGAGAGCGGCACCGGCCTGGTGCACCAGGCGCCCGCCTTCGGCGCGGACGACCTGGCCAGCTGCCGGGCGTACGGGCTGCCGATGGTCAATCCGGTACGACCGGACGGCACGTTCGCGCCCGAGGTGCCGCTGGTCGGCGGCGTGTTCTTCAAAACCGCGGACGCGGCGCTGGTCGCCGACCTGCGGAGCCGGGGCCTGCTCTTCCGCGAGGCCCCGTATGAGCACAGCTACCCGCACTGCTGGCGCTGCCACACGCCGCTGATCTACTACGCGCAGCCGTCCTGGTATGTCCGCACCACGGCGGTCCGCGACAAACTGCTGCGCGAAAATGAGCGCACCACCTGGCAGCCGCCCACGATCAAGCACGGCCGGTACGGCGACTGGCTGACCAACAACGTCGACTGGGCGCTCTCCCGGCAGCGCTACTGGGGCACCCCGCTGCCCATCTGGCGCTGCCCCGAGGGCCACCTGACCTGCATCGGCTCGCTTCAGCAGCTCAGCGAGCGCACCGGCGAGGATCTGTCCGGGCTGGATCCGCACCGGCCGTTCATCGACGCGGTCACCTTCGCCTGCGACTGCGGCGCCACCGCCACCCGGGTGCCCGACGTCATCGACGCCTGGTACGACTCCGGCGCCATGCCGTTCGCCCAGTTCGGCTACCCGTACCGCAACAAGGAGCTGTTCGAGCGCGGCTACCCCGCCCAGTTCATCGCCGAGGCGATCGACCAGACCCGCGGCTGGTTCTACACCCTGATGGCGATCGGCACGCTGGTCTTCGACCGGTCCGCGTACGAGAACGTGGTCTGCCTGGGGCACATCGTGGCCGAGGACGGCCGCAAGATGTCCAAGCACCTGGGCAACATCCTCGAGCCGCTGCCGCTGCTGGACCGGCACGGCGCGGACGCGATGCGCTGGTTCATGGCCGCGGTCGGCTCACCGTGGTCATCCCGGCGGGTCGGGCACACCACGCTGCAGGAGGTGGTCCGCAAGACCCTGCTGACCTACTGGAACACGGCCGCCTTCCAGGCGCTGTACGGGCGCACCGCCCGCTGGACGCCGTCGGAGGAGGATCCGGCGCCGGCCGACCGTCCGGTCCTGGACCGCTGGGTGCTGTCCGAGCTGCACACGCTGGTCCGGGGGGTGGACGCGGCGCTGGCCGGGTTCGACAGCCACGAGGCCGGCAAGCTGCTCGCGGCGTTCATCGACGACCTGTCCAACTGGTACGTCCGCCGCAGCCGCCGCCGTTTCTGGCGCGGCGACCCGGCCGCCCTGGCCACGCTGCACGAGGTGCTGGTGACGGTCACCCTGTTGATGGCCCCGATCACGCCGTTCATCACCGAGCGGGTCTGGCAGGACATGGTCACGCCGGTGACGCCGACCGCCGCGCTGTCGGTGCACCTGGCGGCGTTTCCGGTCGCCGACGAGACGCTGATCGACCCGGCGCTCAGCGCGCAGATGGCCACCGCCCGCCGACTGGTCGAGCTGGGCCGGGCGGCCCGGGCCGACTCGGGCATGAAGACGCGGCAGCCGCTGTCCCGGGCGCTCGCGTCGGTGCGCGGCTTCGCCGAGCTCTCTCCGGAGCTGCTGGCCGAGATCGCGGCCGAGCTGAACGTCGGCGTGGTGCTCTCGGTGGGCGCCGCCGGCGACTCGCTGGTGGACACCACGGCGAAGGCCAACTTCCGGCCGCTGGGCAAGCGGTTCGGCAAGGCGGTGCAGCAGGTGGCGGCCGCGGTCGCCGCCACGGACGCCACGGCGCTGAAGGAGTCGCTGCGATCCACCGGCAGCGCCACGGTGGTCGTGGCCGGCGAGGCCGTCACGCTCGGCCCGGACGAGGTGATCATCACCGAGACGCCGCGCGCGGGCTGGGCCGTCGCCGCCGAGGCCGGCGCGACGCTCGCCCTCGACCTGCAGCTGACGCCCGAGCTGCGCCGGGCCGGGCTGGCCCGGGACGCGATCCGGCTGATCCAGGAGGCCCGCAAGTCCAGCGGCCTGGAGGTCTCCGACCGGATCGTGCTGCGTTATGCGGCCACCCGCGACGACACCACCGCGGCCCTCGGTGAGCATGCCGAGGTCGTCGCCGACGAGGTGCTGGCGATGGACTATGCGCCCGGCGAGCCGTCCTGGCCCGAGGCCACCCCGTTCCGCGAGGAGGCGATCGGGCTCACCTTCTGGCTGCGGAAGGCCTGATGGGTCCGGCCCGGGTGCTGCGCGCGCTCGCCGCGCTCGCGCTGCTCAGCGCCTGCGCGGCCGGGCCCGTGAACGCCTGGAGGGAGCTGTCCCTGCCGGGACCGGGTACCCACCTGCTGCGGGACGCGGTCGCCTGCGGCGGGCACTGGTACGTCGTCGGCGGCCGGGCCGGCCCCGACGGCGAGACCAGTCCGGCGGCCTGGGACAGCGTCGACGGCCGCGCCTGGCGAAGCCTCGCCCTGGCCCCGCTGCCCGGGAGCTACTACGGCCCGCGCAGCGTGCTGTATGCCGTGGCCTGCGCGCAGGACCGGATCGCGGCGATCGGCTCGCGCAGCGGCGGCGCGCACGGCAACCCGCGGGTCAGCACCTGGTATCAACGCCCGGACGGCTCGCTCGCTGAGGCAGCGGCGAGCTTCGAGACGTACGGCGGCGGCACCGCGGTCGATGTCGGCCGGATCGCGGGCGGCCCGTCCGGTTTCCTCCTCGCCGGCAACCGGACCAGCGGCGCGGCCGCCTGGCTGTCCGCCGACGGCACGAGCTTCCGGCTCTTCGAGAACGCGCCGGGCCTGGCCCGTGCCTTCGCGCGGGACGGCGCCGTCCTGGACGATCGGTTTGTCCTCGTCGGCAGCTTCGGCGACGCGCCGGCCGCATGGAGTTCCGCCGACGGCGCCTCGTGGCGGCGCGCCGAGGTGCCGGAGGGGGACGGCTTCGAGGAGTTGCAACGGGTGGTGCGGCTGGGCGACCGGCTGATCGCGGTCGGGCCGCGCGGTGACACGTACGGCGCCTGGAGCGGCCCGGAATGGGCCGCGGTCGGCCGCTTCGGCAAGCCCGACGCCGCCGGCATCCGGTCGCTGACCGTCGCGGGAGAACGGCTGTACGCGGCGGCCGGCCGGCTGTGGCGTTCCGTGGACGGCGGCCGGTCCTGGCTCACCGTCACCACCCCGCGCGGCGCGAAGCCGCTGTCGGCGGTCGCCGGCCGCGATGATCACATCCTGCTGATCGCCGGCGACCGGGCCTGGATGGCTCACCGGGTGTGACCGTAACTTTCGGGTGATTCATAGCATCCTCCCAGCTCACAGCGATGATCTCCACGATCTTCACCGTTAAGGTCCGGATTCATGGCGTGGCGACAGCAGGTCAACATCAGGTTGTCCCGCAGCACCGGGATGCGAGTGGAACAGCGGGACGGCCGGCTCCGGGTGGTCCGCAACCCGCGGCGGGAGTTGCGCGCACCGGGGTTCATCTTCTCCTCGGTGCGTTCCGGCTCCACGCTGCTGCGGATGATCCTCAACAGCCATTCGCAGATCTACGCGCCGCACGAACTGCACCTGGCCCACGTCAAGGTCTCGTTCGAGATCCCGGCGGCCCGCAAGGCCATGGCCGCCCTCAATCTCGACGAGAACGAACTGACCGCCATGACGTGGGACCGGCTGCTGACCACCGCCCTGCGGCGCAGCGGCAAGTCGGTCCTGGTGGAGAAGACTCCGAACCTGGTCCTCCACTGGGACCGGGTGGCCCGGACCTGGCCGGACGCCCGGCTGATCTACCTGCTGCGGCACCCGGCCGCGATCCTCGACTCGTGGCAGCGGGCCCGGACCGCGCAGACCGAGGAGCAGGCGATCGCCAGCGTTGCCCGATATCTCGGCAAGCTGCGCGAGGCCCGCGCCGCCGTGCCCGGGATCACCGTGCGGTACGAGGATCTGACCGCAGACCCGGCCCGCGAGGCGCGACGGCTGTGCGGGTTCCTCGGCGTCGACTTCGAGCCCGCGATGGTCGAGTACGGCAACACCGACCACGGCCCGCTCGTGGCCGGCCTCGGCGACTGGCAGGAGAAGATCAAGTCCGGCTCGGTGCAATCCGCGCGCCCGGTGCCGCCCACCGAACTGCCGGAACACCTGCGGACACTCGCCGTCGACCTCGGCTACTGAGCCGGCTGCCACCGCCGCCAAGATAGCCAAGAATTCTTGGCCAAGAATTCTTGCGCTCGTCGGCAGGGCTCGGCAGGATCGAGCCATGGCCTCGTCCTCTCGTTCCCCCTCCGACGAACCGGACTCCTCCGACGAACCGGCCCGTCTGGGCGACGCCCGGGTGATGCGGGCCCTCGCCCATCCCATCCGGCTGCGGCTGATCGCGCTGCTGTCGGAGCTCGGCCCGGCCAGCGTCAGCGCCCTGGCCGGCCGCACCGGCGAGTCGACCGCCTCGGTGAGCTACCACCTGTCCCAGCTCGCGCGCTTCGGGCTGGTCGAGGAGGCGGTCGAGGCCCGGACCGGCCGGGAACGACCGTGGCGGGCAGCGCACCGCGGGATCTCCTGGGACTTCAACGAGGGCGAGGAGGCCTCGGCGCTGCTGCGCGCCGCCTACCTCAAGGAGCGGCTCCGGGTCATCGACGAATACGCCGCGGCCGAGCAGTCATTGCCGCGCGAGTGGCGCTCGGCGGCGTTCTTCCTCGACGACATCGGGCATCTGACCGCGGCCGAGCTCGATGAGGTGTCCGGAAAGATCAAGACCCTGCTGGCGGGCTATCGCGGGCCCGGCCGGGCCGGCGCCCGGCGCGTCACCTTCTTCGCGTACGGCCTGCCGAGTGCGGAGTAGCCCGTCCCGGGGCGTGGCCGCGCTCACGGCCGCCAAGCTGGTGTCCACCACCGGCTCTTGGACCAGCACCGTGGCGATGCCCTGGCTGGTGCTCACCACCACCGGGTCCCCGGCGCGGATGAGCCTGGTCCTCGCCGCCCAGGTCGCCGGGGTCGTGCTGCTCGGGGTGCCGGGCGGCACCGTCGTCGCCCGGCTCGGCACCCGCCGCACGATGCTGCTCGGCGACGCCGCCCGTGCCCCGCTGGTCGCCGCCGTTCCGCTGCTGTTCCAGCTGGACGCGCTGGCCTTCCCGCTGCTGCTGGCGCTGGCGTTCGCGGTGGGCGGCTTCGCGGCGCCCTACGTGGCGGCGCAACGGCTGGCGATCCCCGAGCTGGTGGGCGAGGAACCGCACCGGGTGGCCCGGGCGAACAGCCTCGTCGACGGCGCCACCCGGGTCGGTAACCTGGCCGGCCCCGCGCTGGCCGGCATCCTGATCGGCGTCCTCGGCGCGGCGAACGTCCTGTGGTTCGACGCGGGCACATTCCTGCTCTCGTTCGGGATCGTCCTGGTGCTCGTGCACCCGCGCCCCCACCCGGCTGCAGCACCCACCCCGGCGCCCGGCACCGGCCGGCGCTGGCTGCCGGCGGGGTTCCGGGCGATAGCGGCCGACGCCGCGCTGCGCTGGATGGCGATCTCGCTGCTCTGCGTCGGGGTGACCTACCCGCTGATCATGGTGACCCTGCCGGTGCTGACCACCACCCGGTACGGCGGCGACCCACGAACCTATGGCGCGCTGGTCGCCGCCAGCGGCCTCGGGCTGGCCGTCGGCAGCCTGTTGGCGATCTGGGTGTCGGGCCGATGGCCACTCGCCGCGCTCGGTGGCATCGCCGCGGTCGGTGCGATGGGGCCGCTCTGGCTGTTGCCGCTGCCGTTGACCAGGCTCGGCGCAGGCGCGGTGCTGGCGGTCTCGGGCCTGTTCATCCCGGTCTTCAGCGCCTGCCTGACCTCGTATTTCACCCTGCGCATCCGCGCGGAGCTGCGCGCTCAGGTGATGACCAGCGTGGTCGCGACGGAAAACACGGCGGGCTTCGCCTCCTACGCCTGCGGCGGCATGCTGCTGGCCGCGGTCGGCACCCGGGCGACCCTGCTGGTGGCCGCCATCGCCGGCACGGGCTGCGCCGTGGCACTGCTGGTCGCGGTGACCGCCGTCCTCCGGGGCAGCGCGGGCCGTGCCGCGGGGGCCGGGGCGGGCGTCGCCTTCCGTACCTGAGCTCGGGTCAGCAGCGTGACCCCGGCTGCCGCGATCCCCGCGCTGGCCAGGGCGACCACCGCGCCGAGCGCGCCACCGGTGATCTGCTCGCCCAGCAGCACCAGGCCGATCGTTGCCGCCGCGACCGGGTTCGCCAGCGTGCTCACCGCCAGCGGCGCGCCCAGGCCGTCCCGGTAGGAGCGCTGGGTGAACAGCGTCCCGGCGGTCGACAACACGACGATCGCCAGGGCGGCGACGGCAACCGTCGGGTCGATCAGCGCACCGAGCCCGTCGTCCGTGAGGTGCACCGCGACGGTCTGGGTCAGGGCGGACGAGACACCGAACGACACTCCCGCGGCGGCTGCCGCCCACAGGCCCGAGGCGCCGGGCACCGCGCTCCACCCGCCCAGCGCGGTCAGCAGCGCCGCCGTGACCAGCAACAGGCCGACGAGCTGGGTGCTGGTCAGCACCGCGATGCTGCTGGTCGTACCGGCCAGCAGCAGGATGCCGACCAGGCCGGCCACCGCCAGGCCGATGCCCCGGCCTTCGAGCCTGGTGACCGCCCGCCGGGCGAGCACCGCCGCGAGCGGCACCGCCAGCACCAGCGTCAGCACGCCGAACGGCTGGACCAGCGACAGCGGGCCGAACCGCAGGGCCACCACGTGCAGACCCGCGCCGACCCCGTTGAGGGCGATGGCCACCCACCACAGCGGCGTCCGGACCAGCACGCCGAGCGGCCGCTGCGCCAGCCGCTCCTGCAGCACGGCCGCGCCCGCATAGCCCGCCGCCGACACGATGCAGAGCACCACGGCCAGGACCAGTTCACTCACGGCTGCTGCTCCCCGGGCCGGACCAGACCACTCTGGTACGCGATGACGACCAGTTGCGCGCGGTCCCGGACGCCGAGCTTGGTCATCGCCCGGTTGATGTGCGTCTTCACCGTCAGCGGCGACAGGTGCAGCCGCTCGGCGATCTCGTCGTTCGACAGTCCGTAGGCCACCAGCGCCAGCACCTCGCGTTCGCGGTCGGTGAGCCCGCCGAGCTCCAGCGCGGCCGGCAGCGCGCTCGGCACCGGCTGACTCAGAAAGCGGGTGACCAGGCCGCGGGTGGCGGCCGGGGAGAGCAGCGCCTCGCCCGCGGCGACGACCCGGATGGCGTGCAGCAGATCCACCGGGTCGACGTGCTTGCCGAGGAAGCCACTCGCGCCGGCCCGCAGCGCGAGCACCACGTTGTCGTCGTTCTCGAAGGTCGTCAGCACCAGCACCCGGACGCCGGCCAGATCCTCGGCCGCGGCGATCTGGCGGGTGGCCTCGATGCCGTCCATGTCCGGCATCCGGATGTCCATGAGCACCACGTCGGCACGCTCCGAGCGGGCCAGCGCCACGGCCTCGCGGCCGGTGCCGGCCTCGCCGACGATCTCGACCTCGGGATCGGGCTCGACGAACATCCGGAAGCCGGCCCGGATCAACGGCTGGTCGTCGGCCAGCAGCACGCGAATGGTCATGACCCGATCCGCCCCGCGAGCTCCGCGCGGTCCAGGCCCGCGGGGTCCGGATCCGCGCTGGGCAACTCGGCGCGCACCGCGAAGCGGTCGCTCAGCTCCGGGCCCGCGGTGAGCAGGCCACCGGTCGAGATGGCGCGCTCCCGCATGCCGATGATGCCGTAGCCCGAACCGGACCGCGGCGCATCCGGCCGGACCTGGTTGACGATCTCCAGCCGCACCCCGTCCGCGGTGTACTCCACCGTGAGGCGGGCCCTGCCGTCGCCGTACTTCTGGGCGTTGGTCAGCGCCTCCTGGGCGATCCGGAACGCCGCGAGATCGACCAGCGCGGGCAGCTCCCGGGCCGCGCCGACCTGGTGGTGGTCCACCCGCAGGCCGGCGGCGGCGAGGTCGTCCAGCAACCCGGACAACCGGGCCAGCCCGCGGGTCGGCTCGGTGGCCGACGCCTCACCGCCCTCCAGATCGTCCGAGCTGCGCAACAGGCCGACCACCGACGCGATCTCCCTCAGCACCGCGTCCGAGGAGCGGCTGATGTGGTCCAGCGCCGGGCCGACCAGCTCCGGGCGGTGATGCAGGATGTGCTTCGCGCCGGTGGCCTGGACCTTGATGACCGCGATGTGATGGGCGACCACGTCGTGCAGCTCGCGGGCGATCCGCACCCGCTCCTCGACGACCCGGCGGCGGGCCTCCTCGTCGCGGCTCTGCTCGGCCCGCCGGGCGCGCTCCTCGACCTCGGCCACGTACGCCCGCCGGCTGCGGCCGGCGTCGCCGACCGCGGTGGCCATGCCGATCCAGGCGAGCGCGCCGAGATTCTCCGGCGCCCACCAACCGCCGCCCGCCCACAGCACGCCGGACAGGTAGAAGACCGTCCCGAGGCACGCGGCGGTGATCCAGGCTGTGCGCCGGTCCGTCCGGTTGGCGTGGGTGAAGAAGAGCAGGATGAAGGCGACCATCAGGATCGCCTGCCGGTCGTCCTGCTGGAGCAGGGTGCCGATCCAGGCGAGCGTGGTGACGATCAGGCCGGCCCGGGTGTACCGGCGGCGAAAGGTCAAGGCGCCGAAGGCGACCACGAGGGCGACCACGTCGGCGGCGTCCAGCATGCGGGGCTGTTCGCCGTGCCTGCCGATGCGGATGGCGATGATCGCCGGCACCACCAGCGCCATGGCCAGGACGGCGTCGCAGAGCTGCGGATGCCGGCGTACCGCCTGCCACATCCGTGTCTCACGCACCTCGCCCAGCTCCATGACGATCACGTTACGCGCGGGCGCACCTGCGAAGCGTCGTCTCCGCGCGGTAAGAAAGTGAGCTCGGATACCGCGCTCGCAGTAGTCGGATCTGCCCACCGTCGGACGACGCGGATTACCCCGCGGACGGACCAGGCTCTGCCCCATGATCGAGGTTCATGAACTCACCAAGCGGTACGGCACCAAGACCGCCGTCGACTCCCTGACGTTCACCGTCAAGCCGGGCATCGTCACCGGCTTCCTGGGGCCCAACGGCGCCGGGAAGTCCACCACGATGCGGATGATCCTGGGACTGGACCGGCCGACGTCGGGCACAGCCACGATCAACGGACGCCCGTACGCGGAGCACACCGCGCCGCTCAAGCAGGTCGGCGCGCTGCTGGACGCCAAGGCCGTGCACACCGGGCGGTCCGCGTACCACCATCTGCTGGCCATGGGCGCGACCACCGGGGTGCCCCGCGCCCGGGTCGACGAGGTGATCGACATCGTCGGTCTGCACGAGGTCGCCCGCAAGCGGGCCGGCGCCTTCTCGCTCGGCATGGGCCAGCGGCTGGGCATCGCCTCGGCCCTGCTCGCCGACCCGGAGGTGCTGATCCTCGACGAGCCGGTGAACGGCCTCGACCCGGAGGGCATCCTCTGGATCCGGCACCTCATGCAGGGCCTGGCCGCGCAGGGCCGCACGGTCTTCGTCTCCTCGCACCTGATGAGCGAGATGGCGCTGACCGCCGAGCACCTGGTGGTCGTGGGCCGCGGCAAGCTGATCGCGGACGTCTCGGTGGCGGAGTTCATCGAGCAGGCCGCACACGATTCGGTCCTGGTCCGCTCGCCGCGCGCGGCGGAGTTGCACGGCCTGCTGGCCGCCCCCGGCGTCACGGTGCTCAGCGTCGAGCGCGGCGCCTTCGAGGTGACCGGCCTGTCCGCCGAGAAGATCGGCGACCGCGCGGCCGCGGCCGGCATCGCACTGCACGAACTGACCGTGCAGCGCCCGTCGTTGGAGGAGGCGTTCATGGAGCTGACCAAGGACGCCGTCGAGTACCAGACCGTAGGAGCAGCCGCATGAGCACCGCGACCCTGACCCCAGCAAGCGTGGCCCCGGCGCCGCCGTCCCCGTCCCGGCTCCGGGTCACCCAGGCCCGGGTGATCCGCTCCGAGTGGATCAAATTCTGGTCCCTGCGCTCGACCGTGGTCACCCTGGCCACCGCGGTAGCCCTGTTGGTCGGCATCGGCCTGCTCGCCTCGTCGATGCTGGACTCCGGTGCCGCGGCCGGCGGACCGGGCGGCGGGCCGGGCGACCTCGGCCCGATCGACGCCAGCCTGGCTGGCCTCACGTTCGCCCAGTTGGCCTTCGGCACTCTGGGCGTGCTGTTCATGGCGAGCGAGTACAGCACCGGCATGATCCGGTCGTCGCTGACCGCCGTACCGAAGCGCCTGCCGGTGCTCTGGGGCAAGATCGCCGTCTTCGCGGTGGTGGTCTTCGTGATCGGCCTCGCGGCCTCGGCGATCGCCTTCACCGGCGGCCAGGCCCTGATCAGCGACGGCGCGGCATCCTGGTCCGACGCGGGCGTGGCCCGCGCGGTGCTCGGCTCGGCCGTCGTCCTGGCCGGCTACGGCGTGCTGGGTCTCGCCCTGGGCGCGCTGCTGCGCTCGACCCCGGCCGCGATCAGCACCCTGTTCGGCGCGATGTTCCTGCTCAGCGGCGTCGCTCAGCTACTGCTCCCGGATTCCTGGCGTGACAACGTCGTGCAGTACCTCCCGGCGAACGCGGGCAGTTCGTTCACGGCGGTCACCCAGGGAGCGGACTCGCTGGGACCGTGGGCGGGACTCGCGGTCTTCGTGGCCTACGTCGCGGCCGTCGTCGTGGGTGGTGCCTGGCGGTTGAAGCGCTCCGACGCCTGACGATTCCGGTGTCTCACGGCAGCGGCCGGCCACTCCCACCGGGTGGCCGGCCACCGGTTTACCCTCGGAAGATGGCTTTCGAGCAGCATGGACACACCCACCGCCTGGACTGGGTCGATCCGACCATCCGCGAGTGGGACTGCACCGTCGTCTGGTCCGATCCGGAAGCCGGGATCGTGCTCGACCGGTCCGCGTTCTACCCGGGCGGCGGCGGCCAGCCTCCCGACCACGGCGTTCTCATCTGGCAGGGCGTGCAGACCCGGATCGTGGACACCCGCAAGGGCGACGAGCACTACCTGATCCCGGCGCCGGGCGACCCGGTCCCGCCCGCCGGCACGACCGTGCGCGGCGCGGTCGACGACGACCGGCGCACCACCCTGATGCGCACCCACTCCGGGCTGCACATCCTCTGCGGCACGGTGTTCCGCGACTTCGGCGCACTGGTCACCGGCGGCAACATGCAACCGGGTGAGGCCAGAATGGACTTCAACCTGCCGGAGGTGCCGCCGGGCTTCAAGCAGGCGCTGGAGGACGCGGTGAACGCGGAGATCGCCGCCGACCGCAAGATCGTCGCCCGGGTGCTGCCCCGCGAGCAGGCGCTGGCGATCCCGGACCTGGTCCGCACCCAGGACGCCCTGCCACCGCTGGAGAACCCGGAGATCCGCGTGGTGGACATCGTCGGCCTGGACGTCCAGGCCGACGGCGGTACGCACGTGGCGTCGACCGCCCAGGTCGGCCGCGTCCAGGTGGTGAAGGTGGAGAGCAAGGGCCGCCAGAACCGCCGCGTCCGCATCAGGCTGGCCGGCTGAGGACGGCGAGCGTGGTTCACACCGAGGTGTGCATCGGGTGACCGAGCCAGGCGATGGCGTCGCCGAACGCGGCGATAATGTCGAGATCCTGGCCGGTGTGGTCGGCGTAGACCCGGTGCAGGTTGAGCACGATCCGTTCCGCGTCCGCCCATCCGGCGAACTCGCCCAGATCAACCTGCCGGGCGGCCTGCAGCGGGGTGAGACCGCGGGACATCCCTTCCTCGGCGGCGTGGAGCACCAGCCGGTAATACCGGCGGTGTTCGGCGAACACCCGCTCGACCTCCGCTCCTGCCAGCACGGGGCCGTGGCCGGGCACGACGGTCCTGGGGTGCAGGGATTCCAGCCAGTCGAGTGCGGCCATGGCGCCGGGCACCGACCCCATGAACACCAGCGGGGTGAGACCGGCGAACACCAGATCGCCTGAGAACAGGACCGCGTCGTCGGGCAGCCAGGCGATCAGGTCGCCGGTGGTGTGTGCCGGGCCGCCCGGGTGCAGCACCTCGACCCTGCGGTCACCGACATGGACGGTCATCGCGGAATCGATGGTGAGATCCGGCAGGCGGCGGGTGACCGGCCCCCAGTCGGGGACCGGGGACCACAGCGGCGGGCAACCGTCGATGATGGGATCGACCCGCAACCCCTCCCGCATCTTCGTGTGCCCGATGATCACCGTGGCGGCCGGCAGCAGGCTGTTGCCGTAGGCGTGGTCGCCGTGCTGGTGGGTGTTGACCGCCATCCGCACCGGAACGCCGCCGGTGGCGGTGTCGAGGGCGGCAAGGAACCGGCGGGTCCGCGCGGCCGAGGCGCACGTGTCGATCACCAGCGCGCCGTCGTCGCCGGCGACGGCTCCGGCGTTGTTGAGCCACCAGGACCCGTCGGGCTGCACCCAGGCATAGATCCCGGGGAGCACCTGGTGCAGGCTGGCTGCCGCTGGTGACGCCGGACGGGGCGATGCCGGATCCGTCGATGCCGAACCGGTCTGCGGGAAGTCGCTCATGCAGACAGGTTGACAGAGAGTCAGGACGATCAGTACGCCGAACTCGCCGCAGGGGTCAGAGGCTGGCGGCGGCGTCGTACCGGCGGCGCAGGTCGGCCAGTTCCGAGTCGGTCAGCGCCTCCTTGGCCGCCAGGTCCGCGTACTTGTCCGGGAACATCTCGCGCAGCCGGTCGGCGAACTTGACGTCGGCGGTCGCCTCGACCACCTGAATGCCCGGCGGCTCGGTGGACATGTCCAAGGCCACCGGGCCGGCCAGTTTCACCGCCACGTCCCAGGGTCGCTTAAGCTCGGCGACCCCGCAGAGGTGGAAGCCATAGACCGTCCGCACCTCGGCGAGCGTGGTGGCCCCGGCCGGCTCGTAGCCGTAGACGCGGACGCCGCAGATCACCGCCGGCTTCTCGGTGGCGGCCTGCTGGCCAGGGTGTCCGGCATGGTGGTGCTGCTCCGGGTTCGACTGTTCGAGCGTGGTACGCATCCGGGTCACGATCTGCCCCTGCAGATCCGCCGGCTCCGGGTCCGGGTCGGTCACGTTGACCAGGACAACCACGGCGGCAGACACCAGCAGGGTCACCGCCACCCACACGAACCGGGAAATCATGATCGCCTCCTCCTCGTCGGTGGGCACTCCGGCCCGGGACCGTCAGCCGACGGTCCCGGGCCGGGGCAGCGGCCGGTCGTGCCGATCAGGCGAAGTTCACGTCGCTGCACCACATGTAGGCCTGGTCGAGGTGCGAGGCCTGCCAGATGACGAAGACGATGTGGCGCCCGGTGTATCCCGAGGTCGAGATGTTGAACGAGATGTTCTGCGCCGGCGCGTACCTACCGGTCTGCGTGATGAAGTCGAGGTTCCCCCAGCCGAGGCGCTGAGTGGTCGGGTCGTACCCCTGCTTGCTGACGTAGACCCGGAAGTAGTCAGCACCGTGACTGGCCTGGTCGTACAGCTGGACGGTGAAGTTGCTGCTGAGGTTGGCCGTCGTCTTCCAGGCTCCGACCTGGTTCAGGCTGTCGTTCCTGGCGAGGCCGTTGCTGCACAGCTGCCCGTCGGGGGTACGGGCCTGGAACTGACCGCCGAGGCCGTCCCGCAACGCGCTCATCCAGTTCCACATGGTGTCCGGGTTGGCCTGGAACGCCTGCCAGCACATGGGGTCCTGAGTTTGCATGGCCGGGTTCGTGTGCTGGTTTCCCCAGGTTTGCCAGCACTGGTAGGCGCGGCTCGCCGGGTTGACGATGGTGCCATGGGCCTGGGCTGGGCCGGCCCAGGTCAGCATGCTGACCACTGTGGTGAGCAGCACGACTAGCACCCAGACGGGGTGGCGGACGGCTGAGCGGGATTGCCGGCCGGACTGACGGGACTCGTGTGGGGGCACGGTATGTCCTCCATTCTTCGGCGTTGAGGCATGGGAGCGCTCCCAGACAGCATTACACCAATGTTTCCTGATATCAACCAACGTCTATGGACGGCGGGGAAGGCTGGCCAGCTCACCGAGGTGCCGATAGGGTCGGTCCAGGTGTGCCGGGAAGTCTGGTCGGCGATGATTTTGTCGACCCCTCCGGAGGCACTCGATGTCCCTTTTCAGCCGCGGCACCTGGCCGGAAGCCCGCCGCATCGGCGAGTTGCTCCGCGCCGAGACCGTCGGCGGGGTCCTGCTGCTCGTCGCCGCGCTCATCGGGCTCGGCTGGGCCAACTCGCCGTGGGCTGACGCGTACCGCTCGCTCTCGGCCTGGGAGATCGGGCCGCTGAGCCTGGCCGCCTGGGCCGCCGACGGCCTGCTGGCGATCTTCTTCTTCGTGGCCGGGCTGGAGCTCAAGCGCGAGTTCGTCGCGGGCGACCTGCGCGACCCGCGCCGCGCGGCGCTGCCGGTGATCGCCGCGGTCGGCGGCATGATCGCGCCAGCCACCATCTTCGCCCTGATCAACCTGGACAGCGGCGGCCTCGCCGGGTGGGCGACCCCGACCGCGACGGACATCGCCTTCGCGCTGGCCGTCCTGGCGGTCATCGGTACGCACCTGCCGACCGCGCTGCGCACCTTCCTGCTGACCCTGGCGGTGGTCGACGACCTGCTGGCGATCACCATCATCGCGATCTTCTACACCTCGGCACTGCATGTGCTGCCGCTGGTGCTGGCCCTGCTCCCGCTGGGGATCTTCGGGGTGCTGGTCCAGCGCGGGGTCCGCAGGTGGTGGCTGCTGCTGCCGCTGGCCGCGGCGACCTGGACGCTGGTGCACGAGTCCGGCGTGCACGCCACCGTGGCCGGGGTACTGCTGGCGTTCACGGTGCCGGTGCGGAGGCGCGGGCTGGCCGAGCACTTCGAGCACCGCATCCGGCCGCTGTCGGCCGGGCTGGCCGTGCCGGTGTTCGCGTTCTTCGCCGCTGGTGTCTCGGTCACCGCGGCCGGTGGCTTCGGGGCGAGCATGCGCGATTCCGTCACCCTCGGCGTCATCGCCGGCCTGGTGGCCGGCAAGGCGATCGGCATCACCGGCGCGACCTGGCTGGTGCAGCGGTTCACCCGGGCCCGCCTGGACCCGGGCCTGAGCTGGTGGGATGTGGTCGGGCTGGCCCTGCTCGGCGGGGTCGGTTTCACCGTCTCGCTGCTGATCGGTGAGCTCGCCTACGGGTCGGGTACGGTCCGCGACGGCCACGCGAAGATCGGCATCCTGACCGGCTCTCTGCTGGCCGCGGTGCTGGCCGCGGTGGTGCTGCGGCTGCGGGAAAGGCATTACCGGCTGATCGCCGCGAGGGAGGCCGAGGACGCCGACGACGACGGCATCCCGGACGTCTACCAGCGCGAAGCGGATTGACGCCGCCGGCACAGGCCGCGCTCAGCTGACGCATAGCAAGGCCAGGCTCAATAGAGATCCGACCACTTGAAGGGTGAAGGATCTCCGTGAATGAACTGCTGGTCGTGGCCGCCGACGTCACCGCCATCGCCATCCTGGCGTTCGGCATCTATTTCCCGCGCCACCACCGGCGGGACCTCGTGGTGGCCTTCCTCGGCGTGAATATCGGCGTGCTCGCCGTCTCTTTGGTCCTCGGCTCCACGACCGTGGGCGCCGGGCTGGGGCTCGGGTTGTTCGGCGTCCTGTCGATCATCCGGCTCCGCTCCGACGAGATCGCGCAGCACGAGATCGCGTACTACTTCGCGGCGCTGGCGCTCGGGCTGCTGGCCGGGCTGAGCAGCGCCCCGACGATCCAGGCGACGGCGCTGATGGCGTTGATCCTCGTCACCCTGTTCGTCTCGGACCACCCGGGCCTGTTCCGCCGCTATCGGCAGCAGACGATGCACCTGGACGTCGCCTACACCGACGAGCAGGCGCTGAGCGCGCACCTGGCCGTGCTGCTCAACGGCAGGATCGTGAACCTGCTGGTCAAGCACGTCGACCTGGTGAACGACACGACGCAGGTCGAGGTCCGCTACGTGGCGGCGGCCGGGCCGCGGCGGGCCGCCAGCCCCGACATCGAGCGGATCCCGGCATGACCAGCGCCCTCGTGGAACGGCCACCGATCTCGCTGGCCGAGCTGGTGGAAGAGGCCGAACTGCTCACCCGGGTCGACCGCAAGTACCTCGTGCCGGTCGCCGAGTTGCCGGCGGTGCTGGCGGGTCTGCCCTCCGGAACCCGGGTGCTCGAGATCGACGGTCGGCGCGACTTCGCCTACCGGTCGGCGTACTTCGACACCCCGGCCCTGCACAGCTACCTGGCCGCGGCCCGCGGCCGGCGGCACCGCTTCAAGCTGCGCACCCGCAGCTACCTCGACTCCGACGTGCACTTCTTCGAAGTGAAGACCCGCGGCAGCAGGGGCACGACCACCAAACAGCGCATCCCGTACGGGGGTGAGCCGGCCCTCTCCCCGGCCGCGGCGGCCTACGCGGCCGAGGTCCTGGGCGTACAGCTCGACCTCGACCACGTGCTGACCACCCGCTACCGCCGCAAGACGTTCTTCCTGCCGGAGGGCGGTACCCGGCTCACCGTGGACACCCGGCTGGCGTGGGAACTCCCGGACGGTCCGGGGATACGCACCCCGCAGTGGGCCGTCGTGGAGACGAAGTCGGCTGCGGGCGCCTCGGCAGCCGACCGCCTGCTCTGGTCGCTGCACCACCGCCCCCGGGTGGTGTCCAAGTACGGCACCGGCCTGGCCGCCCTCCGCCCCGACCTGCCCTCGAACCGCTGGCGCCCGGCGCTGCGCATCTTCCCCACCGCTCCGACCCTGGAAAGGCTTCGCGATGAGACTCCGTAAGCGCTTCGCCGCCGCGATCACCTCGGCCATCCTCGCGACGGCCGCGCTGGCGGCGTGCGGTGACGGCAGCACTTCCACCGCCGCCACGTCGGTCGCCCAGACCAGCGTCGCCGCGACCAGCGCGCTCTCGGCCGCCGCGGTCCTCGCCGCGAACACCGATGTCCACGCCACCGCGGACTCCGCCACGGTCACCGAGTCGGAGGTCGTCGACATCAAGCTGACCGGCACGTCGGCGACCGTCGACGGCGACGGCGCGAAGGTCGACGGCGGCACGGTCACGATCACCGCGGCCGGCACCTACCGGTTGTCCGGAACGTTGAGCGCGGGCCAGATCGTCGTCACCGCGCCCGATGCCACGGTGCGGCTGATCCTGAACGGCGTCACCATCACCAGCACGAGCAGCGCGGCGATCGCCGCCACGGAGATCGGCGAGCTCGCCGTGATCCTCGCGGACGGCACCACCAACACCCTGACCGACACGACCACCTACGCCGAGGACGCCGATGTCAACGCGGCCCTGTTCAGCGCCGGCGACCTGACGATCACCGGTGCCGGCGCGCTGACCGTGCACGGCAAGGGAAACGACGGCATCGCCAGCAAGGACGGCCTGGTGGTGGCCTCCGGGACGATCACGGTCGACGCGGTGGACGACGGCGTCCGCGGCAAGGACTACGTGGTGGTCAATGACGGGAAGCTCACGGTTACCTCCGGCGGCGACGGCGTGAAGGCCGACAACGACACCGACGCCGACGCGGGCTTCATCTCGATCGCCGGCGGCACCGTGTCCGTCACGTCGGCCGGCGACGGCCTGGACGCGTACACGGATCTGGTCATGACCGGCGGCACGATGACCGTGGCCAGCGGCGGCGGGCACACCACCAAGCCGGGCGACACGGTGTCGACCAAGGGCCTCAAGTCGGGCATCACCACGGTCCTCGAGGGCGGCACGGCCAATGTGGACTCCTCCGACGACGCGGTGCACAGCGACGGCACCGTGCACCTGGTGTCGACGGCGCTGACCGCGGCCAGCGGCGACGACGCCGTGCACGCGGAGCAGACGCTGCAGGTCGACGGCGGCACCGTCGACGTCACGGCGTCGGTCGAGGGCCTGGAGGCCAAGGACATCGTCATCAACGCCGGCTCGGTGCAGGTGGTCTCCAGCGACGACGGCGTGAACGCCTCCGCCGCCGACACCGCCGACACCGACTCGGCCGCCACCGACGCCGACGGCGGTGGCGGACCCGGCGGTGGCCCCGGCGGCGGCGAGTCCGTTGCCGACGTCTCGGTGACGGTGACCGGCGGCACCCTGGTCATCAACTCCGGCGGCGACGGCCTGGACTCCAACGGCAACGCGTCCATCACGGGTGGCACGGTCGTGGTCAACGGGCCGGAGCAGAACGGCAACGGCGCGCTCGACGTCAACGGCACCTTCGAGATCAGCGGCGGCGTCCTGCTCGCGGCGGGAAGCTCGGGCATGGTGGTGGCCCCGGCCACCGACTCCAAGCAGGGATGGCTGTCCGCGACGCTGGACTCGGCGCTGCCGGCGGGCACGACCGTGCAGATCGTCGATGCGGACGGCAAGGTGGTGGCCTCGTTCGTCACCTCGAAGCAGGCGCAGAACATCGTCTACTCCTCATCCGCGATCACCACCGGTGCCGAGTACCAGATCTACACCGGCGGAACGGCCTCCGGGGACAGCGTCGGCGGGCTGGCCGCGTCGGGTTCGCTCGGCTCCGCCGCGGCGGTGGCGACGGCGACCGCGGGCGAGGCCCCGGCCGGCGGCGGATTCGGCGGGCGCGGCGGTCGCTGAGCTCTCAGCACTGAGGCAGCCCGCCGGGTCACCACGATCCGGCGGGCTGCGGTCGTGCGGTGCGGGTAGCCTTGGCGACCGGACCTAGACCGGGGGGACCAGGTGAGCCGGCTGCGCCGGCGCTGCGAGCGCCGTCTCAAGGACATCCCAGTCCCGAATCCCTTCGACCTGGACGTTTTCTCCGCTACGCTGGCCGCCCATCGGGGACGGCCGCTCACCCTGCAGCCGATGCCCGGGCTGAGCGCGGGCGCGCCGTGCGGGCTGTGGATCTCCGTGCCGACCGCCGACTATGTGTTCTACGACCCGGAGACGTCGCGGCTGCATGCCGAACACATCGTGTTGCACGAGCTGAGCCACATGATCAGCGGCCACACCACCGGCATCGACGCGGGCCCGGAGGTCAGCGACGGCGCGGTCGGCCGGCTGGCCCCCGACCTCGACCCCAGGACGATCGACACGATCCTCGGCCGGGCCAGCTACACCACGGCCCAGGAGCGCGAGGCCGAGACGCTGGCCTCGTTGATCCGGGCGCGCTCGACCCCGGGACCGGCAACCGGCCGCCAGCCCAGGGACACCCTCGGCCGGGTCGCCGATGTCCTGAATTTTCCGACTTGAACGGCGCGCTCACCGGCATCGTGCTCGTCCTGCTCTGGGGCACAGTGCTGGCTCGCCTGCCCACCCTCTGGCGCGACGCCCGGCAACGGGCCATGTGGGCCACGCTGTCCTCGCTAGCCATGGCCAAGACGGTCGCGACGCCCGGCGTCAACGCGCTGGCCGGCGAGGTTCTCCCGGAGCCGCAGATCATCCCGCACCTGTTCGCCGTCGCCGCCGCGTTCTTCCTGGTCCGCTTCCTCTCCCTGATCACCGACTACGACGCGGCCCACCCGCAGGCGGCCCGCCGGCAGTTGCTCCTGGCCGCGGCGGTGCTGGGCACGCTGATCATCCTGATGGCAGCGACGCCCGGCGGCATCAGGACCAAAGGCACCGAGCTGATGAGTACGGCCATCACACCGGCCGCGGCCGGCTACTGGGTCGTCCTCAACGGCTACCTGGGCGCGGTCCTCGCCATCGCCACCGCACTGTTCTGGCGGATCGGTCGCTCGGCACCGGCCGGCCCGCTGCGCGCCGGGCTGCGCACCCTCGCGACCGGGACCTTCCTGATCTCCCTGTTCGCGGCGTTGAAGACCGGGTTGATCGTGGTGCACAGCTTCGGCGTCAGCCTGTCGGTCGACCGGATCGAGCCCGCGGCCAACGCCGTCCGCAACATCGGCATCATCATCTGCGTGATCGGCGCGGCGGTGCCGGCCGCCGGCAAACTGCGCTCCGCCGTCCATGCCTACCGCTCCCTGTGGGCACTCCGTCCACTGTGGCAGGTGATGCGGCGGACGTTCCCCGACGTCATCCTCTTCCCCCGGCGGCGGGCCCTGCTCGAACTGGCCGGAGTGGACGAGGTGCAGCTGCGGCTCTACCGCCGGGTGATCGAGATCAGGGACGGCATGCTGACCCTGCGCGACTATCTGCCGGCCGGCACGCTCGCGGCGGCACGCGACTACGTGGGTGAGCGCCCGGCACTGATCGAAGCCTGCGGCATCGCCCTGGCGCTGCAGCGGCACCGGTCGGGAGCGGTCGCGGCCGGGAAGAACGATCGCTGGGCGCACATCGGCGGCGAGGTCGCCGACGAGGTCGCCTGGCTCAGCGCCGTCGGCGCCGCCTTCCGCCGCGAGGAGCCCGCGGCCTTCGCCCGCCACCGGCCCTAGAGCACGGCACACCGGCGAGGCCTGGCCGCCTCAGGCATCGGGCTTGCCGCGGGCCTGTTCCAGCTCCCACACCTTGCGGACCAGTTCACCGATCGTGTCCCTGCTGCTGGGCGAGACGTCCGCCGCCCGCAGGGCGATCTCCTGCACCTTGGCGTCGCGCAGCGTGCCCAGCAACGCCAGCTGACTGTCGATCTTGCGGGCCTGGTCGTCGTCCAGGAAGTAGGCGACCGGGACGCCGAAGTAGGTCGCCAGGCCTTTCAGATGCTGCACGGTCGGGTTGGTGCGGCGGCCGGTCCGGAGCTGCCAGATGTATGTGTGCGAGATCTGGATGCCCTGCTGCGCCCGGATGGCCTCGGCCACCGCCATGTAGCTGGCCTCACCCTGGCCCGCGGACCGGACCTGGGTGAACAGGTGGTCCAGTTTCTCGGCGATGGAGAACTCGCTGGACACCGCACTCCCCTCGTCGCCGGGCCAAGATGGGACATGCGGATCATACCGACGAAAACCGGTCGCTGCATCGACACCCATGAGCAACCAAAGCTGCACATCCCCCGATGTAAGGGCATCGCTGAACGACCGTAAACTCAGATTGATGATGTTCGGCCAGAGCGTAAACGATGGGTGGTTCCGGCTCAACCCACCGGTATCCTTTTCACCGTGACGGACATTGTGGAGAGTCCAGAAGTCTCGACCTTGCTCGATGAGCTGACCCGCCTGACCGGCCGCGAGGATCCCTATCCCCGCTATCGGCGACTCCGCGAGATCTCACCGGTGGTGCGCGCCGACGACGGCGCGCTCGTGGTCACCCGGCACGCCGACTGCGTCACGGTCACCCGGCATCCGCGGCTCGGGCACATGCCGACGCACATGCTCGAGTTCGTCAGCCCCGACTGGGCCGACCATCCCGCGCTGCACCAGCTCTTCACCAGCATCCTGGCGCTCAACCCGCCGGACCACACCCGGCTACGCCGGCTGGTCAGCTCCTCGTTCACCGCCCGCCGGGTGCAGGCGCTGCAGCCGCGGATCGCCCAGATGGTCCAGGAGCTGCTGGAACGGATGGACGGCGAGGTCGATTTCGTCGATGCGTTCGCCTTCCCGCTGCCGGTCAACGTCATCGGGGAGCTGCTCGGCATCCCCGAGGCGGACCGCGCCCAGTTCCAGGGCCTGGTCCGCGACTGGACCCAGGTCATCGAGGTGATCTCGGCGGAGGTGCTGGCGACGGCCGACCCGGCGGCGGCCACGATCCGGGCCTACCTCGCCGACCTGGCCGCCGAGCGCCGCCGCAAGCCCGGCGACGACCTGATCAGCGCGCTGGTCGCGGCCGAGGAAGACGGCGAGAAGCTCACCGAGGACGAGCTGCTCACCATGGCGGCGCTGCTGTTCGCGGCCGGCTTCGAGACGACCACCAACCTGCTGGCCAACAGCGTGGTCGCCCTGCTGCGCCATCCGGATCAGCTGGAGCTGCTGCGCCGGCAGCCCGGGCTGGCGGCCTCGGCGGTCGAGGAGTTGCTGCGCTTCGACACCCCGGTGCAGCTGCTGAGCCGGGTGGCCTGGGACGACCTGGAGATCGCGGGGGTGCCCGTGTCGGGCGGCGAGCGGATCGTGGCGTACCTGGGCGCGGGCAACCACGACCCGGAACGCTTCACCGACCCGGACCGGCTCGACCTGGCCCGGCCGGACAACGCGCCGCTGTCCTTCGGCGGCGGCGTCCA
>Ga0307516_10000681_pt1 | contig 46100 bp, 65 predicted proteins | sample 19_EM_MG_FD_203310 | JGI IMG/M metagenome (GOLD analysis project Ga0307516, IMG submission 203310) | Populus trichocarpa ectomycorrhiza microbial communities from riparian zone in the Pacific Northwest, United States - 19_EM | ecosystem: Host-associated > Plants > Roots > Unclassified | place... | reverse complement strand
GCTCTTCGATATTTTGCACGTTTTTCAGAAAGAAAGATGCAAAAGATATCATAATAATAATTGGACTACTTTTCCAATATTATTTCAATATTTCAGCACCAAATATTGTTCTGTGCATCCAGTGTGACGTGGCTTTGTCTCGAGTTCGGGGTCCCGACGTCACGTGCATCAGTCGTTGTTTTTTGGCTTGAGGGTCCCCCCCTAACAAAGCCTGCTACGGTAGTAGCAGGAATAATCCCGTTTACTATGCGACGATCATTACCGCCGACGCCAAAGCAGTTGAAGCCATTTCGGTATCACGGGGCTTGCATCACTCCTGAGTTTATTCTCGAGTTACATCCACAACGTCGCAAGATGTTCCGACTTCCGAGGGTGGCTCATATTTACGCTCCACTGGCTGACTAGTGACGACTGAATGGTGGCCGAAGGCAGGAGAGAAGGAAGGGATGTTCCAAAAAGCAACGGTCCTGGTCACCATTGAGGGCTCCGGCCATCAAAACGATCTTGTTCGTGTTCCAACCGGGAGACGCATGGATGTGATCAAGTCTGGTAATGCAGGCGTGGATATCTCAAATGCGGACGAGGGAAAGGAACCCCCTTCTCACCAACAGAAGCTATCCGCTGCCTCGCGACCAAACGGCACCGCCGCGGCGGCGTCCGCCGCATGCGTCCATGCTCTCAGTAGGTCCCGTGGCGTGTAGCTTTCTTTGAGTAGGGTGGGAAGGTCGAGAGGGTGGTTTCGAGAGAGCTTTGATGTTGATGGGTGGAGGCTTTTGGAGACATACCATAGGATGTACCGCACACTTTGGAAGAGCCCCAGTAAACCCGTGGGGATGGGGTTGCCTTGGAAGGGTTGGGAGAAGGAAGACCCTAGGTGGCCCATTGCGGGATGAGTGCTAGTGTGGGATACGATATAATAGATACCTTTGTACTCCTGGACCGACCAAAGGGATGGTGAGCCATGCTCTTTTATGCACTCTGGAGTCTCTGGTTGGCGCGAAACGACCTGCCATGAAGTACTCATCACGTTTTTTCACTTCAAATTTGAAACCGAAATGGCATCTTGCGTTCTTCTCCGGGCTCTGACTCTGCACAGAGTAAGAGGCAAAAAGGTCAAAGTCGATCGAATAGGTTGACTATGAGTCTATGAATACAGCCAACTCGAACTTGATACGGAAACTATTGGAGATCAAAGGAAGAACTAGCGCTGATCATGTAAAATCCATGAGCTGGACTTCGATTTCTTATCATTACCTGTCAACCAGAGTCAGCTACCGAATAGCTCAGCTGAGGACACGTTGTCTTACCAGGGTTTAATACGGTGAGCATGTCGGCTTTCAAGTCGTTCTTTTTCTTTCGCATTGCTGCAGAAGGTAGCTCTTCAGTGCATTGGTCATAGGTAGCCGGAAAACTTTTACTTACGCCGCCGAAATAGCCTCCCTCGCACCACAAACCATCGCAGCAATGGTCGTCAAACAATGAGTGGCAGTAGTGTCCGACGCCGTAACAGTTGGGGGGCGGATTATCCTCCAAGGAAATCACAATAGGATCAAAGTTGGGCGAGGTGGCAGCGGCCGCGTAAGTTGTCGCGGTGCGGAGGGCGATGGAAAGAATAAAGGTGCGGATGAAATGCATTGAGGAGAGTATGAGAGACGGTGAGTCTTAAGGTATGTAATTCCTTCAAGTCTTCATTCTTTTATAGCCACCGTGGCTGAACGTTGAACCTTCAGTGACAGGAAAAATGCGGGCTAAACTCTCTGCGGATTGTGAACCGACGTAAGTTATCTAGGGCCATCAAGACCATTTGGGAAGCAAGCTTGTGGACAAAATTCCACCTGTCAGTTCAGCAATCTCCGTGCATATTTCCCCGGGCTATCTCGAAGGAACAATCTAGAATTTAACAAGCGCACCCTCTCCTCCTGGCGGCAACGGAGCAGCAAAATAGGCGGATATACGACTCGCCGCAGCTCTTCGAACTCATTGATACTGAAGTAACAAGAGTACATAACTTGCACGGTTGGAGGATTAACGTACATTCCCCAGGGTGAGCTTGTGATCATTTTGTCACTCTTAATTTTTGTACTAACTCAAGCTCAAGTCGCGCAACGCTTTCCATTCTGTATGCTGGGGGATCTTAGATTACTCATACAATCTCAGGCTCGGGTTGACCGCGACGCTCGAAATGTTCTCAGCTGGAGAGCGTGTTAGTGGTGTCGCCCAATTCAATCTGCGAAGCTAGTGTCGGCTAGTATCGGACTTTGGCAAGATCTAGACAGGAGTTGTTATTTGTCCGTGATTTCTCCTGATTCCGCTTCCACTCTCATACGAATTAACTCAAAGTAGTATCATTATCATCGCAGAGCCCGCTGCTCAGCGGTATAAAAGGCCTCCAGATAGAACGGTTCGGCACAACCCCAGAAATTCATCATCCAGCCTCAAGTACACGATGACTGCCAACCTCGGCACCAACCCAAGACTAATAGCCCCTTGGACTCACGATGGGGGCCCTTTTTATGTTTTGGAGGCCGGGATCCGGCGCGACACTCTTGGGCAGCCCTCTGGCCGAGCCCTCACGGCCGTCACTAGCCAATGGAACGGATTTCGGCACCAGCAGGTATGAAGTCTTTCCTGTCATCGAAGCCAAGTAGTGCATCTGAGTTACTTCCCGTTTATCGTAGTGGATCTTCGACCCGTCGCCAGGACAACGTGGTGTATACCGGATTGAAAATGTCGTCAGTGGTAGTACCATCCAAACTGAGTTGGGCTTTGTCGTAAGTGAACCTGGTGAACGTTACTGTGAAGCTTGTCCTAATTCACTGCTGTTTCAAACTAGCCCCGTAATGGAAAGCTTGAGTTGGGACCGAAAAGCATCCGCTGGGATGTCAAACTCGCTTCAGCCAAAGATGACACGGGAGACCTTGTTTACGGCTATACGTGGGTCTTCTCACTTTATTTTCCTTCCATTACTAGTACTAAGATCGGTTGTAGCATAAATGACCACCTTGACAAGAACCTGTTCCTGACTTTTGAGAGGTCCAATCCCTACGTGGTATGTCCCTGTAGTAGAGTCATCCTTTCTTTGATTCAAACTTTTTTACAGATCAAACTGAGTTCCCCTACCGGTGGCGTTGAGCAGATTTGGGCTATCCAGTGACCAATAAGTTTTGAATTGGATGTAGCCCTCGTATACCTAGCAACGAAAGCCGTGTTCTTGACCCAGACTGAGCGCAGCCGATGAGTGCCAGTTTCCGCCCTGACTGTGTTGCACCTCCAACTTTACTTCATAACTGCGACTCTGAACTCCACCCCGACGATCGACGCAGACATGGCAAGCAGTAAACGCGAATAGATGTATACCTGGCACTAGTAAGATAGTCCGGCTGCGGCAGACTCATCCCCGAAACAGTTACCCATTACCTTCTCCAGTGCCCCCACTATCAATACGAGCGCCACATACTCCGCCGCAAGCTCAAGCGCAAGGCTGACTCACTCCTTTCCTCCTCTCGGACTCCGTCGCTACGTTGCCACTCCTCAAGTTCATCCATGCATCGAAACGCTTCACACCCGCTCCTCCGCCCACCTCCTAACTCCTCTTCCCCCTCCTTCTCGATACCCCACACCCTCTTGGCCCTCAACTTCCCACTGCCTTTCTACTAACCCTTCTAGTTCTCACAGGCACACTCCGTTGAGTCGCTCAACTCAAAACCCCACGCGTCACCCTGCAGACGCCTGTTGCGACGTACTCTGTACTCATGTCCTCACCCTCATCAAGTAAAGTCTCAATTCGGGCTGTAGTAGGGGAGCGTGGTCTAAAACGGCTTGGGAAGGTCGCCTTGCCCCACCCACTAGGAACGCCTACCTGCAGTTCCACGGGTGGGGTGGAGTATTCCGTGACTCTCGTAGTTATTAGGTAGACTCTGATTCGTACCGTACCAGCCGCCCTCCTTCTTACTCTCCCGTACGTACGGCATGTGCATCATAAGAGCTCAGCTCTTCGGCACAATAAAATTGACAAAAAAAAAAAAAAAAAAAAAGATAGTCCGGCGTTCCAGTCGTTGCCACACTGCGTCTACTAGTCGAAGAATGTCCTTGCGAGTGATCAATGGAAAACGGTGCCATGTGAACCTTGCTGAGGTTGCCACAACACATGTACATTCCGGGTGAAGATAGCATCTCATACAGCGACGAGAATATCGAACAGGTGGCATATGATAATACCTTCGTGCATATCCAGCTTCATGCGAGAACTACGCAAATGACTTAGGAAATCCAATCCTGTTATGAATACCTGTGTGCGTCGCGACTGGATCAACAAAGAGACCGGTCACCCTCTCTTCTTCCACGCCCCTCCAAGACCCACGCCGAAATTTCCGAAGGCACCACCTCCGCTGGGGCCTCCGGTAGTAGAACCATGATCATTTCCATGTCGGAAGGACGGCCGGAAGGACGAGTCCGGGAAAGCTTGGATCGAAATGAATTTGTTCGGCAAAGGTCTATCGTCCGTATTAAACTACGCCCCAAAGAATCAATAACCCACAAATCGAAAAAGGAACCAAAACCGACGCACCTGGAACTCGAGACCAATCCCATCGGCTTCAGACACATCCAAAAGTTTGACCATCTTTTTTCCGATCGAATTCAACCGCTCAACATCGTCCTTGCTGCGAGTCCACACCTGGATGCGGTCCACTTTGGTCCTCAGACTGACGACGGCCCCACAGATCTCGTCCCCTTCTTCGAGCTCCTCCCCCACCAAGGCCATCGTAAGCCAACTCCAGCACCGATCCAACAGCAAAGGGTTATTCTTCATGGTCAACACCCATTTTCCGCCGCCGGCATTCGCCTCGTCTTCCCACATCGGTTTGATTCCCGACTTGAAGAGGTGGTAGTTTGAGTTGCGGTCCAGCTTTGAGGGCGGTTTCAGCCAGTTGAAGTACCGGCAGAACTCCTCGACCGTGTCAAACTCGCCGATCACGGTGAGTCCGGCTTCATAGTCCGTTGGTTCGGTGGTGTTGAAAGGAATATCAGGAACGGTAGCTGATGCGGGGGTTTGGAGGAATTTGGATTTGCTGTCATGGTATATCGTCCTTGTTGTCGTTCAGGCTTCGCATCAGGAGTTATTTCGGACAAGAACACTCACCATTGATATTGAAGAGGATGCTCTGGTGCTTTCATAGGGACACCAGGTGTCTTTGGATCCTCTATCATCTCTGGCTCCGGAGGCTTAGGGGTCCCGTCGATGCTGAGTGTGCGTGTTTTGGCCAGACGTGCGGTGATAGCGTCAAGACTGGGGATATTCTTGTAACCTTTGACGATCTTCCTTTCTGGGGTAGGTTTTGCGTTCTCCTCGTTCAGTTTTTCGAGTTTATCAGCCGTCAAAGGCTCCCCTCCCGTTTGGCTCCCCTTTTCTTTTTCTTCGGTCTGCATCGGGGAAGTGGAGCGTGAAGAAGGTGAATCGGAGCGAGTGGAAGATGGTGCGTTCGCGGCAGTTGAGTCATTGGTAGCCAACGATGTTGTCGATCCGGTTCGGAGCGAAGGGTGGAAGGCGGCAAGACGTGGGCGAGGCGCAGAGGTGGTTTGGGTTGTTGTAGAAGCGTTGAGGTTGATCCGGGCAGCCAGCTGGTTCAGCGATGGAAGCCTGGCAGCACCGGGCACTTTGGCGGGCTGAGATTCAGAGTTGCTCATCGTCGATTAGGACAAGGCGAAGACGGGCCCGGGACGGCACCGATCACAATGCGAACCGGACGCCGTTGGCGTCTATACCAAACAAAGCGACACTGCCACTTTCTCAATGAGGTCAACTGCGCGCACCAGGCGGGCTTCACATTGAACAGTAGGACTATGTCTATTTTATCCTACGGGCCCGCCTCAACGATAACGCATGGCCGTAGATAAACGGACACTGTTAGTGGAGGAATCGCCTCCTCCGTCAATTGAGACCTGATGTTCAGGCTGACCAGTGAGGAAATCCTTCCACACGGCATGAGGATTCAGACATACCTGCGACTGGGAGGCCGTAAGGTTGATCCACGGCAAATTCGATACCACGGAAGAGCCGTATCTGATCTTTGATTCTGTTAGCCTGTCCAAGTGTGAAGCCAGTCATACAAGCGTCATCCGTGTAATCCATAAAATTGTCTTCGAAAGCGAGATATTCAACCTATAGAGACAGATAGAGAAGTTATGTAACTCACGAACGGGATCAGCTTTGCCTCCAGGGCATGTGCTGCGGCTTACGGGACAGCCATTCGCCGGAGTTGCCTCAGGTGGAGTGTCGGCAACAGAGTCACCCTCACCTGTGCAGCCGCCCTGGAATGTTGGGGTTGGATGTGAGCAAGAGGTGAGATCTAAATGTTTATTATCAAGTACCTCGAAAGTATGGTATAGTCCAAGCCAGTGGCCAACCTCATGTGTAAGCGTCCGTCCCAAATTGAACGTCGGGGTGCTTCCTCCTGGGACAGTCGAGTAACGAATGACAACTCCGTCATCTTTAGGTGCTCCCTCATAGTCAGAGGGGAACGTCGCGTATCCGAGGAGACCTTTGGTCTTGGTATTTGACGCGAAACTGTCCAGAGCGTAAGAAAGTTGGGTTTCGAAGACTCTCATTGCTCGCTCACCCTACTGTGTAGACATTGAGAACAGACGCATTTCCAACTCTGAAGACCTGCTTCATCGCGGAATTTTCTGGGCTGTTCCGTCCAAAGCATGTTCAGATGATTTCTTAACGTCACACTCGATTGAAAGCTCACCTTTCCGGAGCCAGATTTTCGAACCATTCCTGACTCAGAATCCACGTAGTGTTGACATGATTCCAGCTCACGCCAACACTAGCGTAGTCCTTATTCAAAACTTCAATCTGATCCTTGATTTGGTTGTCACTGTGATCGTTGGTGGTCAGCGTTGTAAGAACACTGTAATCAGGACAACTCACGGCACCCATCCACCTTCCAAGGTCTGGTTAGCGGCAATGATGTGAAAGTATACATCAACCGCGGCCGTTGCGTTCGGGCTGATGGACGGTAACCTCGACGAGCGGTACCGTCGTTCAGCCGACGCAATCCTTTCCGCTGAGATGTGCACGCCACAAACTCTGAGAAAGGATAAGTTACCCACGTTAAATAACGTCGCATAGTGGATTTAAGAAAGGGAGCTCACCGTCCGTGGGGAGCCTCCTCCCTGCGAATTGGCTGAGGTGCACCGAGGCATAGGGAAGAACCAAGAAGAACAGAAAGAAGAATGGTCAGGATCATGAATGTCGTTTAAAGCCGTCAAAGCCGTCAAGTGTCGTTAGGAATGCTAAAGGGGACAGCATTGTGGGAGGCCCTCTCTTTAAGCTGAGAGGCCCACATCAAAGTAGGAGGTGCATGGTAACGTGGAGATGGTTGCAAGGGTTTCACACAGCCATGATGATGTGTTGGTTCCTATCTATCCCCTCCAAATGCTTGGATCCTGGTCGTCCGCGTCAGGTTTTCAGCAAACTGCATGTTAGGCTTGGGTTCAGCAGAAGCAATTCCAGATGAAGATTTTAGGTTTGCGAGCGGTTTCTGAGTGTAAACAGGTCATCAGATCTGCATCAGACCATCATTGATATACTTAATCGGTGTTGCACCAGTAACATCCAATTCTTTGCCATTCATTGATGGCAACACCCCGGATCAGACATCGTACATACAGCCAAACAACGGAACCCCAGCCACGTCCGATCCGCCGATGCACCCTCTAACAGATTGAACAAGCTGCAGCTGACGCAGGACTTGGATACTGAGGGCGATGACGATGGAGCGAGCGAGGTTGGTTGACCCAAGTATCGAGGACCGTCTCTTGTTGTAGATGGGTTGATGCAATCAGTCCATATCAAGTAACTAAAACCACTTATTCTGGGGAGGTGCCGTCATCCACGGACTCCCCTCTTCCAGTTCAAGAACTTGAAGGTCTCAAGCGGGACGAGGTGGCTGAGAAGGTCGTCCTGTCCCACGATAACCCTGCTGCTTCCTACCCCTTCTTCGTTGTCTGCACTATCTGTCGGCTTTGAGAATCCACTCAAGCTCAATTCAAATCCCTTGATAGCCAACCCTTTGAAACAACTGAACATCTTTAAATCTGCCTCTCCAAATACTGATGCTGAGAAGGTCAACGAGAAGAAGCATGCCACGCCCATGGCTGCAGCAGAGATCTTTGAAGAACAGGAACGAAAGGTTGCTTGTACATACTTGCAGTAGTCTAATCACTTGACGTGGGATGCGACAAGCAAGGTGTGCTGCCGCCGCAGGCGGAGCTTCCCCGAGTACATAATTGTGACAAAATGACCACCCTGGAGCTTAGGGAAGGGATGAATAAACCCCCCATCCAACCACTTCAAACATCAGAGGAAGCACCTCAGTAGCGAGGATCGCGATCCCAGCGTACACAACCACCTTTGTCAACACTGGAAAGCAACACCATCAGCCACATTCCCTGGCATAACGAAAGGATGCCTACCATCAGCATCGTAATGCTTGATCGGTGACCCATCCTTCCCCTCCAAACCAGTCTTTCCCCCGCTCTCCTGGAAATCCTGCTTATACACGTTCTGTCGACTCGAAGTTTTCTCAGGAGTCGCCCAGCCCGAGTTTGCGCCACCACCAGCTCCCCTCAGCTTGATCCCATTGAACTCCGAAATCCCGGATACCCCACTTCCAATTCCTCCAACCTCGACTCCAGCGCTGCTCGGCAGATCAATGACACTAGGAATCGGATGGAGCCCGTCCCCGCTAAACTCGCTCGGCACACTCGTGTAGTCCGTCGCGGGGGTGTAAAATCTTCGGTTTGGCAGGCGGAACACGTGCGAGAGCCCACGAAAAATCGGGGGTAAGATGAGGTGCAGAGCTGATTTCGCTAGGAGTCGCCACATGAAGATGACGAGGATGCCTGGCGTATGTAATCATGTCAGGAGCTCAAGCTCGAACGCTATACCAAGTTGGGATACCCACCAACAACCATCTTGAGTCCCGCAAAACTCCACCAGACAAGAACGTCTCCCCACATCCTCTCCACTTGAACCCATTTTCCGAGCTGATATACCCAGCCGCTCCCAGGCATGACAACAGTGCCGTTGCGGCCTACTCCGATACCTGCGTGGTTCATCGTCCAGCGGCCTACGAGCGCGCCAAGCACCACACTCATAAATGCAATAGCATCTTCGAAACAAGGACAGTCATCGATAGGTTGCGGGTGCTGGTTCACGGCAAGAAGGCATAGAGGGATGAGGATGGCGGGTACCTCCCATCCGCCTTGTTGAACCCATGCTTCGATCCACTTACCAAGGCCCAAACCCCGCCCAAGGAAGATGACGTAATCGCCACCCTGCGTTAAAGGTGACGACCATATCGTTTCGTAGAACCAGTATAGTGAATTCGTAGAGGAAATCACGAATTTCAATCCTGCCCAACTTGTGTGGACCCACCAGATGCCTGCTCCGAGGATGAACCCGACGGCGCAATCCGTGAAGGAGTGCATGCCTGTGTATATCCGACCAAATACGATAGAAAAGGTATAGATGCTTAGAGTGAGCATTATTAATGTGTAGGATTGAGTGGAAATGAGTGGTTCCAGGGCGCCGCCAACATTGGAGCCAGTCGTTGATGATGTCACCGAGTTGCCAGTGTGAGTGGTCATGCAGTGGACATAACCGAAAATAAAGAGCACGATCGAAACAGAGTTCGTGGTGTGAGTAGAGGGGAACCCGTACTCTAGATGGTGGGTTCCGATGGCTGTTTGAAGGATAAATAACGGGAGGGATAAGTCGAAGAATTCAATTACTCAGTCGAGTTACCGGCGGTGCGAATGGTCGTGGGGAGCAGGCCATATCCTTGAGAAACGACGAAAGATAGACGCCCAAACCGAGTACGAAAAGTAATCTGTTATTTGGCTGTTAAACACCCTAAGAGGTGGCGAGAAGGCTGATCTCACCCTTGGCCCATCTGGTCATAGCCAAAGAAGAAAAGCGCAGGTAGCGCGGTCATAAAGAACGTATGTGTTCCCAAGGAGGAAGTGTACACGAAATAGGCGTCGAGCCAAGATGTCCGGAGTGTGTCCTGATTAGGATAAAGGCTGTTCAGCGAAGGTGGCAGGAATAATGGTAACACGACACACACCTGCATCCGAGCGATGACTTTCGTCTCTCTCTGAACTGCCACGAGCAATTTCCTTCGAACGGCCGCTCGCCACCACGGCAGTGTTGTGTCATAAACATCGGCGGAACGACGTCCCGGCGATGGGGGTGACGTGGCATCGCCATGGGCCAATACATCATTAAAAGATAACTGGGCCGCCTTTCCCAGAGGTGACGGTGCCCGAGAAGAAGCCCTGGATGAGTTTTCGGATTCAGGGACGGAGATGGTGAAGCGGACCGTTGAATGTCGACCTCGTCGGTGGTCCTCAGATTGGAACGTCTGGGGGGTGGCATGCGACATTGAAGCCCACTACTGTTCGTCTGAGGCGAGAGGATTCGACGACGTCTGGTTACTGTGCTCCTGCCCGCTTGGATCGTCGTTAACGTTCAAACCGGGAGGAGGCGATTCAGTTACGTAAGCCTCTCAAACCGAGCTCAAGTGTCAGACTCTGTTCTCGCCGAGCATCATGTGGACCAGTTTCCCCCCATGCATATGGGAACCCTGCAGGAGTCCGTTGACCATTTTTTGTGTTTTTTCTTCGTTTGCGGAGATACCGTTCACAATGTCGGCGGCTGATAACCCATTTTCAGATTTCACCTGCCACGCAAGCGTGGTCTATACCCCCTCCGAGACAGAGGAACCAGAGTATAGTGTCGCATCTATTTTGTTGACATTGTTTATCGGCGGAATATTTCAACCGCAGTGACAAATTGTCTGTCCGGGTTTACTTCATGGCAAGCTCCATGGCCATGCGGGAATCTTGTAAGATTTTTGTAGTAATTCCTTTGACGGATCGGCTGTCGTGGCTCCATTCCGTCCCCTTGCATGGAGGCCCCCTTGAAGGACCACCCTAATTATGATGGAGCGAAGCCTGCTACAATCCAGGAACGGCAGAAACACCAGGTACTCTTTCCACCCCCCTGCTTAATCCGAACTGTTTGCGTTTTACAGTACGCTGAGGATAGGTTTTATGTTTTGGTGTAATTAGGTATGTCGAGGACTAAGCAAATGTACCTACCTCAACCGCAGCTGCCAGTGCTGGAGGCATTGTCCGGATAGCTCGAAAACAAGAACATTGTGCAGAACTGGGTTAAATTTTGCTCGGGAAAACGGAGACAGCGTGAGTAGTCTGTGAGATAAAGCTCCATCGCACAAAAGTTAATAGCGAAGTTACTTTGTTCCAACTGGAGTTTTCAGAATCAGGAGAGGCTAAAAATAAACCGAGAGCAGATTCACCTGGAAGGCTAGAAAGGCGTATGCGAGACACGGCGAGAAACCTCCTCGACATTACCTTGCAAAGTTGCTCCCACCTCCGACTGACCTGTCCGGAAGTTCTTCCGACATGTTTAACGTTTAGCGAGAATCCCCCATTGGCGCATGATGTCAAGCAAAATGCTGTCAGTCACCCAACGTCGTCCGAAGAGGTAGGGCGCATCGAATTCTGTTTTCGAAGGTGGATTTGCGTCCCTCCAAGAACATGATATGCTGGTTTTGGCTCCGTCCCCTCGTCTATTTAATGGCCCCTGCATTAATTGCGCGGCAGCTATAAAACAAGGATTGTCGGATTTGCGTCAACAAACTAGAAGTCAAGGGACGCGTGGTTTTCTCACTAACCGGTTTAACCACTCCAAAACTTTAAGTTTCTCTTCATCCATTCTCGTTGATAATCATTTGGTTGGATCTGACTCCAACGAACTCTTCCCAGATTCCCCGAGACAAAGGGCGATTTTCCAACCGTACCCTGGACGAAAACTGATTTTCCGGAACACCTTCTACTCTATGGATTTGCAGAAATATGAAGACTAGTTTTCCTATGCTTTCTAATTTTTTGATAAGTGGCATCCCGTCACACAACGGCATTCCAACGCGACGGCTATAGTAAACTTGACAAAAAACGTGATCCACCATTTCGACAGAGATTTACGGCGACATATCTCCACAACAAGAATATAGCAAAGTGACGTCCGGCATTATGATATCGCCTGGTCTTGTGTTCAAAGGATCATGCATCATGACATGCCGTTGATGCTGGCAGGGAAGCTTGACAAGGAAGCAGGGCAATCGGCAACATTTCCCTCCCACGACCATAAAAACGCACTACCGTTCACCGTTCGATCACAGATGACGATATCCTCGTCTATATTTCTCAATCATTTCGAAGACAGAGATTACGAGGAAGAAATGACCCTGGAAGGACTGGGGACAGCTGGGGACGTACACTGGAGCCGATTCCCCACACGGTAGAGAGCGCCGAACAATCAATCCCCGTAAGCTATAAATGCTAACTCAAACTTGACGAAATCTCCGTTCATCGTATCCTTTGGAGGCTAATATTTTCGCGATGATTGCAGAGGTTTCAAAGCATGGTCACGCAGCGAAAGCTATGGCGAAGCCGTTAAAAAGAGGCAAAGCGTGTATGAACTGCAGGTACGTTGGGATCTTCCATTTCCTTGGAAAAGGAATCTCATACACACGGTCGAAGGTTCCTAAAAATCGTGAGCCTTGCAGCTTGCTCGACAAAGGCCATAGAACACGAGAGGCTGAATTAAGTCTCCCAGAAATGTGATGCCGTGAAGCCAACATGCGGGCCCTGCCAAAAGAATCCCAAGGACGACGCTTGCGAATATTCCGATCGCCCCGGAAGAACCAAGGTGCTCGAAGACACCGTTTCGCGTCTTGAAGCCCGACTCTACGAGCTCGAACACCCTGAGGAGACAGCCCCTCCGGTCACACTTTTTGACCCTTATGCGCCTTTCCAAGAATCTTACCTTCGCCCGCCTTCCCTTCTGGCGGTATCGATACCGGAGTCAAGCGGTTTGACGCCATTGTCTCCGTTGTCAGCGACATCTGAGTCGACATTTTCGTCTAATTTGTCTTCAGGATCCCCACCGACCTCTCCACGGAGATCCTCTTTCGCATTTAATGAAGTATGTCTGTTCAAGTTCGCAGTTGCGTCCGAAGTCTAACCACTGTTTCAGGAACCGTCTTACCCTGTCATTCAGAGCTTGTAAGTCTCAATAGACATGGCCGTTTCGACATACTGAGACAACGTCATAGAATCGATACGTTCTTACCGCATTCCGTGGAATTTGGGTTTTTCTTGGATCCCCACCGGTTTCGTGACGCAGCGTTGCAGGTTGTTTCGTTCGGTGACTTCTCGCGCCCTTCGCCTGCCGTTTTAAGCGCCGTATACCTGTGGGGAGCCCATCTGTCCCGCTCCGAGCATCTCTTGGGGCAAGAACGTGCTTTGATGGTTCGCGCTTTGCAATGTGCCGCCACGGACCTGCTCGGGGATCATCCAGACGCTGTCCTGCATCGCCTTCAGGCGGATGTGTTGTTTGCCTATTATTTTCTGCGGACGGGTCGGTTTCTCCAAGCAAAATTTCACTCATCATCTGCGGCATCCCTCGCACTCGCGGCGGGGCTCCACCAGATCGGCTCACCGCTCGAAGGGCAAAGTATCCTCGGTTTGTCTTCCGACCAGGCGATATACCTCCCGCCACCTCGCGATGCGGTTGAAGAACGCGAACGGGTGAATGGGTTTTGGAACGTTTTGGTGCTTCATAAGTATATGATGATTGCGCTGGAACCGCCAACGAGTGTGTGTGGGTCGTTGGAAGCGCCTGGGATGCAGTTCGTTACACCTTTGCCGGCGCATCCCAGTGCTTTGGATTCGGAGACGGGTAGTTCCGCAGGAACCCTGCGGACTTTGCAAATACCCCGGGACAATTCTCCATCCGAGTCTTCCGGGGGCGATCAGCCAGGACGATCCATAATCGCTATGAACGTTCAGGCCGCTATCTTACTCCATAGGTCGGCTCAGCTGACGGGCCAATGGGTCCCGAGTATGTCTTTTGCTAGATGCGAGGTATAGCGTCATTAATTTGTCGCAGATCTCCAGCAGGAAGAATTCCAATCATTTTCTTCGACCTTCCAATCTATTCACTCCCTGGTGGATGGGTTGCGTGCGGACCTCCCTCAAGTGCCCGGTCTGGATACCAGGAACCCTTCCACGCGGATGATAATGCTTACCCATGCTCTCCTTGACGCCGCGATTATTAAACTCCACAAAACATTTTCCGATGGGAATCCGGCGTCTCGGGAATACTGTCTAATGGCCGCGCGGAATATTATCGAAGTAGGTGGCGTTAGAGTTGAGGAATTCAGATGTCTGAATCCGATGATGGGTGTAAGGTTTTCGCTCTTCCGTGCGTCGTGGTTCTGGCTGATGTCAACTGGCGTGGTGGGTGTGTAGACGCTTTGGGAATTTGCTTGCCAGATTCTCATCGACGAGATTGCGCGAGTACGGTTGCTTGTTGGTATTAACGCGTGGCCGGAGCGTCCACAACCTGAGAGCGGGGAAGAAGAGCTCTTAGGTTACCTAAGAAAGGGGATGGTGGCTTTGGGTACGTTCTCGGACGAAAGCGCTTATATCAGTACGTGCTACTTTGTTTAGGAGGCGATGAAGCTTTCATTCTAACCGTGGATCCTTGTAGGATATCAACTGAGAAAAATCCAGGAGGCCCTATCGCGTATCTGAACTAATTACTTTCTAGACCGCCATTTACTATCTTTATTTCTCAACATTATTCAACTAGAATTTTGCTGTACACTACGATAATAGATTATGTATTCGAAGCCATTTACCAGGCGGTCGACTTTTCTTTCCAACGCTCAACTATCAACGCCGGCTCTGGAATCTGACTCGAGGGCAGGGTCGGGTCACGGTGAGTCACACCCGGGTCACACAGCCTTTGCGTCATTGAGTCTTCCGGGCCACGGCTCTCAATCATACGTTCGTGCCTCACCAATTCGCCGCAGAAACTTGAAGCATTTCTAAGGTGAGCGTTTAATGGAAGTTTCCGAAACAAAATGATAAGATCGACAGGTCATCTAGATGGCGAAGGGGAGTGGAAAGTCATCTGCGACTCCAGGAACTCGCAAAAAGCACGCAAAACGAGCAGCTGGACCTCCTCCTCCAGAACAACAACCGATTCCGAAGGACAAGAAACTCACAAAACAAGAACGGGCGCAGAAGAAGAAGGAACCTCGGATTAAGGCGTACATCCCCCCCGTCAAGCCTGCCCCAGTTCAACCAGATCCTTTGGAAACCACTGGTCTCGTCTATCAATTGCCACCAGATTTGCTTATTGTGTTGCGTAGTTTCAGTAAGAAGGCCCAGGCGACAAAGATCCGCGCCTTGGAAGAGTTGCAGTCGGGATGGATCAACAAGTGTAGGGAGGAAGGCGAGGATGGCTCTCTCGTATACGTCTTGGTGGATATGCTCCCGGTTTGGGTGCGTCGCATTCAAACGCTCTCTTTTGCGGCATTTCTAATGTTTAAAAGCTCCATCATGTCTCTGCTTTGTTCATCCATTCTTTGCGCCGTGTGCGTCTTCTAGCAGCTGGAGTGCATGCCTCGCTCTTGCAAATACCAGCTGTCCGCGACTCTCTTCTATCCTTCATCAAGGACGTGGCTCCTTCGTCTCAAGTGGAGAGCATACTAGGTGCTTGGTACATGACCGCCCATGACGTCGATAGATCCACCTCCGTTACCGCCCTTAAGTCATGGAACGAAGCCCTCTCGTTTGATGATTCACCCTCTCACCTCGTCGTCGATGAACACCTGCTCTCATTATTGGTCTCATTCCTTCAACGAGCCATCTTGGATCCCGATGGGTTGTACCTTTATCTTAACCCTGCCCCAAGCGCCACTCCTGCTACCCCAACGCCACAGAAAAGAGGAGCTAAAAAAGAAGAACCACCTCCAGCATCTGTTTCTCGTTCTAAAACGGAAGACATAGAAGAGGACCCGCAGGATCAGAAGGCAAGGTTGCGTGTCGGCGGGTTAGGGGCTGTCAGGCGGATTATAGGTATCTACAGATTGTCGGCTCTGTCGATGTATTCAAATCTTGCAATCACTAGAATCAATACGAAAAGACTTGTCGGACGACATGAAAACTCTTCTTCACAACCCCGCCTTGTGGAGTTCTTTACATCATGGTCAGAATGGTCTATTTCCTGAAATCGAAAGTTTCGGTCACGGCCAACCCAACGTTCGCAAGAGCGCCTGGTCTCTATTGCAGACGCTTCTAGAGAGTCAGAAAGGTTTGTTTTGGTCATTTTGGTCATTGTGGTCATTGTGGCTCGCACATCTTCTTATTTTTGACTGTGAAGACCATCTCGAACACCTCCCTTTCATTCTTAGTCGTGCCGTCCTTCGTTCGGTTTGGGTGGAACCAGATCCTGTGGTCCATGCAACCATGTGGCAACCCATGCTCAAATTCTTGAAAGGCGAGCTTGTTTTAAATCGACTTTGTTCACTTGCTTATTACGCGGCAGAATTTCCTAACGCCTGGGAACTCGAACGTGAGGAAATAAATGAAGGAGAAGGAGAGTCTGAGTCTGAGGACAGCCATGTCGAAGAGAGCAAGCCGGCTCCTAGAGTAAAACCCTCCGTCGGTTATGCCGAGTTTTTACGCTTCCTCGAGCGTGGCTGCTCTGGGTCACCACTCCAAGGATACCCCACTATCGTCGTCATCATCTCCACGATACCTTCGTCCGTATGTGCGGCTTATCTTGATATCCTTTATACTTCCGAACCTTGCCCCAGATTTTTGCATCAGCTTCTTCAGCACCTCTAACAGACTTTTTTGCGGCCTTTTGGAAGGTCCTTGATGGTCGTGCGCTCAGCTCTTTGCAGCCATCCGCGACTTCAGCGGCGTTCTTGTCCTCGCTTCTTGAATGCATGGTTTTCCTTATCAAGCGTGTTCGTAACGATTTCAAGAACGGACGTGCAAATGTCCTGTTGGGAGTCGATGTGGATATCAGCGTTGATGCGTTGACTAGAGATTTGGCATGCTCTCAGTTCCGGACTGTGTGGGAGAACCTTGTAGACAGAGGAACACTAAGGGTGGAACCAAGGGCCGCTGCAAGGCTTGTCGCCCATTCCTTAATTTCGCTGAATGAGATAGACGCAGGTGGGCCAATTATTCTATCAATTTAATCCAGTTATGGACTAATTTTGCTTCGTCAGGCTTGTTTGAGGCGGTATGGGAGACCCTCTCGTTGCTCCTCAAGGACGGAGCAAGCTCGAACCCAGCGATCGTCTCTGTGTTTTTCAAGGTTCTCCACGATGTCTTGAAGCATTCAGGAGGTCCGTTATGGAAAGTGACTTCTTTGATGTCGGAAATTCTCCGTATTTCGACCGAAAACTGCATAAAATATCTCAGGAGCAGTCCCGCTGAAGGAGTTGAAGGGCGAGTCGACGCTGCGGCGGGCTCCATTCCCTTTTTAATTTCCATGCTTGAGCAGTTCAGGGATAGTATCTTCGACGACATCCATTTCTCCGATGTGAGTCTTTGATTCCGTTGTTCTGACATCTCGCTCAGGCTCCATCTCTAGCCTATCGATCAATTAGTAACAGAGGATGCTCTATCGCTTCTAAAATGTTCACCCCCATTCCTCTTGGCGTACCTGACCCACCGGAAAGATGAATCCCGGTGTTTGCGGGCATGGCAGGCGTTGCTTTGTGGTGTTGCCCAGTATCCCGGCGAGGCTGAGAATTTCCTCCAACCGCTTTTGGAGGCGATTCAACAAGGTTCTCTCCCAGGGTATCTGAAGCCACAAGCGGGCGAGATCGATGAACTGATCGAGTCTTCCCTGGTGCACACGCTCGCCGGCGAGGTAGCGTGCCTCCCTTTTGTTCGGACGGTCTTGATCTCGCCAGGTAAGACCACAATTATGTCGTGTTCCATCTGAGGCTTAATGTTCTTTGTAGATCATTTTCTCTCGGAAGCCGGTTACGGAGCGCTGATACGAATGATCAGGACTTCCTTCACGCAGGATATCACTCTGGCGTTGAGCGAACCTGAGTTCGTTCTGTCCACTTTCGAGCCGTCTTTAACCATCCTTTCCACCCTGATCCAACATCCTGCACGCGAGCTCCCGTTACCAGACATTGTTCCCGTATTACCAGACATCTTTGTTCTCGCGTATGTATTGCAAGAATGCTACGGAGCGGAAGCAAATAATTCTACGTTCGCGCACGCCAAGGAGACATGGGGCCAGTGGGAGAAGGCCGCCTTCGAGGAACAGAAGAACTTCGTTTGGACTTGTGTCAAGGCGAAGTTGAGGGGCTTGCTTTGTAACCCGAACGTACGGTTATCGTAAGACTTGGTCCCTTCACTTGTCATCTGTACGCTCATTTTTTGGTGATAGTCCCCAAGATATTCTTCGAGCGGTTTTTCATGCAGGTCCAGGAATCCAGTTGCATTCCACCCTCGACATGTTTCCTCCGCCACAGCGGATTGATGAGCTACTCTATCAAATCTCGGCTGACCCCATACACCCCAGTCTTGCGGTTATCAACTCGCATATACCACCGGCAGCGACCTTGCGGCACAAACACACGTCACCGCTTGTACAGGACAGTCAGGGTTTCTCGGTTTACGCTCGCATTGTTCAGGCGCTGGTGCAGGTTTTACTTGAGGATCGGCATGCGCTGAAGAGCAACACTTGGGCGCTTCGGCACTTTTGTGCTCTATCGATCTATGCCCAGGATTTCCTCAGTATTCCTTCCGCAAGCAGCGCCGTTTTCGGGTCTGGGGCTTCCATCCCTGAACTTGAGGCTTTGGTATCGAGGGTGGAGCAAGTTATGACTTACATGTTGACGTCGTCCTCTGATGAGGGATGGCGGTTGACAGCATTCGACGCTGCGTTAGGAAAGCGGTCTGCGGAATCTCTTGAGACGCTACCTAGGTTCTTGTTTGACACGATCGAGTTCGGTCGCGAGAGTGACAATGGGAGGGAATCTCGAATTCTGTGGCATGTTCTTCAACGAACGTTCCACGAGCTTGATACCAGCGAAGCTGATCTTTGGATGATGCTCGCTCGGAAGATGGAAGTAAAGGGTAAGTGGCATGTTGGTTGATGTTGTGGATCACAGATATCATGGTCCGCTTTTGTCCCTAGCCCCCCAAAGTTCGATTGCGATTGTATCCGCAATCACGCATTGGGCTCCTGGAGCCCCACGTCTGGATCGCTTCAGGAACGAGCTTGCTGCTTCATTGCTTGGGATACCTCCACGTAAAGCGAATACCGAGGGCCTACTTGTGTTGAGGAAGCTTGCAGCGAGTGCACCGAACCCGGAATCGGATGTTGTATTCTTACCTCAACTTAGAGCTGTTAATGTGGTGAAGGCATGTCAACAATGGATAGCGTCGGACGAAGATGTGGATGAGGATGTGGAGAGCGCCATGACACAGATTTTTGCCGATCTAGCGCCGATCTTGCAAGATGTGCCTGGGGGCCATTGGGATTTCATTTTTGATGTTTTGGAGAACAACCTCGAGGTAGGGGTTTCGTTCCTTTTACATCTTTTACGCCATGGGTTGATTTGAAGCAGAATTCGTCGCTTGTGGATGATATGAGCCTGGTTACGCTTGCGAGAAGTTTGCGGTTGATTGCTACTATTCAAGATTTGGTTTTGACGAATCGGTCGTTGCGGGCTGTTTGGGATGAGCGAAAGGTTCCGATATTGAGGATGGCGAGGGATTTGGCGACTGGGTCTCATGGTGAGGAGGCGTGTTGTGGTTTTGTTGGGGGTCGCTGCTGATATTTTTCAGATGGTCTTGGAAAGTCAGCTCCGCGATCTGCATGCCGGGGGTTGGTCCTTTCCATTATCCAAGACTTGCCGTCGTCGTTGATTGATCAGGACACACTTTCAAAGGTCAGTTCGGAGCACATATTTTGTTGGTATTGCGCTGACGATCTTTCGACCTGTAGATGATTAATCTGATCATGGATCCTTCTCCTGAGATACAGAAAATGGCGCATCAGTTCTTGCAGAGTGCTGCTAAGAAGAGAACGGAGTATCTTGTTATCGAGGCGGGTGTTGATGCAGAAGCCAATTTCAACGCTGAAATTCCCTTGGAGCTGATTGATATCTTGCGACGTGGCGCTGACCTGGAGGCCATGGACGGATCCGTAGGTGCCATGAGTCCATAGTCAACTCTTTCACTCATGATCCTTTCAGGGTGTATTTGGCACCTTGCTGGGTTGGATGCTCTTGTTTGATCTTTTCACGGATGCGGTATGTAGCACTCCTTCCTCGGCATATGATAAACCTTGACTCAACCATTCGATAGAGCCTCAAAGCGAGGACAAGTTACATTGAACAGCTTCGGAAGTTGGATGTCATAGCATCCTATTTTATACCTGGCATACTCAGTCTTCTTTGCCTCGACCGAGGACCGTCTAAAGCATTCAAGCTCGATATTTGGGCTGTCGACGAATTCGATGTGCAGTGTACGTGCCGTCCTTTAGTGGTATACCAGAACTGAATGCTCCCCAGTCTATGAGGGAGGATCCGATTTCGTTATCCCTGTCCTGGCGGCGCATCTTTACTATAGGGCCCTATTGGCCGTTCCGTCTCTGATCCACACATGGGTACTTGAATGCAAAGATCGCCAACTGTCGTCGAGCATCATCAACTACACATCACAGTACTTCTCGCCCGTGATCATCCGAAGGGAAGTGACACATGTGAAGAGTCCGGAAGCGACGGCGATGCTAGTGGACGATAATTTTTCGGTCAAAGTTGCTGGGTCTGTCAACGAAGTTGTGGCTTCGTATTCGGTGGACGACCACCAGCTTGAGATCAAGATGAAGATTCCGGCGGATTGGCCGCTGCATAGGATTGAGGTGAAGGATGTGAAGCCGGTTGGTGTGGATGAGAATCGATGGCGAGCCTGGATTCTGGCTGTTCAGCAGATTATCTGGTCCCAGGTATTTGTATTTTCATTTTCCTTTCGGAGTGGGATGTTGACGTATTGGAAGAACGGGACCATTGTTGACGGCTTAAGTTTGTTCAAGAAGAATGTGACCTTGCATTTCGAAGGTCAGGTAGAATGTGCTATTTGTTATTCGTAAGTGTCATTGGCCGCATTAATCGGGTGCGCTTCTGAGTGGGGACATATAGGATTATCAGCGTCATGGACGGAACTCTTCCAAAGAAACCTTGTCGGACGTGTAAAAATCGGTTCCATGCTGGCTGTCTCTACAAGGTACGTTTTGAGGACTTGCTTTGTGAACGTTGGTTTCAATTTTATTGATGATGCTTTTCGCAGTGGCTCAATACGAGTCATTCATCCAGCTGCCCTCTTTGTCGGTCGGATATCTTTTGAGCACCTTTTTGTTGAATAGAATTTAGAGCTTCATCCATCGGTTACTTTCCGCAGTAGGCGGCAAATTATACGTCACGTGCGAGTTTAGGGCTGGCAGGTCACGGAATTTTGACGTGTCATCTACGAATTTTCTTCCCCGCGACCATGAAGCTTAAAGAGATCCATAGAACGTCGACTTTTGCATGGTCACCCACAGCGCCGCTCCCTTTGCTGGCCACAGGAACCGTCGCCGGGGCCCTCGACGAGTCGTTCAGCAACGAGAGCCAGCTCGAAATCTGGGCACCCAATTTCCTCGACCGAGACGAATTTGAACTGGGCGTGGCTGGGCAGATTCCTGCGAAGGGGTATGTGAAGGACAGTTCGAGGTCAGTCGCAAAACTTCGAGCTGGATGGCAATGTGCTTAACCCAATTCGTCAGGTTCAATCGCTTAGCATGGAGTGCCGTTTTTGAGAATCGCACTCGCGGAGTCATCGCAGCGGGTATGGAAAATGGAGAACTCGCGCTTTGGGACCCTTCCAAGATTTTGGCAGGCCAGGGGTACGTGGTCCTCACTTTGATGACGATAATGGGAAAATAAACGGCAACCTCAGTTCCTCCGAATCTCTTATCTTGAGAAACACGATGCACACTGGGTCAGTCCGTGGCTTGGACTTCAACCCCATACAAACGAACCTCTTGGCCTCAGGAGGCGTCAGCGGCGAGGTAGGATCTACCTCTAGTACCTCATCACATCGTTAATTCGTCTCATCGTCAGGTATATATTTGGGACCTCAAAGACCCCAGTAAACCGTACACACCCACGCCCGGCACCCGCAGCACAAAGCTCGACGAGATCACGTCTGTGGCTTGGAATCAGCAAGTCCAATATGTCCTTGCCGGCGCTAGCAGCACAGGGTACACCGTTGTCTGGGATTTGCGCGGGAAGCGCGAGGTGGTGGCTCTAGCTTACGGGGGAGGAGCGGGTACGCTTGCGGGGCAGAGCGGGAGCGGGAGCAGTTTGGCATTTGGTGGCCGACGGGGGATGAGTGATATTGCATGGCATCCTGACAATGTTCGTTCCTCTCCCCTTTTGAAAGAAGTCTTGTATCTGATCTACTCTTAACCAAGGCTACGAGGCTTGTGACGGCCTCCGAAGATGATACCTCTCCCATCATTATGGTCTGGGATCTACGTAACGCACGTGCACCAGAAAAGGTACCCATCGTGTTCTTTTAGTATCCTTCACCCCTAATGAGACGTGGTAGATCTTGACCGGCCACGAGAAAGGCGTTTTGTCGTTATCGTGGTGTAAACAAGACGCCGATCTCCTTCTCTCTTGCGGAAAAGACAATCGTGCACTCTGTTGGAATCCTCAGACTTCGGAAGTCATTGGAGAGGTGATTTACCATCTGGATCTATGTGTCCTTGTTCTGAGACGTCATCCAGCTCCCATCTGCGGATAACTGGGCGTTCCAAGTCGATTGGTGTCCCCGCAACCCAGACCTCTTCGCTGCCGCCTTTTTCGATGGAACGGTTGGCATCCACTCTATCCAATCCACCAACGAACCATCCACGGCAGACTCCTCCACACAAGCCCAAGCCCAAGGTGCCGACATCTTTGACGTTCAAGGGTTCTCGAGAACTTCCACTGGCGGCACGCTTTCCCTCAAACAACCCCCTAAGTGGCTCCGCCGTCCTACTAGCGGCTCCTTCGGGTTTGGCGGCCGCCTCGTCACGGTATCCAATCTCCCTTCGCCCCAGGGCAAGAATCAAAGCAGCGTCGTGCATTTGCGCAAGGTCGTCACAGAGCAGGAGCTCGTCGAGCGTGCAACGAAATTACAGATGGCCATAGAAGCTGGATCGGACGCTCTGAAAGCATACGCGGAGCAGAGGTCGGTGAATGATGATGCTTTCGCGAAAGACGGATGGAAGCCGTTGTTGAGCCTGTTCAATTCCAACTCGCGCGAGGAGCTGGTGACGCTGCTTGGGTTTTCAAAAGCGGAGATTGCAGTTCGCGTTGCGGAGGCGGTGGAGAATTTGAAGGTTTCGGTGCATCATGTGGAGGAGGATGAAACGATGGAGGAGAGGTTGCATGAGCCGGTAGTGTCCTTTGCTGAGCCGGAGCGGGACAATGTGTCAGATGGGAGTGATGAGAAGACGCCCTCGGAGGTCAGCGCCAGTGTTACTTCGGATGCCGGTCGCGGAGAGGATGATGAGTCGGCTACAACTGTCCCAAGTCTTTTTGGGGACGATGGCGCTGGTGCACAGCAAAGGGACGCAGGGGATTTCTTCAGCACTTTGTCCCAGGGTCCCGATGAAGTGCACGTTCCACACACCAACTACGCCATCGATTCATCCGTTGCTGCGACTATCGGCTCCAGGCCTTCTTCCGTCACGTCCGAGTCAATGGTCAAGAACAATTCTTTCAGCATTTACCCCCCGGATGAGTCCGAGACGGATAGGCTAGTTACGAAAGCATTGGTGTTGGGCGACTTTGAGTCTGCTGTGTCGTTGTGCCTGTCTTCCGACCGATTTGCGGATGCCATCTTGCTCGCCGTCCGTGGTGGTCCAGAGCTTCTGCTGCGCACACAAAAGGCTTACTTTGAGCGCCGGGCGACGTCTTTGCCGTACCTTCGCCTGTTCCAGTCCATCGTGACCAACGACCTGTCGGATATTGTCCAGAATGCGGATTTGCAGGAATGGCAGGAGATCTTTGTGGTGTTGTGCACGTTTGCGAATGATGACGAGTTTGCGGGGCTCGCTGAGCAGCTTGGGAGACGGTTGGAGTTTGAGTTCACGATTGCATCTGCCTCGGAGGATGAAGAGGCGAAGGAAGGCGCACGCGATTACAGGCAGAATGCAACTTTGACGTACCTGGCTGCCGCACGGCTTGAGCGGCTCGTGAACATATGGATCGACGAGCTTGCGGAGGAGGAGCAGCAATTGTCGTCTACAGAAGAACACCAGGCGGAGTCACGTTATTCGGCGCATACTCGAGCACTACAATCGTTTGTGGAGAAGGTCACAGTCTTCCGATCAGCCACCAAGTACGAGGATGTGGATCTCGTTCAGTCTGCGGGGGAGAATGCGGATGTGAAGGAGTTCAAGCTTGCGGGGTTGTATGACCGGTATTTGGAGTATGCCGACCTTCTTACTACGCAGGGTCTCGTGAAGGAGGCTGTCACTTTCTTGAAGTTGACGCCGGCGGATTACAAGGGTTCGAATGGGGTTGACTTTGAGGCGGAACGTGCAAGGCTGGTGGAGGCTACCTCTGCTCAAGCTGCTCCTGCGCCCCCACCCAAAACTATTTCAGCAGTGCCGGCTTCGACAGCGCCTGCACCCAGAATCCCCGCTGCCACTGCCTATGGAGGGTATTCAGGTTACAGTGCACCCGTACAGCAAACAGTTCCGTCTGTGTCAGCGCCACGGGCACCCGCTCCTGCAGGTTCATACGCCTCGTACAACCCTGCTGGTGGGGCAACTCAAGTCCCTTCCATACCAGCCGATCCTACGATCAACCAAGCCCCGTATGCCCCCACTGCGCCTTCGACATACCCTTCTGCCAATATGTCTTATCAATCCCTCACACAACCTCCTCATCTCAGAACTCAGGCTCAGGCCCATTCTCAGCCTGGTGTCCCTCCACCACCACCTCGGGCGTCAACGAGCACACCTGGCGGTACCGCACAAGGCCCACCAAAACGACAAGAAAATGGTGGGTGGAACGATGCTCCCTTCTTGAATAGCAAGGCTCCGAGCGCTCTGAATGCCCACAAACCTGCTGCTATCACGACCCCGTTCCCCAACCAGGCTCCTCTGACTCCTGGGTTTTCTCCCGGTCCATACCCTAGTCCTGGACAGATGGCAACGTTCCCACCACCGCGACCAGGGAGCGTTCAGGGCCACATTCCGCCCCCACCCCGGCCAGTATCGAGAAGCACAGCAGCTTCGGTGCCGCCTCCGCCACCTGGTCGGATGATGTCCCCGGCTCAGGTACTACCACCACCCCCGGGGGGGCAACATGCACCTGGCAAGTACGCAGCTCCACCTTCGCGCGGACCTGGACCTGTCCCCGGGCAGCCTCCGCCGCCGCCGGGTCCTTATAACCGCCCGTCCGCTCATGGTCAACCGATGGGCCAAGCGCCTGGTCCTAATCCGTATGGTCCACCTGTGCAAGGTGGTGGTGGTGGCCCGTACGCCCAGGGTGCGTCAGCTTCGTCATCGCCACAAGCTCCACAGCATCAATCCTTGCCACCGCAAGGACCGTATGCGCCTCCGCCTGGTGCGCAGAGGACGGGACCGCCACAGCCTCCTCCTGGTCCTGGACGTCCTGGGCCTCTATCACATATGGGGGGTCCTCCGCCCCCGCCTGTTGGGACACCGCCTTCGGGACCGCCGAGACCTGCGGGACGTCCTGCCCCCCCTGCACCCAAGTATCGTGAGTTGTCGTTCTTTGTTTGTGTGTGGTCCCAGGACTGATTGTTTGATTGGTGAACAGCTCCTGGTGATCGCTCGCATATTCCCGAAGGACTACGCCCGGCGTATAAGGTTGTTGCGGAGCATTTGAGCCGTTTGAAGCAGACGACACCGGTATGGGATTTGATTTCCTGTTCGTTGTTTTGAAGATGCTGATTCGTGTGGTATCGTGCAACAACAGCCACAGCAGAAGCGGATGGCGGATGATTTGGAGCGTCGTGTCAATCTTTTGTTTGATGCGTTGAATTGCGAGACACTTTCGGAGATTGTTATTGAGCACTTGCTTGCGTTGACGAGTGGTATGTGATTTCATTGTGTGTGATGATCGTCATCTGACTTGTTCTCTGCCTTAGCGATGGAAAATCACGATCGCCCGAGGGCGCTGGCTATTCATGTCGAACTGTTGACGCGGGGATCTGCGACGGATGATATTGCGCTGTGGATGTCGGCTGTCAAGCAGTTGATTATGCGAATGTAGTTTTGTTTCGGGTTGGTGTGGTTCGTTATATATGCTACGTAGGACTGGACGTGTAAAGCAAAAGTAGATTCTACTGCAGGTTTCCTTCTCCGATACCCACCCTGCCTTGCATACCCGTTCATGATGTCACGTTCATGTCTTCCGGCCCCTTATATTACGGGTTCGTGCCGCCTCTTCTCGCACCAGCTCTCCTTCTTTCCTCCATTCCATTTTTTCAAAGGAATCCCACTCTTCGCGAGAATCTATCCACCTCTCTTGCACATCACGAACGTCGCTTCTGACACCTTTCATAGCCCCAGCCGCAGTGGAGAAGAGGGAGTACATGTTTGGACGAGAAGATGGTGGTGCGGTGGTGTCGTCGATTGTGCCTTCTGGTGCTTTAGACGCTGCAGGTGGCACGAAAACGTAACCTGATGCGCGGTCTATGGCTCGGGTCAGGTTCAGCATGGAGTTTTTGTCCTGCGTGTGTTCCATTAGACAGGATGAGGTTTCGTGATGATTGGTTGACGTTTACCTCGACTGCTAGAGTCTCGAAACCTACGAGGCTGTAGTCCTCGATGAGGGAGATCATGGCCATGTTCAAGGCTGCGAATTTGGGTGGGAGCGAGGCGGATAGTGTGTTTTCAAGGAAAGACAGGTCCTGGACCTCGGTGTAAAAGTCGAGGTTGAAGTCTACAGATGCAGACGTGACCTGTTAGAGCTGGGAATCCTAGGGAAGGTTCCAAGTACCGAGGTCGCCGTATTGCTGGATGAGATCGACTTTGGAGAGGACGTTGATGTGGGGTATCTCGAGGTGCAACATGGTTCTGAGGGATAGTAGTAGGACAGAGATGTATTTCGAGGCGTCGGTGACGTAGTGCGCGTCGCAGAGGTGCACGGCCGCGAGCTGGGATGTGATTCAGAGGGTGAACGGCGTTGGGATTCCAGCTCACCCTGAAGCCGACTTTTGTCAGTTTCTGGACGATCCGCTTCACGCTCTCGTGGTTCGTGCTGAGCTCGACTTGGCCTGGGAGGTCAAAAACGACATAAGCGTCCGGTCCGAGCTCGCTCAGGCGTTCCTCCAGCCAGTCAAAGTTGGCCTCGAGATACTCCATGCAGTACAGCATGCCGCCGTTTGGGCCCAGCCGGTGCTCGTGCATGACATCCTTGAGAGTGATCAACGACGAAATGTCGATCGCGCATGGATAGGGCAGGGCGTCGTTTGCGGGGTCGAGGTTCACTATTGATATTGGGCGGTTCAGAGCTGTTAAGAGTTGGTGTTTACCGTGGCAGTAGGTCGATTTGCCGCTACCAGGCGAGCCGCAGACGATCTCCCCGAACGGCATCGACGGAGAAGTGGGTTCCGTTCCAAACAGTACCAAACAAACCAGACGCGGTTGATCGCGGACAATGACCTCGTCGGGATGGATCGCGTCCTCGTCGTGCTAAGAGCGCGAAGATGCCGTATGGTGACTCTGACCACGTAGAATCCGACGATGTGAGTGAAATGATTAACATTCAGCTCTTTCTGAGTCCGTATTAGCTGGAAGAAGTCCTTGAGATGTCTCGTCGGGAGCACGTAAAGGCCACAGCTCGTCAAAGCGATACACCTATGCTGGCGAAGAAACAGCAACTGAAAGAGCGCCTTGCCCAGTTCGATGCCGAAATCAAGGGTTATGAGGATGAAATCAAGTCGATCAGGGCGTTGGTTGCGCTGCGCAAGGAGGAGCGTCAAGGGATCTTGAAGGAGTTGGAGTCCATCACGCCATTCGCTGCGACAAGCAGAAATAAGGCCGCGGCAGGCATAGAATATGGCAGGGAGGAGTTTGAGTGGTCGCGTGGGTTGAAAGCAAAGATGAAATCCGTGTTTGGTATCAATGACTTCAGGTTGTGTCAAAGAGGGTGCGTGTCTACTCTTCCAGAGGTACACCTTCTTATGGTGAACAGGGTTTGCAATGCCAACATGGACGGGCGCGATATTGTGTGCGTGATGCCGACAGGTCCGTTCCATCTGAAGTTTGACGAGCTCGGAGGTCTAATCCTGTGTCGCAGGGGGTGGAAAATCGTTAACGTACCAAGTCCCCGCTCTCCTCCAACCTGGGTGCACACTCGTCATATCACCTCTCATTTCCCTCATCACGGATCAAATTTTACACCTTCAAGAAGCTGGAGGTAAAAATTTCGTGTGCGGCCTTGTCTTCCGTACTCAGCCTTCACGATATCCAGTCCAAGCTGTTAAGCTGACAGGAAGTACGACCAAAGAGGAGTCGAACAGAATTAGCAAACGCTTGCTGGCGATGGCAAGCCGTAAGCTAGAGTCTAGGGAGGAAGAGATCAAGCTGTGTTATGTCACGGTAGGTATTCGGAAAGCTCTTTTCTCGAAACCTTGCTCAACGTGGTGGACATAGCCAGAGAAAATGTCTAAAAGCAAATCGTTCCTCAGTCTGGTCCAAAAACTAGTCGCTGGTTCGCAACTCGGTAAATCCCAACCGACATCGTTTGGTGCTGATGTCTGATTATTTTTTTTTGTCAACTAGCCAGATTCGTGATTGACGAAGCGCACTGTGTCTCCCAACTGGGGCATGACTTTAGGTCAGGAATCTTCCTTCCCCGCATTTAATCAACCTGCTCAAAGTTCAACGACAGACCCGATTATGAGAAACTGCGAACGCTGCGTCAACTCTTCCCGCATGTACCCATAATGGCTTTGACAGCCACATGCCCACCCAAAGTCCTGCAAAACCTGATACAGACTCTTGGGCTCAAGGGCGTGACGGACGGGAACAGTCAGTCCAGAGTTCGCTGTTGATCTTCTTTTCCGCGCTCAATTAATTGGAAAAAAAAATACCAGACGCCGATACCCAGGGCACAGCATACTTTTCGTCTCCGCTCTACCGCAAAAACCTGCACTACAGCATACAACCCAAATCCAACAAAGCTTTAGATGTTCTTCAAACAATGGCGAACTATATACTCGCGCACCATGCGAATGACAGTGGGATCGTGTATTGTCTGACTAGAAAGGTGATTGGAATTCTCGACGTAATTTTTTCATGATTCGCTGATGGGAAAGGGAAAGGATGCGGAAAGTGTCGCGGAGGGTCTTAGGAAGTGTAGCGGTGGAAAGATTCTTACGGGGGTTTATCATGCGGAACGGCATGATCGGGAGAAGGAAGGGCTTCATGTGGCCTGGCGGAAGGGAAGCGTTAAGGTTGTCTGTGCTACTATAGGCAAGTATCTCTCTTTCCAAACCGCGGCGGCGGTAATCATTGTATATAAACACAGCTTTTGGTTTGGGTATCGACAAGGGAGATGTGCGATTCGTGTTGCATCATTCGGTACGAATCATTCAGCCTTTTTGTCATGGGTGTTTTGCTGACTTGTTTTTTTTTTTGGGTCAGCTCTCTGTGCGTCTGCAGAACTCGTTGTGTTTTTGGTATTGATGTCATTTTTCAGAAATCGGTGGAAGGTTATTATCAGGAATCTGGGCGTGCTGGACGGGATGGAAAGGATTCCGATTGTGTCTTGTATTATCGCCCGCAGGACGGAGCGATGATCAGCAGCATGGTCGCACATGAAAAGGAAGGCAGAGAAAAGGGTTCGTTATTTTCATATTTCTTACGTTCTAACCCCGACCTTTGTTAAAAGTGCACGCCATGTTGAGCTTTGCTCAAGACCTGCAGCAATGTCGCAAGTTTCAATTCGCCAAGTACGATCTTTATTTTTTCATCGTCAGGGCGAAACGTTAACGAAGCTGACTCTAACCCGTTACAGTTACTTTTCTCATTCGTCGGAGCTTGCCATGTCGTCGTGGAGCACGGACGGGGCGGATGCGTTGACGCCGTGCGGGCACTGTGATAACTGCACGAGGCCGCCGGAGCAGGTTCAAAAGAAGGACGTGACGCTGGAGACGTGGCAGCTTTTGAAGATTACGGACTATGTGACGCAGGACGGGGCGAGCCTTACGCTCAAGATGTTAGCTTCGTTGGCGCGGGGCTCGGGTGGGGGTGCGTATGAGGTATCGCGGGGTGGAAAGGGCCGAGGAAAGGAAAAGGAAAAGGTGAATATGGATCTTGACGCTATCGCTGGTGGGCCGGTCAACTTGACACAGGAGGTGTGTGGTTTTTTTTACGTTTCTCGTTGTTTCCATTCACCTTTTTTGTTTTGGAAAGGAAACCGAATATCTAGTGGTGGATATGCTCGTACAAAAGTACCTGCAGGAGAGCTACCACCAGACGGCGTACCAGACGCTGGTGTACGTGGTTCGTGGGCCGCTGGCGCCGAGGTTGACCCGTTTGACGCGCGAGACGCTGGAGGCGACGAATGAGGTGAATCGGTTGGTGGTGGAGTGTGCGTTCCGGCAGCGTGCTGTGCGAGGGAGGAAGTCGGGTCTCAAGGCGGGGTCTTCCGGCCAGGATCAACAGGATAGTGTTGGAGGGAGGATGAAGAAACCACCTGGGAGTAAACGGAAGAGGAATGATGTACCGATGTCGGAGGAGGGGGCGGTTGGATTGAGCGATGATCAGATTGAGGTTGAGGTGGATGTTCGACGATTACGACCGGTTCCAGTTTTGTCGCAGGCCTTGTGCAGAGAGTTCATCAGCACTGATGATGATGAGGAGGACAGTGATTTCATTGACGATGGTGACGGTTGGTCGCGTTCGGTGCGCCCGACGGCGAAACGTCCACTTCCTCCGACCCGGAAGAAACGGAGGAGCTCTCCGGGGTTGGGTAGCTCGGGAGGGTTTATGGGTCGTGTGATAACTGAGAACGATCAAGAAGTGATGGTCCTTAGTAGTGACTAGTTTCATTGTGCGTTTGAGACTTGTGGGATGTACAATGTTTGTGGCTGGATTCTAGGAAGAGAAACAGAATTTGCAAATATAGGGTGTTCAACGGAACTGTACAGCGTTGATCACACGATTCAAGACCGGTTTAGATCATCAAAGTACCAAGCGTCTCCAAAGGCGTAGGGCTGAACCCATCCAGGTCGTCATATATTGAGTCTAACCTGGTAGGGACTAAGTACCGACAAACTGAAAGCCGAAACAGAATCTTCCCATTACTGGTTCACCATTGTCAAAAGTTGACGGTCCCCCGAGCTGCAATCATTCTGACCTCAAGCGGGGTGCCAGCCAGCATTATCGAGACAGGGACAATAATATCTTTCGAAAGATCCAGGGGTTGAACCCAGGTACATAGCAACATATTGACCTCTAAGACGTCACCAACAAAAGCAACAACAGAATGTCTACAGTTGAGCTTAAGAACACATAGGAAGCATGAATACATGGTGGAGCTTTTCACCTGGGTGACAGCGTCGTCAACGGTCCGAGAACCATTATTGACCGCAAAGGACATGTTCAGGACAGCGGCTCTTCTTGAAGTTCGTGTATCGTTGAGCGCCTACAGTATGGCTGAAGTTCTATAGTATTTTCAGAGATCCTCTGTCAGCTAACAAGGAAGATATCGTAGAACATTCTTACTCACACATCTGCGCTGGAGCCACCTCTATCGTTTCACCGTATTGGCGATATTAACATTGGAAAAGTGTTGAGAAAGTAAAGTAAAACTCACCCTTGGTCGTTGAAAGGTCTGACCGCAATGATGCTGGCGGCCTGTTGTTGATGGCTGTAGTTAATCGAGCCACTTGACCATGTCTTTAACCCACCTTTGCCACACCGTATTGTCTGCCCGCAGCAATGGCACTATTGTTCCCCAGATGAGGATATGCATGGAACGCGGCGGGGTAAAGGGAGAAATTGGTACGTACGCCACATGCGTACCATGCCCATTGGTATCGGTTTGTCTATATGTAAAATTTAGAAATCTCTAATAATTGCTTATTATTCATAGATGACTTACGGATATCCACCGAAGACTGCTCCCCATCGAGCGCGTCCACCGAAGTCGTCCTGTCGCCGCACCGTGTCAAACGGGTATAGTGGTTAAGAACGTTAGAAGCACATACATGGGTTGTCCGAACTCCTGATTGATGCGATTCGGCCGTAAGCTATCTCTTTATCAGACGGCTCAGACTCACCAGTATCTGATATTTATATTTATTGAGCAAAAGCGTAAGAACAAGGGTCAGCGATGCAAGTTCGACAGCCTACCGATGACCTAGATATCGAAATCTCTTCCGGCAGACTGGTCATAGCAATACTCGAAGTTCAGTTGACTATTTAATGTAACAAGATTTAGCCGACGGTTTTGACTGGAAGAGAGAAGGAGATCTCACTTGGGATCACGTCCCGCCAGGCTTTGGGTGGAGCTCAATCTTCCGAGGCCCCATGGTGCATCATTCCTGAGGTTAGGTGTGACCATTGCCAACCGTCAGGAACCCCATCTTTTACGTTTAGGAGTAGATATACTGGGTAGTCGAGATATACACGATACCATCTTCCTCGATGTATTGGACATCCGGCGACCTTCGCACAGCGTTGATGGATTCCTCATCGAAATGGCCTTCAAGTCGGCAACCCAGGATTGGTCACTAAGCGCACACTCTGATGCAATGAAGATAACATATGCTCCTACCGGCAAAGGCGTTCAGGATGTCCCAGTCATGGGTGATCGTGATCTTCGCGCCTTTCAAGTTGGTGAGACCTTCCAGAAATGCAGCCTTGGGAGCACCATCCCTGAGCTTGACAATGTGTCTTCCTGTCGTGTCGCCCTCATACTTTCGGATATAATGGAGGAAGGCAATAGAAGGCGTTTCAGCAGAAGATTTAGACATTGGTTGCGATATGACTTACCCTCGCGAAGATGCTCGCATTTTATAGCTCGACCGCTGAGCAAGGCTCCCGGCCTCAAATGCAAGGCTGCGAATTCAATGGAATAATGTTCCCAGGACTTCTGTTGTACTTTCAGCCCGACGAAAGCTTCCAGTCATGCTGAAAAACTCCGAGCAGGCTGTCGCGGCCTACAAAGGAAGTGGGAGGAGTAAATTCCCCGGTCTATACCTGGGTGAGGCGAAGAACTGCTTGCCCGAATCCCAGCTAGACTGCCGTTGACGGGTTCCTGTTGTACGCATTATTGTCGCCAATGGTACCTGGAGAAAGTGTGTACACCCGGCAGACAGACGAGCGCGAAGCTCCTGAGTTCACCGTTGGCTGCGTCGCTGAGGCCACACTGGCAGAGGAAGCCTTTGATGACGAGACAAAGCTGGCGCGTCTACTCTGCGAGATTTGGTGAATGAGAGGTTGATGCTACGTCGACTCGGATATCGCCGGATAACAACACAAGAGTCAAGTTACAGAAACGAAATCATGAAATCATATGTTAGCACACACCCTGAGCCTGGAATTGAGCATAGGGCTTACTTATCGGTTGCATCGTTCATCAACGAGTCGGAGTCCGGACGTGTCGTCGTGACGGCGTACGCAGCGTGTTCGGCATATGACCGTCAACCCCCGTCTGAGATCTGATGGAGGACTGGTTTGTGGTTTCTGTAAAATTCATCTCGGAAAAATCCTCCCAACAGCTGATCAGCCCAAGATCAGCCTATCAGGCCCGATCAGAGGGCCTTGCAGTTTTTTCCGACCTGACATACACTGTCAGCGGTTTGTTCTTTGCCGGTCGTCGTTGGTCACCGGTCACCGTTGGAACGGGGCGACGACAGGAGTCTGCCAGTGGCGCGCCACGAGGCACTGGATGCGTACATAATCAAGGGTCTGTCGGAACCGACCGCAACTTGCCTGTTATGTATTATACTAAGTTAGTCGTTACAGTATGGCCTCGCGCACAGCCAACACACCATGATATCCTCCGAATTTGGATTTAATGTAAGACATTAAGTGTCTTTTCCCCTGACGTCGATGATCGTGCAAGATACTCCAATACCGCCTGCACGCTCGACGGACAACGCTGCTTTCAGCCTCCTCTTCGTTCAAAATTGTGTTGCCTGTACGTTTGCTGAAGCCTTCACCACCATCTAAGTACACTGAATGCTGACGAAACGACATTCTTGCCTCACAGATGCAGCACTGACGTTTAACTTGTATGAATGGTTGTATCATCTGTCTTTTGAGATGAGACATGTATGGAGGTCAGTTTCTGGTTCGTTCATTTTCGTCGTCCCCAATCCCTTCTCTTGTTGAAAAAAGTGTTGGTCGACAGAAAGCAAGCTTTATCTGTTGTCAAGTGGCAGTATCTCTTTTTTCGGTACGTTGGTACGGCTGTCCAGTTGTGAGTGGCTGCTACGTCCGATTGTGTGGGACCCCTTTGAACTCATTAACGTTGATCGTTCGGCAGAGCGAATGCCATTTTTTCGTCGCGGATGCGACCACCCTATCCGGTGTCAAGACAGAAATGCCAGCTCTGGAACGAGTTCCACATGGTTTCTGGCGAATTCTTGTTGTTTCGCTGCAGATGGATGACATTGCTCTATCGTTGTGCGTCGCCACACATGCCCTGCAGTAATCATATCTCATGTATATATGTGGGTGCGCGTCGTGCCCCTCAACAGTGTTCGCGCTCTACAACCGGAACCCGACCTTCATAGCGTTCTTGACTCTCCTTGTCAGCGGGATACACCAATTTGGCGATTTGGGGACACGTGTTCATTTCGGATATAGTGGTTGTTGAAGGGGTCTGTGTGACGGGATATAAGGTTGCTTATATCGGGTAACTCGACTTACCGTCCACTAGGTTTGCATTCATATAGTACTTACCCTTGCAGCCTCGTGCATATTTCAGCGCTCAGCGTGATTTGGTTCCTCACACTTGCGACTCGATCGTACTGGTTGGCACTTTTGCTTTTCAGTCCCTTACATTGCGCTGCTTGTGAACGCGTATCACTCCAATATCAAAGTAAACCGGATGCACATAAATCAAACCCTCTGTCCGTGCGTTTTCATATGTCAATATCGTGAACGACTGACCATTTAACCCAACCAGTGTATTTGTTACCGTATCCACCACCGCTGTAGGTCGCCCTTCTGTCAATCCCTGGGACATTCGCTGAACTCGATGGGGCGTTTCGCAGAACTGCCGAATATGGAAAACCTGCAGGGGAAGGTACCGACGAGCCTTCGGCCGTCTTCACGTCTATTGTAATTACTGAACACGATCTCGTTGTCGATGGGGTTGCCGGGCAGCTCGACCTGAGGGTTATTCCATGAACTTCGTGTAATAATTCCGTGACGACTCACGATGTCGGGGCGGCGGGGAGTAGAGGTGAATGGACTTGACGTCCGGAAGGCGGAGTGGTCGAGATAGGATGATCTATCCGAATATCATCGGTATTCCGCAAGTCGCGGAACATATGTGTAATTGCCTTATCTCCTGCACTCCAGATCGACACCGGCTCCGCGGGTCCGACTGCCAAGGATTGTCAACTGTCCCGAATAGTGGACAGTCTGTTGTATTTTCCCCAATTGTTAATTGCATGAGCAGTCGCTTACCGATTACGAGTCTTTGGATTTGTCAGAGAAGGTTTTGACAGGAAAAGCGAGCAGCCGCTTGGCACAAGGTAAATCTCTGTTGTAAGTAGTAACCCGAAAATGTGGGGCTGTTGGTGACGAGTGTAGGAGCACCCCCACGTTACGAGGTATACTTATTCGTCAGTGCATGAGCGGACTCAGAGGTGGAGTTTCTCCGCTTATGTCATTATCGATCCTTATCAGCGCATAGCAGCACAGTCTTCCCACGTCCTGTTACTAACAAGCGATCAAGAAGCAGATTGGACGGATATAAGTAAAAAAGCACGACTCGTGAGCTAGCCCGAGTTCCACGATTTGGGGCGGCTCCTTTTAAATGGTGGAGCTCGGAGTCAGTTCGACATCATATATATGGCCATTCCCTCCTAGATTACCGTCATCGTTTAACCCCAGTGGCGCTAGGAGCTGCTAGGACTAATCCTTTGTCGACCCGCTTGTCTATCACTACCATCACTACTCATGGCCTGCCAGTGGGAACTTGATGGACGGGATGATCAGGATCATGATTCACGGCATGATACATGCGAGAAGTGGGCACAAAGCAATGTACGAGCCAATAACGCATGGGACTGCTTTGCAATTGCCCGGATAAAAGGCGAAGTCTGTCTTGCCCAAAGTATGTAGCACACCCCGTTACTCAATTTGGTCCAGACACACTTACGCCCCTGGACCAGTCTCATCCCACACCCCCGTCTCACCCCTAACACCCGTCGACGTCCGCATCTTCCGCCACGAATTCATCTCCATGTTCCGTGTGCGCGAGATAAAGACGCTGCATCCGACAGACGTGTCGATCATCGAGCGTATAGACGATGTGCATGCGTACTTTGAGGAGGAGAGCGGGATGGTGGTTTTGACGCGGGAGGCGGTGGGGCGGTTGAGGAAGATGTCGGCGAAGCCGGTGGTGGTCACGGTGCCGTCGAAGGCGACAAGGCCGCGGACGAGTCAGCGGAGTCGGTATCAGCTGCAGACGGTGCGGTATGCGTGAGCATGACGTGGATGTACTTGGTGGTCATGGGACACACGTTTTTCTTGGTTTTCTGTCTGCTTGATAACAATAACGTAGTTCTTCATTTAACGTATCATACTTTCTTTCTCTCGCAAGTAATGTACTTTCTGGATCTAACCTTGGGCTTCGTGCAACAACTTATCCCCGCTTCTACTTTAGCCCCAAAATACTACTGTCCGATCTGAGCGTGAATTACTCAGTCCCCAGGAATATCGGGATCCAACCGAAGGTTTACGCGAGGCTCTACTCAGTTTCCCTGCTGCATTTGGCAGGTGCATCCTTGACTCATTGCACGCAAGCGCAAATCTTCAGCCGCGGAGTTTACAAAACCACGATGAGAGCGATCAGGGTCACCGCGAGATGCTACTCGTAGGTGTATCGCGATGAAGCATGGTTTCCCTTCTTCTCACGATGCTTTGGTTTGGTTTCCGAGTCGTATCTTACTTTGCCAATACCCTTAGTAGAGACAAGGTTTTCCTGATTCTGGCCAGTCCTCAACACAGAGTAACCAAATCCACAGCATTCGTCTCGAGCTCAATCTTTACTGCAAAACCCAAGCGTATCGTCAGACTCCCATTCTCATAGAGATTAGGAAAGAAGATTGCGCACTCATCATTCCTGATACGGATGATAACGTTCTCTTCGATACATTCAACATCGGGGCCCCTGCGTAACGCGTTGAGAGATGATCGATATAGTCCGAACCGAACAATGCTGAGCAATACAGTAAGCGACACGTCTTACCACTGACTCCCTTGGCCCACTCACGAGTGATCATCCTCGGGGAAGGAGTCCTGCGAGAAAAGCCACCTTGGTAGCGTCATCCTCGAAGCTGATGATGTAACTCCTCGGTGCCGCCCTCTTGCGTATAGATTTCATGAAGGAACCCCTCTGAGTCAGAGGGCCCAGTTGCAGTGGTGGAGGTGGGGACCGTGGGTTTGGGCATTGGTGGTAGGATCGCGACAGCAGTGACTTCAAATTGAGAAGATGACATCAAGAGCGGAAGTTTCATCTACAGTCTGTTCTCAAGAACACCGTCCCGTGCAGGTGCCGTCGAAAACTTGAATCATCGTCGATGTGTGAAGCCTGCAAGCCCGGAAACCTAAATTCATAAATGGAGCCGGCCCAGACGGCCTGCCTGCGGTCCACGTGGAAACATTGGAGCTCTGGTGACAGCTTTCTTCAACTGGGCAGAGACTCGCGATGTACCAGAGAGGGGAAGTGCATCTAAGTCCATAGCAGACCTAATACTGGCAAAGAATTCACAAAATGACAAGGGATGTTCTAGAAACCCAGGTGTACTTTTTGTTCACTTTTCGTTCCCGTTACGTTCCCGGGCCGGGGCCGGGGTCGAGGTTGTCTCCCGGCTTGACGTCAGATACGGAGCAGCGAACCTGCTGGGAGCGATGAGACGGTCCGAAAGGTGGTGGATGGCGAGCTCGGAGTTGGAATGAGGGTGGACACAGTTACACAGGTGAAGACAAATATCCGATGCCGGAACCGGATCAATGAGTCATCAAGGATCGTGGTGGTGCATTGAGAAATCCCTCGATCTTATAGGGTTGGGTCCCAGGCGAAAAGTTTCCAGAGCGCAGGTACGAGAGGGTATTTTTTCAAGACCACCGTTCCACCGTGCATGTTCCCAGAGACCCCGTCGAATATTTTGATCATTGTCGAAGAGTGGGGCGCGGATGCCGGGGAACCTGGAATGGAATCGGCCTAGGCGGCATCTGTGAGGTCCACGAAGGACATGTATACATGTTGAAACGTTGGAGCGCTCTGCTGGTTGTGGAGATAATGCCATAGTGAGAGAGTATCGATGGTTGGTACCAAGTTACCGCTCGGTAAGAGACAGGCATAGTTCGAACTTACTACCAGTATCATGAGGAATGTAATTTCAAGACTTGATGACCTGCCGATAACGTAGATATCGGGATTTCTTCCTCTAGAAAACCGTTACACCGTGCAGGTTTAGAGAGACCCTGTCGGATCTTCAATCCGTGAAGTGTAGATGCCAGGGAACCTGAAATAGAGACGGCATAGACGAGTTATGTGAGGCCGCTAACATGAGGGCGGCACCAAGGTGACTGAGGTGATGGCGAACGGCAGCGAGGTTGGCAGGTTGCGGTGGAGGTAGTGATGTTCCGGCCCAGGAGTCGAAAGCTCCAAGCCAAGGGAAGCCGGGCCAAGCCGGAGCCGCCAACACGGCTCTCGAGGGCTGGAGGCTCGCCTTCATCCTCTCCCATTGCAAAGCCGTGAACGCGTGAGCCCTGGGCTCGGCCCCCGGCTTACAACTGAACTGTTCGCAGTCCGCGCTCATCATGGGGAGTTTAAACATGTGGAAAACCGTGGCGTTGTTAACGTTGCCTCACGTCAGTGAGGTACTTACTTACACCGCTGGCGGGAGACGCTACAAGTCAGACTTGTACACATACCTGGATAGATAACCATAATCTGATCACCTGCGGTCGTCATGGATACTCCGCCAAAAATCACACAATCTGATCGTGTGTTTGGCTATGGTTTATGCTACAAGTCCGTCTTGTAACGTCTCCTGCCAGCGGTGTTACCGGCACTCATGTGTCCGCGCATCCCCGTGACGCGTCCCGGACTCCGATTTGTTTGTTACCCAGGACGGTAGTGGTGGAGACAGAGGGGATATACGCGTTTGTCCAAAATGTGGATCAGCTTGGACCCGGTGCGTTCCTCTCCATTATTTCGGGCGATTACCACGTCCGACGTCCGACGTCGACAGTTGTCCTCCGCTGACGTATTTACCACCCACCAAGTACGCCCACCATAAGCTCCAACTCCAACACGAGGGCCCCTGGAACTCATAACTCGCTCCTAGGATACATCTCTTACCAAAGCGACTATTCTAGCAGACTACACTCGCGGCCAGTGAGAGTTAGCGAGCCCTAGCGGAATTTCATAGAGGTATGTCTGTGAGAGATATTTATTGACCTTGGACTATACATAGCGGGTGGGGCTTAGGTAATCTAGCGTGCGAAAATAAGTGTAGAATGAGTACATATGTTATCGACAACTTCTTCGCCTCCTAGTCAGTCCCGACGACTCTAAATCACCTCAGAGCGTACCTGACCTGGCTATTTTGACAATTTTGGTGGGCACACCAGCTGGGGTTCCCAACGCCTCGATCTTCCTGACTAGTTCCATATTCTGCGCAACCTCGCCTGTGGAAGTACTGAGAGGGTACTACAACCACTGACACCCGAACGAACTCACCAAAGACGACGTGAGTTCCGTCAAGCCATCTTGTGGCGATGGTAGTGATAAAGAACTGAGAGCCATTTGCGTTCTCGCCCGCGTTGGCCATGGAGAGGAGACCAGGTTTGCTATGCCTGTATGTGAAGCTTTCATCTACATTTCGGAGGGAAAATAGTAAAAGCGGCTCTTTCTTTAAGCCATGAACATCACGTACCCGAGAACTTCGGGCCATAGATCGACTTTCCTCCAGTCCCATCACCTTTAGTGAAATCTCCTCCATGTAATACGAAACCAGGAACGATACGGTGGAAGTAGGAGCCTTCGTAACCGAAGCCATGCTGGCCTGTCGCCAGTTGCCTGAAATTCCTCGACGTTCTAGGCAACACATCGTCGTATAGTTTGAATACTATGCGACCAGCGGGTGCGTTGTCGATCTCAATGTCAAACTGGAGAGGGCGATGGATATCAACCGCTACTTCGGAAACCAAAAGACCCACGAAAACGTTGGCCATAGGTTACTTTGCGAACTCGACCGGGATGCTGATACGGAATTGAATGCGGTGAAGATACGAGGGATACGAAGCTCGTTGATAGTATTTGTAGGATTCTCAACGACGGCTGCGATTCCGAAAATGAAGTTGCTTCATTGCCTCCATGCGGTTCGGAAAATTGACCACGCATCGTGCTCTAAGGTTCTTCCCTCCCGGAGTGGAGCCTCCCGAGGATGTTGTATGCAATCCAAAATGGTCCCGATAGTGTGATACCACCAGATTGTCACCGGACGTTTTAAGGACGTGACTGGGAAATGAAGTTCACATTCCAGCAAAGCCTCCGAGATGGGACGATTTCAGCACTCGATATCACGGATAAGACGCAACAGCCAGACCGCCAGGCTACGAAGCTCGTGGGAGCCCAAGAAGGTGACCTAAGACTGATTGAGTTCAGAAGAAAGTTGTAACTTGTGGGTGACATGATGCGATACTACCGTGACGTAATCTCGCAATAATCTCGGTTGCCATTATCCGTTCGAACGCTTGGCCGACTCGGACTCGGGTCCACTGACATAGGAGGAGCTGCTGCCGAGTTGGCCGGAGCCAAAAATGAGCGTGAGGGACTCACGCGCTCATGCCAGTGGGCAGAGTCGGCAAACGTATCGGGCCGGAGTTGCCGGACCCCTGGACACCACTGGCAGTGGCATGTGTCATGAAGGGACGGCATAAATAATAAATAAACATACTTTACACGCAAATGATGGAGAGCCTTCCAACTGCAGGCTCGGCAAGTGCAAAGGCCATTCTAGAATGTTGCTAGAATGTCTATTAAATCGATATTAGATAGAGGGTAGCGTCGATCCTTCATGAAATTGGAAAATGGGGGAGAGATAGGAGAACGATGCGACATGCCCCAAGTGGGAACTCTGTTGGAGCTTATGCACTGTCCCACTTCCCGACCGAGTTGCAACTTGAAAAATACCGATCCTTGGAGAGATACGGTCCGTATCGTGAACCTTGTTCAGTAGCGATGTCGAGGGTGCTAAGGATAATCATAGTCTATGATTATCCTTAGATTCATAGACGTAAAATGGAACGGTGTTTTTAATTTGCTTGAAAGTTTGAACTAATTTCATCAATGTGCAACATTCGTTTTTGAACCTTGTCGGCCCTCAGCCGTACGTCCTCATCTGGATTTTGAGCAGGCCACCCCATGCTCGACAGGTTTTCGTAATCATGCTTACAACTTGCAGTAGTAAAGCAACCGGTCAACCACCGGTACCTGGACGAGAGTGCGAGACCCATAAGCAGGTACTGCGCAACGATTCGATCCCGACCTGAGGACGCCTGGTTTCGTCATGTGTTGTTGCGAATCACATCTTGCACCGTGACAGGGGTACAGGGTGTCAGGAATAGAGAAACTTCCGAATGCATTCTAAGACAAGGATATATATGTTTGCAGATTCATAGCTGCTCCGCATGGAGCACAGAACCAACCAAGAATCCATTGGAGCAAGGCTCCTCACGCACCCTCAGCGACCTTCTTCTTAATGACATCAACGATACCAGGCTCCGCAACCGTGCTCAAGTCTCCTAGCTGGTCACCTTCTCCCGCAACGATCTTCCTCATGATCCTCCTCATGATCTACAACACAGAATACACCCCGGTCAATCGAATGTCATAAAGAATGGCAGAATCAGACATACCTTGCCCGAGCGCGTCTTTGGGAGATCAGGCACGATCCAGATCTTCTTCGGGGCGGCAAACGGCCCGATCGTCTTGCGGATCTGGAGGGCAAGCTCTTTCCCAAGCGCCGCCTCGCCACTGTGTTCAAACTCCCTAAGAGCGACGAGGACTGGTCAGCAATGGTTCCTGGAGCAATGTTAAACACGCACGGTTTCAAGGTGACGAACGCATGCACAGCCTGGCCCGTCAGCTCGTCTGTTGTACCGATAACTGTAATGGCATGGTCAGGGAGGACATGGAAATGGAGTCGTGAAACAAACATACCAGCCGTCTCAGCAACACCCTTGTGCACGATGAGGGCGGATTCGATCTCAGCGGTAGATAGTCGATGTCCCGATACGTTGATCACATCTGGACAAAAAGTAAAAATGAGCATGGAAGGTCAGCCCAGGGCGCAAAGGCACACACCGTCCACACGGCCCTTGATCCAGATATACCCATCCTCATCACGAGCGGCACCGTCGCCCGTGAAGTAGAAGCCAGGGTAGGGCTGGGAAGACGTGAATACAGCATAACATCTGAGTCAATCGAAGCGGAACCTGCCTGCATGTACGTCTCCAAGTACCTCTTGTGATCTCTCCAAACTGTCCTCGCCACCGAAGGCCACGGGCTCCTAAGAGCCAACACACCAGTGACATTGTTCCCCACGAGCTCCTATAGAACCAACGTCGTCAGTCATATACAACCCATCTGCAAGAGAAGGACAAAACACTGAACCTTTCCAGAGACGGGATCCAAAACGACAGTATCGATCCCAAAGAAGGGCACGGTCGCTGAACCAGGCTTCGTCTCGATCGCGCCAGGGAACGGTGTGACGACGACGGAACCCGTCTCGGTCTGCCAGAACGTATCGACGATGGCACACTGCTTCTTCCCCACGTGCTCGTTGTACCAGTGCCAAGCCTCGGGGTTGATCGGTTCGCCGACGCTGCCAAGGACGCGGAGACTAGAGAGATCGTGTGGCTCCACGTGGTGTGCACCGAGACGGCGAAGGAGACGGATGGCGGTGGGGGCGGAGTAGAATTGGGTGAGTTTGTGCTTTTCGACGGTTTGCCAGTAGCGCGAGGGCGTGGGGTAGACCGGAGTAGATTCAAAGACGGTGGTGGTGACGCCGTTGGCGAGGGGACCGTAGATGATGTAGCTGAATGGTTTGGGATTATAAGAATGGGGATTTGTCTAGAGAACGTTGGATGGAACATACGTGTGTCCGGTGATCCAGCCGATGTCAGCCATGCATCCGAAGCGGTCGTCGGGGTGGACATCGAAAACGTACTTGAGAGAGAGCGCAGCAGAGAGGAGGTAGCCTCCGGTGGTGTGCACGACTCCTTTGGGCTTTCCGGTCGATCCAGATGTCTATTCTCAAAAGTGAGTGGTTGACTGGAAAGAAGGGAGAGGGGCTCACGTAGAGAATGAACAAGGGGTCCTCGGATGCCATGACCTCCGGGGGAGAATAGCTGGGGACCTTGTTAATCTCTTCGTGCCACCAATGATCCCTGCCCTCGACCCAGGCAACGGGGTTGCCGGTCCTCTTCAGAACGAGGACGTGTTCTACCAAGGGACACTGTTCCAAGGCACTGTCGACTATGGCCTTGGTCGCGATGGTCTTTCCACCTCTCTTTCCCTCGTCGCTGGTGATGACGACTCTGGACGAGCAGTCGTTGACGCGGTCGCGTAACGACTCGGCGGAGAAACCGGCAAACACGACAGAGTGGATGGCGCCGATACGGGCACAAGCCAAGAACGCGGCTGCGGCTTGCCAAGTCATGGGGAGGTAGATGGAGACGGTGTCGCCCTTCTTGATGCCATAGGATTTCAGGACGTTTGCGATGCTGCAGACCTCGCGAAGCAATTCGGCGTAGGTAATGTTGCAGCCCTCGCCAGGCTCATCTGCCTCGTAGATGATGGCGATCTGATTGGGTCAGATGAGATGGATGAGGGGGAAGCAGATGACGATACCTTGTCAGGATGTTTGAACGCCCACCGATCGACACAGTTGTACGATGCATTGAGGCCGCCTTCTGGGAACCAGGCGATATCTCCCGTGGTGAACCCGCCTGATCGAATAGTCTGGAACGGGCGGTCCCAGTAGAGAGTCTCTTTTGCGATCTATCAAGGTCTTTATCAGCAAAAAGTATATTACGATTGAAAAGCGAAACGAACTTTTCCCCACCACTCATCAGATTGGGGCCCAATGGTCTGCGCGTGAGCCTCGGCGTAGGCGTCGAATGTGGGCCCGACGTGGGGTGTCTTTGGGCCGTCAGCGACTTTGGGCGCGATGGGGTGTTTGGGGACGGGGGCGGATACCTCAGTCATGGCTGGGGGTAGCTTAAACCGAAAAAGATTGATGCTTTTATTGACATAGGAAATATCATCTCGGTAAATAGGGGCAAATACCGGAACGTTATCTACTACGGTCTAGCGCTGGTTCAATAGGCAATCCGGGTGCCGTTACGGGCACGGCTATCAGCCTCCCTCTTCCGCTCAGCCGCAAATATCTGGCATTACTTTACGACGCCGCCTGGGTCCAACATTAGCCCTCCCTGGATATCATGCAAACCATTGCGTATGAAGATGACTCCGTGAATCCCCAAATATCATCCTGATCTCAATCGAAGCTTGAGTCCCTATGGTCGAAAGAGTTGGTTTGATGTTTCGAATTTGAATGACGTTGTTGGGCAGGGGGCATGGGCCATGCACGACACACGTTCCTCTTGCGGCCGCACTACGCTCGATTTGGGGCCACTCCACCTGAACTTGCAACAGTTCATCCGTTTTCTATCGATGTCGATCCATGTGCAACGGTTGCCACCCGCTCTCCCTTGAACGTGAAAGGATGTACCGCTCAAGCGCCGCTCGGTGATCGATCGGGTCAACGTTGCCAATCGGGAATAGGAATTTAGTTCATGATCATGAGGAGGAGTGGCAGGGTAGAAGAAAAAAGTTGGCCTAAAGTTGGACGTCCCGGAATCCGGATCAATGACATCAAACACGCCCGGGAGCCACAGTCTGTCATCCTCAAGTCCTCCGAAGCATTTAGCGTTTTAATTTGGAATCCAAGATCGTACACGACGATAACTACATTCGGACTCCTAGATTGATTTGCACCATACCTTCAAGTTCACATATGAAGAGCAACATTACGAGCATGATCAAAAGAACGAGAACGCACGTGTCCAACGCATGCTTCCCCACTGTCTCCTTCCCCCGAAAGGGACACCTAAGTGCTTGACAGTAATTCACCAGACTCAGCGCTAAGGAAGCAAATAAAATAAAAAATAGTCACCGCACGACTCACGTTCTCCGTAAAGATATGACACGCAAGTCCATACTCCGTGTCATTCGCCGCATCGACCACTTTTGCGTTTCAGTGTTCATATGTTGAACAACTTGTTTGTGCAAGAGGGAGAAGAGGAAATTGGGAACACGGAAAGGAACAGACCTTGTTCCGTGCTAAACTTGATGATAGCAGAGACAGGCCCGAAGATTTCTTCTTTCACGATCTTCATTTGGGGATGGACGTTTGTGAAGATGGTGGGTTGGACAACATATCCTTCTTCAAGTTCTCCTTCGGAGCCCGCGCCGAGATGTGCAGTGGCTCCATCTTGGATTCCAGATTTGATATATCCTGTCACTCGCTGCAGACATGTGAATGGAGGACTGGCCCTATTCTTTTACTCTTAGAGGGAAAAAAACTCACATCAAACTGAGTCTGTAACATCGTTGTACCCGGTGCGAATGGATCTCCCGTAGCGCGCGAAAAACGCATCGTGGACGTTTTCGTGGACGAATATCCTGGAACCTGCGATGCTGTTACAACTTTTCTTATCCCGAACTATCCCGAACTATTACCATCTCATATTGACTCATCATTCCGATCCAGTCGCCTTTGACTCAACCCATATGACATACTTACTCCAAGCTCAGTCAGCTTTA
>Ga0307516_10000680_pt1 | contig 46115 bp, 71 predicted proteins | sample 19_EM_MG_FD_203310 | JGI IMG/M metagenome (GOLD analysis project Ga0307516, IMG submission 203310) | Populus trichocarpa ectomycorrhiza microbial communities from riparian zone in the Pacific Northwest, United States - 19_EM | ecosystem: Host-associated > Plants > Roots > Unclassified | place... | reverse complement strand
AGAGGCGATGGCGTGGCTGGAGGAGCGGCGCATGTCGTGCCCGGCAGACAATTGGATTTCGATATCGGGGTCGTGGTCTGCGGGCCTTGGATGACGACCAAGGCCTGGTGGCATGTTGCCCAGTGACATGTTGCCCAGTGACGGACCCCGCCCAATTCCGCCGATCATGGGTGGGCCAAAAGCTTGTGCCTCAAGTTCCCTCAATTGGTGGCGTTTGATGGTAAACCAGGCAAAAACGAGTAGGGCGGTCACAATCGCGCAGATACCGACAACGAGGCCAGCGAGGGCACCTGGATTCTGGGCTCTACCACCGGGTGAGTTTGTTAGTCTTTGGAAATACACGAGATCTATCAAAGGCCGCGTACAGAGGACCAGGACCAGAGCTTGTTGGAAAACTAACGAGGGTTCCTGTGGCCGTGTTGTGGGTCATGGGAGATGGGGGAGGCGGGTCGGTGTGAATCGTGGTCGTGGTCGTGGTCGGCGGGGGTGGTGAGAGAAACAAGGTGGTCGTTTTCGTGGGGGATGGGAGCGTAATGGTTATCGGTGGGGGACCTGTGCAGGGAGAATTAGGTGAATATATGCGCCATTTTTTGGAGAAAAAGGACGGACTGGTGCGGGTAACGATGACGGTGGTGAGGACGGTGATGAACCTTGTGGAGATGGAGGTGTAGGTGGGAATGTCGGACTCATTGACGGGGGAGGAGGTGAGGGGATCCTGACCGGCGACGACGGGGCCGGCAGCGAGGAGGAGAAGGGGGGAGAGCCTCGTCCGCATCGTTTGGCGGGGAGAGAGGAGGAGGAGGGGTCAGTGGAGAAAAGGCATGGGTCAAGAAGAGAAGCCCCGGCAAAGACGAGAATCGCAGATGGCTTGAAGGTGTCAACATGTCACCCCGACAGATGGAATGCTCACGGAAACGGACTTTAGTCGCCCGTCTCTTCCCGATATCCCCGCCAAAGCAGACACCCGGGCCATTCAGATCCAAAAAGGGCAAACCCGTTTCCCATCCTTGCCCGTTTTCGGCGTTGGTGGCAGAGGAACTTCCGGCGGAAGCGTTGGTTATGGCAATTTCGGAAACGTCATGTGATCCGCACGTTAAGTATTTCCTTTTCTGGCAGATAATCCTCTTTTTTTTTTTCTTTCTTTCTTTCTTTCTTCAACTCATTTCAAGGACTCGCTCTATTGTCCCCTTGCGAGCTCATCTTTCTTTTTATTCGCAAGAGCCTACCGCGTTTCCAACAGTATAGACAATCCATCTCCAGCTGGAGCGTACATCGTTTGAACTTGTGTTCTGTGGTCTACGAGTTCCTTACCAGAGATGTAACATGTTTCCGCATACATCCATCTCCGCCATCCTTTGTGCCTGCTGTGTGAACGTGTGTGGAGTCGGATTGCCATCTTCCCCCCGGTGCCTTTCAGACGATACGCGAAGAGCGGTGGTGTTTCAGCCCGGTTTTCCCACTGGTCTAAGCCAGCAAACAAGCGGCCGGCCTTGGACGACCGCTCAATGTCCCGGACCAGTCATACATCACGTCCACCTTGACCCCACCTCGACAGGGTCGTGATCGATCAGAGCACAGACACTCAGGGTTTTCCACGTCCCGCCATGTCCATGAACATTCGCCCGATAAAAGTATGACCGTGTTTCCGACTTGCCCACCGCCACGACTGAAACAGTTGGATAGGTCGACGACTTGCTTGGGATGCAAGCGTGCAATCTCCAAAACCTCCCGGAAAACTATACAATGAGATATTGTATGGGTCGAATGATCTCTCCACCTAGCCGGGTTGACGGTGGTCAGGAATAACAGATCTTTACCATGCCCTGACCTGGCCTTCGTTATCATACGTCGCTGAGGATCCCAAAGGGAGGATCGTGGGCTACATCTTGGCAAAAATGTACGCGCTCTTTAGTGGTATCTCCCTCAGCTGTTCAGCGCGTTCCAGGGAAGAGGACGTCGGTCCCGACGACCAACCCCACGGCCATGTTACCTCCATCTCCGTGTTGAGATCCTACAGACGCTTAGGACTGGCGAAAAAACTCATGGTCCAATCTCGTAAGTAACCTCCACCGTTTCGAAAGTGAGATCGTGACCCACATCCGGATTCAAGAGGAGGCAATGTCGACAATATACCGCGCCGCCTACGTTTCACTCCACGTCAGACGGTCCAATCGAGCCGCGCTGAGTCTGTACCGAGACACGCTGGGCTTTACGGTCAAAGACATCGAGAAGAAGTACTGTGAGTTGTCCGAGTTCCGCCGGAGAAACGCGTTCACCCTGACCTCCGCCTGGACAGATGCGGATGGGGAGGACGCGTACGCGATGAGGTTATCCCTGATTCAATAGTTGGCACGGAAGACGTCGGATTGGCCCCACCGTATATATATCACCATCTCGAACCTTCACCTTCGTCTTTACTTCCATCTGTCGCTGTCCGATATAATGTGATCGCGATCCCGGCCCCCCCGCCGTGTGACGTCATCGGTCGCTCGGTAATCCAACCCCGACGAGGTGATGGAAAAAAAACTTGGCAAGTCGCGGTGCCTCCCGTCGCCTCTCAAACGACGAGCCCTCCCTCTCTCTCTCCCTCGCCATGGCTTCGAACGCGCTTTGGGACCCCTCAACGCCACCACGTAGCGTAGACGAGTCCTCCAACCCCGGCTCTAAGCGCCAGGGACACCACCGGTGGACCGGTCTGTTCGGAGAAGGCAGTTATCTCTGGGAAGACATCGATCCCGCAAAGGCCGTATGGCCCATGACCGTATCGTGTTTCTTGACCGGTTACATGTCCGTAATTCATAAAAAGAGTCCGCGAATTATGAACGCCGACGAGAGAAACATTCAGGGACATCCTCTCATTCTCTGCGATCTTCGTTTGGTGTGCTTTCCAGACCGGAAACTCTGCTCAGGTGTGTGGTGCCCCCGCCGTCTTCGGGATCTCGCTTCTTCCGAGTTCCTTACCCGTCGTAGCTGGCTCTGGCACTCGCAAGACTGTGGGAACCTCCGGGTAACACAACCTTTCACACCGCCGACCAGCAAGCGTTGTGTTCCCTGTTGAGTTTCCTGGGAGGTGCTTCCATCGGCCGTCTGGGCGATAGGATGGGCTCCAACACCCGGACGTGGCTTTTCACCGGTTCGTATCCCTGCCTTTGCTCTCTTCTAAATTTCTCTCCGCTCACTCCTTACCCTTCCCGATTCAAAACGACGACGACGACTTTTCGCTTTCCATTCCACGTAATGGCAACATCCCACCCCCGATCCATCCCCCTCCCGTCTGCTTTGATCTCGAACAGGAACAATGATACAGGCGTCCTTCACTATGGCCGCAGCCATCGCGATTTGGCAATCAGGTCAAGGAAGCATAGCTCCCACCCGAATTGATCCGGCTTGGTCTAACGCCGTCTCTTTCGTTTGCCTTGGTTTCATGTCCGCCTCGATGGGCCTTCAGGGCATCATGGGCAAACGCATAAACAGTCAATTCGCCACCACCGTCGTCCTCACCTCCGTTTGGTGTGAGCTCGTCGCCGACCCAAAGTTGCTCAGCCTGAGGAAGGGGATCGTTTCGAGGGATCACAAGGCCCTCGCAATCCTTGGCCTCTTCCTTGGAGCTTTCATCGGAAGAGCCATCCTGGCCGTGATCGGGTCCGCTGGCGCGCTAGGCGTCGCCACCGGCATTCGGCTGTTCCTGGCATTTGGTTGGCTCTTCGTCCCCAGCAAGAATCCCGGGGTGGCGTCACGGTCTGGACCGGTTTAGACGATCCGGGCATTGACTCAACTCGCTAGACCCGCGCCATCCTAGATCGCTTTGCTTCTTTACCCTACTTTACGACCACGCATAGAGAGAACACAACAATGTATTATGCTTTTGACTACTTCTACGGTTTTCCACAAGGAAAGCACAATTACAGGGGGAGGAAAAACAGGTTTCAAAATGCAGGGATGGCCGAAGGAAAACATGCAGACGGACGCTTAGTGCATCTTGCCCAACACACGAGGTTGAGAAATGTCCGCCATGTTGATGAAGATGTCGTCCGCTGGGTGACGGTACAAAGGTGCCTTCAACCTCTTCTGGTCAAGGTGGTGTCCGATGAATCCGATCGACCGTCCCAGGACGAACAGGCCGTTAAGGGTCCCAATCCTAATGTAATCGTCCGCCTCCTCGCGCGTAAACGCTCCAGAGTCCCTCAGAAGGTCGACGAAGCACACAGCGATACACCCGTCGACGTTCAGGATCAATGTGTCCTTCTTCGACGTGGTAACCTTCTCCACCGCGAGAGCATAGTCCAGGAGCGAGTGGCTTGGGAAGTGCTTCTTGACGTACTCCTTCACCAGCTCTACACGGAGATCTGGGTTGTTTACGCTCTTGATCTTGTGGCCGATACCGCTGATCAACTTGTTGGCCTTCCTCGAGTTGTCAACGAATTCACGAGGAGTCAATCCCGTGTCGCGAGCGCCAGAGAACATGGCGGCAGCCTCGTCCAGCGCACCACCGAATCGGCTCCCAATCGTCAAAAGCCCAGAGGCCAGAGAGGAGATCAAGTCCTTCCCGGCGCGCGTGGCAATTATCGTGTTCATCGCACCAGAGACCGCGGGTCCGTGGTCGGCGGTCAACATCAGGACCATCTCGATGAACTTGGTAGCCCATTGCGGTAGACCTATAATACTATCGTCAGAACATTCACCGTACCAAACTCGCGACTGGACTTACGCCTCTTGAACCAGAGCAAACTGACAACGCCACCTAGCCCAATGTCGTCCTTGAATACATCCGAGATACGCATGCCGGCGTACAACAACTCCTGACCACGTTCGTCCGAAATGGTCGAAATGAACGCGGCTGGCTTGCGGATGAGGCCGAGCTCCTGAGCCCACTTGTAGTCCATCGGGATGACCGGTGGGTCCCTCTCTGGCTGAGGAACGATCGCGCCACTAGCGACAAGGTCGTCGTAGGTTTCTCTCAATACCTGGGGCAACTCCTCGAAGGTATCCGGAACGATGAAACCAGCTGCCTTCATCGCCACGTTCTTCGCCTCCGCGGTCTCCAAATCCGAGTTGGCCATCGAACCGGCGTGTCCGAATTGCACCTCGGTAGCGAACATCTTGGCACAGGTACCGATAGCCCAGGCAACGATGGGCTTCTTGATGATACCCTTCTTGACGGCCTCGATAACACGATACTCCTCGATACCACCAACCTCACCGAGCAAGACAAGCATCTTACACTCGGGATCCTTCTCATATCGGAGTAGGTGGTCGATGAAGGTCGATCCAGGGTAACGGTCACCACCGATCGCGATGCCCTCGTACACACCATTGGTAGTGAAGGAGAGGATGTTGTTCAACTCGTTGGACATGCCTCCGGACTTGGAAACGTAGCCGACTGATCCGGGGCGGTAGAGCTTGGAGGAGATGATGTTGTCCATCATGCTGTCAAAAGTTAATCAGCATCAGAAAATCAAAGCCCGGGGGATTCACGTGAAGCACCCACCCTCCAGAGTTACCGATCCTGAAACAGCCAGGCTTGATACCACCGACGGTGGCGGGACCGATGATCAAGACGTCCTTGGCCTTGGCGAGGTGCAAGATTTCCCTAGCGTGCCGTTCTGGAACACCCTCGGCGATCAAGGCAATGCTCCGGATCTGAGAGTGTTGCATGATTTCCAGAGTCGATGAGTAAACACTTCGGGAACTGGCAAAGTTGACAACAACGTCGACATCTTGGTGTTTAGCGATAGCCTCGTCGATCGAAGTATAGACAGGGAGCAAAGTCTCCTTAGTGCCCCAGTAGAATTTCTGAATATGGTGACCGCCGAATGGATAGATCATGGCAGCGACCGAAGCAGAAGCTCGACCGCATGAGTAATCAAAGTCGAGCATGCCCTGGATGGCACGGGGTTGGAGACCGAACACGAACGAACGAGTGGAGTTGTCGAGGGGGAGGTAATCGGGGCGTTGTTTCATGGCGGTGGTGTCAAAGTGCACGATCTGGTCCTGAGGCTGGTTGCGACCCCCACCGGGCTGAATAGCACCGATGGTAACGGGCTCGGAGGCGGCGGTCCTCGGTCCGGGGGTAGTCGGAGTGGGAGGGGGGAGGGGAGTCTGGGGAACGTGGATGCGGTCGCTTGTCCTGACGCCCAAAGCCAAGGGAACTATCTCAGTGATATGGGTCTCGGGGCCGTATACCTTGATGGGAACGCCGAGCGACTCGCCCAACAAGCGCATGGCCTTGAGACCTTCCTGGTAGTTGGGTCCACCGCGACGGACGTAAATTTTGACTTGATGATTAATGAGGGGTGTCCTGAACTCTCCAAGGGCGCGGATGATACCCTTGAATGTAGCGGCAACGTTGGTGAAGTTAGCAATACCGCCGCCAATGATCAAGATCTTTCCCTTGGGGTTGGGCTTTCCACGAGTGACGAGGTCAAGGATGGTTTTGGCGTATTCGTAGGTTTGACCCTCAGTCGGCGCACCAGAGTATTCTCCGTAGTTGGCAAGTTCATCGGCAAAGCCGTGGGCGGCGATGGCGTCCGAGTAAACAACGGAAGCACCACCACCAGCGACCATGGTCCAGATACGACCCTCCGGGTTCAGCACGGTAAGCTTCAAGGAAGCACCGGTGGAACTATCGAGTTTTTGAATGTAGGCCTCTTCCTTAGTCAGGTCACGACCGAAGGGGGCTGGCCAAACCTGTAGGACGGGCAATCAGATGGGATTGTGGATGTATGCGCGGTATATGCGTACCATAGGAGGACCACGATCAGCGGAGACGGTTTTGCCCTTGGAGGTTGTGACGTTGGCACCTTCGTAGACCGAGAGATCACGGGCAATTGCCCACTTGGGTCCGCATATGGATTCGGCGGTCTGATCGAGTTTGGCGGCCATGTCGAGATAGTGGATGGTGGGGGGAGCACCGTTGACACCATCGAGACAGATCAAGGGGTTAATCTCGAGGTAAGCGAAGTGGAGGTCGACGTAGACGGAGTAGAGGCGAACGAGGAAATCGACGAGTATTTCCTTCTTCTCTTCGGGAACGTGTTTGAGAAGGGTCTCAGCCCAGACGTCACGGGAGGGGAACGGAGTGGTAACGCCGATATCAAGCCGAAGGGCTTTGGCGTCGACATCACCAACGTCGACACCACCCTCATGAGTGAAGAGGATAGAATCACCCTCACGGTTGGAGTTGATGCATACGTAGAATTCGGTATTTGAGGGATGGGGAAGGAACGGTTCCAGGATGAAGTTGTTGAGGGTCCCGGTGACCGATTCAACCTATTTGACACGGAAAAATCAAAACGTCAGATCAGTTTGAAACAGCGAGCGGATCAGACACGCAGGGCGCTAATGCGAAGTGGTGCCCCCAACTGATCCCCAAGATCTTGTTTGAGGGAGACATTAATGGGCTCACCTTCTGAGGTTTTCCGGCGCGTTCAATAATCCATGGCTTGGCCTCTTCCCAGGTTTTGTTGAGAGCAAGAAGGCCGGCCTTGCCTCGACGTTTGATCAGTTGATCGGGCTTCGCGACAAGCTTGCTGGTATGAACCCAGGCGGGCAGCTGGGTGTCTGGGGTGATCGCGCCAGTGGCGGGGTCCCAAGAGACCTGAGCGACCTTCGGAGAAGGGAAGACGAAGTTCGGGGAGACGGTCGCGGATGGATGGACTGGAGGAGCGCGCTCAAGCCAGAAGGCAAGGAGGAGCTTTGCATCGTATTCGCGGATCGCTGGATGGGGAGAAAAGATCAGAGGGCGCGATGCGAAGGAGAGAGAGGACGCAAACCCTTTGCAGACATCTAAGAGAGGGAGAGATGGGGGAAAGAGAGAAGGGGGTGCAGAAGTGATCCCTCCGAGGAACGGGGTTATATAGAAAATCAGAGCCAGACCCCAACGGGTTTTTTGTTGATTTGGTTCTAGTGACGACACGGGGAGAAGGGAATCGAACGGACTCGCTGTCTCGCAGCTCCTCGCTCTCGTAGCGCGGTCTGGAATTTCATACCCCAGCGTCGGCAAAACCCATTTCGCTTATCGAACGACATCCGCATCCCCAACGGCGGCAGGCACACGACGGCAGGCAGGCACATCAGACCACACGAGGCCAGATTAACAGCATATCTTATACACGAAGCGGGTAGATAGGGCGCGGTGCTCGTCAGAATAAAGAGACGACGATGCGAGTCCCAAAACAATGATAACAAGAAGCAAACTAAGTCACGCGCCTAACAGATGACACACCCAGAACAACATCCACCCTGAGCCTCGCCTTCCTCAACTCCACCGTCCGACCGGAGTCGGCGTCTCCCCTTCTTCTTCGAGAGCCCGTCATCCGTTGGGGGGGCAATTGGCCGAATCGACAAGTGCATGATCGTCGTCGCGTATGGACTGTCCCTGCCCTCCTCGTAGTCCGGTCTCGGAATGTGGGTGGGCAGCTTGAGTTCTGAGAACAAGCTGTGTTAGCCCAACAGAGGGTGGCGCGACTTCCCCGACTTACTCTCCAACGTATCGTCATCTTGTAGTATCCTTCCCAAGTACAGCAGGCGGAGGTATGATGGGTTCGGGGGAATTGTGGCCTTTGTCCAATCTTAGAGGGATAGTGGTCCCGTCAGACGAGCATCGAGGCGACTTTGGTGACATACTGGCATCCCATGTACTCCAAATCATCTCCTTCACTCTCCCGGCTGTCGTGTCGGGGTGGAATGTAAACTTTTTCCTGTCTCCGGAAAGGACCAATATGGTGAGAGAGACCATGGGTTCCGCCCTGGCCTCCTCACTTGGTGGCTCTTGCACCGGAGTTACATTCCCTTCCTCGTCCTGAATCGATGGTGCTGCGGTCGTAATTTCTCTCGGAGGGGCGTTCGGTAGCAGATCCACCCGTGTCCGGGAGGTTCGTGCGGACGCCGTAAGGTTTCCCAGGTTTTCAGAGGCGAGGAGCTGTTGGGGGGTGTTGAGTCCGGACTCTTCGCCGTTACCCGAAGTCAGAATTGGAACAGTGGACGGCGGTTGACTCGAGGACGTGGCGGGATTATGTACGGCGGGATTATCAGTCGCCGTCGTCATTGTGGAGAGGGGGGAAGGAAGGGACCCCTTCGCCATTCGCTGGTGATGGGCTTCAAGTCCACCCGTTTATATATTCCGATTGCCACAAAACTCTTTCTAAGCACACTCCGTTTCACGTGAGGTCTTACTATGCCCCTCGATAGAAGGTCTTTCAAATCCCCTCCCGCTTCCCTCACGAGCACCAGGGCATCCCAGGCAGTTCGTCGTGCCCAGGTGCGTCTCTGGAATCCGTTGGAAATCTACCGCAGAGGAAATGACTGAAGAATCAAGTAGGCCTTGGAAGATCAGAGACGGGTTAGTGACATTCCCCGACCACGTTCCAGACATCCCCCTCTTATCCTCGTTTGCAAAAGCGCAGGGAACAGCGGTATGACTCCGCACGGCAGCTGGACATCTTGTCCGGCCTCAACCTTGGCCGTTCCGATGATGAGGACGATAGTCGCGAGCCTCCACAGATCATTCGCGATGGGATCTCCCAGTTCGCTCCGCTTCTCTCTCTAGAGGGACAATTTCCTTCAAAGACCCCCAGCCAACAGCCACCCCAGGCTGATAACGTTTTTGGTGCGGTTGCAGGAGGGCACGTTCACGTCCAGCAGTCCAACCACCAAACCAATGACGTTCAACAGACCCCACCACAGCCACAAACTGCCCGCGGGAAAAAGAAGAAGAAAGGAAAACGTAGACAGAAACCGCAGTCCTCATTGACCGCCGTTGAACCGCTTCAAGACCCCACCACTTCAAAGACCCCGGACCAGAAAAGGGGCCAATGGGCTGATCGTTGCATGTACGCTGAATTGCTCGAGCTGAACCCTGGAGCGGTATTGAATCCACGGATCGATGTCGAAGACGGATTACCGGATGACCTCGACACCGGGGCGTGGACTGCCATCTCCGGGGTGCCAGTCGGGAAAAGGTGTCTGGCCGTCACTTATGCTTCTTCCGGGATCGCGGGTACCGGTACGAACTTTCCTAACCGCGCTACCGTCCGGTTGATACATGGTGAGACTGACAAGCGAATCCTCGCCAACGTACAGTGCCGAACACAGTATTACGGTCCAGGCTTGTAGGGAAACACCTGCTGCCCGCCTTCCCCTCGATTCTTCCCCAGAATACAGTCTTGGATTGTATCCTAGATCATGACTGGACCCAGAACGGCATTCTGCATATCCTGGATGTCATCAAATGGAAGGGTCAGGACATCGGGGATTGTGAGACCTCGTTCAGGTAGGCAATCTGTTTCGCTTGTAAGGGAAATGGTCGGCTTCATTGTGTTCATACCGTTTTCCAGGTTTTGGTGGCGGGACACTCGGATGCAAGAACTCCTCACGACAAACCCCAACACTATCTCTGAGTTCGCATGGACCACGGCCCAGCCAAATGGTGAAGGTGTCACAACATCTCCCACTGCGTTTCCATACCCCATGACGTTCGCCCCAATACCGTATCACGCTGATTTGTCACTGCCCAACCTCCTGTCGGCAATTGTACCTATGGCGAGATCTCCTCGAACGATTTCGATAATCCCTCGCCGTCCGCCCCCCTCAAACGTTACAGAGGGTGCAATGCAGGTCGATACACAATCAATGGTCGGAGTTACTGAGGGGGAGGTGCAACGGATAGAGGTCCAGGTCCAGTCCGAGGGGCTGTTGCTATACGTCAGCCAGGCCACATACGAGCCTGGCACCAGTCCATTGAGCACTTGGGTCCCGACCCAGTTTGAAGGTGTGGCGGCCTTGGATCTCTTTGAGAGGTGTGTTCATGGATATTCCTCTCGCTTCCACGTGCGCATCCTTACTGAGCCGTTTGTCCCAGACTCGTGCAGAGGAGGTTACAGATGGGGATCTCAAGAGTAGGCGCCAATGAAATAGTAGAAATGGACGTCTAGATGTGCAAAGCATTTCATGTTTCGGCGGATCAAGACAGCCGCGGTGTTGCGTCTATCTCAATCGAGGCGTGCTATGAATGTGTGTTCCAGAAAAAGAACTGAACATTCGTAGTCATCCTCAGCTCGAGCAGCGTTCCTGCTCAACCCAGTTAGCTCGGAAGGCTTGAGCGCGAATACCCGCCCGGCCGCTCCTTTGTGGTCAATCTTAGATCCCGTCACGAGAGACGGATTGTATGGGTACGGAGTGTCCCATTCCCGGTCTCGGCGAAATGAGCGACGGCCCGTCTGGGAACGACAACCAACACCAGGAAAATCTTGAGTCAGATCCTATGCGATTGTGTACGATCGATGCGCTCCGGGATCCGACCTGGCACTTAGTACTTACAGTCCGTTCTATGCGATTCCAAGCGACCAAGCGATTCCGTTAAATACCCTGTCAATGGAAGGGCCTGTGTGGAACGCCTCTTCGTTCCAAGCACTTCAGCGGAAGCTGACTCAGCGTTTCCCTGAGGAATGTGTACGGCGCGACAACTGTGGTCACGCCCGTCCGGAACAGAAATGCTCCCCCGTCATAGACGCTGGACTGCACCACGAGAGAGAGCGTCACACCCATCCAAGCACTGGTAAAGCTCAAAGGACGAGCGATCCCCGCCAGTCCGAGCTGGCGCGGAAGAGTCGCGCGAAAGGAATGGAACCAAACCCAATGAAGAGCGGAGGTTACTGGTGGCCATTAACCTTGGCAGAGAATTGGTTGCAAGGGCCGTCAACAAGCGAAGGGTCGACGAAGTCATGACATTTCAGCTTTGGCCGTGGCATGGAGGTCTGGGAGGTACCGCCAACGGGACAGATCAATAGATGAGAGGGCGCATGGCTATCAAAAACAGCTGCAATCGTGGGAAACGGAACAAAATAGACTTCCGCCTCACCTTCCCGCCACCCACTTTTCGACCAATCCTTTGCACATGACTGACCTTGACGAGAAGGTCGAAACCCCTCCTCTGCGACCCCCTTTAACCAACACCTCGTCGCCTTCAGACAATGAACCGGACGACTTGGAGAAGATTCGCAAATGGCAGGAAGAACGGATTGCCAGGAAACTTCGGGGAGAATACGAATCTTCCGTCATGCATCTGACTGAACTCGTACGCGTTTCGTGCCTCGTGGACGGTTGTGGTGTTTAATCCGTCTCCGTCCTCTTAGATTCAGAATAACTCTTCCACTCCTTTACGCATCGCGTCAGTGCGCATTGAAGGCGCTGACAATACCAGGGAGTCCTTCCTCGGTTCAATTGTCAAACACCACGTCGGGGACCCCTATTCCCACGAGGAATCTACTTTACAAGCCGTCCTACTCAAGGCCCGCAACATTGGGCATACTCTGCAGGAGACCGGCTTGTTCCACTATGTTAACGCAACCCTTGAGCCCACCCGGGACGTAACCGCACGTGTGCAGGACGTAGACCTTGTATTCAAGACCAAGGAGAAGGGCCGTTTACAGCTCAAGACTTCAACGGAGTTTGGCAACCAAGAAGGAAGCGCGGTGCGTGTTCTTCGTGGATGTCGTTTTACTCGCGCGCCTAAGTTACTCTCAGAGCGTCGTGGGCCGCCTGCGTAACGCCTTCGGAGGCGCGGAGACGTTAGAAGGTCAAATATCTTTCGGCACTCAAACAAAACGGTCTTTCCACGCTGCCCTGACAGCCCCCCTCGATCCCACACTTTCAACACATGGTACTCTATCGGTTTTCGGAATGGAACGTGACAACTCCGCTTTTGCTAGCTCCTCGGAGATTTTGAGGGGGTTAAGAGCGACTATCAGGGTGAGCTAGGTTAGAGTCATCTCTCGAACTCAATCACACTCGCTCACACCAAGTTTGTTGCACAGACAGAAAACAACGGGCCGCACGAGCTCGGTTACGAAGCTGTTTTACGCCACATTGGAAACCTTACATCCACCGCTTCTATGAGGTAGATCACTGCATTTGGGACTACGATTGGTGTTGACAAAAAGCCAAGCATTCGACAAGCTTCTGGTTCGTCCGTCAAATCTTCAATATTCCACAATTGGACGAGGGATACTCGTGACGACCCGATCATGGCGTCCAAGGGGGAATACGTGAAGCTGTCGCACGAGTTCGCTGGACTCGGCGGCGACGCCTCGTTTTATAAGGCTCAGTCAGAAACCGTGATCTCACGCAGGATCGCCTCTAACGCCGTACGTAACTCGTTTCACATATCTTTTTGTAGGGAACTCCTAACCTCCATTCTGGTAGTGTTTGTCCTTTTCGACGCGGGCTGGAGTGCTATGGAGCTTGCTCCGTCCCTCCCACTTCTCCGATCGGTTCCAGTTGGGAGGATCCACGAACGTGCGGATGTTCCGAAATAACAGTATGGGACCTCGGGATGGGGGTGAGATTCGCTCTACATTCTCCATTGTTTTATTTCGGAACTTACTTGTCTGTGTAGTCGATTCTTTGGGCGGGGAACTATGCTGGGCCGCTGGTCTGAGCTTGATCTCAGACTTCCCGAAGAAGCCACACTGGCCGGTGAAGACCCATTTATTCCTCAATGCTGGGCGGCTAGACAATATCAACAGAGGTGAGCTCATACCCGTCGCCATTTTTCTCCATTGTCATTCGTCATACCGATCGCTCGCTTTTTCAGCCAAATCGCTTGCTGTGAACGTGCAGGAATCCATTTCCCGGCCATCAATATCCGCCGGATTGGGGATAACCTATCGATTTGACCCATTAAGAGTGGAGGTGAATTTCGGAGTGCCTCTGGTTGCTAGCAAGAGTGATGGGCACCGGAGAGGGTTTGAGGTCGGGATTGGGGTTAACTTCCTGTAGAACAAAAGGACATGGGCGCCCGTAAATCCTGGGGGAAGGTTTGATCATGCTGCGCCTCTCGTCTTCGCACCGTTCGTGCCTTTGTTCGCTCATGTTCTTGTGGACGTTCTATTGTTCCGTGTGGCTACGGCATCCCCACTCCAGTTTTGAATTGGTTGTATTCGGCATGCCCACCAGACCGTGGCTGGATCAGGCCATTCCTTTGTGCAAGCATGGTCAACTACTTTGCTCCATGCCACGCCACTCCCTGATTTTCGCCGCAAGTTGGTTCTGGGTATATAAGGAACTTATGGTGGTCAGCAACGCCAACAACCCGCCACCCCATCGTCACCCCAACTCGCCCACGACTTCACCACAATGTGCTACTACCAGCCAATTTTTTTCGAATGTCCCTCATGCCATAGCGTGTTCAGTCGTGGAGGGGAAGAGAAAGAATGCAAAGATTACATCCGAACACGGGATAGGGAGATGGCGAGGATGCAGAAGTGGCGAGAGGGTAGCCGGGAACGAGCCCCTCCAACCCCGTTTATCTTCGGTTGGTGCAAAAAGAACGGGCAGACGGAGAGGAATCCGGTGATCGTGGTATCCGAGAAGGCATGCGAGCTTTGTATAGACGCAGGATGGAGTGGCCGTCCGTCGCCCTCAGACAGCGAGGCGAGCTTTGCGCACGATAGGTACTTCTCGCCTGAGGTGCAAGCCCCGCCGAGTCCGTTGACCTCGATCGAGGACGATCTTGACAATGACAAGATTGAGCTCGACTTTCCGATGCTGGACGCACCTGGTAAGCACCAAACTATTAGAATATCCATATGGTGTCTGACTCTCTCTTGCGCAGCTGATTCCAAAGGGCGACATGTTCGGCAATCCGAAAGGATTAGAGCTCGAGAGGAGAAGGTAGGAGCAGGAGCTCAAACCCGAACGACAGGGGAGACGAGAGGGAGGCCCACATCCACCCGGAGGAGGTAGTGATATCCGGGGACAGTCATATCCACATCCTAGTTCCCGTATTCCTTGCACATATTTTCGTACACGGCATTCGGATTGTATACTATGTTTTCTGTACCGCTCGTAGACGAGCGAATACCGCGAGGTGATCGTGGTAGTTGATGACAAGAGTTTGTTTGGACAGAAATCCGTGGGGAGCGGAAGTGATCGGCATGCGGGTTTACCATGTCCAATGCCTCGTTGACCATGCCTCGCCCTTTCCCATCACTTGGAACGACGTACCACGGCGTTCCCATGTTCACACTGGTGACATCGGTTCTTTCTGCCGAGTGGAACGACCGGGGTATCATGCGATCCCGTACTGAGGACGGACCTGATGGATGGAATCCACACATTCTCTTCGACCCTATGTGCCGTTATGGGCGGAGGGGCCCTCTTGGGTTGCCGTACCGCGCACCTATAGTTTCCAGATAAGCGATACGTTATGGCCGAGGCTAGAATTGCGGTGGCACGTATACGGAACAGTTCGCCATAGAGGAAAGTGCGTGGGATGTTGTCGCTCCATTGGCAGTTGTGCTGACAGGTGGTGCTTATAGTGGCACTGGGAGACCGTCAGTAACCCACAGGTGGAAGACTGAGAACAACCTCGTAGTCTCATCGACCACTTGTTACTGTACTAGCAGTCCCCCTCGGACTGACCCTTGGGATCTAGCCTTTTGCAATGTTGGGGATCTCGTCATTCTCAAAGTGCCTCTCTCTGCGTCAACTGCGAACCGACCTCTATGTCAATTTATTCGGCGGTCACTACCGTCTGGTTCATGTCAAGTCCGGTTGCTCCCCTCACCGACGTTGGAACCCGAGGCGTGCGCCACAGGTCCACCCTGCTCGCGCTCCTGGTGGCCACGACCACCTACTGTTGTAGCGGTCATCAATGCAAGGAACGAGGGACGAGTTGGGAGAGGAAAGGACGGGGATCTCCCCAAGAGGCCTCCCCCGATACAACCGGTACGCCCCTCCGCCCGGAATCCATTCCATAATGACTAAGAATCCGTTAAAGAGTGCCCTGAGCCCAATCACCGATAGTTGAGGGTTCACATTGTCATAAGCCTCGACCTGCCCTGGACTGCGTGAACAATCTGGTATATTTTGTTCGTATCAAACTCCACAACCAGGTCAGACATCTTCACGCTACCCCCCACCCGCTCGGTCTGCCACCCCTCCAGGCTGTGTGAGCACTTGGCGGATACTCACAGATTATCACCTTGTCCCTCGTAATCACCCCCTGACGTTCGCCGTCAAATTTGCTTACAAACGTTGGTCCGATCCTGGAGGGTCGTATCCGATCGACCCACCTGATCTCATTCCATCGGGGTCCCTTGTGGTGCCAACGGCGCCAGCCTCGTTGTTTTGGAAGCCACCCCAACCGTATCTTGGCCTGGTAGTTCAGCCCTGGGTAGACACAGATCCACCGTTCATCGGTTGATAACCTTGTTATTATCGCCCACCGTTTCCCCCTTGACTTGTTTTGCCGATCCGGCGTTCACTTCTCGTTCTTTATCAAGTGATCTACACTCGAATCAATTGGGCTACTATTGATATGCCGGTACACCCGACGAGGTTGCCCCTCCTGCATCGCTTGAGCTGAAACGGGCAAGGAGTATGCAACTGAGGACCCCAGCCAAAATGAGCGTAGAATGCACGGGTCTTTTGGTTACAGGTTCCCTCAAGGTTTGGGCCTCCTGCCCGCCAAACTGGACATCGGGTATTACAGGGCTTTTTGCGTAACCTCAGCATCCCGATTGGTCGGCGCCAGATTATACCTCCACACGTCATGTCCCCCGCCCCCGACTGGGTCGAAGCGAGCAAAAGCCCGTTCACAAAGGATCGTAGGTCAGCCCTGTACACGTCTGATCCAGCAACGATGGGTGGGGATTGACTCTCTGTGACAGGCATCCGGGGCCGCACGGCGTTTTGACTTCACAACCTACCGGGAGCATCTCATTCCTGAAAATGGTTGCGGAAGCCTATTCCGTTCGTACCCTATCCCGGTGATGAGATTCCCGGCCTGGAACGACTCAGTTCCGGCGCTCCCGGGCCTGCAGTGTGGTTGTACCTTCCTCTCGATTAGACCCGATCAACCGCGTGCTACTGCCGGGTATGGTCCCGCATGGGTGTCCTGAAGCCGTATCGTGGACCCGACCGAAATGCTATATAACCCGGGGGATGCTCACCGCGCTTTTCTCCAGTGTTCTGCTTCGGTGTATCTTACACACTCTAATACTCTCTTCTCTAATACTCCCTAATTCAAGTATCCAAGATGTCGAGCGAGAAGGAGCTGGTTCCCAGGTGAGTAGGGCCTTCCGGCTCACTTTAGGTTCCTCGACGTTGACCTTTTACCTGGCAGTGGTGAAATCATTGCCGCCCCAGAACCAGCTGTTCAGAGATCCGAAGTCGTCAACCTCCCAACCGCTGAGAAATCCGAGGAAACTATTGCAAAGCCTGCTTCTTCTGGCAACTCTACTCAAGATATCTCCAACAAGGAGAAGGCCCTCTGGTGGGAGGGTTATCTCGATGAAGAATATATCGAGAAGAAGAACTCCAAGCCTGTCCGGAATCTCCGCTACATGTTCTTCTCCGCTTACCGAAGGCTGTTCAGTATCACCTTCGCAGCCAACATGTCCGTGTTTATCGGCCTCACGGCGACCCACCAGGCGAACACCGGAAAGATTGCCTACGCTGTTATCTCCAACATTCTCGTCTCCATCCTGATGCGCCAAGAATATGTCATCAACACCCTGTTCAGTGTCTTCACGGCTTGGCCCCAGTCCGCCCCTCTCTTCTTCAGGAGGATTTCCGCTCGTATCTTCCACATCGGTGGGCGTGCGTATTCACCTTTTGCCTCCGATGTGACGACCTTATTCTAATGAATTATCTAGTGCACTCCGGCTGTGGTATCTCTGCTACCATCTGGTTGATTCTCTTCGTCGCTATGGGCACCCGTGAGTACATCCATGGCTTATCCCCCGTAGGTTCCCCTTCGCCCAGATTGGGAGAACACTGCTGACAGTTGGCGCAGATCTCCCTTGCCACCGTTGTCATCTCTTGGATCATCTTGGGCTTCCTTTTGGTGATGCTCGTCTTCGCCTATCCCTCCATGCGCAACAAGCTCCACGATTCCTTCGAGTGGACTCACCGTTTCCTCGGATGGACCGCTTTAGCTTTGGTCTGGGCCCAGGTCGTTCTCTTTATCAACGACGGTCGCAAGCCAGGCGAACCCCTCCCCCACGCCTGCAAGCACAACGCCGCTTTCTGGCTCCAGTGCATCATCACCACTTCCATCGTTCTCCCATGGCTCCGTCTCCGCAAGGTCAACGTTCGCGCTGTCACTCTTTCCAGGCACGCTACGAGGTTGTACTTCAACTACAGTATGTCATCTCTGCATACCCACCCGACCACCACGGTATTGACACGATCGGATTATAGCGCGCCCTGACACCGGTACCGCCATCCGCATCACCCACTCTCCTCTCAAGGAATGGCATGCCTTCGCCAGTATCCCAGAGCCAACCAGGGACGAGTTCTCGCTCATCGTCTCTCGTGCTGGTGACTGGACCGCCAACATCATTGACAACCCCCCCACTAAGTTGTGGGTCCGTGGTATACCCACCAACGGTGTTTTGAGGATTGCGCCTATGTTCCGTAGGATGATCCTCATCGCCACCGGATCTGGGATTGGCCCCTGCGCTAACACCATCTTCGAGGGCCGTATCCCCGTCCGCCTGCTCTGGACCTCGCCCAACGTGAGGGAGACTTTCGGTGACGAGTTCGTCGACCAGATTCTTCATTACGCACCCGATGCCATCCTCTACGACACCCGCAAGCACGGCAAGCCTGACCTGGTCAAGCTTGCTCTCAAGATGGTCAAGGAGTTCGATGCCGAGGCCGTCGGTGTCATCTCCAACCAGAGGTTCACCGAGAAGTTGGTGTACGGTCTTACTTCCCGTGGTATCCCCGCCTATGGTGCCATTTTCGACTCGTAGAGCATTTTATCCCAATCAGTGGACATTTCTGGTCGACAGAGTAATCGAAAAGCCCTCCATGTCTCACTCTATCACGCTCCTACGGTTTTATAGATATCGGTCTGATATCGATGTTGCTGCATATAGCTCAACAACTTCCTTCCCGTTCCCTTGTATTTTTGTCTGCGAAATGTCCCTCCCTTTCCCCCACACGAATTGATGATATCGGAACGTCTCCGTAGATAGAGTAAATATGTCAGGCTCATAATGGACCTTTTTCAATCATTCCTATTGCCCCTGGCCTGGCCTCGATATTTTCGGAACGCAACCATTCGAAATATCCGCTTTCCGTGGCGGGCGGGGTCGTTCTTGGGGTCGAACCCTGTGCTGGGAGTCGTTGGAAGGCCTATTCAGCAGTTGGAAAAGTCGACCCTGAACGTTCAGCGCTCAGCATCCAACGATAGCCCCGGACTTTTTTGACAAAGAATTATCCAACAAATCCTAAGAAATCCAACTTTTACCGCCTCGGATATTCTACCCCTTTTCTTACACAACGAAGGTATGAGTCGTGCGAGAGAGAAGTGATGACTGGGGGCAGGGAACAGAGACCGGTCAGGTCAGGAGCAGGAGGCAGCAAGCCAGCATGACTGTCCGAGGGAACCGCCAGAGTTGTCGGTGCCACTTCAAATTGGTGAGTGGCCGGTCGGGTCAACCCCACCCTGGTTTGCGCATTCGGAAAGTGATGGAGACTCGAGTGGGGAGGCGCCGGTGATCGTAAACTCTCCATCATAGAGTCCGGCAGCAGCAGACCCTGCTCAGCGACCACCCCCGCCGCTTTCACCCTCCACGAACTAACACGAAGTCATGGGTCGACGTGCACGCTCCGGTTCCAACGCAAACAACAACCATACCGTCCGTAATAATGCCGGAAACGCGAATCTAAACCAACCCCGCGCTGTCGACAACGAATCTCCTAACACTACGGCCGCGGGAATGTCCCCCGGCTCACGATATAACCACAACTTGAAGGTCCTCCGCCGTCGGGACCCTTCGATTGTATCAATCTTTGACCAGTTCAGTCATGTATGTTTGTACCACTACAACGGAGAAAAGTGGGAGAAGAAGGGCTACGAGGGTAGCATGTTCTTGTACGAGAGGTATGTGTCCCGTCGGCCAAATCTCATAACCCTCTTGTGACGTGTTCTGCCACACAGGGATGCATACCCACCGTACGGGTTCTACATGCTCAATCGTATGGGGATGGACGATTACATCCAACGAATGTACCCAGAGGACGACATGAACATCCTGGGTGATTACCTTATGTACAAATGCTATCCAGACTACACCGCACTCCGCCTCGGATTACCCCTCGATCGAGACGTAGATCCAGAACTCGCGACGGACAAAACCAAAGGCAAGGCGATCACCGTCGGTCTTTGGATGTTCGCTACGGATTCCAGGGAGCCGATGAAAGACGTCCTAATGAGGTCAGATTCATCGACCATTAGGTTCGCGTTGGATCCTAAAGATACCACACAGGTTGCACGACTACATCCAAAGGGGTGAGCCGTACCCCGAACAGTTTAGGTACGGGCTTGATCGCCCTCCACCACCAAACCCGTACCTCAGGATCTCCAACGATTCTTCCCCGGAACAGACACCAGAAGGTACTCCTGTCTCCCGTCCATATTTTCCCCTTTGTCTAAGGCTGCTGCAGTCACAAGGGCCAAGATCTCGATCACGCATTCATCAAAGCAGGATACACCCTCTCGACCAACCAGTGCTACCACGTCTATGTCCGAAATCGACAAATTATTTTCCAAGCTCTCTCCAGAACCTGCGAACAGCGGACAGCAAGGGATCACAATCCATGGCCTGTTCGCCGCGGCATTGTCAGGCCAGAACCCCACAACCAGCACACCCGCACACACCAACAGACTACAGCCCCAGCCGGTGTCGAACCAAAGTACCACCAACCGAAGTCTGGCCTTATTGGATTCCATCTTCGCATCTGCGACCCCACACTACCCCAATGGATCTGATCACATCAGCCCTGTACAAACACCCGCCCCCGCTCTGCAGATAATCTCTCCCCAGCCGACACCCTCTGCTGTGCCCCAGGTGCTCAACCAGGACGTGATATCGACCCTATTGGGTTTGGCGCCAAGTCCGGGTGGAAGTGTCTCATCATCCTCTACAAATCTCACCACCTACCGCTACGAAGGCGATAATGAATCAAATAGCGAAGGTGGCTCCGAAGAGATCGAATATCCCACCTCCAACGTCAACTCGATTCTCGCTGAGGCGACCCGGAACGCGGTCACTTCCACTTCCAAGGGAAAACAATCATCTGTCCCTTCGTTTTCATTCACCGGTGTACAGTCCGGCTCGGACGATGCTCAGACGACACCGAGAATCCAAGGGGATGTCACACCCAGGCCGGCCCTTAAAGGGATACCTACATCCTCCCCCTCACAGCAACCTAAGGACCGGAACACCAAGGCAGGGGTAACGAGGAAACTGCAGAATGGTTCCACACCGGCAGAGATCTCGCAGGTTTCTTCCGCCAAGACTGACAAGGCGAAACCTGTGCCCGGTACTCCGCGCAAGCTCGTGCCTTTCGAACCTGACTCGGAGCTGTGGCCATACCCCCGCCAACCACTGGACGATAGAGCATCGGATGACGACGATGTCGTCGAGTTAGACTTCAGCGACATCAGTGCGTTGAGTAGCATCAACACCCTCCCTTCCAAATCGAATGCTAGCGCAAACGCGACAAACGGAGCCGGTGCCAATGGGAAGAGGAAGAAGAAAGAGAAAAACAAGGAGGAGAGGGACCAGATCGAGAAGAGTTGGGATGACCCTGTCAAGATGGGTTACGCTATTGGTCCGAACATTCCAAACGAACCTCCAGCCAAACCTGTTCAACCTCAGCCCGTCGCAGTTCCCAGCGTCAAAGGGAAAAACAAAACTGTAGCCCAAAGCCAAACAAATGGGAAGGTCAACGGCCAACCCACTGCGTCCTCTTCCAAGGACAAGGACAGTTTAGACCGGGACGCGGTCACTGAGTCCTTGATATCCACCGTCGCAAAATCCTGCCTCTCCAAACGGAAAGGCGTCAATCAAATGGACCGGAACACCTTCGTCAGGGAGGTTTTAACCTTAATTCATGCGAGTAACCTCCCTCCCGCAATGCGAATTGACTAACAATACCCTCAGACTGACAAATCGTTTGTCGATAACTTGTACGCTGACTATTTGGCTCGCCCCTAAGTCCGGGCCCCTTTGGGGGTTCCCGGCTTCCGCTCGTTTCTTGTCGTCTGTGCACACATAACGATCTTCATGTCGTTGTTTCTCGCATTGCTTTGTCCCTTTTGTGTGTTCTCCAACTCTGTCACATGTACCAGTTGTGCACGATATGTTATTTGCGTTCTAAATGGGAGGCTAAACCCCTCGTATACCCGAGCGACCAGGAACAATGGGGTGATGATTATGGGGATTAGTTGAGTGTATGGTTGCTAGGATGCTACGGCATGTACTTCTGGGGCCATCGTCACCTCGGGAACTGGAGCGGGGGGGTACAGGAGTTTGTTTCCGAGTCTTGGAGGTGTGCTGCGCGTAATAAACTCGGTGGTTGAGGGGAGCTTGTCGCCAGCTTGGCGTAACGCTTGACGCATCTCAGCTCAAAGTCAAATGAACGTTCTTGTGGGTACTAACCTTCGCGAGCTAATTCTTCTCGGATTGGTGTACCACCAATTTCGAAGATCACTCGGCCAGTGGAGACACTGTAGGTATAAACGTCGTTCAATGTGCGGGCTTGTGAAGGACGGGGACATACCGAGTTGCCCAGAATTCGAACGTTCCCTTCCCCTTACCCATACGTGTTTCATTTCCCTGACCGGCAACGCTTTTGTGAATTGAAAAGCCAGTAAAAGTCGCTGCTGGTTACCTTTATGCAAACGGGAATGTCTGGGAAGACCCTCAGGTAGATTTTCGATCCCTTGACTTGCTTGATTTTCCGCTTGATAACCTCTTCGGCGGTCTGAAGTTGCTTAGCTGTAAGCCTAACTCCGTTGCCCTTTATGCGAAGACCCCATTCGCCATAGGCGAGAGTTGTGCCTTTGGTAGAACCTCCGATGGGGATCGGGATGACACCCTTGTGTCTTTTGATGTATTTGACCTTCCTCGGCGCGAGTTGGTGTCGGAACCTGGCACCCAAGATGGAGAGGGGCTGGCCGGTCGATGTCCAGGGCCAAAGAGAAGACTGGGAACGACAGGCAGCGAGGGCGGCGCCGACCTTGGTTCGCGTCGGGGAGAGGAAGGAGAACATCGGTGCCCGGAAACTCGTCACGCGTCACGGATATCCAAAGCTCATCCCGTTCCACAACTGCCCCAGGTCTCAGTGGCTACGATGAGCGACCGCAAACGAGCGTTTGAAGGCAACGGCGACTTCAGTGCGTCGAAGAAGTTGAAAAGGTCGGTGTTCCCCTGCAGAAATCTCCCTCGTCCCACCCTCATGTTTGTTGGCTATCTAGTGTCTCAACTGTGAGTGCTTTTCCACAACCCCCAGCTCACCCTAACCCAAAAGGTGATTTTACCCCCAAACCCGATTTCTGACTTCACGTTTCTATAACCCTCTTTTTTAACCCTAGACACCTTCCCATACGCCTAAATTACCAGGAGGGGTATGTCTCGCCATCACGACTAGCCTTGTGTGTCTCAATTAATTGGCCTTTTCCCAGATGACTGCAGATGCACTCATCGCCCAGAAGCGAGCTGAGATTGCTGCAAAGTTGGCTGCGATGAAATCTGCAGTCCCGACCCCGACCTCGTCAACACCTGCAGTACAACCATCTAATTCACCCTCGCCCGCACCGCCTGCGGTCGATGATCTCGCTCGACGTGTGGCTGAAGCCCAACGGCGCGTTGCAGAATCCCAGAGTCGCCTTGCTATCAAGGAGAATCCGTACATGGTCAGTCCGATGGAGCATTGATGACTGGTGTTGCTCACACGACTTCACTTGCAGTCACTCCCTCAGACCGGAAAGAAGAGCAAGCCTGTTGAACCCGCTCAGCAGGGTGTAGGTTTGAAGATGGCGGCACATCCACTGCTTTTGGACACGTCTACCCCCGCACCACAGTCTAAGAAGGACAGGTACAAACCCATGCAACCCAAGTTTGCATCTATCAAGGTTAGTGGATGACGCGCCCGCTCGTGCCCAAAACCCTAACAAACATCACAAGGCTAACACGCGGAATGCACCAACTCCACCGCCATTGCCCACGATCACGTCTGTAACCACGGATACTGCCAATCCATATGCATCCGGGTCTACAGCGGCCGCGAACGATAAAGGCTTTGAAGGGGCCCCCAAAGAGCGGAGTGGGAGGTCGTTCCGATTCAATCAGAAGGGCAAGTACGTGCAGATTGGAAACCAGATGAGGCAGCAACAACAGTTGGAGCAGTTGAAACAGCGGATCGCGGAGAGCGCTCGTAAGGCTGGCTTGGATGCAGAGTTTGACACGTTGGAGAAAAATATCAAGGTACCGTCAGATCATCCGTTTGTTGCCTCAGTTTGACTCATCTCCCTGCATCATCCAGCGTGAAGTCCCGCCTGAGGCCGAATGGTGGGACAACCAGCTACTTCCTCGCGGTAGCTACAGTGATCTCGAGAAGGGCATCGAACATCTGAACCTTCGCGGAAACTCAGTCATCGATCATCTAATCCAGCACCCGATCCCAATCCCTCCTCCCGGAGATAAGAACAAGGTCGCCCCCAAACCGCTGATGCTGACCAAAAAGGTGGACCCGCTCTCGCGCGTGGCTGAGACATCACACTGAAATATTTTTTAGGAAGCTAAGAAACGGAGGAAACAAATGCGCCAGGCCGAGTTGCAGGACAAACGTGACCGGATCAGGATGGGGCTTATTCCTCCGGACGCACCAAAAGGTTCTCACAATCATCCCAGTTCGGTCCGCCGAGGTGATACTAACAACTTTGGTAGTTCGGTTGGCCAACCTCATGAAGGTCTTGACCTCCGACGCTGTTCAAGACCCCACGCGGGTCGAGGCGCGTGTCCGCAGGGAGGTGGCCATGCGAAAACATACCCACGAGAAGATGAATGCAGAACGCAAGCTTACGGACGAACAAAGGAAGGAGAAGATTGAGACCAAAAAGCTGGAGGCCGAGAAGCGTGGAATTCATGGTGCCATCTTCAAGTAAGCGCTTCGCGTTTTGTTTCATTTTAAGTAGCCACTGAAACTGCTGTTCCTCATTAGGGTCAAGGTGTTGTCCGATCCTGCCCACCGTTTCAAGGTGCGAAAGAACGCTGAACAGCTGAACCTGACTGGTGTTTGCATATTCCACCCCTCATTCAACATGGTTTACGTCGAGGGTGCATCGAAGTTCATCCGGAATTACAAACGCTTGATGTTACAACGTATCTCCTGGACTGAGGCCGCCAGGGCCCGAGGTGTCGAAGAGGTGGAAATCGACAATGATGACGATGAGGCGGGACCGTCAGAGAAGGCGAATAAGTCTACGGTCGTCACTGGGGAGGATGGCGCTCAGGAGGTGGTGTCATTGGAGGACAACCGATGTGATTTAGTATGGGAGGGTCAGCTAAGGGAGAGGGCGTTCAACAACTTCAAGCCGAAGACGTGTCCGACTGATGCAGCTGCCCGAGAAGTCCTTGGGTCGAAGATTGCTGGTTATTGGGACCAGGCGAAGAACTTCAAGCCTGAGGATGAGGAGTTGTTTTAACGTCTTACCCCCTATTTCTTCGTGGCAATTGAAGTTTTCTCCTCCTTGCAAACGACTTGTCGCTCCTCAAGGATCTCAACTGGGACGATCGAGGTGTGCGCCGCGCTGGACAACCAAAGGCGTTGCCTTGTCGACTTGGCCCGGCGCCGGCGGACTCGTCGGGGGTACCACACACGGTATACATGAATGTAGCACAGCTGCACATTCGGAGAACTCCACCATCTTTAATATTGGCCGGAATCAGGGGCACCGAAGTGCGGTCCGCTGCATCCGCTCTAAAACGTCCAGCAAGCGGTCTTCAGGTTAGGCGGGTCGTCGTGTCATGACCGTCACTGACTGGCGGCACCAAGCGGGACACCGTATTCGACGAGAACCCACGGATCGCCCAGAGCCTTGGTCCGGATCGACGTTCCAGGGCGCGCTGGGTGGGATCCCCATCAATCCACAGTGGCGAACCGCCGCTCAAGGGGGATTTTTCATCACCATCATGATTGCTATGAGCCTGTTTGGTTTCAGGGGTCTCAGGCTGCGACCACGTCGAGGTGATGCCAACACACCCTTTGTTCTTTGGCTCCGTCCCTTCCAACCTCCTACCATAAAACTCTCGAGGGTCGCTGTCAGCGCAGGCGCACGCACCCAGACACCACCCAAGATCTAATCACCCACCTCACGAGATATAATGCCCCTCACGACAACTCCAAGAAGGGCGAAGCGCGGACTTCGTGAACCCCCAGCACCGTTGGACATGTCCCTGCTGGGTGTGCCAGGCGCATCCAACCCCCGCAGACGATCCTCACCCCGACCATCGATCAAGGAGTCGGTGGCCGCGCTTGGTTTAGGTTATTCCGTTTCGTCTAGCGGTCTCCCTGGACTGTCAGGCATCCTCAGTAACGCCCCTCACCCCCGCCCGCTCCCAAAAATCCCGGGTTCGCCCTCCCCAATGTCCTCAAAATTGGTCCTGAATATCTCCCCTGCTACATCAGCATCATCCCAATACACCACGACGGACACCTCTGCAAGTTCGTTGGGGGCACCCCCTTTGACCACCCCTCCTCCACGCTTAACGAGGCTTCACACGCTCAGTCTTCCCCCCTCACCGGTTCACCGGGAATCACCCGATGTTGCGGTCCGACCTCCCCCTCCTCCCTCGCCGGTTACCCCGGCTTTATTGACCCCGGCACCTGTCCGCCCCGTCAGGAGATGGGGCATGACTGTATTCCCCCAAACCAAAACGATCAGGCGCGTGTCCTCGGCGCCTGCGTCCCCAAATTCCTCTCCCATGTCTCCTACGAGCATCATCGCCATCAAATCCCCGGTGGAACGCAGGAACTCGAAGAGGATTTCGGATCCGTTTTCTTTCATGAGTCCGTTTGTGGTTTCGTTCCCAGAGGGGACGGACGTGCCGCCCATGCCTCCGATCCCGGTATGGGCCGTTCCACCAAAACTTCGGATCCCCCCCGTGCCGACCTCCTTGCCTCCTATTCCCAAAGACTCTGCTCCCGATATCAGTGCTGAAGTACCCCGGCCTGCGCTGGCGATACCCAAGGTCGCTTCGGGAAAGGGGAGCGACCCGGCCTCGATCGAGGTTTCAGACCCATCAGTGAAGGGTGGAGGACAGCATCGGTCTTCCCAGGTGCAGGCGCTTCGAATAATGACGAGTTCCCACCACAAGCGTGTCCCTTCTACGCGCAGACATGAGACCTCGATGAGGAGGTCGAGTCGCCGGCTGGTACTGAAGCGAGATTCTGGCGCGCCGTTTTCTGACCATGTGGCGACCGCTGTGGCACCGGTGAAGGCCTTGTTGTTTCCATCGTCTCAGACTGAGGGAGTTGAGACGAAAGAGACTCGGAAGAGGGGCACGATGCGGTGGTCGGCCTCCAGGAGGCTTCTGCGGATTCCGAGTAGGAGGGCCAAGACGACTGTGGTGAAGATGAGGAAGGGGAAGGAGGAGGCTGAGGAAACGGATATTGAAGCTGTTATCCCACAGCTGAGAGAACTGAAGGCACCGAAGAGGTCGAGGTGGTAACGATACGGTGTCGCATCCCATTGCGGTGCACCTCCCTCATGACTTTCCCTTTGAGATTTCCCTTCTAGACCCTAGCCTCGACTTGCTCGCACTGGTCAGCTCACCTGTAGGCTGTAGCATAACTTAGGATCGTGTTATTGTTTACCATACTCCCCACGCCTCGTTGACTTATCCCTTCCTACACGTCTTTAAGTGCTTGAGTTGGGCCTTCGCATATTAGACTGCAGGTTATACATGGGACGCCCCGCGTTTGTGCGGTAACCCCCCACCTCCAAGCTTCAACCCTCATTTCCGTTTCCAAATCCGTAGACAAAAACCCCATGCATTTATACGGTACTTACTTGCTACCTCTTTGGACGGTCGACAACCTGTTCCTTCCACGCAGTCTTGACGCCTTCCTTCCAAATACCCATTTCGGTCTCGAGTTGGATGAGCGTCTCCCTCACCTTCTTCCCAACATCCCCTCCTCCCCCCTCAACCCCAAACGCAACCAACAACTCTCTGCGTGCCTCGATGAGGTAGTTTATCGCGAGTTGCAGTCGAGCTGCACCGGTCGGAGGAAACTCCTTCTCGCCATTCGGCTGAGGCTGGGCGGGAATATTCGGTGCGGTCTCGTCGGTGGCGCACAGCATTCCGAGTTCTGCGAGGTGTATTGCTCGGATGGGATGCCCAAGTGGCAGGACTTCTACCAGCCCCCGGAGGACCCTCACCGCCGTCCGAATCCCGTCGTCAAGCAACTTTTGGTGCTCTTCCTCCGCGCTTGTGGTGGGTGTTGCCCTGGCGAGCGCATCTGCGGACAACGACAACGACATTGTGAGGAGGTAATGGTAAGATCGAAGGAGCCCAAGCAACGGGTGAGATCCGTCGGTTACTCCGGCAGAGGTCAGGAGGGGAATAATGTTTGTCGCGATTTTGGCTGCATGGGCCGGATCTAAACCCCCACAAGTCAGACCCACCTGGGAGCCCCAAGATCCGAAACCCGTACCTGAGTCCTGCAACGCGGTCGCCTTGTCGAGTGCCTCTTGCCCAATTCTCAACACATCTTGAACCGCTTCGACTTCGGTCGGAGCTCGCTTCTTGCAGGTGGTGCATTCCACAAAAGGTCTCTCTATATTATGGCGTATCACAACGCGGAAATCGCTCAACCTAACCACAAAATGTACCTGGCGTTGGGAGGAATGACATCCCCCCGCATCGAGCCGGGCAGTAGATAGCCGCTCGAGGATCGACGTGGATTTGGCTCTCACCTCTTTGACACAACAGGCAGGCACAATCAAACCCATAGGTATCTTTGAGTCGTGCCTGTCGCTGGTCACAAGGGAGGGTCGTATCCACGTACGACACGACGATCTGTAATGGGTTGGTCGAGTGCGCTAGGGGTAATTAGTTCATGCTCACTTCGTCCCCAGGATTGATGTCACGAATGCATACGAGATGCATTGAAGGTGAGCCCTTGTTACCCCGTGGAGATCCGGGAAACACGAGGACGGCGTTTGGCTGGCACGAGTGGTTGAACAACGACAACACTGGTGAAACTCCCACTCCGATCTGGGTCAGGTTTGGGGTCGTGAGGGCGTGTGTGTTTGTGGAGAACTTTCGAGCATGAATTGTGAACCTTACGGCTGGTGTCGGGGCGACCGAAGGGCTAACCTTTGAAATGAGATCCACGAGATCACCGGCGTTGCGGATTCCATACTTATCGAGGTCAGCAGGAGCCTCAACGCCGAGGTATTGTACAAGGGCGTGGGCCAGTTGTGTGTGAGAGGACTGCGCGGACTGCGACAATGTTCCCTTCACTGTGAGGAACGAGCGCGGTCAGCGGCGGGCATGGTTGCTCTAGGCTTGGAGACCAACAGGAGTGGAACGAATCAAGTTCCTTTGCCTAAACGTAAAACTAGATCCGTCAGTTTCACCACCTCCTAACGGCCAGATCGTCAGAGAAATTCATCCGTACTATCTCGCTGTCCAGTCCATATTTAACCTTCGCAAACGAGATCCGGGCGAGGCATCTGACGGCGTCAGGGGGTATCGAAGGGTTCTCCTGGTCAGACGACAGAGTTCTCACACGCCCCAAACATTCGCACTCGGATTGGTGGAGGGTCCAATCCCACTTTTGGCATGCCTGTGGACAGATCACTCTGGTCAGTATATTGTAGGTACGCGAACGCATCTCCGCATCAGTCAAAATTGGCCTCCAATGTTTGAAGTCAAAGCGTGATTTAGGGTGAGAAGACGTAAGGAAGATTTGGGGGAGAGATCTTGTTCTTCGGGAGACACTCACGAGATCACAGTACCAGACGGTCCGACAGACGGAGCAGCGTTTAGTCACGAGCTCCGCACAGCAATAAGAACAACACCTCGATACGTTTGGGGTCGACAAGACCAGCACACGAGGTCGATGACATAGCAATGTATCGCCTTGAGTTAGGGGTTAGTGCCAGGAACCAAAGCGAAATGATTATCTGAAGCGAAACCTGGCTTGCTGCTGACCGTGCTGAAGATCGCTCGACCTTTGTCGGGGACGGTCTTCATTTCCATCGAGGCGGGTAGATCGTGACAGAACCCCGGATTTTCGGGAGGCGGGGGCGGCAAATCACCCGGAGTATGACCACCATCCGTGCTGGAGGGTGTGTGAGTGGTTACAAACGATTTGGCTTGCTTTTTGTCGCGGGAGTTTCGCAAAACCCGAAATGACATCGTGGTGGTCCACCCTATCAAGGGATTAGACGCCCGATCTTACCCGCACCCATCATTCGAGGTGCGTCGCATCGACAACGACCCCCGGGAAAGCATCTGTGGATTATCCATTGCTCATGGGGTCTCTCTTGAATCTTTGGGTTACGTCTAAAACGTACAACTCGCTCAGGGCATCGAATGTCTGCCTGCGACGTGAATTCAGATATCAGCCAAGTGGCCAGATCCAGAAGCCTATAACGGGCGCCCCACCCTGCTTGACCAAACACTAGATAGCTGCCGAGATACCCTGGTTTGGCGACTTGTGGTTGGCACAGATGCATGCCTAGATGCTCTGGTTTTCTCCCAGGAGGTTTGCTTGATTCATGGTAGACCTGCTCACGTCGTCACCGGATCTTCTTTGGACCCAATCCACACACCGCTTCTCTAACCATGGTATGTTCGCTGCTTCTGTCGTCAAACGGCTTGTGTGCTGATGGTCGAAAGAGACCCCGGTCTGGTTCGTTATCTCGGATTCCAAGGTAGGCAGGTGCCCGTCGTCACGGGTTTCCGACTTTCCATCATTCTTAAGTTTGCTCCGGCACACTGGCGATCGGTTCTCCACCAGTTTGGTGCGGCTTAACGTTACCCGCAGATCCGTGATACTTTGGAAAAGGTTTAAACGTACGGATTGAACTGCAGAAGAGGGAGGATCGCCGCACAGGGAGTGAAAATGGAGGCGAAATGCATGACGCTCCGACGGTCGTCCGCCCCCATTTGAGGTGTAGGATTTTCGGAGGGCCGTCACTGTATGCGTTTGCGGACAACCAGACCATGATTCTACGAGCGTGGTTCGAGGTCGGAGAGATTTGGGACCGTGATGATGTAATGGCCCACCACTGCAATTCCATACGGTGAACCTCCCCCCTTTTTTTCTGGGGATCTTCCCCCTCGGGGTCACTAAGGCCCTCCCCGAGGTAGTGAGGTAGCGCCGGATCATCGTCGTCTATGCGCTTGATCACAAATGATTACACGTCCTGACTCGCTGACTACGCCCCCACCCCGCTTACTAATCCCTAGATCATCCTCGATTGCGTCTTGAGCACGAAACCTCCCGAATCCGAAGGGTATAAAAGCCAGACCGTCGCTTCGGAAGATGTCGCCACGACCCCTTTCTTCCCAACCACTTTCCGTCGTCTCTTGGAACAGTGAGAATGTCCCCTGCCCCCTCTTACTTCGATAAACCGACCGCCCGCACCAACGGTCACTCTACCGTCAACGTAACTTCCCTTAAACCTCGTCATGACGGCTTTGGGACACGGGCTATCCATGTTGGGTCTGAACCCAACCAAGAGACCGGCGCCGTGATCCCCTCGATCTCTCTAGCGACGACCTATAAGCAGGATGGCGTCGGCATCCATAAGGTTCGCATCCAATACCCGAGCGCTTTGCCATCAGACTGCTGACCATGTTTTTCTTTGATTAGGGATTCGAGTACTCTCGCTCTGGAAACCCCAACAGGAATGCTCTCGAGGCCACCCTTGCTGCCATCGAGGGAGGTGCCTTCGGTCTCGCTTTTGCTTCGGGATCGGCAACCACTGCTACAGTGATCAACGCCCTTGGACCTGGTGCCCATATCCTCAGCGTCAACGACGTCTACGGCGGGACCTACCGGTACATCAAGCGTGTTGCGGGCGAGAACCAGGGTGTCACCAGTTCGTACGTGAACCTCCAGGACGAGGATGACAACGCCATCCTCTCTGCTTTCCGTCCCAATACCAAACTCGTGTGGATTGAGTCTCCCACAAATCCCACTCTTCGACTGGTAGACATCCCAAGGATCGTCCGCCTCGCCAAATCGCATCCCTCCAAACCCATCGTTCTCGTAGACAACACCTTCCTCTCTCCGTTCTACTCCTCCCCCCTCCTCCAAGGTGCCGACATCGTATACCACAGCATCACGAAATACATAAACGGTCACTCAGATGTCGTCATGGGTGCTCTCATTCTCCCCGCTCATAACGCAGCACTTGCAGACAAGCTGCGGTTCCTTCAGAATTCCATTGGCGCCGTCCCTTCCGCCTACGACTCTTGGCTGGCTCAACGCGGTCTCAAGACCCTTCATTTACGGATGAAGGCTCACGGAGTTAACGCTCTTGCTGTTGCCAAGGCACTTCAGTCATCCAAATACGTCAAGGACGTCATCTACCCCGGCCTTCCTTCACATCCCCAAACCGCTTTGGCGTATCACTCCCTCTCCCCACACGCGCTTAAATTTGTCGAAAACTACCGGGTGCACAACTCAACTCCAGAGGACACCAGCTTCCCATACAGCGGTATGATCTCGTTTAGGATCAGGGGTGGTGGTGCGGAGGCCAACAAGTTCTTGACTTCGACGAAGTTGTTTACCCTAGCCGAGTCCCTCGGCGGCGTGGAGAGTCTTGCTGAGCTCCCGGCTCAGATGACCCATGGGAGCATCCCTCCCGCAGAGAGGGAACTTCTTGGCATTGGTGACAACCTCATCAGGTTGTCAGTTGGCGTTGAGGAGGCCGAGGACCTTATTTATGATATCGAGCAGGCTCTGGAGGCTGCCTTCTCTGACTAACTTCCTATGGACCCTCGTGATACCGGGTTTTTCGCATGAACGACCACCTGTTTACCTGCTTAGAGGCATAACCACACCGGATCCAGTAGCATAGTGTACTCGCGTTTGCTTTCCAGTTTTGTATTATCATCAGTCATAATAGCATAAATTTGAACTGTTCAGAATCATTCCGGGCATGGATCTGTTCTGTTGGAAAACCGTCGGTGGGAAAATCCCCCACCCGGACGCGGGTCTCGAGAAAGTCTCCTTCGACAGCGCGAAAGTACATCAACATAGCGTTGATCGATAACGGTACAGCAGATACGACAGTGGCCATAGATTAACGCTGCTCTCGAGGTTCTACGAAACGTGGACTCAGCCATCGAGAAAGGTACATGACGGTGAAAAGCAACTTACGACTCCACGCAACGTTGAGGATCAGGTTGTCGTAGCCTCTCCCATGCATCCGCTCGATCGCACGCTGAGCGGTAGCCTTATCCTCGAAGGACACGAAAGCAAATCCACGACCAGCACCAGTCTCGCGGTCGCGGCCGACGTACACACGGGCAACCCTCCCGACGTATGAGAAGAGATCCCGAAGGTCCTGTTCTTGGGTGTCCTCGCTGATATTCGTCACGCGGAGCGTCGGCAGATCGTCCCTGTTACCACGCATGCTCTCTCCTGGTCCCCTCGTAGCGCCTGGTCCACCACGCATACTCGGTGGGACGTACTTGCCACCGGTGGCCGTAGTCGATGGACCTTCGCTGGGGGGGACGTCGTCCTGGAAGGGAGGGGTTTCTACAAATCCATGGGGTGAGAGTACGATTTCCGATTGGTGACATCCGACATACCGGTGCCACCCTCATTGAGGATGGGAATGCTGTCCTTGTATGGGCATTTTGCGGTAAAGTGACTACCCTTGCAAAGCCGACAGACAACTTTTCCTCCACCGGCGGTCTGGGTGAGTTGCTTACGAATCTTCTCTTCTTGTGATGGTTCTTCGTCCGCTGTGGACTAAAGAGCTCATCAGGGAACTTTCTCGTTTCCTCGTTCACTAATTGGACTCTCACCTTTCCTCCAGCACGGAGAGACAACGAAACGTCCTCTCCAACGGTCGTAGTAGCACGATCGGGACCAGGTTTGTTGCCTATCGTCTGCGTCAAGATCCGTTTACCAACGGAAAATCTCGTCGATGGACACCTTTCTCCTTGCCGAACTTTATCCATTGTTTCCTTTCAGCCACAGAGTGCTCGACAAGCGATTTCTGTAGGGTGCGCTTGATCTTACTCGTAATCTTAAGACACGCAACACGGTGTTCAACCAACCGTACACGCATCACAACTGAGAGAAACTTCGCACCTTCACTTTCTTCCCTTCGTCATTGACGGCATATTCTACCGTGATCCTAATACCGTATTCATCCACGTAATCCTCGCCTTTTGGGGTGTCCAGCTCCTCGACTTCGACGTCATCTGCCCAACTCGTTTTTATGGTCGCAGAATCGGCCATTTTTCTTTTGGTGATCAACCGATGCGGATCGACGGTGTTTCGATGTAGGTTGGATAGAGGGTAAAATCTTCCTCTTGATCAAGGCCGTGAAGGAGAAACAGGCATCCGATCGCGCGACGGATCAAAGCAAATATTTCCCGTCACGTGGTGTACCAACCCGGCGGCGGCGGAGGGCCGGATGGCGATGACAACCAAGCCCGGACGGCGGTCACGCCAACGACGACGGCCGGCCCAGCCTTCGCCGGACCGATGCCCCCTCGCTTGGCGATGACAGGCTTCGCCTTACCACTTGTCATTCCTGCCTTAGGTAGTGGTTTTTCGTTCTGGCTTAGTCGATCACACTGTCTTTGAACTTCCCTTGCATTCGAGTCTTCCCCTTCCACCCGTTAAGAGGTAGCGGTGGCATAAGAAAAACAGTATTTAAGTTCACATCCAGCGCGGGGAGAGGTCTAGCAATGGACATCATAGAAATCGCCCTTGGTTGGGCCCCACCGCTAGCCTACCTTGTCATCCCTCTCGACGCCGAATATGCTCTTCCGAGAGGGTGCCTCCCGGTTGGTTTCGGTCACGACGACTGCCGCAGTCCAGCGCGGGCCTTGGAGCTGTTTGATGCACAGTTCACGACCTCTTGGACTCGAACCTCTAGATACAAAATTTCGGCCTGGTCCGGATGACCTCCGAAAATTGATGACATCGATCCCTGGCGGCGGACCCCCAGATGACCGGTGACAAAAATCCGGCCGGCGGACCCCCCGATGACGATGACCAACCAGGTTGGTCGGATTGGTATAGTAATATTGAGTCCACGAAAATACGAAAAGCAAAGAAACTTCAAGGAATGTGACCGTATGGGAACAACAACAATGTGTCTGAGTGGATTGAACACGGCTAACTTCAGTCTGGAAAGGCCCAAGGACGGATTGCATCGGAAAGGGTACAACAAGACAAAGCACGACTTTGACAACAAGGCAACGAAACAGAGTAGTGAAAACTGCGAGGCCAAAACAAATCCAATGGAACCATTTACAGCCACTATCCCTGCCAAAACATCAGGACCGACCCAACCGAGGCTTCTTCCGAGGCGAAGGCCCCTCCGGTTCCCTTCCAAAGCCCTCTCTCCTTCTCTTCGGCGCGTCCATCGTCTGCATACCATTGCTCCTGCCCGCAGAAGCCGGTCTCTGCCCGAGAACGTTCCGCTCGGAGGAGGCGACCCGCTCAACAGTCTCCACAACAATCTCCCCAGGTTCCGGTGCCGGCCTCTGTTTCCTTGTGAACTTCAGTTCTCGAGGAATGTTCCCAAAAGAGGTAGAGGGTAGCTGGGGTGCTGGTGAGGGGACCACTGGTTGTGTCTTGGAGATCTGCTGACTTGCGATCCCGAGTGCCGTTTTCTCCGATCGAATGGAAGACGGCCAGGCTGATGACGGGGCAATGGTGGGAGTGGAGGGGCCGGGTTCCGGAAGCATGGCCGCCTTACGTCGCTTGAAGCCCGCCATATCCACGATGTACGACTTCGTGGACCGACAGATCTTCATCACCTCCTCTGCTTGCGCCTGTGGCTTCGAGATTCGCGGCCCGTCCGCGGTCCTCCGCGCCTCACGTCTCTTGGTAGGTCGCGTACCCCTGGATCCATCTGTGGATTCAGTGGTGTGAGCGTGCATCAAGCCTGTAAGGTCCCGTCGGGCGTGTTCCACGATGATCCCTCCATACCGCTCGTTGAATTGTTGGAGAGTGGCCTCCGTTTGCCTCTCGCGGAGCTTCTGGGCGTGGCTCGAGAAACCCTTGGGCGTGAATAGTTGAGGGGCCGGTCTTGACGGATCAGGAGTGGAAATGACCCGAGTGCGCGGGTGAGGGGGGTTGTTCGGAGTGGAAGAGTGACCTCCAGTCGTCGAGGAGGGGGGAATGGCCGTGGCCGTGCGGGGCGGGAGTGGCTTGGGTGGCGCGAGGAATCTTCCCGTCGATCTCGCAAGCTCGGCTGCCCTCTCCTTAAACGATACCGTCAGCTTGCGGGTCGGCGGGTCGTCGATCGCCGGTGACACTCGTAAGGGGTTGTGGCGTTTCCCGGGTTTGCAAGGCCGTTCTGCAGGTTCGCGATCCGTCACCTTCCCTTTCCCCTTCGTGGACGTACGCGTGGGCGATGGCTGTTCGATGACCTTGAGCCTGGGATGAATGGGAGGTCGGGTGGATGGCGGGGCATTCGCGGTACTGTCCGGAATGCGGGTCCGCGGTCGCCGCGAGGGACCAGGAACCGGAGTGTCGAGGTTGGCCAATCCTTCAGCCAACTCTGCTTCAAGTTGGAGGTCAAGCTCGAGGGAGTCATCCTGTTCGTCGTCGGCGTGTGAGGCGGGAGGGAGAGACGGGGGCTGCCAGTCTTCTATGACATCGAGCGTCAAGAATCGGGAACGCTTCTCGTGAGTCGGGCGCGTGAATCCAGAGGGGGCGGCAATGAGTGGCCGATCCACCACAGTACCGTTGGCCGGGCACGGGACCTCTTCCCACTCGTCGTCATCGCCGCTGGAGTCTTCACCGGATTCCTCCAGTGCCAGGTCAAGGAAGTTGGGCTCTGGTTTCCCAGTCCACCCAGGAACCCCAGAGCCATTCTTCCGTGGGAGAGCGTGGTGGGAGTCAACCACCTGGGTGTGGTGGGTAGGCTGATTCGCGTTCGTTCCTCGAGAGTTCCTATAGCCACAGCACCTGTCATCAGATACGCGGTCTCAGTAACGCCAAAGGAGAGAGTACTCACAGTCCACCAGTCTGAGAGACGCGGCTCTGAGGATATCCACCTGATTTCGAACCAGTAGAAATACTACCCAGACAGGCAAACGTCTCTTAGTTGGTTCTGAGTGGTTGAACGGAGGAGATACACGCACCTATCGGTCCTGGGCTCGTTCTGGTCTTGGACAAAAAGTGAGCCATTGATGGTGCCGTGACTTGGGCCGTTGACTGAAGTCGCGGCGGCATGGTTGACTTTGTTGAAAGGCATAGCGACGCGAGCGTAACGCAGGAGGGTGTAAACGTGTAGGGTGGGAGGAGAGCTTCAAAGGCGAGCGAGGTGCTGAAGGTGCAGAGCGAGGCGGTGTGGGGGGAAGAGGTGCTTGGACGGATTCGCCTCTCTTTATCCTTTCCGCGACGTATTATTCGTCCCGTTAAGTCATCGGGGTGGCCTGCAGATAGGGCAGAAAGGCCTATCTTTTGAGCCACTCACCCATCGATCGATCCGCCATGGCCCTTCCCGGGTTGTAACCGATTCTGACCAAAAACTTGGGCCTCCGGGGCCGCCTGGTGGACAGGGTTCGCACCTTGTAGGGAGGCTAACACCAATCCACGTACGTACAGCGGCGCACGCTGTGAGATTTCCAGTATCTTCAAGATTGTATCGCATACCCGGTAAACGCGGTTGCACTGATCGTGAGAAGCGCCAGGACCGTTGATGGGATTCCTTTTGACGGTTTGTGATGGCTCGCACGAGTTGCCCTCAAAAACTGAAAGCAGCGGGTCGTGCCGGGGAAAATGATGCCCGTTCGGGAAAAAAACAAACAAAAACAAAACCGTTGTGCGATGCGGAACCTCTACCAAGGGTCCCACTTCTTCGCGTTACTCTTCCTAGTACTCCCCCTGACTGCGAATGTGGCTGCGGGTTTTGATGTGGATGCCGTTGAGTACGTTGTTCCGGTTTCCCTAGCTTCCGTGGGAAGGGGACGAAGTGTTCGGCGTGAAGGACCAGGCACGGTTCGCCATGGCCTCCCGTCCCTTGTGGGGGTTGGGTTCGTATCCGTCTCACCGGTTCGATCGAGACCGAGTCTCCGTCTTTGAGGGTTTGATTGAACCGGCCAGTGCTATCGTAAGTGCCAAAGGACCCGCTAAATGGACCGCTTGGTTGATGCGGGTATCGTTGTGGTGGGAGGGATTGACAGGAGGGGTCGTCGCAAGAGCGAAACAGAGCCGTTGACGTGGTGCGGTCGGTATAGGCCGCATGAAGGGGTGACAGTGTCGCAATGCCGTATCCGGAATATTATTCTCGCACTGATCAATTGGTTGGCAACTCCTTTTCAAACTCCTTCCTCCGCACCACCCCCAGTGCCTCCCCCGTCATTCCAAACATGGTTTGGCCCGTTGTGGCCGGATCTTCTCTGGACGTAGTGCTGAAGATCCATGGGGGCTCTCAGCCAATCCGGCCACGATCCGGATGGTTGTCAACTTCGCAGTATAGAACCGCAACATGGCATTGTAGGACTTGAGAGGAGAGCCACCGCAACCAGAAATATGGAAGAAGTTGATCAACCGCCGGTCTAATCCATCGGTAGAAGTCACTGAGAGCCGTAGTAGAGCGCAGTAGTGACATCACAAAGCACTGACTCCGGGTCGTCCTTCAGGTTGTGCACGTGGCCAGGTTCGGAAGCAGAAATCCACGCGAAAGGCGTAATCGCATTCTCCTGGAGCACCGCTCTGGGCGCGTTGGTGGGCGTCCTGTGTTCACGCCATCAGGACGGGGCAGTCCGAGATCGGGTTTTGAAGCCTCCGCTTTCGATTCCGTCCGGTTCAAGGCATCGTAGAAGGCCAGCACTGGGGCTGAGTCTTCAAGTACCTTGTTTAAATCACCCTTTCGGGTGGGGAGTGAGGGGAGGTGCAACGCAGAAGGAGCCACTCCGCTCACCAACGAGGAGACCGACGATACTTTATCTGGCTTGTCGGGAACTCCAGAGAACATCACGTTTTCGGACTGGGGAGCGCGGAACCGGCACTGGAGAAAAGCCTCGATGATGGAGAGATCTGCTGGAATCGGACCAACAACCTTCCGCTCGACGTCGCGAAACGTTGACCCTAGTCCCTGGCAAAATCAGATAGGCCGCCGCCGACGCTATGCCGACGAACATGTGGGGTGGTAGGGGCGATAAGAGGAGTCGGTAGTCCGGCGGGGTTTGCCCGGGGTCATAGATGGAAAGCGCGAGGAGACGTTCGCCTTCACTCGATCGGGCTCACATGCAGCTCGCCCTCTGCCAACACACGCCCGACTGGTTGAACGCACGAGGCCGCATTCGAGGCGGAGAATTGAAAATGGAGCCCAGAGGTCGTGCGCACGGAGCTAGCAGTCGTGGGAAATGATACGAGGAGCAGGGCTCATGTTGCCACATTTGGCTCCGTCCCCTGCCTCGGTCATCGTCCGACGCGTATCCAACGACGCCCTTGGCGGTTTCGTGGTCTACACCCTGGAAGATTCCCACTGACACCCTGACTCCTCAATGACGCTATGGCAGGAGTTCATCTCTCTGGAGGTGTCTTCTACCAGCCTTGTACCGACCCTCAAGGCCCTCTTGACGGAGGAAGATCTCCCGTCCGTTTCCAAGTTGACTGGCTCGGAGGCGCAGAAGGTTGTGGATTCCCTCAACCAGGTGCGTATTGGCCCCCTCATTGTCAAGAGATTAACCGATGTTCGCTGTATGACCACAGGCGATCGACTCCCCACAACTGACTGAACCGCTTCGGAAGAGGGCACTGCGCGTATTATGCAAATTGTGTGGCTCATGGAAACTCCTTCCAATCGATTGCGTTTTGGGTGAAGAACTGGTTGAGACAGGAATACAGGTCGGCAGTGGGGGATTCGCTGATGTCTGGCAGGGCACATATGGAGGAATGCAAGTCGCTATAAAGCGACTTCGGGTCGGCGAAAAGGACGACCTTCCGAAATTATACAAGGTAAGTGGTATTTATCTCTCCGGGATGGGCGCCTGAGGAGTATCTTCAGAGGTTCTGCAAAGAAGTCGTGATATGGAAGAGGCTATCACACCCTAACGTACTCCCGTTACTTGGGATATCGACGAATGGGAATGCCTTGCGCATGGCATCGAAACTTATGAGCTACGGGAACGTCACCGCATACTTAAGGGCTCAACCTAGTGCAAACCGCCTAGAACTTGTGAGACCAACCCCTCCGCACTTTCGCACTCTCTCTGAATTGACCAGCTGGCCAACGTCGGCGAAGGTTTGAGCTACCTGCATGACAAAGACCTTGTACACGGTGACATGAAAGGGGTACGTCGTCAACCATACGGTGGTGGTTGCCACCTCAACTACTAGACTAGGCCAACATACTCGTGGACGACGAATGCGTGCCCCTCATTGCAGATTTCGGCCTTATGTCCATTATGAAGGACCCGGGGACCATGCTAGAGACCCGTAGTTCGGTTGGCGGGATAGGCACTCCACGGTGGAGTGCTCCGGAGCTCCTGGACCCCCCTTCGTTTGGATTCAAACATTGTCAGCCCTCAAAGGAGTCGGACTGTTATTCCCTTGGGATGACAATATACGAAGTGCGTGTATTCATTGCACTCCTTGGTCGACTGGTTCTGATGCTCGGCAGGTCCTCACCGGGAAGCTGCCGTTTCATGACGTGAAAACGGATGCAGTGATCATGCTTATTGTGCGCGGGACTAGGCCCGAACGACCCCGCCTCTCTCACGCAATCGGCTTTACTGATCCTGTATGGGCAGTCGTCGAAGGGTGTTGGAAGGAACACCATTCCTTTCGTCCGGACGTTCGGACTGTCGTTCGTTGCCTCACCACTGCCGCTGCGCAGTGGACCCCGACACCCCCTCTGAGCGATGACCTTTCAACAGACGACGAATCAGAATCCTTCTCAATGATGACGACCCTCTTCGATTCCTCGAGAAATGCCCACCTTTCAGGTAAGCATCTACAGGCGTTAGTTATACAACAGAGAGTTAGTACTCACGGTAGCAATCCAGGTTCTGTTACCCGACGCGACGAGAAGCTCGAATGCGATGAAGAGGGAGAGGAGAACAGGACGGTCGTACCCCCACACGACAAAAACACTGTGCCGGAGAATCTCCACGAACTAGCAGACCGCTTCTACGGGTATTACCAACGGAGCTGTAAAATTGAGGATCTGGATTGGGTTATCAAACACGTACACAAGGCAACCACGATGTACCCCCACCCGCTCCACCCTGGGCGGTTACGATCTCTGACGCGTTTGGCTGGCCACTACTACGAACGTCATGAAATCTCCCGAGACCCCGGCGATATCGAAATATCGATAGAGAAAGGTTCTGACGTGGAGCGGCGGACAACTCCAGACGACAAAATTCGACCGGACGCGCTCCTTATCCTTGCCAAAGCGCAGTACGTTTCATACAATAGGAACCACCCACAAGGGAGCCTCGAAGCTGTCATCAAATACAGTTCAGAGGCGGTGAAGTTGTATCCCAGCGACAACCCGTTCCGGGCGGAAACGCTTATGGTCTTCTCCGCGGCGTTGTTTGACCGGTACCAACTATCCCTCGGTCGGAGTGATTCCCAGCCACAACATAGCGACCTGGACAACGCAATATCTAATTCCACTGTGGCCGTGGATCTCTTCCCTCCGGGTGACCCAATTTTACCGAATTCGCGTTTAAAACTATCTACCTTCCTTTTCGCCCGGTATCAGCGACGAAAGAGCCTCGGCGATCTACAACAGTCCGTCTACCACGCCAGACTCGCGTCGGTGGACCTCATTCCTGACGAGCGCCCGGGGTCCCTGATATACTTAGGCCAACTATTAACCCACCTCTCGCACGACTCCCAAACCCTTACAGAACTCGCCAAGTGCGGCAGAGAGGCACTAGACCTTCTTCCCCCCGGAGATGACAGATGTGCTGGAGCCATCCACAACCTCGTAACCGCGTCACACCGAATGTATGTGACGATTAATTCTGCGGCCCACCTGGACAAGGCGATAGATTACAATCGCCAACTTCTACGTCTTCTGCCGTGTGGTTCTGGGCCCAGGTATTCCCAACTCCGGTTGCACCACAACCTCTTGGAGTATCGGCTGAGCGAGGGGCAACAGGGCACGGATTTGGCGGAGATGGCTGATACCACAAGGGAGATTGCAGCGGCAGATTCACAAAGCTACTACGATCATTACTACTCTGCTCAACCCTCGACACCCCCTCCTTCCACGACTGATACGCCGCCGGGCGGACCTTCAGCTACGCGTCCCTTCGAGTACCGTCCGCCGCAGCATTGGTCCCCTAGACCGTATTATTATGATGACAGTGCCGTTAGTGTCGCAGGCAGCGCCTCCACCACCTCTTCTGCAGAAACGGGGGACTATGGTAGCGGAAGCGATTCCAGCCTGGTTGCACACGCAGTAAATTTGAGTTTCATAGAACCCGGCCTAGATCGTGTATTCCCCCAAAATTGACGTTCTCTCTTGTACATTTCGCCTTATACGTCTGTAGCTGTACTAGAACGTTTCTATCAAGGATATCTCAAGCACCGCCGGTCCAGTGCTGTCCGGCGCCTCGAGCTTCAATTGCATGTCTTTGTTGACGTTCCCTAGAAGCTGCACGAGGTGATCAACTTCGTTTGAAATTGCGTGATCGTTACGGACTTACGGAGAAGCTCCCCATCGCGCAAACTACGTCTTTCCGCAGGTATTTTGTCCGTCGGAACACTTCAAAGGTGACCGACTGTCCATGATGCTGCCTATTGATTTGTATCGGCCACGCCTCAGGACTGTCCCTGGTTAAAGTTGAGCGACGGCAGCAACAGTGGAAATGGACTAAACACGAACCATGTGTGTTCATCGCCAGCCACGGCCTTCGTCAGTGAGGTTGTGTGGTCCTTGTTCCCATACTTAAACTTGACAAAAAACTGCCGTTGCTCCTGTCCCTTGAGCGAAAGTTTGACGCTCCGAGCCTGCAACTTCAATTTCCCCGGCAGCGCTTCTATGGGTGCCCGTCCGTCAGGTGCGTGCGTGTCCTGGGGGAGGGAACTGAATTCCGAGAAGTTTTTGCAAAGTTTTCCGGCTAGCGGGCGATTCGCAGGATCCCTGCTCCAGCATCTCTCGATGAACTCCCAGACCGGATGGGCGATCCCATCGTAGGGTCTTTGGGGGTTTTCCCCGGCTTGTATCTTTCTCAGCACAAGGATGTCGCTGTAGCCGGAGTATGGGACGTTCCCCGTCAAGACCTTGAAGACTGACGTGAGACTTGACCTTGACCCTTGGGCCAGATAATACAGTGTAGTGGGAACTCACCTGGTAGGTGACCATACCCATTCCGTACACGTCACTTGCTTTCGTTATGAGAATTTTCTCCGTGCCACCGCCATCACACCATTGGACCTCTGGTGCAGAATACCGGTATTCGTCGACGCCTCCTCCATCTATCCCGGATTGTGAATGGCCCGCGATTGAAGTGTTTGGCACCGCCACAATCGAGCTACGACCACCAGTAGCTATTCGAGCTACGCCGTTGTCATCGATCAATATGTGACTCTATTGACAGCGTTAAACCTCATAGAGAAGAATGCAGGTTCCCATACCGGTCTCAGGGCGCCGTGGACCAAGCGGTTTTTATGTAGAAAGAGCAATCCCTGGGCCGCACCTAATAGCTGTTCGTGGGCGCAGGTAAGCACCAGGAGTGTGGGATTTGGCAGGGTGTACTGGCCAGGTCGAATCGATTGATATCTGGTTTCTTCTTCAGATATTCCAAGATGGTTCCGTTCCCATACCAGGAAAATACCAGGCAAAAATCGGAGATGGCCGTCGATACTCCGTTGGAAGGATTGAAGTTTTCGTCCTTCTTCATCGATACCCCGTAGAAATGGATAATGTTTTCGTGCTCGACCTGCTTCATCAACACTACTTCCTTGCAAAACCGCTACGTCATCTGTCAGAACAACGAGTGACACTCCCCCGAGTGGACCTGCGAGATGCTTGCCAATGTGGCCCCCTCCGCCTGGGGTTCTCCTCGAGGGCGGATAATCTTGAGTGCAACTACCTGACCGTTGTACCTTCCCTTCCAAATCTCGGTCACCCCAGTGGAGTGTCGGTGCTGGGGACGGTCGCCCTCCTTCTCGACGCCCTCAAGTCTATATGAGGTTGGGACTGTATGATGTTTGCCACACAACTTCCGAAGTTCGATGATACTTTTCCCCCGTGAGCTTGGATTCCCGTGCGCGAGCTCCTAGGACGGGAATACGATCAGGACCGGGGGGAGGGACAGCATGTTTGTGTCACCTCGGCGATCTCATCGATGCGCTTTGCAGCCGCTTCAAAGCCCAACTCCTGAACCTGAACCATTGTAGGGACGTGCGTGGGAGGACCAGGTGGGGAGGCACAGAGGAGATATTGTCTGGGTTTTGGGACGACCCCTGGCACCAACGGCTGGACCTTTAAGAGGAAGCTGTGGAGGAGGCGTGGTCGAAGACAGCCTTGGACAACGTGTCGTGAAGGAGTTCATTCGCCATTCTCAAGGGTTGGGGGGCCAATGATTGCAGGCTGTGTGTGAAACAACACGCAGTGACTGATATCGGATGCGATCTATGATAGTTGGTGACAAGTCTGGTGCTTCGCGCGAACCCGAAGGATCGTCGATGAAAATCGAGCGGTCAGACGACCCTACACGGTAGATGGCACTTACAGTAGGCGACGTAAGAGATGAAGGAAATCCGGTACCACAGAGGACCTGCCAAACTGGTGGGTGTGTCGGAAGAGTAGATTATTCACGCACCGGTTCTGCGTGGCGTGCGGCCCTGTGCCGCGTGCAAATCAGTGCCAAATCAGGGCGGAATTGAGGAGATACATGAGGGCTCGAATTTCCCTACCACCACCCATACGAACATGTGGAATCGATTCTGACTCTGAAACACACCAGCGTCGGCCGGCACGACGGGTGCGAGCGTTTGCTCGGTCAGAGTGTAACCAATACGAAAATAAACAGGCGGACTGACCAAGGAGGGTGTAAACTCGACGGTGGCCAGACGAGAGTGACGTTGATCCTCAGTTTCGACACCAACCGAGTCCGGATACAACGACGCAAACCGATATCACATAGCTCATGACCAACATACGTGAACTGGTAGGACGATCCACGCAGCCCGGAGCGTTACGGATGATGTTGGGACAAGAGGTCAACCAGCTCACGGAACATGTGCCATCACGCGTACCGCGATTCGATATGGCATCACCGTCCAAGGAATGGGAACATCTCTCCCTTTCGTCAATATAGGACCGCCAAGTGTGTCTCGTCCCAGGGTAACCATCTCAAGCCCTCTTCCACCCAGTGCGAGTGTCGAATCTCCGGCTGATACCACAGCCAGCATTGAACATTCTGAGTTACCACATAGGGCCGAGTGGTACAATTCCCGTCATGGGGAGGATATCGACGTGATGTTCTTTCCACAAGGTGACCAAGTCAGCCGTGAATGTGACCTGAGCTAAGTGGTTTAAAGGGGTAAACTCAGAGCGACACCCCTAATTTCGTCCTTTTCTCCTCTCTCCCACTCTATCGAACACTCTCCATACAATGACCATCCCTCCCCCACCTCTTGCGCTGACCATTGTATCCTACATCCTTGGGCTGGTATCGCTGCCCTATGCGCTTCTCCTGATCCCGATGCATCTGGTATGCGGGTCTCGTTTTGAATCCAACTTCATGTGACTAACTGGGCTGCTGTAGCCATACTTCACCGCCCACAGACTTCCAGAGGATCAGGAGGTTAGCATCCAGGAGGAATATGAAGCGTAGCTGTTGTTTCCTGCCCTGGGCTACCCGATATTGACCTGTGGTAGTTACCAAGCGCTTGCCAGGGAGTCCCTGACCGGGTTTCCCCTCCTGTGGCTTCCCTGGCCCCCCCGACTGGTTCGTGTTTATAGGAGCACATATCGGATGCACAAGGCACGGATTCTCTACCAGCAGCGCCTTGCCGTGAGTTCTTCTATCCTTCTACATGACAGGGTGGATGCATCTAACAAGTGGCAGAAACTAAGCAAGGCAATGGGTGTTGACGACCCCGAGAAGAACCTGGGG